>ERZ761602.5564-NODE-5564-length-14815-cov-227.481233_pt1 | contig 14815 bp, 11 predicted proteins | sample MGYA00512165_ERZ761602 | MGnify/ENA primary metagenome ERZ761602 (study PRJEB28899, sample SAMN02445085) | bioreactor sludge metagenome | biome: EBPR sludge; isolation source: Thorneside wastewater treatment plant | place: Australia: Brisbane, Thorneside...
GCCGGTCGGATTGCGGAAACAGCGTCATCAGCTTGTTGAGTGTCTCGATCAAGCCAGGCCTCGCGGATGGTCGCTGGTGACGATCATCGCCGAATGTCGCGTCTCACAGCTAGGATGTCCGGCGCGAACGGAGGCGAGCATCGAGCCAACGCAGTGGGGCGGTGACTTTCCAGCTTCTTGAAGCGAGCGTGGCATCGTGTTCGTGCCGAAGGGCATCGCGTTCCCGAAGCAGGGCTTGCCGTTCATCGATCTGCCGGTAGAACGAGGGAACGCCTTCGAAGGAAAATGGCCCACCTTCGGGCGCAGCAGGGGCGGCGACGTGCGTGCGCCCGGCTTCGGCCAACCGGCTGAGCAATTCTTCGAATTCCGCCGCGACATTCCCGGAGGAGGGCCCTTCTTCGTAGCGCGGGGGCAAACCGCAATAGTGGCGCAGATGCGCCACCATACGCTCCAGATGGCTCGGCCGGCGTAGCCGCCAACCGATGTATGCGGGATCGAAAACCAGACTGTAGGGCATCAGGTAGCTCAGAAAGAAAAAGGTGGCAGCCCGCTCCGGGAAGGCCACTCCCGCGGAAGTCCAGACCGTTCCATCTCCGTCGGGCTGCGGGCGCATGGCGACCCGCAACGGCGTGTCACCATAGGTCACGACAGTCTTGCCCAACAGCAGCGCTTCGGCTGCCACGCTGGAATTGACCGTGTGAATCTCGTCACAATGCCCGATGAAGGCGAGGGCGTTCGGCGATGTGTCCAGATGGCCGCGGACCACGGCGGTTCCCATCGGGTGCAGGCGAATGAGCACCTTCTCCCAGCCGAACTTCCGCTGGCAATGGCGTACCACCTCGAGGCTGGAAAAGCCATTGCCGAAGGCAATCAGATTCGAATCCTCTTCGAGTTGAGTTGCAACGCCACAGCGATAGGGTGCCACCAGCGGAGCTTCGGATCGTCCTGCTGTCAGCAGTGCATCGCGAATGTCCTCGAGCGACGGCCACTGGTCTCGCTGCGCAAACTGCTCGCAGAAAGCGGCAAATTCAGCCACAGCAGCTGTTTGTCCATTGACGCCGGAAAAGTCGAAGTAGGCCGTGTGGCGCCAGGTCGGCTTGCGCAAGGGACCGTGTTCGTGATGCACGAGGGCGATGTCGCGCCTGGCGCAGACGTGCTGCAAGCTCGCCACATTGAGCCACGTGAGCACGCAGTCTATGCCACCCAACTCCGCTGCGGCACGGCCGAGTGCGGCCTCGAGAAAATCCTCGAGCGGCCGATATCGATTCAGGATCAGAAAGCGCCAGGCGCGGATTGGCGTGACATGTTGGCGCACGAGCGGCTCGAAAAGACTTTCGTCGAGGAATTCGATCCGGTCAGGCTTGAGGCGTTCATCGATGCGGTACTCGTGAAACCACTGGTTCCATGGCTCGAATTCCCAGCGTTGCCGGAAACGATTCCAGTCGAGGCAGGCTGAATCGACAATGTAGTAGGCGCTCCGCGGCAACGCGGTATTGATGCTGCGCAGGAAGGTGCACAGGTAGGGAGCCGTCTCGCCGCGGCACGGGTGGGGGAACAGGATCGGCACGATCTTCACGATCGTACCGTCCTGCTCCACATGAACGCAAGCTGATCGTCATGGCGCCCCTGATTGCATTCCTTGGCTGGCGACGTCTCCGGGGCACCAAGCGGCCAGCGGCGCAAGTGCTCAGGGAGATGTCGCACGATCACGGGAGCGAGCGAGGCAAGCATGAACTCACAGAAGGTGTTTGCGCCAATTGCGAATGATGCGCTCATGCGCTGCGGCGGCCCTTGTGGCCTGCCAGAGCACGAGGCGACGCAAGGTAGCCTTGGGTATCACCAGCGCGGCAACGATGCGCTTCCAGATGATGGCCTGGTGCCAGTAGTAGGGCAAAGCAGCCCAGGCGGCGGTCGCCAGGCTACCCTTGGCGGCACCGCGGATCGCAGTCCACACAAACTGGTCCGCTACGGAAATTGCGACGAATCGGCGCACGCTGCTGTCGAAGTGTCCGAGTCGTACCCCGTCGCGGCAGTGCGCATGAAACCTGTCCGATGATTCGTCGGCGAGCGCCTGCACTTCCCGCGCCCAGTCGATCACCCGGATGCCGCTGGACATGTTGTCGGCAGTCATGAAGGTGTAGTGGGCCACCGGCTGCTGAATGCAGCCGACCGGGCCACGGAAGGCGATCTTCGTCCAGTAGAACATGTCGCCGAGAAAACGATCGGACGGAATCGGCCCGATGAGGCGCAGGTCTGCGACCCGCGTCACGCAGGCGCACCAGCAGACGTTGCGCAGGTTGCCGAAGAAGGCGGCGATGAAATCGAGTCCGTCCTCGACCTCGGGACCATGCAGCGCCGGCAGTTCGACGTCGCCGATGTGCAGTGTGCAGGCGGCATAGATGAAGGAAAGCTCGGGGTGCCTTGCATAGAGATTGATCGCACACCGGGCGAAATCGGGCTCGATGTAGTCGTCGTCGGAAAGTCCGACAAAAAACTCGCCGCGGGCTGCGTCGAGCAGGAAGTTGCCGTGCTCCTGCGGCGGCATGGTCGTTGCATGCCGATACTTGCGCAGCCGCGGATCGTCATAGCGCGTGAGCACCTCGGCGGTGCCGTCAGTCGATCCATTGTCGGAGACGATGATCTCGATGTCCGCAAGATCCTGCGCCAGTGCCGATTCGATGGCGCGGCCGACGCAGTGGGCACGATTGACCGTGGGGATGACGATGGTGAGGCGGGGTGACGTCATGGTGTGTTCTGTCCTTCTGCAGATCCCGGCGGCGAATCATCGAGCATCTCGACCCGGGCGTCGTGGGACAGTGTTCGCACCTCCTGCGCGATGGCCGCGCCATGGATCGCCGCCAGGACCAGTACGACTGCCTCGGGATGGCGGGCCAGCGCGACTTCGGGCGCCTCGATGGTGCGTCCGGCGAATTGCAACCCCTGCTTGTTGCGGTCGCGATCAACGATGGCAACGACGCGGCAGGCACGAAGCCCGCCCTGTCCGAACACGCGCTGGGCGAAGGAACCCGCGCCCCAGACGACGACCGGTGTGCCTGCCAGCGCGAGGCGTTGCAGCACCGGCGAAGCGGGCATGGCATGGCATTGGGCGACGTAGCGGCGAACGGCCGCGCCGAGCCCCGTATGGGCTTCGGCACGGGCGGCAGCAGGCACGCTGCTCTTGCGCAGCCAGGCCCACGCCGCCGGATAGTACTTGCCCGGGGCGACCGCGATGGTTCGTTCGCCGACCGCTTCTTCGGCAAGGCCGAAGCGCGCGCCCAGTACGCCCAGTTGCCGGGGATCGAAATGATTGATGTGCTCGCTGTCGAAGAAATAGAACGGCACGTAGGGGTGATCGGCATAGCGTGCGGCGTCCGGGGTCTCGAGATAGATCCTGCCGTCGGGCGCCGCCAGGGCCGCCACTGCGGTCATGAGCGGGTGCACGTCGGCAACGTGTTCGAGCACATGCGAGAGGACGATGCCGTCGAACGGCCCGCTGTCGTTCAGCTCCTGCAGCCGCGAAAGCGGCAGGCAATGGGCCTCGAAACCGAGTTCGCGCACGCTGACCACACAACCCGGTGCCCCGTCGACGCCACAAAGCGATGTGAAGCCGCGTCGCCGCAGCGCCGTCAGCAGGCCGCCGCCGGCGCAACCGATGTCGAGAATCCGCGCCGCGGCGCCGAGTCGGCTGGCGATGGCGGCGGCGGTCTCCTCGAAACGGCCCGCCTCGAGCGCATCGATTCCGCGGCCGCTGGCCACTGCCGTGTCTTCGTACTTGGAGAACACCGCATAATAGCGGTCGTAATCCTGCTGGGTTGCCGGCGTGTCGGCATAGACGAAGCCGCAGGCCAAGCAGTCGGCGACGTCGTAGGCGTCGGGCAGCGGGCTTCCCGCGGGTTGCTGCAACGCCTGCCGATGCAGGACGTCGATTTCTCGGCCACCACACATCGGGCAGGGGCGCAACGCGATCCTGCTCATGCCGCCGCGAACCCCATCCAGGTTAGTGTGCGCCGGATCGCCTCAGGCAAGTCGATGTACTGCGCCAGCCCGAGTTCGGAGCGGGCGCGCGCGGTGTCCGGCAGATAGCGTTCGCCCTCTCCTCCGCCGGGCTTGCCGAGGACGGCGACGCCCGGCGAGGCGGCGTACGCCGCGATCTGCCGCGCCAGTTCGCCGATGCTGATGGCTTCCTCGCTGCCGATGTTGTAGGCGCGCCCGGTTTGTCCCTTCAGCAGCAGGGTCCACAACCAGATGGCGAGATCGGCGGCGTAGAGGTATGAGCGCAGCGAGCGGCCATCGCCCTTGATGACGATCTCCCTGCCGGCGGCAGCGTCGCACAGGAAGTTGCCGGCGGCGAAGTGGGCGTCGAGCGGCAGGCCGGGGCCGATGAAGGCGAAGCAGCGCGCGATTGCGACCGGTAGGCCATTCGCCGCAGCCAAGGCGCAAAGAAGTTCGGCGGCGCGCTTGCCCTCGCCGTAGACGGATGAAGCCGAGGCCGGGTCGGGCCCGCCGAGGTAGTCTTCCGGCATGCATGCCATGCCGGGCGGCTGCGGGCCGTAGACCGCACCGGAACTGACGAAGAGCATCTTCTGGAGCGGCTGTGTCGCGGCAAATTCCAGGACCCTGCGCGTGCCGGCGACAAGCGTGTCGAACGCCGCCAGCCGATCGCCGATCGGCCGGGAGGAATCGAAGGCAGCATGCACCACGTGCGTGAAACGGCCCGCGGGAAAATCAAAGCTGCGGACATCGCCGCCGATGACTGCCATCGAGCGGTTGGCAGCCAAGCGGGGATTGCGGCGGGCATGTGTCGCCGGATCCCGAGAAAGGAGCGTGGCGCATATGCCGACCTGCAGCCGCTCATTGGCCCAGGCAAGCGTCTCCAACAGCCAGCGCCCGAAGAACCCGGTTCCTCCGGTAATGAAGATCGACGCTCCGGCCATTTCGCGCCAGACCGCTTCGGTATGGGCCAGAACGTGCTCGAGGTCGGCCTGCGGTAGTGGCGCAAGTGCAGAAACTACTGGCATTGGCAAGCTAGAATCCGTAGCCGAAGAACTGCCCCAACTGATCGGCGAGGTAATCCAGCTTTTCTGTATCGAGTCCGGGATAGATGCCGACCCAGAAACAGTCCGCCATGATCTTGTCGGCGCCTTCCAGTGTGCCGGAGACGCGGTATTGCCGACCCGCAAAATACGGTTGCCTGACGAGATTGCCGGCCATCAGCAGCCGCGTGCCGATCCGTCGCTCGTCGAGATAGCGCAGCAACTCAACCCGTTCGACACCGGCCGCTTGCGTCAGGGTGATCGGGAAGCCAAACCATGAAGGGTCGCTTCCGGGTGTCGCTTCCGGCAGGATGAGGAATTCCTGCAGGTGCGCCAGTCGCTCCCGAAGATGCGCAAAGTTGCTTTTTCTTGCCGCGATGAGATCGCCGACGCGACGCAACTGGGAAAGCGCCACGGCGGCTTGCATATCGGTGATCTTCAGGTTGTAGCCGGCATGCGCGTAGATGTACTTGTGGTCGTAACCGCGTGGCAGCTTTCCGAGTTGCCATTCATAGCGCTTGCCGCAGGTGTTGTCACGACCAGGCGGGCAATAGCAGTCACGGCCCCAGTCGCGGAAGGACTCGACCAGCTTCGCCAACTGCGGATCGTCAGTGAAGACGGCGCCGCCTTCGCCCATGGTGATGTGATGCGCGGGGTAGAAGCTCAGGGTGCCGATATGGCCGAAGGTGCCGACCTTGCGGTCGCGATAGGTGCTGCCGAGGGCATCGCAGCAATCTTCCACCAGCCAGAGTCCGTGACGATCGGCAAGCTCTCGCACTTCTTCGACCGCGAAGGGGATTCCCAGTGTGTGGGCGAGCATGATGGCACGCGTCTGCGGGCCAATGGCGGCAGCGATCGAGGCCAGCGTCGGGTTGTAGCAGGGCGCTGCGGAATCGACGAAGACCGGTATCAGGCCATTCTGCAGAATGGGGTTGACCGTTGTCGGGAAACCCGCCGCAGCAGTAATGACCTCATCGCCTGGCTTCAGGGCACGTGCGCCAAGTTGTGGTGAGGTGAGCGCCGACAATGCCAGCAGGTTGGCTGACGATCCGGAATTGGCGGTGCGGCAGAAGCCGACGCCGATCATGGCCGCCAGTTCGCTCTCGAATACGTCGTTGAAGCGGCCGGTCGTCAGCCAGCCATCGAGTGCAGAGTCCACCAGCGAGACGAAGTCCTCGGCATGCAGCGTCTTGCCGGATGGGGGCAGGGGCGTTTGGCCGGGAACGAAGGGTTGCGGGATGAGTACCGAGTCGGCGTATTGGCGGACTTGCTGGAGGATGGCGAGGCGCAGTTCATCAGGGGTCATGGATGTGTCCGTGGCAGTGGTGAAGAGGCAGGCGCCGGCCTTACTGCACGCCGGTCCAGCGCAGGTCGTCCGTGAGTTGATGGGTTTGCACGTACCGTTCGAGCACCTTCAGGCGCATGTAGTCGGAACTTCGGAACTCGCTGTCGGCAAACTTGATGCGTTGCATGCCGCTCCTGAGTTGCTCGATGCTTTGTCGCAGCGATACCTGCGGCTGGTGGTCCGGCGCCATCGATTGGAACAGGGAAAAATCGACCTGGTAGGAACGTTTATCCGGTGCGGCAGCAGCGTTTACGCTGATGCGGGTAGCAGGAATGGCTGCGGCAACGGCTTTGGCCAGATCGATGACCTGATGGTTGGTCTTGCCGACGTTGACCGCCAGGAAGGGGCCGGCGACGCTTGGCTGCCGCCGAATCGCCCACTCTATGGCCAGGGACATGTCGTTCACATCGATCAGCGGTCGCCACGGTGTCCCGTCGCTGAGAATCGTGATTTCCCCACTGCTCATGGCGCAAGCAACGAAGTCGTTCAATACGAGGTCGAGCCGCAGACGGTCCGACATGCCACAGGCGGTGGCAAAGCGCAGTGAGGTGACGACGAACTGGTCGTCGGCCAGACACTGCAAGGCTTCTTCCATCCGGACCTTGGAGCGCGCATAGGCGGTCAGCGGATTGAGGGGACTCGACTCGCTGCGTGGCGCCCCGGCTGCCTGGCCGTAGATGCTGCAACTCGATGCGAGAATGAATGCCCGCACCCCGCGGCGCCTGGCTTCAATGGCCAGCGCGCGGCTGGCCGTGTCGTTGATGGTTTCAGTGACTGCCGCGAAGCGCTGGCCCATCGGGTCGTTGGAAATCGCCGCGAGGTGGACGACGACGTCAATGCCGTTCAGAAGGTCGTAGGGAAAATCACGCAGGTCGCCCCAATGCTGCACATCGCACCGTGTTTCCGGAAGTCGCGAAGCACCCGTCAGAACGTGGGCGAAATAGCCGCTGTCGAAACCGATGTAACGGTGCTGCGGCAGAGATCGGCGCAAATGCCGGATCAGCACCGGACCAAGATAGCCGGCATTACCGGTGATCAGGATGTTCATTTTCCCAGACTTTCCATGGGGCCTTGCCGGAGTTCCACAGGTCTTCCAGGTGGTTCCTGTCGCGCAGCGTATCCATCGGCTGCCAGAATCCCGCGTGTCGAAAGACAAATAGCTGCCCGGTGCTGGCAAGGCTTTCGAGCGGCTCGCGCTCCCAGAGAATCTGGTCACCGGACACGAAATCCAGCACGCGCGGGGAGAGCACGAAGAAACCACCATTGATCCAGGCGCTGTCGCCAAGTGGCTTTTCCCTGAAACCCGCAACTCTTTCGGCTGCCAGTTCCAGGGCGCCGAAGCGTCCCGGTGGCTGCACGGCACAGATCGTGGCCAAGCCGCCGTGTTGCCGGTGGAAAGCGATTTCCGCGCCAATATCGAGATCGCTCAAGCCATCGCCGTAGGTCATGCAGAAGACATCATCTTCCAGATACCGAGCGACACGCTTCAGGCGGCCGCCCGTTTGCGTTGCCTCCCCGGTATCGACGAGCGTCACCTTCCACGGATCGGCATGGTTCTGGTGGATCTGCAGGCGATTGCCGGCGATATCGATGGTCACGTCGGACATATGGAGGAGGTAGTTGGCGAAGTACTCCTTGATCATGTAGCCCTTGTAGCCGAGGCAAATCACAAACTCCACGATACCGAAGTGCGCATAGAGCTTCATGATGTGCCAAAGAATCGGCTTGCCACCGATCTCCACCATCGGCTTGGGACGTGCTACCGTTTCCTCGGACAACCGCGTGCCGAAACCACCGGCGAGGATGACCGCCTTCACGAGCACCCCCTGGTTCCGTTTTCGTTCGTGATCATCGTCATCGACATTGGTGGCCGGGATGTCCGCCTTGTCCTTTCGCTCGCCGAGAATGATGCCCACGGCGGCACTTGCCGTGAGCATCGCGTCATCTTCGCTATTGTACCCGTGCTGGCCGTTGCAGCCGATCAGGAACCACTGCGCGCCCCGACGTTCAGCGCGCCGCGGTCGATCGCAGCGGCCTGCGCCGCTCTGGGCCGCAGAGCGCGCCCGCACCCGATGGCAGCGAGCACCCGCGACGGCCTGAGAGTGGCTTGCGTCCGCGCGTCGCCCCGTGATCATCACCGGCACACCAGTACGAACTGCCCCTCTTATGCTCGAGCACCATCCATCAAATCCTGGATGCTCCATCCGATCTTTCGTGGTAACTTTCGCCCATCCCAAGTGCGGCGCGTCCTGGGAAGGACTGATCGTCGGCGAGATCATTCGTCGCAGAAGCGCTGGTCGGGGCGAGGCCCATTTCTGGGGCGTCCATGCCGGCGCCGAACTGGGCTTGCGTCTTTGCTTCACCCACGGATCAGACCTGCCCATGACTACCGTCGCCACGTACTTGGCTCAATCGATGGCCGATCACGGTCTTCGCCATGTCTTCCTCGTCACCGGTGGCGGGGCGATGTTCCTCAATGATGCACTCTGTGGTCATCCCGACATCACCCCCGTGTTCTTCCATCACGAACAGGCGGCAGCGATGGCCGCCGAAGCCTACGCCCGCATCGCCGGCAGGCCGGCCATCCTCAACGTCACCACCGGTCCCGGCGGAATCAACGCGATCAATGGCGTCTTCGGCGCCTGGACCGACTCGGTCCCGATGATGGTCCTTTCGGGCCAGGTCAAGCGCGCCACCTGTCTGGCGACGACACCCGTTCGCGGCCTGCGTCAACTGGGCGACCAGGAAAGCGAAATCATCCCGATGGTGCGTGGCATCACCAAGTACGCGGCGATTGTCGACCAGCCCGATGACATCGCGTGGCACCTCGATCAGGCGCTACACCTCGCAACCTCGGGCCGACCAGGACCGGTATGGCTCGACATCCCGATCGACGTGCAGAGCGCAAAGGTGGAAGCGGCCGGCATGCGTCGCTTCGTTCCTCCGCAAGAGCCTGACCACAGGGCTTCTGATGTCGAGCTGGACGCTTTGATCAAGCGGCTGGGTCAAGCCCGCCGCCCGGTCATCATCGCCGGAACCGGCATCCGTGCGGCCCATGCGAGCAAGGAGTTCGCCACGCTGATCCGCCGCCTCGGCATCCCGGTGACCACGGCGTGGACGCACGACCTGATCGCCAGCGATAACCCGCTGTTCTGCGGCCGGCCCGGCACCATCGGCACCCGCGCCGGCAACTTCACGGTGCAGAATGCCGACCTGCTGCTGATCCTTGGCAGCCGTCTGAACATCCGCCAGGTGAGTTACAACTGGCAGGCATTCGCACCGCGGGCATTCAAGATCCAGGTCGATATCGACCCGGCAGAACTGGCAAAGCCTACGGTCCGACCCGATCTCGCGATCTGCTGCGACCTGCGCGATTTCCTGGCAGAGATGGACGCGCGACTTGCCAGGCAACCGCTGCCGGCGAATCCTGAACACGATCGCTGGCTCGCCTGGTGCCGACAACGCCTGATCGACTACCCGGTGGTCTTGCCGAAGCATCGCGAGTTCAACGGCAGGATCAATCCCTACCACTTCATCGAGGCGCTTTTCGACCGGCTGGCCGAAGACGATATCGTCGCCTGCGGCAACGCCACCGCGACCATCGTTCCCTTCCAGGCTGCCGCGCTGAAGCAGGGGCAGCGCCTCTTCTCCAACTCCGGCAGCGCCTCGATGGGCTACGACCTCCCGGCAGCGATTGGCGCCTGGTTCGGCGCGCTGGCCGCCCGCGGCAGTCAGCGCCGCATCATCTGCCTCGCCGGTGACGGCAGCATCATGATGAACCTGCAGGAGTTGCAGACGATCGCCCAGCACCGGCTGCCGATCAAGATTTTCGTCCTCGACAACCGCGGCTACCTGTCGATCCGCACCTCGCAGGCGAACTTCTTCGGCCGCCTTGCCGGCGCCGACCCCGATTCCGGGGTCACCCTGCCGGATTTCGTGGCCGTTGCCAGGGCTTTCGGCATCAGCGCCTCGCGGCTCGACTCCGGCGACTTCGCGCAGCGCCTGCCAGCGATTCTCGAAACAAGCGAGCCGCATCTGTGCCAGGTCGTGCTGGACGAAACGCAGCAGTTCGAGCCGCGCACCAGCTCGCGTCGGCTGCCTGACGGCCAGATCGTCAGCGCGCCGCTGGAGGACATGTACCCCTTCCTCGAACGCGACGAACTGGCACGGAACATGATAGATTGACGTCGTCCGACCTGGCCCGGAACACCCCATGATTCGTCTGCCCAAACCGCCGCCCGGCGGCATCTTCGAAGACCTGTTCGTGCTCGAGATGGCGAACAACCACCTTGGTCGCCTCGATCGCGGCCTGAAGATCATCACCGACTTCTCGCGCATCGTCCGCTTCAACAACGTCAGGGCGGCGATCAAGCTGCAGTTGCGCGACGTCGATGCCTTCATCCACAAGGACTTCCGTCAACGCACCGACGTCCGCTACATCCGGAAGACGCTTGACACCCGCCTCGGGCGAAGCGAATACGCCCGCCTGGCAACCGCCATCAGGCGAGCGGGCTGCATCCCGATGGCGACCCCATTCGACGAAGTGTCGGTGGACCTCAGCATCGAACTCGGGGTCGACATCATCAAGATCGCCAGCTCGGACATCAACGACTGGATTCTCATCGAGAAAATCGCCAGTACCAAGAAGCCGGTCATCGTCTCCACCGGCGGTTCGTCGCTGAAGGACGTCGACGATCTCGTGACCTTCTTCAACCGGCGCGCCATTCCACTGGCGATCAACCACTGCGTTTCGCTCTACCCGTCCGAGAACCGCGAACTGGAGCTGAACCAGATCGATTTCCTGCGCGACCGCTACCCGATGAACGTGATCGGCTTCTCGACCCACGAACACCGCGACTGGCAGGCGTCGATCGCGATCGCCTACGCCAAGGGCGCGCGCACCTTCGAGCGCCACATCGACATCGCTGCCGACGGCGTACCGCCTTCGGAGTATTGCAGCCTGCCGCATCAGATCGACCAGTGGTTCAAGGCACACCGGCAGGCAGTCGAGATGTGTGGCGCGCCCGGAACGCAGAAGCGGATTCCGGCCCGGCAAGAGATCCAGTATCTCGACGCGCTGGTGCGCGGCGTCTACGCCCGACGCGACCTGGCACGCGGGCACGCACTCCAGGATGACGACGTCTATCTCGCCATTCCGCTGCAGAAGGGCCAGATCTCCTGCCGCGAGCTGATGCGCGGCGAGGTCCTGCTGCGCGACGTGGCGGCCGACGGGGCCATCATGATCGACGCCATCGACAGCCCCTACGCCGAGAACGAGCAGCTCAAGGCACTGATCTACCAGCGCGGGCTGTAACGGCCGAAGATGAAACTGATCAGCGTCGTCACCGGCTGCTTCAACGAGGAAGACAACGTCGAGGAGCTGCATTCCCGCATCCGTGCCCAGTTCGAGCGACTGCCCGCCTACGACTACGAACACATCTTCATCGACAATGCGTCGACCGACGCCACGGTGGCAAGGATCAAGGCGATGGCCGCCAACGACCGGCGCGTCAAGCTGATCGTCAATGCCCGCAATTTTGGCCACATCCGCTCGCCGATGCACGCGCTGCTGCAGGCGCGCGGTGACGCGGTGATCGCCATGGCCTCCGACCTGCAGGAACCGCCCGAACTGATCCCGGAATTCGTCCGCAGATGGGAACAGGGCTACCGCGTCGTTGCCGGAGTCCGCTCCGGGGTCCAGCGCACGGCGGCGATGTCCCTCGTTCGCCGCGCCTTCTACACGACCATCGGCCGCATCTCGGAAACCCGCCTGATCCCCAACTTCACGGGTTTCGGGCTCTACGACCGATCGGTCATCGAAGTCGTTCGCCAGGTGGACGATCCCTACCCGTACTTCCGCGGCCTGATCGCAGACATTGGCTTCGAACATGCGGAGGTGCCGTTCGTGCAGCCGCAGCGTACGCGCGGCATCAGCAAGAACAACTTCTACACCCTCTACGATCTGGCGATCCTCGGCATCACCAGCCATTCGAAACTGCCGATCAGGCTGGCGACGATGGCCGGCTTCGCCCTTTCGGGTCTCAGCCTGCTGGTGGCGATCGGCTACCTCGCCTACAAGCTGCTGCGCTGGGATCAGTTCTCGGTCGGTATGGCTCCGGTAGTGATCGGTTTCTTCTTCTTCGCCTCGGTGCAACTGTTCTTCATCGGCATCCTTGGCGAATACATCGCGGCGATCCACACGCAGGTGCTCAGGCGACCACTGGTGGTCGAGAAGGAACGGGTCAATTTTGACGCCGGCAGTACGGAGTCGTGACCCGGGATCCGGGCCTGAGCTGAAAACCACCGGCAAGCCTCGGCCGTGCTGGCTGCTCGCACACGATGCAAGAGACTCGGCGACGCCGATCGATTCGATCTCGGTCGCTGCGCTGCTCTACCTGGCGCTACCGAACCTGATCTTTCTCGCCGGCTGGTTGCGCTGGCCGTTTGCCGTCTTCTTCTCGTTGCTCCTGCTCTGGTCGGCGCGGACGGCCGTCAACTGGCGACATGTGCGGTGGCGCGGTCCGTACCGTGCAGCCACGGCGCTGCTGATCGTCGCCACGGCTTTCGCCTGGTGTGCCCTCGGTGGCGCCGGCCATTTCCTGGCGGCGCCGATCGACTGGATGGTGCGCGATGCAGTCCTCGGCGACCTGGTGTTCGGCGAGTGGCCCGTCGCCTATGCGGAAAAGGAGGGCACCCATTACATCCTGCGCTCGGCGATCGGCTACTTCCTGCCCGCCGCAGTGGTGGCGAAGGCACTCGGTGTCGCCAGCGCCGACCTGGCACTGTACCTCTGGACGGTACTCGGCACGACGTTGTTCCTCTTCAGCCTGCCGCTGCCTCAGCGCCCGGGAGCCGGGCTGGCACTCGCCCTGCTGCTCGTCGTCTCGTTCAGCGGCATGGATCTGCTCGGCGTGCTGGCGTATCAGGGCGACTGGCCGGAACTGCCGGTGCGGCTCGAATGGTGGACGCGATTCAGCTACTCGTCGCTCGCCGCGCATCTCTACTGGGCGCCGAACCATGCCCTGCCGATCTGCCTCGCCAGCGCGCTGTTCTATCGCCACTGGCAGCATCCGGCTTTCCCCGGCTTCGCGCTGCTGCTGCTGGCGCTGCTGCCGATCTGGACCCCTTTCGGCCTGCCGGCCCTGCTCCCTTTCATCGCGCTCGCGGTGCTGCAGTTCCTGACGGGGCCGCGCCGACCGCTGCCGGTCGTGCCGCTGCTCGTCCTGATCCTCATGGTGGCCCTGATGGCCCGCTTCCTCGGCATGGACATCGGCGGCATCGGCACCGCGCCCCCACTGGCTGGCGCCACCGGCACAGTGAGCGAGACGGCGACGCGCGATCACCTTCTGGCCTACCTCGCTTTCGTGGTGCTGGAGTTCGGCGCCCTCGCCCTGGCGTTGGGGCCTCGCCTGCGCCACTCCCGTGGCATCCTGCTCTTCGCCACGCTGACGCTCCTGCTGCTGCCGTGGCTCAGCTTCGGCCCATCGAACGATCTGCTGCTGCGCGCTTCGCTCGCGTCGCTGGTGATGCTGCTGCTGCTGACGCTCAGCGTCCTGCGGTCGGCGGGCAGGCCAGCGGTCGACGTGGGGTACCCGTGGCTGATCGTCCTGATCCTGCTCATCGGCGCCTTCACCCCGTTCCACGAGGCTGCCCGGGCGACGATGGTGCCGCGTTGGCCACCGAGCTACGTGCAGAACCTCGTCGAGCAGCAGGGCGGCAGCTTTCCACCCCACTACGTTGCCCGACTCGATCGGCCGGACATGCGACTGCTGCTGCGCGAACCCGCACTCACGCCAGACCGCGAACGCCGCCGGGCGGCCAGCCCGGGCGGGCAACGCGAGCGCTGATCAGCGGATTCCGGCGGCAGGCTGGCTGCGGCTGCGCTGATCGTCCCACATCCGGCGGTAGACGTCCTCCAGCGCGCGAACGAAGCCGGGCATGTCGAACAGCGGGCAATGCGTCCGGTCGGCAGCCAGCCGGTTGCGCAACTGCAGCAAGCGCTGCGGGTCGTTGGCCAGAGCCCGGGCGATCGCGTGGTACTCGTCCGGCGAGCTGGCGACCAGCTCCGGCAGACCCGCTGCGCGCAACAGACTGGCGCCGACACGACCGGGAAAGGTGTCACCGAGGAGGGCGACCATCGGCACCCCGGCCCACAGGACATCGATCCCCGTCGAATGCGAGTTGTAGGGAAAGGGGTCGAGGGCGAGATCCGCCAGTTGCAGCCGCGACAGGTGGTCACGCCGGGACTCGACCCTGGTGGCGAAGATGAGCCGCGCCGGATCGACACCACGACGCCGTGCCTCGCTCCGCAGGCGGTCGGCGGCCGTGTCGGCAGGCTGGCTGAGCCACAGGCAACTGCCGTCGATCTCGCGCAAGAGGCGACACCAGAGGTCGAAGACCTGCGGGTTGAACTTGTAGCTGTTGTTGAACGAACAGA
>ERZ761602.5565-NODE-5565-length-14815-cov-4.964363_pt1 | contig 14815 bp, 11 predicted proteins | sample MGYA00512165_ERZ761602 | MGnify/ENA primary metagenome ERZ761602 (study PRJEB28899, sample SAMN02445085) | bioreactor sludge metagenome | biome: EBPR sludge; isolation source: Thorneside wastewater treatment plant | place: Australia: Brisbane, Thorneside...
AGCAAGCGGCTCTCAAAGCCGCGGAAGGTTTCATTATCGATTTCCTGAACGAGGGCTCGGTCTGATTCGTTTTTTAGTTTTACAAGAAATGCTCTCGAAGAAAGCTGCATGCGCCAACCGTCCAAGGCCGAAAGAAGATGGACGAAAAGAGGAAGCACATCGGCTTCAGTGAAAACCCCCCAATCATCTGCAGAAAGTGGAATGATCGGACGCCATTCATAAGAAGAGGCAAGTTTGAGCGCGCCCACAAGTCCTTTCGCCAAATTCGTGAAGTCCGCGACAATAGGATCAAACGTCACAAAGATTCGAGGATGAGCGGGATCTGAGAGATCGACGATGGCCACTCCACTAGGGATGCTCTTTCCGCCCTCGGTGTTTCGATCAAACTTAGTTCGATCAACTCTCATCCAAGCGGGTGCGCCGGGGACTGCCTCGCTGGTCCGATTATCATAGCCAAGCTCAATGATACCTTTTACGCAGTCCGTGGGTTTTGGAACGCCATCCGAGCTTTTCGCAGCCATAGCGGAAGCCGAGAAAAGGAGAGAAACAAGAATTGTAAGGACCACCTTCATCCAACCAAACCCCGGAGACGTTTTGACAGAGGCTTAGCGGTGCGCCAAGGAGAAATGCGGGTTAATTGCAATTTAGTGGGGGGCTTACGAATTCAGGGATTTTGCGGTATGAAGCTAACCCTTATGAAGACCGCCACCGCAACCCTTAAAGTGCGAATGCCATATCCGGTCCGAATTTTATTCGCGATGGGATTTCTCTCAGCGCTCGTCGCATTCGTTCTCAGCCTCAGACTTTAATTCCACGTTTAGCGGCAATCTTATTCGACCGTGACGAAGTCGATTGCGGGCATCTTTAATTTCTTTGCAAAGAGTCCGCCCTTAAGCGCATCGAGCACATTTGATTTTCTTCCTAAATCGAAGTGGTCGTAACGCTTATGCAGATCCTTCAAAACGTTCTCTGCATGGGCGAGCCGAGCACTTTCTTGCTTTCCTGTGAGGGTGAAATTGCTCCTCGAGGAAAGATGCGAGGCGTTCTCTACGCTATAAAGTGCCACCAAAGCCTGCTGATAAGGATGCAGCTTTCCATGATGGGTCCATACTAGTTCAAAATCTCTCGCCGCTGCTTCAAATCGATTCACGTGTCGGAGTACTCGGGCGCGCATGTAATAATAGGGATATTCGATAATGCCGTCCTTTCGGGCTAGGCGAATAGCTTCGGAAAGCATCAAGAGCGAGGCATCGTAATTTTCTTTCTCAAAGAGCACGCGAGATTGTGAGTAGAGCGCGAGCGATTGTTCCCAGTTCGGAAGCCCGTTGTAGAGCTGCACGCGTTTCACATCGATCGGCTGAATATCAAATGCATTCCAGTTCACCTTGAATCCGACAAAGTGGGAGTGCGATGCGGGTCTGCGATCGCCCGCTGTCACCCAAAATTCGTTGAGAGCGGGACGCGCGATCGTGGACATAACGGTGTAGGCCTTCGTGGTCGTTCGACCGAAGGATCGAAATCCTTCCCATCGATCTTGATGACCGGCTAAATGATTGATGGCCCACTCGATGTCGATCTTGCCTTGATCGCGAACAATTTCTTCGAAGGTCCATTCCAATCGAGATTGAGACTCCAACGTCTTGTTGAAATTGTAGGTGAAGAACTGATCTTGCATCTTCATTCCAAGGAAATGATTCGATTGCGCCATGGGATTGTCTTTGGCGCGTCTTGCCACTTCCACCCGATCTCCAGAGATTTCAATCGAGGCGGAAGAATTATCTTTGGAGTCGCTTACTAAGAAAGTCCATGAGCCGAAATGTTTTGAATTTCGAATGAGCGCAATTGCCGCATCGAGCGTATCCGCTTCACGCAAAATTCTTTGTTGTAGGTAAGGTGCCATCACGCCCTGGCGATGAGATATGTAGGTTTTGTATTTAGTCGTCGACATCTCGTGCAAAGAAACAGCGATTCCTTTTTCATTCATTCCGCTGATGCCGCCTGGATACATCATGCCGGCGCTCGCAGCAGCGACATATTTGAAATAGCCAGGCTCTTCCACGAGGAAAACAGTGGGCGCTTTGTTCCATGCCTCCACTAGGTTGGCATCTAGATTTCTTCCGTGGATCATTCCCCCTTCGTTGATCGGCGAAACAAAACCCAAGCATCCCATCTTCATGAAGTTGCCCATTCCGGTTACGAGTTCGATCAGAGTGCCCAAGGTTTCCGTAGTCGCTTCAATGCCGCAGACGGCAGCCACTTCCGCTAAAGTTTGAATCGGATCTTCTTCAATGCGACGGCTAAGACCTTCCGTGGCGATGCTCAATTCCACTCCCAGCGTGGCTTTTTCGAAATCAGTTTTGCTATAAGGAACGTTCCAACGATCTACTTCGGCAACTTTTTGAACACCGTCGTAAAACGAATTCATTGCGTCTTGAAATTCCGAACTGACCGAATCTTTCATGCGAGAAAAGTAACAAGCAAAAATAGATTTTTTCAGCTGTTGAGCGGCGAGCGAACCATGCCCTAATTCTCGATCCATTCTTTCCATCACTTCGTGATGCAATCCATCTGCAGAGTGTTTTCCCATCAGAAATCCATGCGCATAGGTCGTTTGTGGGAAACTGCCTCGCAATTTTAAAACATAGAATGTTTTGGTCTGCGTCTCTGAAATTGGAATTCTGCATTCAAGACGTTGATTGTTCTGGATGGATGCCGTCTCTGTGCAAACGGGGATTGAAAAAGTAGATGCCAAGAAAAGGGATTGAATAAATGGTGTGAGCAACATGTCCCTAGTTGTGAGGGATTCACTTTAAAAAGTCGTGAGGTCGTGTTGACAGCGGGAAGGGGTGGTTGTCAGTCCTTACTGCCCGCCCCCTTGGTAGGGAGCCTGAGGGACGAATCCTTCCGCTGCTACGGCATCGATTCTAAGCCCCACAATATCGATCACGTAATCTCCACTTACGGAGGTAGCTAGGCCGGGTGGAGGTTTATAGAGGTAGTGCGGGGAATACGTCTGCTCGAGCGTGTTAAACCCGGAGGCCACATTGCCCGTTGTTGTGTCCACATATCGAAGATTACTTACCTCCGCAGAGATGAGGGAGCCGTCCACATGAAGTGCTCCCGTTGGGACCGTTCCAGAAGCTACAAGAGTTCCATCCAATTCAAAAGCAGGCCCATTCAAAGAGACCCAAACGCCATCGAGCTGTAGCGTTTTATTGGTTGCCGTTACGGGATTTACATTTCCAGCGATGCTCGAAAGTGTATTTCCCTGAAGGCTTTTCATGGTTGGGGTTATTTTTGCGGCCGGAGCTCCAGAGGCTCCGATGTTAATGTAGGCGATCGACCCTCCCGTGGTGGCATCGTCTTCTTTATCAATGGAGTAACTCGGTTCAAAAGGACCCTCAGAGACAAAAGTCACTTGAGCACTCTTTGGAACCTTGATCGAATTTCCCGATACCGCTCCGTAGGGGTTCACAATGACCTTCGGAGCCGAAAGAGAAATGACCGTTCCTGGAGGTGGGAAAGAATCGGGATTACCTTGAAGAGGATAAACTTGTTTGATGGTTTGGGCGGCGTCATTGATATGGTCGAGCACTTTCATGTTCGTCGCGCTCATCTTGATTTCGCTATATTTGACACTGTTATCAAATCCTCCGCCGCCCAGAGAGATATCGCCGTAGGAATTTTGTCCTTTGTAGGGCGCCCCCGCTGCGAGCGCGATCAAGTTCGCCGTAGGATCGGGAGGTATGGAAGCGCCTGTCGCGAATCCTCCCGCTTGAACTTCCCCGCTCATGTTTCGTAAGCAGGTGCCAAACACTCCGCAACTGACCGGGCCAAAGAAAACATTTTCCGGCTCTAAGTTCGTATAAAATGTTTCAGCGATCTCGGTCGTTTGACCTTGAGGCGGTAAAAATTGAAGTTGGGGGGCGGGCGCACCTGCAGGTCTATCTGCAAAATTGAAAAAGAATCCGGCGCGATGATGTTTTCCAGCGGAAATTAAAATTTTATCTTTCATGCTTCCAAGAACGAGCGTGGAAAAATCGTTAAAGCCAACGGGGTGGAAAGACCAAATCCCTCGCACAGTCGTCATCTGTGACTTGTCTTCTTTGCCCATGTAAGTGAGATCCGCGAAGAATTTTTTTGGAAAGGTGTTGGGGGCGTCACTGAAATCGCAATTCTCGAAGCAGCGAATATTGGTGACAAGTTGGCCTTCATCTTGAGTTCGAGGCGGATTGAACGATCGGTAGGGTGCGTAAAATGATTCGGGAATCGCCTGAACACCTGGCATCTTCACTTGAAGCGCGAGGTTCTTTAAGAAGTGATCCTTCATTTGATAAAATCGAGAGAGCGCCTGAATTTTCATGCGGCGTCCTTCCGAGGACTGCTTTGAACTGTCCAAAAAAAGTATGCTCGATCTCGCAGCGATTCCAATGATGATGCTAATCACCGCAATTCCAACGAGCACAAGACCTAAGGCGATTCCGCGCTCTCGAACGTTCCGCATGAAATATTTTTCTCGTTGCATACTAATTCGCCCCTTCCGTTTCAGGACCTGTGGAAACAGGACCTCCGCATTCCTGCGGAAGGGGTTGGCCTGCAGGCGTCTGCGTAATTTGGCGACGAATCCAATCCAGTCGTAAATCCATTGTCACATTTCCTGCACCGGGAAGATCCCAGCCATAGCCCGGCGCCACGAGCGAACCATTGGGATCGCAGTAAGAACTATAGCGCGTGAGCCCGGGGTTGGTGACGGGATCGTGAGGGAGCGCATTGTTGGCTCGAGGATACTTAATCAAGGAATTGAGAGCGGACAATCCACGAGCGTCGAACGTTCGATTAGGGGCCGTCACGCAGCCAAACATGTAGGCAGGACCCAAGGAGCAATAGACCTGATCGCAACGAGCCGAACCGCTTGAGGGGTAGTCTTCAATGGTTCCATTTGGAAGTTTAATCTTCGCGCGAGTAACGCGAATATTTGCGTCTGGATCGTGAAGAGTGTTGGGAGAACGATCCAACCAAAAGTCCCAAAGGTGACCTTGGCTAAATCCATTTGTACCTGGAATCCAAGAGCCGTTGTAACTTTCCTGGAGACACTGACAGAGGAGCGCTTGATCTTTGTCGCGGATTGCCGCTCCACCATTGGGATCGGCGTAGGGAGGATTGTTGGGCCCGTTTTTAACTTTGTAAACTTTCTTCGTGAGCGTGCCGTCGACGACCGTATCTCCGTCCCAGGTCGTTGCACATACGCGGTCCGCGACGCCCGTTTTATTGTGATTACAAATGGCATTCGGATCCCAGTCATTGGCAAGTCCGGGATCGGAATCTCCTAAGCACTTACAATAGGTGGCCCAGGGTTTTTTATTGTAAGAAGCATTCCAGGTGCCGCGAGCAAAATTGCCAAAGCTAGAATCCGCCATATCAGGAAGGCGGCAGTACATATCGGGCTGGTATGCGGCAACATTGCTGGGGTCGTTGGTGTCAATCGCTTGCAGCGCACTCGTCTTTAAAACATATTGCCCGTCGGGGTTGGGACTGGGTGCGAGCCCATAATACTTTTCCTGAATCCAGGTGGGATCGTAATTAAATCCATAGTGGAGAAGCGCGACAGCAGGATGCTTCCATGCCCAGAGATCATAGCTCTGTCTGGCGTCAAAGTGTTTAATGCACGCTTCAACTTGAACGTCCGATTCTGCGCCTCCGCCTACCCAATTCGGGACGGCGTTAAATCCTTCCCAAGTCTCCGGGGGTTTGAACGTATCGGGATCGTCTCCGGATGTGCCACACCGGCAGTAATTGGAGGTTCCATCAGGATTTCCCACGTATTTTCCATAGCCATGCCAATGAAGAGAATTGCGATCGGGATCTCCGAACACGTCAGCGCATCCTGGTTTGCATCGATTGCGCGGATCACTGACGAGGCAAGTCGTTGTCTCCGTCGAAGTTCCTGAACCAAAAAGCTCTCCCGAATAATTTTGTAAGCTCATCGGCTGAAGTGCGCGAAAATAAAGTTTTCCATTCTCGACAGAAAATCCGGGGCCCAACGTTTGGGTGAGTGGCGCCTTATCGACTGGCACCGCGTAAACAATATGCAAGAAGGCTTGCGAGACGTCCTGCCAATTTGCGCAGGGGCGCGCATCCGTCGGATCGCAGCACGCCTTTTCTCCCGGGATCTCCTGACAGTTTGGCTTCATCCATGAAGGATCTTTCGGGTGCCGTAATTTTTGACGGGGAAAGGGGATTTGAATGTCCTTCGCTCGTCGGCGGTTATCGAAAGTAAAGAAGAGTTGTAGCTTTTCGATGTTGGAAGCAATCGTTGTGGTTTTGAGCGGACCCGTGCGCGTTGATTTTTCGATGCGCTGAAGATTCCCTCCCGCATTGACCACGTAATCCACGGAATAGACTGCAGCGATTGAATTACTTTTATTCTTTAGCTGAGTGAGTCCCTGGTTATTGTCGAACGCACTTGTTTTGTGAAAGAGGAGTCCGGTGAGGTGCGTATCTTGCGTGACGGCCGATACGCGTACGATGTTTGTGAAGGATTCATTTCGGATCATCACAAAGGGCGCATTTAAAATCGACGCTTGAGCTTTAGTTTGAATTGCGTTGCCAAGTCCTTCCGCCGGTGGAGCTTTTAGGCTCAACGTTACAGTGTCCGTCTCTGCGAGCACGCCATCGACCGGAATTTGAAATTGATCCATCGGGGCAACAAGCAATCGAAACTGGTCCACGTTAGCATCATCTTGGGGGCTATTTGAAACCGCATTTCCCACACCATCCACGTGAGTGATTCCGGTGTAAGAGTCGTCGCCGAATGCCGCCCCTTCATTTGCGCCCGCGGTCCAGCCAGTACTTTTCACCGTGGCATTCAAATCGGTTCCTAAAATGTGAAGCACTTCCGTGTAGCTGCGGATGATATCTTTTTGTTGCTGTGAAAGTTTTAGGGCACGGCGTCCGACCACACTGCCGTAAGCAAGTGCTGCGACAACGGCCGCTCCCGCCAAAAGGGAGACCAACAATTCCGGCGTAGAAAAGGCCCTATAAATTTTTCGATTGGTGCGACGCATCTTGATTTAACTTCCCCAGGTATAAGTCTGTCTTTCTTCGTCTTTTCGTTCAACCTCTTGCAACGAACGTTGACAGTTCGCTCAAAGATTGATGCGGCGGGACAAAAAATGTCGGTATCAATGGGAGAAATCAAATGCGAGTGAAAGCCTGCGCGACCGTAGCCAAGCCGAGGATGGTGATGAAAACAAAGGAACTCAGTAAAATGCGGTTTTGTACTTTGAGGGAAAGTTTCATGAAGAGAACGGCCAAGATGACATACCAAAGCGCTGTTCCCAATTGAAACCCGAGTAGGAAAGTCCAACCGCCGCTTAAACTCCACGAAACGATGAGCATCATACCGCACCAAACCGCCGGATTAAAAAGGGTGAGCCAAAAGAGTGAGCCCGATCGACGTGGAACGTGGGCCTTTCGATGAGCCTTAAATGATAAAATTCCGAGAGCCATGAGAAAAATTCCCGCCGCAGCCTTCATGAGAAAAGTTTCGAAAAAATGGGCAAATGGCAGGAGAATCGTGCGCTGAAGTGACATGATGATGAGATCGGCCGCGAGAACTTGCGCCAGCAACTTAAACCAACGCGATCGTTCCCCATTCCTCGCGGCCGCCATCAAGAGCGAGCTAGCGGGTCCAGGGGGAATGGAAATGAGAATTCCCAATCCTATAGCCGTGAGCAAAACCATGCTGTCACGCCGCCGCCGCCGGAATATTTACTTCCAAACCCATTAAGAGGCGGGTGATAAATTCATCGGCCTTCGCTTGAGAATCGAAAGCATATTTCATTTTGAGTTGCCCGCGATGAGATTCTTGCTTGAAGTACACGCGAAGCAAATCGGACGAAACGAAATCAACTTGGGGGGAATCGAGAAAGAGCGTTTCTAGGCGGGCTTCCTCGTAGTCCCAATTTTGACCCATGAGCGCTTTGTCGATGTCTTCTCGAACTTGCTCCGTGTCCCAAGCGGCCGGATCATCTACAAAGAATGTCCACGCATAACAGGGTCGCTCGGCTTCCGACTGCGCGGGATAGACAAAGAAGTGACGAATGTCGCGAGACACTTGAAGTACAGCCTTTTGAAGTTGGGCGAGCGTCGCCTTTTCGGTTGCGACGTTCAGACCTTGGCCTACACGACCCACGATTTCAAAAGAGATCACGGGCTTCTTCGCGTAAATGCGAATCACATCCCCCATAGAGTAACTGAGTAAACCATTTGGCGACGAGACGAACACTTCCACTTCATCACCTTCGTTTAAGTCCTCTAAAGTGAGAAATCGCTTATCCTCACCTTCAGTTTTTCGAAAGCTATAGACGACGTCACCCAGATGAAATGCATACACTCCGTTCGGAGTGATCGAGGGAATTTCGTAGCCGATCGGTCCTTCCGTAGAGACATAGCAGCCTATAAACGTGAGTGGACGACCGATCAACTTGCACAGTTGATCCCTGTAAGGTTCGATACTGGTCGCGGAGTAGACGACAGTCGACAGGTTCGGCCAGATCTCCGAGAAGTTCTCCACTTGGTAAACGTCTTTTAGAAATTCCAACAAATTGATCAAGTACGTGGGCACTCCTGACAACAATCGGAGGTCGGTATGACGAACTTCATTCGCGGTTTGCTGCAGCTTAGCGGTCATGTCTTCAATCATGCCCGTTTCCGGTCGGGGAAAAGCTTTTTTAGCGAGAACTTTCGGCACTCGCGTGGAAAGAAATCCGGAGACATATCCGCAAGGCACGCCCGAAGGAGTGACGCCTGTTTGAGCGGAGGATCCCCACGTGAGTCGTTGATCGCTCAAAAGCCGAACATTCGAATGCGCTTCGATGACAGAGCCAAAGGCCATCTGGAATTTCTCAAAATTCCGAATCATAGGTTTATTAAAGAGAATGTTCTTCGAATTCCTACCCGTGGTTCCGGAGCTCAAACCTACAAATTCAAAAGTGTCATGAAAGAGCGCAGCCGAACGGATGTCGCGAATCTGGCGTTGGACGAGATCGTCGATATCGTCATATTTGTAGGCCCGCGCTTGATCCAAGAAGTCTCGCAGAGAGGCGGCCGATTCCAAGCCGCTGCGTTTGGACGTTTCCGTTCCTCGGAGCTGCTTCTGAAGCTTCTTAAAGGCAGCATTTTGCAGCTCCATAGGCTTCGCCTGGGCTTTAAGCATCTTGCGGAATTTCCATTTTAGAATTTGTGAGAGAGCTTTATCGATCCATTTCATGCCTTTACTTATCTCGCTTTGAGTCGGTCGAGGTCATTGAGCCTCATTGACATGGCTTATGGAAACTTGTCAGGCTGAGCCGAAAATGGGGTGGTAATTTGACTGAGGCATTACAAAAAAATGCGAGCCGGGAAGAAAAGAAAGACCAAGTTTATTGGACTATTTTGAATGCGGCCTTAGTTCTGGATTTTCGAAAAGGGCATCAAAAATGGACCTTGAGTGAACTTTCCCGAACCACGGGGGTGACTCGCTCCCTTATCTATTATTATTTCGGTAAAGATCGCATGAGCATTCTGCAAGAAGCCATTCGATTTATTGGCGAGGAGTTCTTCGGACTGACCCCTAAGCGCCTTCAGCTTTGGAAAGACGGAAAAATTGCGACGGCTGTTCTCATCACTCGTGCGGCGATCGAGCAAACCCCAGCGCTCGGGGCATTCTACTTGGCGCATCGGTTCCGACCGACGGAGTTGGGTGAGTCATTTCGAAAACTTGAGAATCAATATGTGAAAAAGTTGTCCGGTTTTTTCCCAAAATTGGGCCCGGATCAAATCCGAGCCCTTTACGGATTGATGTTTGGCCTGGTCTTTGCGCCAAATTTAACCGAAGCAGCGATCGACGAAGCCGTTCGGGTTGCGATGCTTGTCGGGAAGCGCAAATCCGCTTAGCGTTCCTGGCATGGATGGCAATGATTTGAAGCTCTTTTCCGGCACTGCGAATCCGGAACTCTCGAAAAAGGTAGCGTCCTATTTGAAGATGAATTTGGGGGATATTCATATCCGCCGATTTTCCGACGGTGAGGTTTTCTGTCGCATCAATGAGAATGTCCGAAACTCCGATGTGTTTCTCATTCAACCGACTTGCGCCCCGGCGAATGAAAATATCATGGAACTGCTGGTCATTATGGATGCGCTTAAGCGAGCGTCGGCGGGTCGAATCAATGTGGTCATGCCCTACTATGGCTATGCCCGGCAGGATCGAAAAGATTCTCCACGCACTCCGATATCAGCGCGATTAGTTGCGGACCTCATTCAGTCCGTGGGAGCCAATCGCATTTTCTGTTTGGATTTACATGCCCCGCAGATTCAAGGTTTTTACAATATTCCCGTCGATCACCTTTTTGCGGCTCCGGTCTTGCTCAATCGCTTGTTAAAGCTCGTTCCCAATGATCGATCCAAAGTAGTGCTAGTTTCTCCTGATGCGGGTGGCGTGGAGCGAACACGCGCTTACGCCAAGCGATTGGATTGCTCGATCGCCATTGCGGATAAACGTCGAGATGCCCCAGGACACGTGGCTGAGGTGAACATCATCGGGGATGTGAAAGGCAAGGAAGCCATCTTGATAGACGATATTATAGATACCGCTGGAACGATGGTGGAGGTCTCAAAGGTATTACTAAAGAGCGGAGCGGAAAAGGTTTGGGCTTGCTGCACGCATCCCGTGCTTTCGGGGCCGGCCACGAAGCGCATCATGGAGAGTCCTTTGGAACGAGTATTGGTGACAGACACTATTCCCACTGCGGATAAAGAGGCGATTTGTCCTAAAATTGAGGTTCTTACGGTTTCCGAACTTTTGGGAGAGGCGATCGCCCGTATTCATAGAGGCGATTCGGTCAGTTCTCTCTTCATCTGAGGGAGTCTCTAACGGCCATTGAATGCTCTCTTGACCATCGGAAATGGCTTTTCGTACTTTGGCGAGGACCGCATTTCAGGTATGTCTTTGAATTTTAGGAGTAAAGAATCATGCAACAGGCGCAATTAAAGGTAGTTTCTAGGGATCCCAAAGTATCTGGTCAGATTCAGAAATTACGCGGACAAGGACTCGTCCCTGCTAATATCTATGGACCCGGATTGAAGAACCAGTCCTGCGCTTTCTCCGAAAAAGAGCTTCGCAAGACCTTCAACAATGATTTGGGTTCCAACATTGTTTTGAACTTGGAATCCGATTCCAAAGAATTGAACGGCAAGAAAGTCGTATTGAAGGTTGTGGAACGTCATCCTTCCACTTGGCAGGTCATTCACGCGGATCTCTATGAAATTCAAATGGATCGACCGCTTACGACGTCGGTAGCGTTGCATTACACGGGAACTCCCGATGGCGTTAAAAATGACGGGGGAATTTTTCAAGTCGTGCGCCGAAGTGTGAAAATTCGCGCGCTCCCTTCAGACATTCCCGCTTTTGTGGAAGTCGACACCTCAGCATTGAAGCTTGGCGAGAGCCTTCACCTTTCCGAAGTAAAGATCTCCGATAAGATTACAGTTTTGGACTCAAAAGAATTCGCAATCTGCTCTGTTGTGGAACCTGAGAAGGAAGAAGTCGTCGCGCCAGTGGCGGCGGCTCCTGGAGCCGAAGGGGCTGCGGCGGGTACGGGAATTGCAGCGGCGGCCGGTACGGCGGCTGCCGGTGGAGATGCGGCAGCAGCTCCGGCGGGTGGCGACAAAGCGAAGAAGTAAGTCGTTTTGTCACGCATTGTTTGTATCGTTGGATTGGGAAATCCTGGGCCGAAGTATCGGGGAACTCGACACAACATTGGATTTGAGTGGGTCGATGCTGCGGTAACGCATTTGGATTCTCGAGCGAAATTCAAAGAAAAGTTTGAATCGGAATGGGTTTGTATTGATACCGATTCCACAGAATTTCATTTCTTAAAACCACTCACCTTCATGAATGAAAGCGGCCGCGCGCTCTCCAAGTGGTTGGATTCTCATCAAGGTGAGAGCAAGATTTTGGTTGTCTATGATGAAATGGATCTAAACGTGGGTCGAATCCGTCTTCGCTACTCGGGCTCCGATGGAGGCCATCGCGGAATTCGTTCGATCATCGAACGCCTCGGAACGCAAAATGTTCCGCGACTGAGGATTGGTATTGGAAGGCCTGTTTCCGAAACGGTGGATTTTGTTTTGTCTCGATTTACTCCTGATGAGAGAAAGATTTTGAACGATGTGCTTCTCGATGTTCCGGCGGTACTAGAGATATTCGCTAGAGAAGATGAGGCCATGGCGCTCAATTGGATTAACGCTTTGAAGTACGGAGGACAGTCCTAGTCATGTCGGTAGAATGTGGAATTGTGGGATTGCCGAATGTGGGAAAATCCACATTGTTCAACACGCTGACTTCCGCGCAGGTCCCTGCGGAAAACTTTCCCTTTTGCACGGTCGATCCGCATCGGGGAGTCGTTCCGGTTCCAGATCCGCGCATGGAATCGATTAGCGAGATTGTTAAACCCGAGAAAAAAGTTCCAACGGCCATGACCTTTGTAGACATCGCCGGATTAGTGAAGGGCGCATCGGCGGGTGAAGGGTTGGGAAATCAATTTCTCTCTCACATTCGCGAGGTGCATGCGATTGCTCACGTGGTTCGCTGTTTTGAAGACGATAATATCATCCACGTCATGGGATCGGTGGATCCCAAGCGCGATATTGAAATTATTGAACTTGAGTTGTGCCTATCGGATTTAGACGCGGCCAAGAAACGTGCGGATCGTATTGAGCGTTTGGCAAAATCTGGCAATGCCGAAGCAAAAGCGGAGTTTGATGTGCTTTCAAAGATCATGGAAAATTTGGGAAAAGGAATTCCTCTTCGCAGGCACAAAGAGCTCCTAAAAGGACTCACTGAGGATCGCTTCCTCACCTCAAAGCCGTTAGTGTTTGTGGTGAATCTTTCCGAAAGTGAGATTCGCTCTCCCAGTGAGCGCACGCGGGGCTGGATTTCAGAAGTTGAAAAAATTGCCGCTTTGGATTCGGCGACCGTCATTCCCATGTCGATTGGTCTAGAACAACAGTTGGGAACACTCTCGGAGGAGGACCGTAAGCCATTTTACGAGGAATATGGAATCTCCGAACCGGCTTTGCATCGCTTCATTCGGGAAGCCTATGGGCTATTGGGCCTTATGACGTATTTTACGGCAGGCGTGAAAGAGGTCCGAGCCTGGACGCTCAAACGGGGTTCCTCAGCCGTGGAGGCAGCTGGGACTATTCATTCTGACTTTGCGAGAGGGTTTATCCGAGCTGAGGTCATCGCCTATGCCGACTACATCGCTTGCAAAGGCGAAAAAGGAGCTAAGGAAAAGGGCCTCCAGCGAGCGGAAGGGCGTGATTATATTGTTCAAGATGGAGACGTGATTTACTTCCGTTTTAACGTTTAAACCCTAAATGCAGCTCTAAATGTTTGCTCCCTCCTGAGCTTTGCACTAAATAAATGAGGACATTTATAGAGAAAGGATCTCGACTGTGGCTGAGACAAAAGTGCTGATTGATTTGAATGCGGCTAAAAAGCGCCAACGACATTATGAAACGATTTTCATTCTTTCTCCGGCGTTGACCGACGCGGTGGTTAAAGAAACTACCGATAAGAATGTGAAGCTAGCATCTGATTTGGGAGCTACGGTTTTAAGGCAAGACGATTGGGGCAAGCGTCGAATGGCTTACTCTATCGAACGTCACGCGATGGGACGCTATATTTTTCTTCGTTATATTGGAACGGAAGAATGCGTTCGAGCGATTGAGCGAAGTTTGAAGTTAGACGCCAATGTACTTCGCTTTCAAAGCGTTCGTCTCTCTGATCCGCTGTCCGCAGATGAAATTCGAGACTTGGTTGAACGAGCTCCTCGTGAGGCGAGCTCCGCACCCTCGGTTCGTGGCGAGGATGATGAGCCGGCACTCGAAAGTTCTTACTGATCAAATTGAAAAAAGATCGACCGATGGTGATTCGAAAGCGGCCCGCGCTGGATCTCCCGCTCCTGCTTTCACTCATTATTTTCGGCTTCTCGATTTTTGATTCTGGATTTTGGTTTTTCCTTCCGATCGCAAGTTTCGTTTTATTTCAGGCCAATTTCAAGCCTCTGCGCTGGGTCCCTCTTGCAGTATCCCTTGCTTGGATTCCCGTGTTTCGTATTCAACCTTGGACGGAGCTCGACTTACTCGCGCTTTATCTTCTGACGGGGATGGGACTCTTCCTCGTATTCTTAAAAGTTCAGAAGTTGAATTACCTGCACTACATGAGTTTCATCGTGACTGTTGCGATAGGCTCGGCCTTTGCTCTGATGGCCGTGAGCACGCAGCTCGCGGACCCTGCGTGGAAAGAATGGCTGAGGCGCCTCACCCAATCGCATATCTTTCCCTACTTTTTTCGTGAGGCCATTTGGGTCGATCAAATGGCTGCTATTTACGAAAGCGTTCTTCTACCGATATTGATTCGAGGCTTTTTTGCATGGTTTGGAACCGTGATGGCAATGGCATTCTTTGTGAACGCGGTACTGCGAAACGTGATCGTGAAAGCTCCTTATGCGTTACGCGCCCGCGTGGATCGCAACGCCTGGGCGGAGTTTCATTACTGGAGAGCTCCAGACGGCTTCATTGTACCCCTCGTTCTGGGCCTCGCTTGCCTCGTCTTAAGCTTCCAATTTGAATGGTCGGAAAGGGTGGAAAACGTCCTTCAGATCATAGGATGGAATGTGAGCCTTTTATCTGCACTTCCCCTCGTTATTCACGGAGTGGCGCTTACCTCGTTTTTTATGGCCAGACTCTCGCTTTTTATGCGGCTCATGAT
>ERZ761602.5566-NODE-5566-length-14807-cov-11.426993_pt1 | contig 14807 bp, 7 predicted proteins | sample MGYA00512165_ERZ761602 | MGnify/ENA primary metagenome ERZ761602 (study PRJEB28899, sample SAMN02445085) | bioreactor sludge metagenome | biome: EBPR sludge; isolation source: Thorneside wastewater treatment plant | place: Australia: Brisbane, Thorneside...
GTAGAGCCGAGCTTGCTCGGCTTGGCCTGGCGAAGAGCAGCGGAGCAAGCTCCGCGCTACTCGAAGCAACGGCGCATCAGCTCTTGTAGAGCCGAGCTTGCTCGGCTTGGCCTGGCCAGGAGCAGCGGAGCAAGCTCCGCTCTGCAGGAGCGGCGGAGCCCGCTCCGACATGAACAGGCTACTCCCCGAGCTTCTGCAATGCCGCAAGCGCGCTCGGGAATTTGGGGTCGATCTCCAGCGCCTTGTGGTAATACTCGCGTGCCTTTTCCTTGTCGCCTTTTCTCGCGTAGGCATAACCGACGCTGTCCCAGGTGTTCGCCGACGTCGGATAAAGCACCGTGTTGAGCAGCAGTACCTTGATCGCGGCGTCGAAGCGGCCAAGGTCGGCGAGCGAGATGCCTTCGTCATTGATATAGCCCTCTGCGGCGGCATCGTCGCCCGCTTCCTGCAGCGTCCGATAGGCGGCCACCGCTGCTGAAGTGTCGCCCGCGAGCAGCAATTCGCGCGGCATCCGCACCTCGTCCGGCAGGCGCGGGTGGCGCTGGAACTCACCCTTGGCGAGTTCGAATGCCAGTTCCGGCTGGTCCTTGGAGTCGAGCCAGATGTTGACCGGCGCCTCGCGCTCGCGGCGCACAAATCGCGTATCGCCGATCGGCACCAGTTCGCTGCGTTCGTTGCCGGCGTATTGCAGGTAGAGCTTGCCGTCATCCAGCACCACGTTGACCACTTGCTCGCTGTTGTAGCGATAGCGCCCCGGCGCGATCTTGCGTGCCCTGCTGCTGAGCTCCACCGGTGTGTACTGCTTGAACCCCGGCCACGCGTACTCGAACGCAACCGCGCGCATCACTTCTTCCATGAATTGCGGCTGGTTGGCGTTGATCATGATGACCACGCCCTTGCCGGCCCGTTGATGCGCGATCAGATTGGCGCAGAAGCCCTCGTCCCAGCCGCCATGGGCGAAGTACTTCTCGCCGTTGTAGTCGGGCAATCCGAAGCCGAGACCATAAACCGCACCGGCGCGCCCCTTGAGCATGTCCAGGGCCAGCTCGCGGGTCAGCAGTTCGCTCTTGCCCTTCAACGCCCGCTGCATTTCGATGGCAAACAGCGCCAGGTCCTGTGAAGTGGTCCACAGACCCGCCGCCGCCATTTCCGGGTAGGTGTGACGTTTGCCGGGCACAGCGCTTCCATCCGGCAGCACGCCGGCGGCGGCGCGTTTGAGCCACTTGTCCGGCAGCGGGTTGTCGAAGGAACTGTCGCGCATGCCGATCGGCTTCAGCACGCGCTTTTTCATCAGCGCAGGGAAATCCTCACCGGTTGCCTCGGTCATCAACAGTTGTGCGACGGTGTAACCACCTCCCGAGTAACGCCAGATGCTGCCCGGCGGCGCCATTACGCGCACCGGCGCCGAGTTGGCCGGTGGCTCGCCATCGAGGATCTGCTGGATCGTCGGCAGCGGCGCGTCCACCGAATATCCGGCGAAACCATGCACACTCAGGCCGGCCGTGTGGCTCAGCAGATGTTCCAGCGTCACCGGCGTCGTCCGCGTGAATTCGCTGTCCGGAATCCGCCAGCCGACCAGCTGATCGTTGACCGGCTGGTCGAGGCTCAGCTTGTCGTACTGCACCAGGCGCATGGCGCCGAACGCCGCCACCGGCTTGCTGACCGAGCCGGCCTGGAACAGCGTGTCGCGGCGCACCCTGGCTCCGCTTTCGCGGTCGGCCAGACCATGCACGCGGGTCCAGGCGATGCCGTTGTCGTCGATCACCGTGATCGCCACGCCCGGCACGCCGTAGTGACGCATGCGCTCGGCGAGCGACCAGGTCTGGTCGCCAACGATGCTGACCGCCGGCCGTAGCCCGTGGTTGACGCGCTGAATGCGCTCGGCGAGTCCGTCGTCGGCACGCAGTGGGCCGCCGAGCGTCGCTGCGCCAAGCGCAATTGCGAAAGCGCCGAGGCGCGAGAGCGAATTGCGGACTGCGTGCATGGACATGCCTGCGAGGTAAGGGGTGACGCGAGCATAAGCCGCGCAGCGGCGCTACGCGGGGCTACAATCATTGGCGCAGGCCTCGGCAACAGGGACAAACGTGGTGTTGGTGGCATTGCTGATAGCCGGGACGATGACGATTGCCGCCGAATCGACGGTGGTCCATCGCTGCGTCGGCGCGGATGGCACACCGCGCTACCAGGACGCGCCGTGTGCCGCTGGCGACGCTGCCGACCGCATGGAGCTGAAGGCGCCCGAGGTAACGGCGCCGATAGCCGACGCCGCACCGGCCCCACCGCCGCAACCCGAAGCGCCGCTGGACCAGCCGCGACCACCACCGCGACCGCAGCTGATGTCCTGGCGCTGTGAAGTGGAAAACGGCGAAACCTACTTTCGCCACGACGGCTGCCCCGATTCGATCGTCGAACCGGTGGCCTACAGCACCGGATTTGGCGCTTTCGCAGGCCACGCCTATCTGCGCGTGTGGGCTTATCGCGTGCCGCGCGACGAGGCCTGCCGCGAGATTCGCCACGGCGCGCGCTTTGGCGACGAGCGCGACCAGCGGGCATCGCCCTATGAAAAGCTCAGCGGCAAGGATCTGTGCCGGTAGTGTGGGTTAGGTCCGGACGCAGTGGCTCTTGCGTGCAGAGCCAATCCATTGCAGTCGGCTGGATCTCACAGGCGGCATCATCGGCAGCACCGCGGCACTGCCAATGGAGCACCATGAGCACTTTCGTCCGCCTCGTCCTTCTGGCTGCCGTATTGCTGGCTGCCGGCTGCCGACAGCCGCCGCCTGCCCCTGCTGGCGATGCCAGCGCCGCGACCGTCGCCAGCAACCGGCCTTTCGCCGAGCGTGTCGCGGGCCCCGATGCGAGCGATTTCGACGATGCCCGCCGCGGCCTCATCGCCCGTCCCCAAGGCCAGGTCCTCGGGCCCGACGGCGTCGCGCTGATCGACTTCGACGCCTTCGAGTTCGTCGCTGGCGAGGCGCCGCCGACGGCCAATCCCAGCCTCTGGCGACACGCGCAACTGAACGCCGAGATCGGCCTCTACAAGGTCACCGACGGTATTCACCAGTTGCGCGGCTTCGACATCGCCAACATGACGCTGATCGACAGCAACAGCGGCTGGATCGTGGTCGACCCACTGACCTCGACAGAGAGCGCGCGCGCCGCATTGGCCTTCGCGCGCCAGCACCTGGGCGACAAGCCGGTCGCGGCGATCATCTTCACGCACAGCCACATCGACCACTTCGGCGGCGCGCTCGGCGTGATCAGTGCCGAGGAAGTTGCCACACGCGGGATTCCGGTGATCGCGCCGGCGGGATTCCTCGAGGAGGCGACCAGCGAGAACGTTTTGGTCGGCACCGCGATGGGTCGGCGCTCCGGCTACCAGTTCGGCAAGGACCTCGAACGCTCGCCGACGGGTCTGATCGATACCGGTCTCGGCAAGGCGGTGGCCTACGGCAGCTTCGGCATTCTGCCGCCGAGTCTGCTGATCGAACAGGCGAGCGAAACGCATGTCGTCGACGGCGTCGGGCTGGTGTTCCACAACGTGCCGGGCAGCGAGGCGCCGGCGGAACTGAGCTTCTCGATCCCTGAACGCAAAGCTTATTGCGGCGCCGAAATCCTGGCGCAGACCATGCACAACCTGTTGCCGGTGCGCGGCGCCAAGGTGCGCGACACGCTGCGTTGGGCCGGTTATCTGCAGGACGCGCTCGATGCGCTCGGCGACACCGAGGTCTATTTCGCGTCGCACAACTGGCCGATCTGGGGCAATGCGCGCATCGCCCAATTCATTCGCGCGCATCGCGACGTCTACAAGTACACCCACGACCAGAGCGTGCGCCTGATCAACGCCGGTTACACGCCGCGCGAGATCGCCGACGAAATCCGGCTGCCGGAATCGCTGCAGCAGCAGTTCGGCGCGCGCGGCTACTACGGCGACCTGCGCCACAACGTCAAGGCGGTGTACCAGTTTTACCTCGGTGCCTACGACGGCAATCCGGCCAACCTGAATCCGCTGCCACCGAGCGAGTCGGCGACGCGTTACCTCGAGCTGATCGGCGGCGCCGACAAGGCAGTGGCCGCCGCGCAGATCGCGTACGACCAGGGCGATTACCGCTGGGTCGCCGAGCTGTTGAACCAGGTGATGTTCGCGCAACCCGACCATCAGCCAGCGCGCGACCTGCTGATCCGCACCTACGAACAGATGGGTTACGCCGCCGAGGCCGCGACCTGGCGCAACAGCTATCTGACGGCTGCCGCGGAACTGCGCAACGGCCCGCCGAAGACCGGCGTCGATCGCAGCCGTTTCATCGACGTGCTCATGCACACCCCGGTGGAAAGATTCCTTGAGGCGATGGCGGCCGGGCTCAACGGTCCCGACGCCGAGGACGTGAATCTGACCATCAATCTGGTCCTGACCGACAGCGGCGATTCGTTTGTGCTGTGGATCGAGAATGCGGTGCTGCACCACCGTCGCGGCGAGCCGGTTGCCGACGCCAATGCGACGCTCAGATTGAGCAAGGGAATGTTCGTGCAGATGATGGCCGGCGCCGCGGGTGCCAGCGACCTGCTGCTCAGCAGCGAAGTCGATATCGACGGCAGTCGCATCGATCTTGGCCGCTTCTTCGGCCTGATCGACAAGGCGCCAGGAACCTTTGCGATCGTGACGCCGTAGGGTTGGTTGCTCTGGCTTCGGTAGGTCCAGACTTGTCTGGACGCTGTTGCACTTGCTTGGGTGCGTCCCCGGACCCGGTTGCATTTGTCGAAGAGAGCGTCCAGACAAGTCTGGACCCGCCAGAGCGTGGAATCTCCTGGCGGGGGTTCCACCCTTGTATCTGCATTCCGGAGGCCCGCCGGCAATTGCTGCCGGCGGGCGCGTGGATCAGTAGAAGAAGCCGTAGAGCGCGTCGACCACTTCGCCGGTGGCGATGTCAATCAACAGCACATCGTTCTCGACGCGAACCCAGTGGCAACCATACGGCGGCGCGGCCAGACCGTAATTGCTGTAGCTGACGTAATAGCTCGGCGCGTAATAGGCGCGCGGCAGGACCAGCCCGATGCTCCAGTAACTCGACCGATAGCCGCGCGGATAGTGATAACGGCTGGGCGAACGATAACGCGATCCGTTCCAGCCATGGTTCCAGCTCCGCCGCCAGTTGTTGTCGCGCCAACCGTTGCGCCCATGTCCGCGATTGTAGTTGTTGCCATAGCCACGATTATTGTTGTTCCAGCCGCTGTAGCCATGGTCGCGACCATTGTTGCCGTAACCGCGGCGATTATTGTCCCAGTCGTTGTTGCCATGACCGCGACCGTGGTTGTCCCTGCCGTTGTTGCTGCCGTAGCCGCGACCATCGTTTCCATGACCCGATCGGCCATTGCCGCGGCTCTGATCCTGGCTCTGCCCGCCATGGACGAACTGGCTCAGGCCCTGGTTCTGACGCTGAGTCTGTCCATATCCCTGGCCCTGACCGTATCCCTGGCCCTGACCATAGCGCTGGCCTTGCGCCTGACCCTGCCACTGGGGTTGACTCAAGCCATGAACCTGGCCACGCGCCTCGCCCTGACCACGACCGTACTGCTGCGGCGCCAATTCGCGACTTTCGCCACCGCGCCCGCCGCGGCCACCGTCGCTGCGCCCAAAATCACGGCCCTCGTTGCCGGAGCGGTTGCCGCCCGCGTAGCCACTCTCCTTGGAGCGACCTTCGCCACTGGCCTCCACGCGGCCTTCGTCGCGGCCACGACCCTGCGCCGACAGATCCGCTGCCACAACGGCGAGCAGCACACCAAGTGTTGCACCAAGCACACGATTCATTTCACACCTCACGAGCACACCGGGTACGGGCCGTTCGATCAATGTCGACGGTGTGTGCAGCTTGCGCGGAACAGTCTGAATGGAGAGCAAGAAATCCCAATGCGGTCGCGGGTCGTTCAGCTTCGCTTAGTCTGCCGCCGCGCTTTTCACAGGGGTCGTTCAGTTTCCGGAGGGTGGCGCCAGGACGAGGCATATGGGCTCACCCCGCCAGCGGTTTCACGTTGGCATTCAGCCGAAAGCGGTTGCGCGGATCGTACTGCGCCTTGATCTGCTGCAGGCGCGCGAGGTTGCCCTGGTAGTTCGCGTCGACGAAATGCTGCGCCTCGTCCGCGACTTCGTTGGTGTAGTAGCCGTTGGTGTGGCCTTCAACCGTCGCCCAGTAGTCCTTGATGTACTTCACGTGCGGCGCCGGATCGCTGGCCAGCGGCCAGGACACCACAGCGAACATGTTGTGCGATGCCGGGCGGTGCGGGAAGGCGGTGGCGTCAGTGGCGATGCGCGCGATGGCGCCACCCGCATGCTGGAAAAACACCGTCGTGCCGCGGTCCGCGTGCGCCTCGAAGCCATCCAGCAGCTTGCGCACGATCTCGTCGCTCAGGGTATCGATGAAACCCGACTTCAGGTACTCGCCGGTATTGCGCGCGTCGGTCTGGTCCCAGCTGCGCTGGATCGCGGCGTAGTCGACCGGCTTGATGCTGTCGGCGATCGGCTTGCCGAGCTTGCGCAGCGGCGCCAACACGGCGTCGGCCTTGCTCGCCGGACCGCTGAAACAGGCGTGGAAGACGAAACTGCCATCCTTGCCCTGTGGCGCATCCATGACCGCGTCGAGGTACAGATCATCGGGTGCGGCGAGACTGAAATCGGCGTAGAACTTCAGCAGTTCGCGCGCGCGCTTGAGCGGGAACACGATCTCGCCACCGACCACCTCGCGTTGCATCGGGTGCAGGTCGAACTCGAAGGCGGTGACGATGCCGAAGTTGCCGCCGCCGCCGCGCACCGCCCAGTAAAGGTCGGAATTCTCGTCACCGCTGGCGCGCAGCAGCCGCCCGTCGGCGGTGACCAGTTCGACGGCGCGGACGTTGTCGAGCGACAGGCCAAAGCGCCGCGCCAGACGCCCAAAACCACCCCCGAGCGTGAGCCCGCCAACACCGGTGTGCGACACCGTGCCGGCGGTGGTCACCAGGCCAAAGGCCAACGCCTCGTGGTCGAGTTCGCCGAGCAGGCTGCCGCCGGCGACGCGCGCGACACGCCGCGCAGGATCGACATGCACGCCGCGGAAAGTGGACAGGTCGATCTGCATGCCGCCGTCGCAGGTGGACTTGCCGGAGTAACTGTGGCCGCCGCACTTCACCGCCAGCAGCAGATCGTTTTCGCTGGCGAACTGAACTGCGGTGCGGATGTCGGCTACGCCGCTCGGGCGCACCACGAGCGCAGGATGGCGGTCGATCGACACATTGATCACGCGCCGCGCCACATCGTAGCCGGGCTCGCCGGGAAGGATCAGCGCACCGCGCAGACTGGCCTTGAGCTGCTTCAGGGCGTCGGCTTCGATGGCCTTTTTCGCGCCGTCGGCGGTGACCGCCTCGATGGCGCCGGAGACCGGCGTTGCCTGCGCCAGAGCGCGGCCCTGGGTCAGTGCGAGTGCGACAGCGGCGGCCACGCTGGAGCCGAGGAATTGCCGTCGGTTCATCGCTCTCGCTCCGCTTGGAAAGTGGGTCGAGGCTACGCTTTGGGGGATGGCAGTCAAGCGGGGTCTGGCTTTTGCGGGTCCAGACTTGTCTGGACACTGGGTCTGGCTCTGGTGGGTCCAGACTTGTCTGGACGCTTCTCCCCAAAAGAATCAAGAGCGTCCAGACAAGTCTGGACCCACAAGGGCCAAGAGCGGCCGCGCAGGCGCGCTGCCCCCAACACCAACAACAACCAACAACGACCACCACCACCAACAACAACCAACAACCAACAACCAACAACCATCTTTTAGCGCACCTCGATCACCCCCGCCGGCCCGCCCTGACTGTAGATGGTGCGCTCGTACATCGACTCGGCGTAGGGCGGCGGGATGTTGAAGCTGCCGGGGTTGCTCGCGCGGATCTTGTAGAGGAACTCGTAGACCCTCGGGCCGGCGCTGGCATAGAGCACGATGCGGTCTTCGCGTTGTTCGACATGTTCGGTGTAGAGCGTTGATCCGGGCAGCGCCAGACCGGCAACCGGCGGCGCGCTGTCGCCGTCCTCGGCGTCGCTCTCGCCGGTGTCGCCGCTGTCGGGCGGCGGTGGCGGCATCTGGGTGACCGGCTCGAAACCACCGGGCAGCAGGTCGACCACGGCAAGCGAGCGCACCTCGCTGCCACCGAGTGCGCGCAGGCGCAGGCGCACGGTGACTTCCTGGCCGAGTGTCGCGGCGGTCAACGCGCTGCCGTCGGCATTCAGGTACTCGCGGGTGATCTCGATGCCCTGGTTCTGCACCGACTTGGGCGCAACCAGGTCGTAACCGGACTGGGTCAGCACATACCAGCTCGGCGTCGCTTGCGGCGGTGTCACCCACAACGCGGTGTCGCTGGCCAGGAACGGCGCGCGCATCAGTGCACCGAACGCCTCGCCGATGGCGCGCTCCTTCTGGTCGGCGCCGACAGCAACCAGTCTTGGCAAACCTGCGGTCTCCTTTGCCGTGGTGTAGGCATCCAGCGCCAGCACGATCAAGGCCGACGACAGCGTGTTGTAGCTGCCGTCCTTGAGCGGCTGCAGCAGGTTTTCGATGGCGTGGATCGAGATGCGCCTGGCCTCGCTGGGGAAGTGCTTGTGCGCCAGGTAAACCACCCAGGCGGTGTCGATGCCGGCATCGTAGTAGTAGGCAAAGCCGAAAGACTTCGGCGGTGTGGCGGCGCCTACGCGCGCCAGTCCGGCCTGCGCCAGCTCCCTGGCCGGCTTGGCCTGCTGCAGCAATTGGTAGCTCGAGGCCAGCAGCATGCCGATGGTGTCGCTCTTCCACGCCTCCGGGTAATCGCGCTTGAGCTGCTCGTGCACCGCGCTGAGCAAGTGCGTGGCGGTCTGCCCCTGGCGGATCAGCAGGTAGGTCGCCAGCGCCCGCGCGCGCAACTCATGCAACTCGGTCAGCGCGGCGTCGCCGGCCATGTTGGAGAGGTAACGGTTGACCGACGCCAGCAGATCCGACGGCACCGGTTCGCCGCGCTCGCGCGCTTCGACGAGGTAAAACGCGGTATAGGCGGTGATGAAGGGATCGACGTCCGGCGTTGCCAGCCACAGCCCGATGCCGCCCTTCCCGTTCTGGCGCGCGCGCAGCACGCTGGTCAGATCCAGCGACGTGGCACCGAACGCGCCGGTGACCGTGCCGAACTCCGGCCGATTGCGGTACACCAGCGCCGGCATCGCCTGGCTCAGCAACTGCTCGGTACACAGGTACGGGAAGTTGGCGAGGTACGCGGTCAGGCCATCGGCGGCCACGAACGGCGAGGTCGACGCCGACAGCAGCCGCTGCGAGCGCTCCGGGTACATCTGCCTGAGGTCCTTGAGCTCGCTCCTGCGGTCGGCGCGCCCAAGGCGCAGGTCAGTACGCGCGACGATGGCCGGGCGCAGCGATAGCTCGATGCGCCGCTTGACGCTGCGATTGCCGGATTCGGCGGTCAGCGTCACCGGCACTGCACCCAGCGCCGTGCCGGCCTTCAGGCGCACGCTGAACTTGCCTTCGGCCCCGGGCTTGATCGACATCGGCGGCGGCGGCGCGCCGACCAGCGTCAGCGACGCCGGCAGGTCGAGTTTCAGCGTGACATCCATCGCGCTGCCGTCGGTGCCTTCCGTCGTATTGGCAACGCCCACCGGCAATTCGAACTCGTCGCCGGGCGCGACATGCGTCGGCACGGTGGGCGTCAACACGAAGTCGCCGCGCACCAGGGCACGGGTTTCGGCGATGCCAATGCGCTCGGGGTTGACCGCGACCACCATCACCCTGAGCTGCCCGTTGAAGTGATCCGGCATCGAGAACTTGAAGCTGTGCTCGCCGTCGATGTCGGTCATGCCCGACCACCACACCGCCGGCTTCTCGCTCTTGCGCTTGAACGGATTCAGGTGCTTGGCCAGATCGCCCTCGCCGTCGCCACCCGGCGCCGCGGAGGCCATCAGTCGGCTGAATTCGGGCAGGATCAGGTCGAGGATCTGGCTGGTCTGCACGTCGAGCATCTTCTTGCGGAAGAAGTGGTCGAGCGGATCGGCCAGCTTGTAGCGCGCCACCTGCAGGATGCCCTCGTCGATGGCGAAGGCGACCACGCGAGTCTTGCCCGGCGTCGTCACCTTGAGCGAAATCTCGCTGCCCGGCTTGCTGACCGGCGGCAGCGACAGACTCACCGGCTGCGTGCGTCGACCGCGGTCGACCGAGAATGGCGCCACCGCGAACGACAACGGGCTCATGTAGACCTCATCGGAGGACGGGTCGCGGATGAACTGCACGTTGATGTAACCGGAACCCTCGAAGTCTTCGGGGATACGGATCTTCTGCACCGAACTGGTGGTCTCGGCGCGGAACCACGCATGCGCATAGACTTGGTCGCGCTCGATGGTGATCAGACCGGCGCCGACATACGGCGCGCGGATGCCGATCTCGATCTCCTCGCCCGCCTGGTAATCCGGCTTGGACAGGCTGAGCGCCAGTTCGGCATTGCGCTCCAGCGAGCGCGACAGATTGGCGTCGCCGGCGACCACATAGCTGGTCTTGTTGACGACGGTGCCATCGGCGGCGTGGATTTCGATGAAGTAATCGCCCGGCTCATCGGTCTTCAGCGGCCATTCCTGCTCGTCCGCCGTCGGCGGCAGCGGCGTTTCACTGACCGTGCGCCTGCGTTCCTGCGAGACGTATCGATAAAGGCCGGAATTCTCCTTGGTCAGGATCGACACGTACTGGCGTTGGACCAGCACCAGTTTCAGGCCCTCGACCGCCAGCGCCCTGGCATCCGGGCCGATGCTGACGATGCCGAGCTTGCGTTTGCTGGCGCGCTTGACGTGGTACAGGCCGTCGTCGTTACGCAGGCCGACCAGGTAATCGTTGCTCGATATCAGGGTGCCGGTCTGCGCGGCGACGTTGCGCCCGCTGCCGGGCTCGAAGGCGCGCGCGAGGAAGCTCAACTGGTAAGTCGATCGCGCGAACTGCTCGAGACCCAGATCAAACACGGCCGTGCCGGATTCGTCGGTTTCGCCGTCGCTGAGTGGTTCATTGAAACCATCGGAGGTGCGCAGCGGATCGTAGAAGCGCCAGTTCGGCCAGCGCGCGAAGCTCGGATAGGCCGGGCGCAGCACCAGCGTGGCTTCGACCTTGCGCGCTTGCGCCGGCGTGCCGAACAGGTTTTCGACGGTCACCGTCGCGCTCATGCCATCCGGCTTCACCCAGCCCTCGCTGGTGCTCGCCGACAGCGTGGCGCGCACGCGCAGCGTGTCCGGCATGAACTCACGGATCTGCACCGTGGTGCTGCCGATCATCGTGCGCCGTTCGTTCGCGCCGATCAGGTACAGCGTCGCCTGCCAGGTGCCACTCGGCGCGCTGTCCGGCGGCGTGTGCGAGAAGGCATCGAAGCCGGTGGCATCCAGTGCAACACGTTCGCGCTTGACCACGCTGCCGCGCGGATCGGAGAACTCGACCTCCAGCGGCACGCCGCCAAGCGGCCGCGTCCAGTCGCTGGCGCGCACGATGAACCCGAGGTTGACCGTGTCGCCGGGGCGATACAGCCCACGGTCGGAAAAGAGATAAGCCTTGAGTGTGCCAGGGTCGATGTCGTTGGCGTCGCCGCCGATGTCGAAGCGCGACAGATCGAGCGAGCGGTCGTAGGCATTCAGCGGCAGGAACGACAGGTCCTCGGCGTAGTTGACGACGATCAGCGACGGCTGTTTTTCGCGGGTGAAGCCATCCAGTGTCGGCAGCGAGGCATGGCCGGTCGAGTCAGTCTCGCTGCTGGCCAGCGTCTCGCCATTGCGCGCCACCACGCGCACGCGGGCGCCGTAGATCGGCGTGCCGCCCGACAGCGATTGCACGTAGACCTCGCGGGTGCCGGTCAGCGTGCGCTTGACGATGATGCCGAGGTCGGTGAGCACCACCAGGCGCGAGTCCATCACCTCGCCCGCATCCTGGGCGATGGTCTCCTGCGGCGTCATGCCGGCTTCATGCTCGCTCAGCGTGCGCAGCGACAGCAGGAACACGCCGTGGCGGTCGCTGCTGAAGAATTCGCCGAGATCGATGCCCTCGTAGTGGGTCTTGGCCGGATCGGTGTTGGGCAGCGTGATGCGCTTTTCCAAACGCTCGACCAGGCTGTCCTCGCCTATGCTCCATAGCGACGGCTCGGCGAACGTGCCCTCGTTGAACTGCACCATGTGGTGCAACTGCTCCGGCAACACGCGGCCGACTTCCAGGCGCAGCGCCGGCAGGTTGCGGGTGACCGCGGTGACCCGGCGTTCGCCGCGCAGCGACAGCAGCGCGCCTTCGCCGACGAAGTTCAGCAAGCGCGGGTATTCGGGCACACGCAACACGCGCGCATGCGGCTTGCCGAGCATGAATCCGCCGAAGGATTTCAGGCCCTTGTCGACGCGCACATAAAGCCGCCGACCGACCGGCGCCTGATACTTGTAGCTGTGGTTCTCCAGGTACTCGCGCTCGACCGGATCGGCCTTCAGCTCGAGCGGCGTCGACAGCTTGAGAAGATCCTCGTCGACCTCGCTCTGCGACCAGTTGTAGGGAATGGACTGCTCGCTGTCCTTCAGCTTGGGATTCTTCTCCGGTAGCAGCCACGCGCGCGTGGCCGCATTGACCTCGCGGTCGCGCATGGCCATGTTGAAGCCGAGCACCAGTACCTGCAGCGGCTCATGCGCCTCGTTTTCGACCAGCGTTGGCGATACATTGTTGACGGTCACGCTGTACAGCGCCGGCAGCACCACTTTCTGCGCCAACTCGTTCAGACTGCCGGGCCCACCCAGGGTGCTGGCAATGCCCTTGCCGACATCGAGGAAGATCGCGCCACCGTTCGGCGGCAGTTCCAGCGGCGCCGAATGCACCCAGGCGCGCAGCTTGCGCGAGTTGTATTGCGTGCTCAAGGTGGGACTCGGCAACACGCGGCCGGCGCCGTCGAACATGCGCACGCGCAGCACCGATTCCAGCTTGGCGGCATCCACAGGGTGGCTGAACATCAGCGACCACACGGCCTTCTTCAGGTTGGGATCCTGCGGGTCCTGGTAGAACTCGTCGCCGCCAGCGCTCACCGTGAACGGCGCGGTGTCGAATTCGAGATCGAACGGCGCCAGCACGATGGTCTCGGCAACGGTCAGCTTCGGATCCAGGGTGACCTCGAAGCGCTGCCCGACCGGCCAGTCGGTCTGCGGCTGGAAGCGCAGCGTTGAATCGTCCTCCCAAAGCCAGTTGCCCGGCAACGGCGGCTCCAGCGCCACGCCGGCCGGCTCCTTGCCGACGCGCTCCAGCGGCGCGGCGGAGTCGGAGAAATGCACGCGCAGCGGTTGCACGTAAATCTGAGTGCGATCGTAGTCGGTCTTGCCCGGCGCCGTCAGCGACAGTTCCAGTGCGTCCGGGATGACCGGCGGCGGACGCGTGACCCACCAGAAGATTGCATAACCGATCAGCGCCAGCGCAGCGAGCATGCCGAGCACCGGCCATTTGCGCCGATACAGCCAACGACACCAGGGCGGCGGATCCCAATGCCCGAACAGCAAGGTCAACCAGCCACGCGCGGGCGCGTCAGGAACTGGCGCGTCAGCCGGTGCAACGGAATCGGTCGTTTCCATGGTGCCTTTGAGTTCCCTGGGTGCCGTGGCCTTCAGGCAACACGGCTGATCGCAGCATGGAGGGCAAGACTACGCTGGCTCCGGGCGAGACCGTGACAGCGGAGTGACGGAATGTGGCGAAATGCGGTAGCTGGGGGAGCGGGCTCGTCCCACGAGCTGTGCTCCTGTAGGAGCGGGCTTGTTCCGCGAGCTGTGCTCCTGTGGGAGCCGGCTTGTCCCACGAGAGCTTGCATCCGGGCTTTTCGCGAGAGCTCGCGACGCAAGGTCGCTCCCACAGGGCGACTTCGCATTACATCGGTGCGGTACCGTGCAAAAATGCGCGAGACGCCCTCCCGGAGATTCCCCATGCGCATAGCCCTCGCCATCGCCGCCCTGAGCTTGACACTCGCGGGTTCAATCGATGCCAAAGACACGACTCAGGCCGCCGTCGACAAGGCGACTGACGTGGCCAAGGACGTCGCCAAAGACAAGGCTGCCGGCGTCGCCAAAGACGTCGCCAAGGATGCGAAGAGTCAGGCCACCGACATGGCCAAGGACAAGGCGGCTGGCGTGGCCAAGGATGTCGCCAAGGACAAGACCAAGGATCTGACCAAGGACGCGACCGCCAAGGCCACCGACATGGCCAAGGACAAGGCGACGGACATGGCGAAGGACAAGGCCACCGGCATGGCCAAGGATGCCGCCAAGGACAAGACCAAGGATTTGACCAAGGACGCGACGGCAAAAGCCACCGACATGGCCAAGGACAAGGCGACGGAAATGGCGAAAGACAAGGCCAGCGGCATGGCCAAGGATGTCGCCAAGGACAAGACCAAGGATTTGACCAAGGACGCGACGGCAAAAGCCACCGACATGGCCAAGGACAAGGCGACGGACATGGCGAAGGACAAAGCCACCGGCATGGCCAAGGACGTCGCCAAGGACAAGACCAAGGACCTGACCAAGGATGTGACCAAGCAGGCGACCGACAAGGCCAAGGATGTCGCCACCGACAAGGCCACCGAAGTCGCCAAGGACGTGGTCAAGAAAGACAAGAAGTAGGGTTCGCGCGGCGCGCTGCCGCAGGAGCGGGTTCATCCCGCGAGCTTCTGCTACTTGTGGGAGCGGGTTTATCCCGCGAGCTTCTGATACTTGTGGGAGCGGGTTTATCCCGCGAGCTTCTGATACTTGTGGGAGCGGGTTTATCCCGCGAGCTTCTGATACTTGTGGGAGCGGGTTT
>ERZ761602.5567-NODE-5567-length-14806-cov-5.103518_pt1 | contig 14806 bp, 14 predicted proteins | sample MGYA00512165_ERZ761602 | MGnify/ENA primary metagenome ERZ761602 (study PRJEB28899, sample SAMN02445085) | bioreactor sludge metagenome | biome: EBPR sludge; isolation source: Thorneside wastewater treatment plant | place: Australia: Brisbane, Thorneside...
GCCGGCTCAACGGCGCCAGGTCGGGATCGTTGACGGTGAAGTGGTCGATGCCGTTGGTGCGGGCGGCGACGATCTCGATATGCTCGTCGGCGTTCAGGGTGTTCTCGTCGAGCGGAGTGAAAAGCGCGTCCACGAACTGGCGCCGCGCGGTGAGCGTGGCGGAGTTGATCCACTGCCGGCCGCCGACCCAGCCCCGGACATTCGGCGGATAAAACAGCGCCTGTCCCATCTGCCGGAGAGGCACGAGCGTGAGGCGCGGGATGGGCGCCACGTCCAGCCCCAGGTCCTGCACCAGTCCGAGATAGAATTGCACGGGACTCTTGATGAAGTTGCCGCGGAACTCCGGGGCGAAAAACAACCGGCTGCTGAAAAATTGCCGCACGAGGGCCCGCAGGTCGAAGCCGGTGTCGCGCCAGCGGGCGCCCAGGGCGCCCAGATGCTCCGGCGGCAGCGCCGTGTCGCTGAGATAGAATCGGGCCATCTCGCGCGGCAGGAAGCTCGCCGCCGCCGGCTGACTGTAGGCGAGCTCGATGACGTCGTCGCCGGAGAACGGTCCGGTCGCCCCAAACACCGTCTTGGTGCGCTTGTCCTGCTGGCGGGGATCGAAGCGGAACTCACCCTCCGGCCGCGCGCGGTACCCGGTGAACGCCCGCGCCGCTTCCTTGATGTCGCCCTCCGTGTAATTGCCTTCGCCGAGCACGAAGAGTTCGAACAGCTCGCGGGCAAAGTTTTCGTTGGGCGCCCGTGCCTGGCTTTGCGCCAGGTCGAGGTAGATGACCATCGCCGGGGAGCGGGAAACGGCTTTCGTGAGCGCGGGCGCGGGGCCAAAGCCGTGACGGGCGAGGATGTCGAAGTGCTGGTAGACGATGGCGGCGTTGCGCACCTTGTCGGCTGCGATCACGTAGACATCGCTCAGAAACAGTACCCATTTTGCCGTCGCCGCATGAGCCGGGGCCGAGGCGTGCTGCAGCCACTTGATGCTGAGCTCCTGCAGGGCGATGCGGCTGCGCTCCTGGAGTTCACGCTGACCGCGGAGGCGCTCCTCGCCGGTCTTTCCCTGCAAGGCACGCTGGGCGGCAAAGGCGCTTTCCTGGAAGCGCGCGACGAGCCGCGGTTGTTCCAACCGCACCGGCTCCGCCGGAAAAAGCCGCTCGAGGGTGCCCGCGAGGCCTTCACGGACGGCGCGCTCCACGTCCTCGGCCCGGGCCGTCCAGCCCGCCCTGCGCAACAGATGGCGTGCCGCGTCCGCGTCCCAGGCGGTCGCTGGCAGCGGTTCCCAGGCTTCACCCGGCGAGAGGCTGAGTCTCATGCGAGCAATGACGGAACCGGACGCCGGCGGGTTTCATCCTCCCGTCGCGCCGGCGGCGGGCGATTGGTGCACCTGGGGCGACCACTTCACGTACTGGGGTTCCTCGTGGAGAAAAGCGTCCGGGGCCGGCGACGGACGCAGCAGATCGGCGTCCCACACCTTGGGCAGCAGGGTCGCGAGGTCGTAGGACACGGCGGGTACCGGCAGACCGGCGGGCAGCGCCGACCAATGCCGGAAGTGTTCCGGTTGCACCAGCTCGCCCGCGAGCTCGCCGGTGGGGATGCGGCGCAGGCCGCGGCCGATCTGGTAGTGATGCCAGGTATCGCGCCGGGCATCGGCGATGACGCCGACCTCCGGCCGCCCGAGGGCGTGCGCCACCACCGCAAGGCTGCTGTACGCGTAGACCGGACGCGGCCGGAGCACCTGCCAGGTCCGCAGCGCCATGGCGGCGGTGCGGATGCCCAGCACCGAACCGGGACCGTCGCAGAACGCGAAGGCGGAGACCGCCAGCGGGTCGACGCCCAAGCGTTCCAGGCCGCGGAAGATCGCCACCCCGGATTCCGCGGTGTCGGTCGCCCACGTGCCGGTGCCGTCCGAATTCAGGTACCCGACCTGCACGAGGGCGGAAGCCGCGTCGATGACCAGCAGGGGAAACGATGTCGGAAGCTGGCGAAATCCGGGCATTTGCCGGTCACGAAACGGCGGGTGTCCCGCGCCGGCAAGCGCGCAGAATCCGTCATTGACCGTCCTCCGCGCCATCCTACCGTGGCCGATTCTTCGATAACGCACCCAGTCCGAACCTTTCGCCGTGAACGTCCAACTGAACCACGTCTCCGCCACCCGCAAGAGCCTCGTCGTCACGCTCGACGCGAGCGAAGTCGACGCCGAACACCAGGCCGTCGTGGGAGAGATCGCCAAGATTGCCCGCATTCCCGGCTTTCGTCCCGGCAAGGCGCCCGCGGCGATGGTGGCCAAGCGGTTCGGCAAGGAGGTCGCCGACGACTTCAAGCAAAAGGTCATCGCCAAGGCGTACCGTTCCGCGTTGGAGCAGGAGAAGCTCGATGTGCTCAATGTGGTCGACGTCAAGGAAGGCACCATCGCCACGGGTTCCGCCGCCACGGTGACGATCACCCTCGACGTTCGGCCGGAGTTCGAAGTGCCCGACGTTTCGGATCTCGCCACCGAGATCGCTCCGACCGAGGCGACGGATGCCGAGGTGGAGAACGTCATCCAGGGCCTGCGTTCCGAACGCGCCGACTTCAAGGCGGCCGACCGTCCCGCCCAGAAGGGCGACTACGTGAAGCTCGCCTACGAAGGCACGATCGAAGGCAAGCCGATCACCGAGCTGGCGCCCGACAAGCAGCTCTACGGCAAGGTGCCGCAGACCTGGGAGGAAGTGGAAGGCGCCAATGAAGGCGTGATCCCCGGTCTCGGCCTGCAACTCGGCGGACTCAAGGCGGGCGACAAGAAGGACGTCGCGATCACTTTCCCGGCCGATTTCGCCGCCGTTCCCGCGCTCGCCGGGAAGGCGGCGGTCTACGCCGTCGAGGTTCAGGAGGTGCGCGAGCGGGTGCTGCCGCCGCTCGACGCCGAGTTCTTCAAGAGCCAGCAGGTCGAGGATCTCGCGGGACTCCAGGCGCAGGTGCGAAACAACCTGAAAATGCAGAAGGAGTACCAGAACCGCTCCGCGCAACGCCGGCAGGTGACCGAGCAGCTGGCGGCGAAGGTGGATTTCCCGGTGCCGGATTCGCTCGTCGATGCCGAGACGCAGGGCGTGCTCCGCCAGTTCATCGAGGAGAACATGCGTCGCGGCGTGCCGCAGGAGCAGTTCGAGAAGGACAAGAAGGAACTTTACGACGGCGCGCGCCGGGCGGCCGTCGGCCGGGTGAAGCTCCAGCTCGTGCTCGCGAAGCTCGCCGAGAAGGAAAAGATCGAGGTCACCAATGACGACCTGAACAACTATATCTACCGCGAGTCGATGCGCTCCGGGCAGAAGGCGGACAAGCTCGTGAAGTCGCTTTCCACGGATCGCGACCACCTTCGGTCGGTGCAGCAGTCGATCATTTTCGACAAGGCGGTTGATTTCCTCGTCTCCAAGGCTAAGGTCACGACCGTCCAGCCAAAGGCCTGAACGGCCCAACCTCGATCCCACTTGTGAGCTACTACGTTCCCATCGTCCTGGAAAACACCGGCCGCGGCGAGCGGTCGATGGACATCTATTCGCGCCTGCTGAAGGACCGGATTATCTTCATCGGGACGCCGATCGACGACGTGGTGGCCAATCTGGTGATCGCCCAGATGCTGTTCCTCCAGATGGAGGACTCGAAGAAGGACATTCATTTGTACATCAATTCACCCGGTGGCGTCGTCACCGGCGGAATGGCGATCTACGACACGATGAACTTCCTGCAGTGCGACATTGTCACGTACTGCGTCGGCATGGCTGCCAGCATGAGCACCGTGCTGCTCGCCGCCGGCACCAAGGGCAAGCGGTTCGCGCTGCCCAACAGCCGCGTGATGATCCACCAGCCCAGCGGCGGCGCCGGCGGGCAGGCCGCCGACATCGCGATCGCCGCGCGGGAGATCCTGCGCTGGCGCAAGACGCTCAACGAGGCGATCTCCCGCCACACCGGCCGCTCCGTCGATCAGGTGGAAAGGGACTCGGATCGCGATTACTACCTGAGCGCGAACGAAGCGAAGGATTACGGCATCGTCGATCACGTGGTGACCTCGACGCGCGAGGCCCAGACCGCCGTCCAGACCGCGGCCTGAGACGGGGCCGCTCCGTTGGCCGGCATCCGGTCGCACGAAGGTGGAGCAGCTTGTCCTCGAGCTGCTGCAGTCGGATTTACCGAACGTCAGCCGCCTGGGGAAAGGCGGCTCCACCTACTTCTGGTCGACTCGCTTCCCGGTGACCCCTATTCGAGCGCCCCGCGCGGGCGCTTTTTTCATGCCCGGACCCAGGCCCGGGCGGGCGCGCGACCCTCGAAACGGAGCCCGCGCTTCGGGTCAGCCTGAACGGCAGGGCTGCAACCTCGGGCAGCCGTTTGCGTCCTGTCGCCGCCTCGTTACGGGTGGAATCCGCACTTTAGCGCCCCCAATCCGGCTCGACTCCCCCTTCCACCGGTCCAACGTCACCATATGGCAAAATCCGCGCGCATGACCCTCTGTTCGTTCTGCGGCAAGTCGCAGGCCGAGGTGAAGAAGATCATCGCCGGACCCGGGGTGTACATCTGCGACTCCTGCGTGAACGTCTGCAAGACGATCATCGACCGGGAGGTGAAGGCGCCGGCGATCGAGGCCAAGCCGGCGTTTCGCCTGGTCAAGCCGTCCGAGATCAAGAAGACGCTCGACGACTACGTCATCGGCCAGGACCACGCCAAGAAGGTGCTCTCGGTCGCCGTGTACAATCACTACAAGCGGCTGATGTTCGACTCCGGCCAGTCCAAGGACTCGGCGGCGATCTCCCCGGAGTTCAGCGAGGTCGAGGTCGAGAAGAGCAACATCCTTCTCGTGGGCCCGACCGGCTCCGGCAAGACGCTCCTGGCCCGGACGCTCGCCAAGATCCTCGACGTGCCCTTCGCGATCTCCGACGCCACCACGCTGACGGAGGCGGGTTATGTCGGCGAAGACGTCGAGAACGTGGTGCTCCGGCTGCTGCAGGCGGCCAACTACGACGTGAAGAAGGCCGAATGCGGGATCATTTACATCGACGAGATCGACAAGATCGGCCGCAAGACGGAGAACGTGTCGATCACCCGCGACGTCTCGGGCGAGGGCGTGCAGCAGGCGCTGCTGAAGATCCTCGAGGGCACGACGTGCAACGTGCCGCCGCAGGGCGGGCGCAAGCACCCGAACCAGGAATACATCCAGATCAACACGTCGAATATCCTGTTCATTTGCGGCGGGGCGTTCGTTGGCCTCGATGCGCTCGTCCAGCGCCGCATGGGCACGCGCAGCCTGGGATTTTCCTCGATTGCCGCCCAGCACGAGACGTCACTGAAGCCGGAGCAGATGATGAAGTCGCTCGCGCCCGAGGACCTGATCCGCTTCGGGATGATTCCGGAGTTCATCGGCCGGCTGCCGGTCGTATCCGTGCTGGATCAGCTCAGCGTCGCCGATCTCGAGAAGATTCTCCTCCGCACGAAGAACGCCATGGTGAAGCAGTACTCCAAGCTGTTCGCGATGGACGGAGTGCGGTTGAAATTCACGCCCGACGCCGTCCGCGCCATCGCCGCGCGCGCGATCGAGCTCAAGACCGGCGCCCGCGCCCTGCGTGCGATCATGGAGAACATCATGCTCGAGGTGATGTACGAGCTGCCGCAGCGCGACGACGTCACCGAGGTGGTCGTCGATGCCGCGGTCGTCGCCGGCCGCCGCAAGCCCACGCTGCGCCGCGCCGGCAAGGCGGAGCCGAAGCAGGACGCCGCCTGAGCGGAATGATGCCGTTGCGGGGTAGCCGCCTGTCCCCAGGCGGCTGACGTGCGGTGGACCGGTCCGCAGCAGCTTGAGGACAAGCTGATCCACCTTTCACTGTGGCCTTACGGCCAATTTGAAGGCCAACAGCATGCGGCCGGGGACGGCCGCGCTCCCCAAGTTCACCAGTGGGCGTAATCGCCCTCTTCCAGCTCGCGCGCGAATTCCACCAGCAGCTTCACGCACCACTCCACGTCCTCGAGGTCGACGACCTCGCTCGGCGTGTGCATGTAGCGCAGCGGAATGCTCACGAGCCCCGTGGCGATGCCGCCGCGCCCGACCTGGATCGCCCGGGCGTCGGTCCCGGTCGGCCGGGGATCGGCCTCGAGCTGGTAGGGCACGCGCGCCTTCTTCGCCGCCTTCACCAGCCGTTCGTAGATCCGGGGATTGATGTTGGCCCCGCGGCAGAGGATCGGCCCGCCGCCCAGCTTCGTCTCGCCGAAGCGGCGGTTGTCGCAGTCGGGATGGTCGGTCGCATGGCCGACGTCGATCGCCACGGCGATGTGCGGGTTCACGAGGTAGGCCGAGGTGGTTGCGCCGCGGACGCCGATTTCCTCCTGCGCGGTCGCGACACTGACGACCTTCGCGGCGAGCGGCTTCTTTTCCTTCGCCAGCCGGATCAGGGTCTCGCCGACGATGTAGGCGCCGACCTTGTTGTCGAAGGCGCGGGCGGTGCCGATGCTGCCGTGGATCAACTCGAGTTCGTGGTCGTAGGTGGCGACGTCGCCGATGCTGACCCGCGCGAGCGCGTCGGCCTTCGAGCTTGCGCCGATGTCGATCCAGATCTCGTGCTTCTTGGGGACCTTCTTGCGGTCCTCGTCGTCCATGAGGTGGATCGCCCGCTTGCCGGTCACGCCCTTCACCGGGCCGTTCGCGGTCTGGATGATCACCCGCCGACCCGAGATGACACTCAGGTCGTGGCCGCCAATGGTGTCGAAATAGAGGAAGCCGTCCTTGTTGACGTACGTGAGGATGAGCCCGAGCTCGTCCATGTGCCCGGCGAGCATCAGCACCGGATCGCCCTTCGGGTTGAGGGTGGCGATCCGGTTGCCGAGGGCATCCTTCGCGTAGGCGTCGGCCACCGGCTTGACGTGCCGGTCGAAGACCGCCTGGGCTTCGGCCTCGTAGCCGGACGGCGAGCGGGCGTGGAGCAGTTCAGCGAGAAACGCGGGGACTTTGTAGGACGCCATGAGTGGAAAGGGCGGAGCGAGTAAGGTCGGGCCGGGCACGCGGCGCAAGCAGCAGGCGACTGGAACCGCTGCTCGACTTGTCGCCCGGTCCCGCCTTCGCTCCCTCGCTTTCGCATGACGATTTATCCCGCCATCGACATCAAGAGCGGTCGCTGCGTGCGGCTGACCCAGGGCCGGGCCGACCAGGAGACGGTCTATGCCGAGAACCCCGCCGACATCGGCGCCCAGTTCAAGGCCGCCGGCAGCGGCTGGGTGCACGTGGTTGACCTCGACGGTGCGTTTGCCGGGGAACCGCAGAATCTCGCCGCCGTGCAGGCCATTGCGGCACTGGGCATGAAGGTGCAACTCGGGGGCGGCCTCCGCACCCGTGCATCGGTGGAGCGGGCGCTGGGCTTCGGCGTGAGCCGGGTGGTCATCGGCACCCGGGCCGCGGAGAGCGAGGCGTTTGTCGGGGAGCTCGTGCAGGCGTTCGGAGACCGGATCGCGGTCGGGATCGACGCGAAGAACGGCCAGGTGGCCGTCAAGGGCTGGGTGGCCACCGCCGACCTGAGTGCCCTCACGCTCGCCCGCCGCATGGACATGCTCGGCGTGCGCACGCTCATCCACACCGACATCGGGACCGACGGCATGCTCACGGGGCCGAACCTGCCGGCGCAGGAGGCCATGCTGGGCGCAGGGCGGTTCAACGTGATCGCGAGCGGTGGCGTGAGCCGGCGCGAGGACGTGGTGAAGCTCGCCGAACTCGCGGGCCGCCACGCCAACCTCGAGGGCGTCATCGTCGGCAAGGCCCTCTACGAAAAACGCGTCGACCTGCCGGACTTGCTCGCGATCGCGCGGGCACGCTGAGAAGGGGAGCGGCTCGTCTTCAAGCCGCTGCGGACCGGTCCGTCGCACGTCAGCCGCCTGGGGACGGGCGGCTCCACCGCAAGGCTTCGATATCGGCTGGGGTCCTGGCTCAGGCCTTCACCTTCTCCGCGATTTCTTCCAGGGGGTACGTCACGATCTCGGCGAGCGTCGGATGATACCACGGCGCGCGGAGCAGGTCGAAGACGGTTGCTTTCATCGCGAGCGGCCCGCTGAAGGCGTGGATCAGTTCGCCGGCGTCGCGTCCGACAATCTCGGCGCCGAGGATCCGGCCTCGTTTCGGCTCCGCGATCACCTTCACGTAACCGTAGGAGGCATCCATCAGGATCGACTTGCCGTGGTCGTTGAACGGGTAACTCGCCGCCAGGTACGCGACCCCGCGGGACGCGAGTTCGCTCTCGAGCCGGCCGATGGTGGCCAGTTGCGGATCGGTGAAGACCACGTTGAGCAGGAGCGAGTAATCGACCGGCTTCAGCCCTCTCACGCCGGCGGCGTGGCGCGCGGCCAGTTCGGCCTGCTGGATCGCGACGTGCACGATCTCCGCGGGCCCGGAACAATCCCCGGCGGCGTAGAGGTGCGGCACCCGGGTCTGCTGCCAGCGGTTGATGATGATCTGTCCGTCCGGGCGGGTGGCGACGCCGGCCGCGGGGAGGTTGAGTCCGGCGGTGTTGGGTTCGCGGCCGAGCGCGTTGAACAGGTGATCGGCGCGGCGGCGGAGACGGCGGCCGTCGTGGACGAACTCGACGGTGAAACCGTTGCGCACGTGGGCGACCGACTGGAGCTGCGTGCCGGCAAAGAGCTCGATGCCCTCGTCGACGAATGCCTGTTGCACGACGGTCGACGCCTCGGGCGAATGGTCGCGAAGGATGTTGGCGCTGCGCTGCACGAGCGTCACGCGGCTGCCGATCCGGCGCAGGAACTGCGCGAGCTCGCAGGCGACGATGCCGCCGCCGAGCACGATCACCGAGCGCGGTACGAAATCGAGGTCGAGCACGTCGTCGCTGGTCCAGAACGGCACGTCGGCGAGACCGGGCACCGGCGGGACGCTGACCTTGGAGCCCGTGCCGATCAGGATGTGACGGCCCCGCACGCGCTCGCCGTTGGCAAGCTCGAGCGTGTGCGCGTCGACGAAGCGCGCGTGTGCGCGCCGCAGGTCAAACTTGCCCGCGGTCAGCGCGCCCAGGCGATAATCGGCGAACTCGCCGATGAGCTTTTTCTTGCGGGCGTGCATCGCCTTCATGTCGGCGCGCGCCGAGGGAATGCGCAGTCCGAACGCCCGGCCCTTCTGCGCCAGGTGCAGCACCTCCGCCATGTAGAGCAGCGTCTTCGACGGCATGCAGCCGCGCAGGATGCAGAGTCCGCCGAGGTCGCGGGCGCCGTCGATCACGGCGGTTTTCAAGCCGAGTGAAACGGCAACCCGCGCGGCGTTGAACCCGGCGCTGCCGCCGCCGATGGCGATGAAATCGTAGGTGGGAATGGGCATGGAGAAAGGCAGGGGATGCGCGGAGGGCGCGGGCGGGGCGGCGGTTGGCGCGGATCGGCGGGCCGTTAAGCGCAGATCGCTTCTGCCACGGCGGCGGCCTTCTCGGGCGACACGAGCCGCGCGATCAGCTCGAGCGCGAAATCCTGCGCGGTGCCGGCGCCGCGTGACGTGACCAGCCGGCCGTCGACCACGACGCGTTCGTGCGGCTGCAACGCGGGCAACTCGCCTGCCACCGAGAAGTGCGCCGTGTACCGGCGGCCGTGCAGCAGGCCGGCGTCGTGCAGCACGGTCGGCGCCGCGCAGATCGCGGCGATCCAGCGGCCGGCGGCGGCCTGGCGCCGGAGGAGCGGGCCCAGCCGCGCGTCGGCGCGGAGGTGTTTCACCCCGGGCCCGCCCGGCAGGAACACGGCATCGAACTCTTGGTGCCTCACCGCCTCGAGCGTGGTGTCCGCGTGGACCGTGATGCCGCTGCGGCCCGTCACGGCGGTCGTTTCGCCGAGGGCCGCGGTGGTCACCGTCACGCCGGCGCGGCGGAGCAGGTCGATCGGCACGACCGCCTCGATTTCCTCGAAACCTTCCGCGAGCGGAGCCAGGAGCGTGGGCATGGCGCCACGTTCGCCCGCGCCGCGCCGCGGAGCAACTCCGCACGGTGCTTGCGCCGCGGTCGGAGCGGGATTGGTTGTACGTTCCCCGATGGACTCCCTCGCCGGCAAACGTCTCGTGGTGTTCGGCTGCGGCTATGTCGGCGCGGCGGTGGCTCGCTGCGCGGACGAAGCCGGCCTGGAGGTGACCGCGCTGACGCGCAATCCCGCCACCGCGTTGCTCCTGCGGGAGGTCGGCCTCCACACCGTGGTCGCGGACCTCGCGGACTCCGGGTGGCACGCGGAAATTCCCGGCGGGGTGGATTTCGCGGTTGATTGCGTGAGTTCCGGCGGCGGCGGGATCGAGGCTTACCGTCACAGTTATCTCGCCGGGATGCAGTCGATCCTGGCCTGGGCGCGCGCCCGCGGGACCGTCGGGACGTTCGTCTACACGAGCAGCACCTCGGTCTACCCCCAGGGGGAGGGGGCGATCGTGGATGAGGCCTCTCCCGCCACCGCGCGCAGCGAGCGCGCGCAGGTGCTGCTCGACACGGAAGGACAGCTCCAGGCGGCGGCGGATGCGGCCCGGCGGCGGTTCGTGCTGCGGCTGGCCGGTATCTACGGCCCGGGCCGGCATCACCTGCTCGAACAGGTGCGGGCGGGAGAGGTCGCGGGGCGGGGCGAACACCGGTTGAACCTCATCCACCGCGACGACATCGTGACCGCGATCGCGTGCTGCCTGCTGGCGCCGGAAGAGGTTGCGGGCGGCGTTTTCAACCTCGCCGACGACGGGCCCGCACCGAAGGCCGAGGTGGCGGCCTGGCTCGCGACGGCGCTCGGCGTGCCCGCCCCGCGCTTCACGGGGGAGCCGGCGGCTGGCCGCAGCCAGGCGACGCCGGACCGGATCATTCGCAATGCCCGCGCCCGCACCGAACTCGGCTGGCAGCCGCGCTATCCGACCTTCCGCGAAGGCTACGCGAAAATGTTGTCGCGTTGAACGGTGGCTCGCCGCTGGACTCCTGCCTCCACCTCCGCTCCGGCGGACCTTCCTCTCCTCTACCTTTCCCAACATGGCTGGACTCGGCAAACTCGTGAAGCAGGCGGAAAAGATGAAACGCGGCATCGAGGCGCTCCAGGCGCAGCTCGACGCCAAGGAACTCGACGTCACCAGCGGCGGCGGCGCGGTGCAGATCAAGATCAGCGGCAGCGGCAAGTTCCTGGCGCTCAAGCTGGACCCGGAGTTCCTCAAGGAGGATGCGCAGCTCGTGAGCGACACCATCCTCGCCGCGGTGCAGGATGCCGCGAAGCAGTCCAAGGAATACAACGAGGCGGAAATGCAGAAGGTGACCGGCGCATTCCAGATGCCCGGCCTGTTCTGAGCGCACCCCGGGCGGAGCGAGCGCAGCGAGTTTCGGCATGACGTCGGCCTTCGAGCAGTTGCAGAAGCAGCTCAAGCAACTGCCGGGGCTCGGCTATCGCTCCTCCGAACGGATCGCCCTGCACCTGCTGGTGGAGAAGCCGTCGCGGTTGCAGGAGCTGGTCGCGGCGCTGGAAGCGGCGGCGCGCTCGGTCCGGCGCTGTCGCCGCTGCGGCAACCTGGCCGAGGCCGAGCTGTGCCCGATCTGTGCCGACGAAAAACGCGATCACGGCGCCATCTGCGTGGTCGAGCACGTGCCCGACCTCGCCGCCATCGAGCGCAGCGGCGCCCACCACGGCGTCTACCACGTCCTGCATGGCAAGCTCTCGCCGCTGCACGGGGTCGGCCCGGAGGACCTCAACCTGGCCGCGCTCTGGGAGCGGCTCGCCAGCGGGGAGGTCCGGGAGCTGATCCTGGCGCTGCCCAACGACGTGGAAGGGGAGGCGACCTGCCATTTTCTCACCGAACACCTCCCGCCGGGGGGGCGTGTTTCGACCACGCGGATCGGCTTCGGACTGCCCAGCGGTGGCGGTGTCCTCTACGCGGACAGCGTCACCCTGAAGAGCGCCTTGGAAGGCCGGCGCGGCTACCAATGAAGGCCGCGGGCGGGGGCGGGTTTTCACTTGCGAAGGCGCCGCTCCGGGCGCATGTCATTGGCCAGTTCTCTCCCAAGCGCGGGCGTAGTATATCGGCTATTATGTGGGCTTCCCAAGCCTGAGAGGCGGGTTCGATTCCCGCCGCCCGCACCAACAGATGACCCCAACTATAACATGAAGAGCTCCAAATCGATCATCGTACTCGCCGCCGCGTTCTTCGCGGCTGGCGTCGCGTTCGCCGCTGAACAGGCCGCTTCGAAGGTGGCCGGTTGCTGCACCAAGGCCCAGGCGGCCGGCAATGCCTGCAGCCATGCCTGCTGTGTCGAGGCCGCCAAGAAGGGCGACAACTGCACGAAGTGCGGTGGCGCCGGCAAGATCGAGAAGAAGGCCAACGCGAAGAAGTAAATCCGGACGTTTCCGGGCAGTTTTCAGCCGCGCATCCAGGGATGCGCGGCTTTTTTGTGCCCGGAGCACGGGGCAGGGTGAGCCCATCGATCGTCGGCGGACATCGTGAGCCCACCCTGCCATGGGCCTTCCCCTCGACCATCAAAACGGCCGCACGGAAAGGTGGAGCGGCGTGTCCCCCAAGCCGCTGCGGACCGGTCCCTCGCACGTCATCCGCCTGGGGACAGGCGGGTCCACCCACGTGAAGGCGGACGCCAGCTAGACGTCCGCCGCGACCGGTTCCTCGCGCCGGTTGCGCCACCGGGCCAGGACGCGCCGCCGGATGTCGTCGGGCGACAGGCCGTAGGCGGCGCGGAGGACTTCCACGCTCGTCCCGTGCTCGATGAACTTGTCGGGCCAGGCGATGCGCTCCACCGCGGTCGAGCAATCGGCCTCCTGCAGGGCCTCGATGATCGCGCTCCCAAATCCGCCGGCGAGCACGTGATCTTCCATCGTGACGAGCAGGGGAATGCAGGCCGCATGGCTCAACAGCAGCGTCCGATCCAGCGGTTTGACGAACCGCGCGTTCACCACGCCGACCGACAGGTGTTCCTCCGCCGCCAGCCGCTCGGCCAGTTGAAGGGCGTCCTGCACCATGCTGCCCAGCGCCCAGATCATGATGTTCGAGCCCTCGCGCAGAACCTCGGCGTGGCCCACGGGCAGGACGGCGGGGTGCGGTTTCACGGGCCGGCCGGTGCCGGCGCCGCGCGGGTAGCGCACGAAGCCGGGGCCCGGCAGCTGCAGGCTGGTGTGCAGCATGTCCACCAGCTCGTCCTCGTCCTTGGGCTGCATGATGGTCGCGTTGGGGACGCAGCGCAGGTAGGCGAGATCGAACAACCCGTGGTGGGTCGGCCCGTCGTTGGGCGACAAGCCCGCGCGGTCCATGCAGAACGTCACCGGCAGGTTCTGCAGCGCCACGTCGTGGATGATCGGATCGTAGGCGCGCTGGAGGAACGTGGAGTAGATGGCGCAGACGGGACGGAAACCCTTGGTCGCCATCCCGGCCGCAAACACCACCGCGTGCTCCTCGGCAATTCCCACGTCGAAGAACTGCTGCGGCACGCCCTGGGCCAGGTGCGACAGGCCGGTGCCGCTCGGCATCGCCCCGGTGATACCCACGATGCGGGGGTTCTCCCGCGCGAAGCGTGTCAGGGCGAGGCCGAACACATCCTGGTAGTTCGGCGGGGAGCCCGCGGACGGCTTGCGACTCTCGCCCGAGACGGGATCGAACGGCGCCGCCCCGTGGAATTTCTCCGGGTGCGCGATCGCCGCCTCGAGGCCCCTGCCTTTCTTGGTGAGCACGTGGATCACGACGGGCACATCGCAGTGCTTGGCGAACTCGAGGTTCTTCTGCAGCGCCTCGAAATCGTGGCCATCGACCGGCCCCAGGTAGCGCAGGCCGAATTTCTCGAAGAGCGACGACTCGACGAAGAAGTCCTTCGTCTCGCGCTTCCACTTCGTGTACACCCGGTTCATCTCCACGCCGGCGGGGAAGCTCTTGAAGAACGCCTCCACGTCGTGGTGCAGCTTGTTGTACGTCCTGCTGGTGCTGATCCGGTTGAGGTAGTGCGAGATGGCGCCGACGTTCTTGGCGATCGACCACTCGTTGTCGTTGAGGATGACGATGAGGCGCTGGGTCGAGGTGACGACGTTGTTCAGCGCCTCCAGCGTGATCCCGCAGGTGAAGGCGGCATCGCCGCAAACCGCCACCACGTGCTCCTTCGTGCCGCTCAAGTCGCGCGCGGTGGCCATGCCGAGGGCGGCCGACAGCGCGGTGCCGGCGTGCCCGGCGCCAAAGGGATCGTGCGGGCTCTCGCTCCGGTACAGGAAGCCGCTGGCGCCGCCGCTCTGGCGGAGCTTGCGGAAAAACTCGCCCCCACGGCCGGTGAGCAGCTTGTGCACATAGCCCTGGTGGGCGACGTCGAAGACGAACTGGTCCTGCGGCGAATCGAACGTCCGATGCAGCGCGATCGTGAGCTCCACCACGCCGAGGTTCGGGCCGATGTGCCCGCCGTTCTTCGCCGTGATCGCGATCAGTTCCTCGCGGATCTCCTGCGCGAGCTGCGGAAGCTGCGCGGGGGTGAGCGCCTTGACATCAGCCGGGCCGCCGATGGTTGGCAGCAACCGTGGCGAGGGCGGGGGAGGAAGGTCTTTCATCAAGTCGGCAGGGCGGAAAGGGCCAGGAATTTCAGTCTTCGCGGCCCGCTTCAAACTTTTCGAACGTCACCGTGCCGTCCTTTTGCTTCTTGAGCTGCTCGATCTTCAGCTCGGCCTCCCGGAGCCGGCCTTCGCAGATCTTCAGGAGCCGGTTTCCTTCCTCGAACTTCGCCAGCAGGTCCGCGAGCGGCACCTCACCCGATTCCATCGTCTCGACGATGGCTTCGAGCTGGCCGAGGGCGGCTTCGAACGACAGGCGGGCATCGGTGGCTTCCACGCCGCGCAGGAT
>ERZ761602.5568-NODE-5568-length-14805-cov-215.765288_pt1 | contig 14805 bp, 11 predicted proteins | sample MGYA00512165_ERZ761602 | MGnify/ENA primary metagenome ERZ761602 (study PRJEB28899, sample SAMN02445085) | bioreactor sludge metagenome | biome: EBPR sludge; isolation source: Thorneside wastewater treatment plant | place: Australia: Brisbane, Thorneside...
AAATTACCTTCGGATTTTATCCGAAGTCAATACGCACTTGCAAATTACCTTCGGAATTTATCCGAAGTCAATACGCACTTGCAAATTACCTTCAAATTTTATCCGAAGTCAATACGCACTTGCAAATTACCTTCGGATTTTATCCGAAGTCAATACGCACTTGCAAATTACCTTCGGATTTTATCCGAAGTCAATACGCACTTGCAAATTACCTTCGGATTTTATCCGAAGTCAATACGCACTTGCAGATTACCTTCGGATTTTATCCGAAATCAATACGCACTTGCAAATTACCTTCGGATTTTATCCGAAGTTAATACGCACTTGCAAATTGCCATCAAATTTATTGAGCTGCTGTGGCTTTTGCCTTTACCAATAAAAAGCAATGTTATTTATGCCTTCTTGCAAACAGGTTAAAGCAACATAAATAATGCTTCCATATGCTTTAATAGCAGCCGTGTAATTATTTATGCACGCATAAACAACTATTCGGGTACTATTTATTATTTACCCTATTGTTGTTTGGTTTTACCTATACAACCGCGCAAAACACATAGCCTTAGTTTGGCGTAAAAAACCGGTAAACCAATAAAAAAATGCGGCTAATGAGCGCCAATTGTTAAAAGTAAAGGCGCAATGGGTAAGTGCATCGGGATAAAGGAACGCTACTATTATTGGGCTTGCCTTTGTTTTGTGTTGTCACAAACAACACTTTTCATCGGCATTTATCCGCTTATCGTTTATGCTGTTTTATCTGCCTGCTTTTTTGTGTTTTTGGGGGCAGTTGTAGGTTGTGTATATTCTTTGTTTTGCAGATACCCGATATGGGCTAAACTACCAAAAAACAAAAGAGTGTAAGGGCTATGCTGCAAAAAAGGTAAGCGTTAGAGATTAGTAGCAGCGCTACCTAAAACCCCGATACGGTTAATAAAATGTGTGCATTGTTTTTTACCTTTGCCCTGCTCCATTTTGGGGTACACAAAAAATACATATTTCATGGCACAAACAGTTTTAATTACCGGCGGCTCCAGTGGTATAGGGTTTGAATTAGCCAAATTATTTGCCAAAGATGGTTGTCGGCTCATTTTAGTTTCAAAACCTGCCAATGAACTGGCAGAAGCCAAAGCTGCACTCAAAAAACAATATCCCGATGTGCAGGTTACTACCATACAAAAAGACCTTACCGCCGCCACAGCGCCCGAAGAGGTGTATGCTGAGGTAACAACACAGGGGGTAAGGGTACAGGTATTGGTAAATAATGCGGGGTTTGGCGCTTTTGGTTTTTTGGCTGAAAACGATATAAATGCCGAGTACAACTCTATTTTGCTCAATTGTGGCGCTTTGTATAAACTCACCCGCCTGTTTTTGCCCGATATGATAGCCCAAAAACAAGGACGTATATTAAATGTAGCCTCGGTAGCTGCTTTTCAGCCCAATCCGCTGCTGGGTGTATATGGCGCTACTAAGGCATTTGTTTTATCAATGACCCGCGCGCTAAGGTTTGAAATGCGGGAGCAAAAAACGGGCATTACCGTTACGGCGCTCTGCCCGCCACCCACCCGCACCAAATTTGCCGATGTTGCCGGAATGCAAAAAATTTCCTTGTTTCAGCATTTTGACGCCTTAGACCCCGCCACCGTTGCCCTGTATGGTTACAAAGCCCTGCGCCAAGGCGCTGAGTATGTAATTCCGGGCGCATACTTAGGATTTATGTACCGGCTAACGCATTTATTGCTGCCAATAAGCTGGCTCATGCGGTTTGCCTACCTTAAGCTCAACATGAAAAAGGGATAAGTTAGCACAGCACAGCTTAAACCTTTTTAAAAGGCGCTCATCTTACCTGTATAAATGGCATAAAATTTGACATAAAGTAGTATGTCCTCCAACATTATTTGCTATTTTTGTACCATAAAAAAAAGTCCTTGTCAATAAAACTTTGAATGATGCAACCAATGTTTACCTCGTTTTTTTGTTTAACGCCTAAATTATCCCTTACTTGGGTAGTGTTTACCCTGCTGCTTTTGAGCGGATATTTGCCCGCCCTCTACGCTTACAACACTGCCGACCAACAAGCACAGAACTACATACAACAACACCAATGGCTGGCAGTAGCCGAAATGAAAAAAGCCGGAGTGCCGGCAAGTGTAAAATTAGCACAGGCAATGCTGGAAACCGGTTACGGAACCAGCCGCCTTGCCAAAGAGGGAAAAAACCACTTTGGTATTAAGTGTAAATCGTATTGGGTTGGCGATACCCTGCTGGTTGATGATGATGCACCGCAGGAGTGTTTCAGAAAGTACCCATCAGTGCAAGATTCTTACAAAGATCACTCTGAGTTTTTGCAGTTTCACCGAAACGGCTATTACAGCCACTTGTTTCAACTTTCGCGTACCGACTATGTGGGCTGGGCAATAGGTTTGCAAAGCGCAGGTTATGCCACCAACCCTACTTATGCCGATAAGCTGATTGACCTTATTACCCGATACCAACTATATCAGTACGATTATACCGAAACCGCTTTTGTAACGCCGGTATTGGTACCAACTCCCAAACGCCAGCCCAACCCGCCGGCTGCGCCTATTGCTGCCAAAACACCTGTAGCACAACAGGGCACTTTTGTAGTGCCGCCACCTCCCAACAGCAATACTGCTACCTACCTGCCATTAGCAGGTGTAGTGGCTAATATACCAGACCAAGCGGTAAACGAAACAGCAGCAGGTAAAAAAAACAAAAAAGCCGCTAAAAATAAACCCATTCCCGATTTTAACGCCACTGCCCCACCCAAAAACAGCAAAACAACTGCCCCGCCGGCGGCAAACAATCAAACGGGTAAACCTCTTGCAGATTTTAATGCCAGTATGAATAAGCCCACCACGGTTATGCCTGCACCTCAGGCACAAAATAACCACGCTGCAGCCTCAGATACCGGTAAGTTGCCTGCCCTAACACTCCGCCGCCAAACCATAAACGGCATTAAAGCCGTAGTGCCTAATATGGATACTGATATGGCATCGGTGGCAACCTCGCTGGGTTTTCAGGCACAAGTTTTATACAGATTTAACGAAACTGCCATAAATAGACAGGTTAAGGCTAATGTCCCCATTTTTCTTGAAACTAAAAAGGCTAAATCGCCCAAGGGTTTAGACCGCCACATAGTACAACCTAATCAAAGCATGTACGACATTGCACAACTATACGGCATTAAACTCAAAACACTGCTCAATGCCAATAACCTGCCTCATAACTTTGTGCCGCGAGAGGGTATGGTTATTAAACTAAGGTAAACCCACTGGTATTGGCGCAAAACTAAACCGATATTTAAACCAACCCAATCGGTAATTTGTATTAAACTATGGCTTATTTTTGCACCCGATTTCAACAATTTCGGGTAGTTAATAATTGAACCGAACTATTTCATACTGCCTTTTTTCAATTGTTGAGATGCCGAAGTGGTTTTTCCGTTTCTACATCTCAACAATTGTTTTACCTACTGCTCCTCATTTGCCCATGCCCAACCAAACAAATGCTCACTCCTTTACCCAATTTAAACTTCTTAATGTAATCTTGCCCTAAACTGCTTTTTAGTACTTATTAACCACATCGGGCAATAATTTTTTTAACACTAAACTGTAATGCATCGGCATCACTCATACACCACAAAGCAATGGTTGTTTACCGCCTAAACTTTGATTATTAGTTTCACCTTTTACCCCCCTATGAGCTCATATTCGTATATCTCAAACGCGCACCCTGCTTTTATTGAAGCCCTTTACAAAGATTACCAACAACAACCCCACACCATTGACCCCCAATGGCAAAAATTTTTTGAGGGTTTTGACTATGCCTTAACTGCTGCCAACCCTGCCGATGCCCTGAGCAATGGCAACGCAAACGGCACATCGGGCGCTTACCAAACCGCTTTAGAGCTTAAAGTCTTTACCCTCATCAACGCCTACAGGCAAAAAGGACATTTAGAAGCCCAAACCAACCCCATAAAACCCCGAAAAAACCGGTTTGCCCATTTAGCCCTCACAGATTTTGGGCTATCCGAAGCAAATTTGGTACAAACCTTTGCCATTGGCGCTGAAATAGGATTGCCCAATGCTACTTTGCAGCAAATTATAGATAGGCTTAGGTATGTTTACTGCCGCTCACTGGGTTTTGAATATACCTATATTACCAACCCCGAAGAATTGGCGTGGTTCAAAAACATTATTGAAACCCAAAATGGCACATTTAATTTTTCTGTTGAAAAAAAACACCGCATATTGCAAAAACTCAACGAATCGGCTGTATTTGAAGAGTTCCTGCACCGTAAATACCAGGGCGAAAAACGCTTTTCGTTAGAAGGGGGCGAGTCCACCATTCCGGCGCTCGATGCCCTCATTAACGCCGCCGGTTCTGCCCATGTAGAAGAAGTAGTAATAGGCATGGCACATCGGGGCAGGCTTAATGTGCTGGCAAACATTATGCACAAAACCTATGAGCAAATTTTTAGCGAGTTTGAAAATACCCTGCCCAATGACCTTACTATGGGCGATGGCGATGTAAAGTACCACCTTGGTTACTCCTCGCAAATAACCACGCCCGATGGTAAAACTATGCACATAAAATTAGCGCCCAATCCTTCGCACTTAGAGGCGGTAAACCCCGTAGTGGAAGGTTTTGCACGCGCCAAAGCCGATATTATTTATAACTCCGATTACGACCGCATACTGCCCGTTATTATTCATGGCGATTCAGCAGTAGCAGGGCAGGGTATAGTGTATGAAGTGCTGCAAATGAGCAAACTGCAAGGTTATTACACCGGCGGCACCGTACATTTTGTAATTAACAACCAAGTGGGCTTTACCACTGATTTTGACGATGCCCGCTCTGCCGATTACTGCACCAGCCTTGCCGCTATGGTAAAAGCGCCCGTTATTCATGTAAACGGCGATGATGTAGAAGCCGTAGTGTTTGCCACCGAAATAGCCCTTGCCTACCGACAGCGCTTTAATACCGATGTATTTGTGGACATGGTTTGCTACCGCAAATACGGACATAATGAGGGCGATGACCCTAAGTTTACACAGCCCGTTATGTACGGCATTATAGAAAAACACCCCAGCGTGCGCAAAATTTACTCCCAACAACTGCACCAAAAAGGTGAAATAGAAGCCGCCCTTGCCGACCAAATGGAAAAAGAATTTTGGGCTCAACTGCAAGAACGGTTAGATATGGTAAAACAAAAACCCCTGCCCTACCAATACCAAGAGCCCGAAATAGCCTGGCGAGCCCTGCGAAAAGCTACCAACGCCGATTTTGACCAATCGCCCGTTACCGGCATTACCACTGAACAAGCCCTTGCCATAGTAGAAGGTTTGGGTAAACTGCCCGATAATTTTGAGCCTACCGTTAAGGCGCGAAAAATGATTAAAGACCGCCTCCAAGCCATTAAAACAAACAATATCCTTGACTGGGGCGCTACCGAAATGATTGCCTATGGCTCTATTTTGATAGACGGTAAAAACGTGCGCATGAGCGGCGAAGACGTAAAACGAGGCACTTTTTCGCACCGACACGCCGTAGTGTATGACCAAACTACCGAGGGTAAAGCCTATAACCGCCTAAACAATCTTACCGATGACCCCACCCAACAGGGTAAATTTTTAATTTACAACTCCCTCCTTTCGGAGTATGCCGTACTGGGGTTTGAATACGGGTATGCTATGGCATCGCCCGATAACTTGGTGATATGGGAAGCCCAATTTGGCGATTTTGTAAACGGCGCACAAATTATCATTGACCAGTTTATTGCCGCCGCCGAAAGCAAGTGGCAACGCATGAACGGCATGGTACTGCTGCTGCCACACGGCTACGAAGGGCAAGGACCCGAACACTCCAGCGCCCGATTGGAGCGCTTTTTACAAGCCTGCGCCGAGCAAAATATGTGCGTGGTAAACATTACCGAACCGGCTAACCTTTTCCACGCCCTGCGCCGCCAGTTAGCTTGGGAGTTCAGAAAACCGTTAGTGGTTATGTCGCCCAAATCGTTGCTGCGCTCTGCCCAATCACATATAACCGATATTACCGGCAATACCCGATTCACAGAAATTATAGACGACCCCACCATTGCCCAACCCCAAGAGGTAAAAAAACTGCTCCTCTGTAGCGGTAAAATTTACTACGACCTTGCAGCCAAACAAAAAGCCGATAACCGAACCGATGTTGCCATTGTGCGCATTGAGCAATTGTATCCGCTTAGCGCCCTGCAATTAAAGACAATTTTTGAAAAATACGCCCATGCCCACATTTGCTGGGTACAAGAAGAACCCGCCAATATGGGCGCATGGTGGCATATACGGCACCGCTGCCCCAATGTGCAAACTTGCGTAGCCCGAAAAGAAAGCGCCTCGCCTGCTACCGGATTTAAAAAACAACACGAAAAAGAACAAAAAGCCATCATAGAGCAGGCATTTACCTTGTAAAATTGGGGATATACCCCTATTTTCAGGAAAAAACCGGCGTAAACCCACGCAAATAAAACTCCCCCCTTCTTTGAGGGGGGGCTGGGGGGGAGAACAAATAGGCGCTGCCCTTAATTGGCTTACCACAATTGGCATACACCTAAACAACCCCGTCCAAAACTTTGTTTTCATTACAAACACACCCAAGTAATCAGCCCCCAAAAGTAATTCCATGATAATAGACATAAAAGTGCCCTCGCCCGGTGAATCAGTAACAGAAGTAACCATCGGGAAAATTTTAGTGCAAAATGGCGAAATGGTAACCATTGACCAGGTTATTTGTGAGTTAGAATCAGACAAAGCTACGCTTGAAGTAGGCGCTGAGGCTGCCGGCATAGTAACCCTGTTTGTAAAAGAAGGCGATGATATTCCGGTAGGCTCGGTAATTGGCACATTAGATACTGCAACAGCCGGCAACCTTCAAAACCCGGCGCCCGAAGTTGCCAAACCCGAAACCGGCGCTACCCCACCTACACCACAAGCACAGGTTACTACCGAAGACGAATCGTCTTATGCCGAAGGACACCCCTCGCCGGCTGCCCTTAAACTAATGGAAGAAAATAACCTTAAGCCCGAACACATAAAAGGCAGCGGCAGCGGTGGGCGTATAACCAAACAAGACGTGCTGCTGCATTTAGAAAACCTCAAAAATAAACAATCTGCACCTCCCCAAGCGCCGCCGGCTAAAGAAACAGTTGTAACCCAACCGGTAGCGCCTGTTACCACACATACCGGCGCCTCCCTGCGCACCGACCGCCGCGAAAAAATGACCCGCCTGCGCAAAACCATTTCGCAAAGATTGGTGGCTGCCAAAAACAATACTGCCATGCTTACCACTTTTAACGAGGTGGACCTTACCGAGGTTATGGCGCTCCGCAGCCGATATAAAGAAGTGTTTGAGAAAAAACACGGCATAGGGTTGGGTTTTATGTCGTTCTTTTCTAAAGCCTGCGCCATTGCCCTGCTGGAGTTTCCGGGGGTAAACGCCTATATAGTAGATGACGCTATTGAATACCATGATTATGTGGATATTTCTATAGCCGTATCTACCCCGCGCGGATTGGTAGTGCCGGTAATGCGCAATGTGCATAACATGGAGCTCAAAGATATTGAACTGGCAGTAAAAGACCTTGCCATTAAAGGACGAGATGGACTGCTAACCATGGAAGATATGACCGGCGGCACTTTTACCATTACCAATGGCGGCGTTTTTGGCTCGCTGTTATCTACACCTATACTCAACCCACCGCAATCTGCTATTTTGGGTATGCACAAAATTCAGGAGCGCCCTATGGTAATAAATGGTCAGGTAGCGCCGCGCCCCATGATGTACCTTGCACTAAGCTATGACCACCGCATTATAGACGGTAAAGAAGCCGTTAGCTTTTTAGTGAGGGTTAAAGAACTGCTGGAAGACCCCAACAAATTGTTTTTGAAGTTGTAATACCCGCCCGCTTTTAACTTGTTGCTGCCTGTATGCAGCGGGCACCATTAGGATTTATTTTTTGTGCATACCATTGTCTGCTTTTCTTCGTTTTTTTATGGCTATTGTACTGTTGTTGCAACCTCCACTATTCTTATTACCCAACCTGCTTAAACTATTTTACCATGAAACAGTTACTTATTGCGCTTTGTATAGTATGCTTTTCGGCACAAGTGTTTGCACAAGATAAAACTGCCAAAGAAAGCTACAAAGATTACAGCTACATTACCCTTAAACCTGCCGATAGCGAGTATTTTCAAAACATGAAACAAGCTATCGACATCATGGACAGAGCCATGGAAAAGGGTCAGATGGAGCAAGCCATTAACTTTTTTACCGAAATAAGCGAAGAAGAGCCCAAAGAATGGCTGCCCTCTTACTATGCTGCCTACTGTTATGCTACCCTTTGTTTTATGGAACGCGACCGCCTGCTGCGCGACCGCTACCTGAATGAAGCCCAGGCGCATTTAGACCGCATTATGAAAATTCAGCCTAATAATGCCGAAATTTTGGTTTTACAGGCTTATGTTTACCAACAACGCGTAGAAGTTGACCCCACCTCTCGGGTGCAAGACTACGGCACAATGGTACAAATAAACCTTGATGATGCCGCTAAATTAGAACCCGATAACCCGCGCTTACATTTTCTTTTGGCACAAACTACTTTTTTTGCTCCCGAATCTGCCGGCGGCGGTATGATAAATGCCTGCCCAATGGTGCATACAGCCGCTAAAAAATACGAAGAAAACCCGCCCCTAAACGATATAGCGCCTAAATGGGGCGGCGCAATTGTAAGCTATATGCAAACCATTTGCGAATCTTTAAACCGGTAAGTTTCATCGGGGTAAGGTTTATTATTCACCACCCATTTTTTGTTACATGTCGCCCATACTTATTGCAAGTATTGTAGGTCTTTACTTTGTAGCGTTGTTTGTAATAGCCATGTTTACCGGTAAAGACAGCGGCAACAAGGCATTTTTTGTGGGAAACAAACAATCGCCCTGGTATTTGGTGGCATTTGGCATGATAGGCACCTCTATATCGGGCGTTACGTTTATATCTATACCCGGCGCTGTGGGCAACTTAAACGCCGCCAATCCTAATGCTGCGTTTTCTTATATGCAGTTAGCGCTGGGTTATGTGGTAGGTTATTTTGTAATAGCTACGGTGTTAATGCCGGTTTATTACCGGTTAAACCTAACCTCCATTTACACCTATTTAGAGCAGAGGTTTGGGTTTTGGAGCTACAAAACCGGCGCTTTTTTCTTTATACTATCGCGCACTATTGGGTCGGCTTTCAGGCTGTATTTGGTGGCAATGGTTATGCAGTTGTTTGTGTTTGACCCATGGGGGGTGCCTTTTGCGGTTAATGTGAGCCTTATTTTGCTGCTTATTTGGCTTTATACGCTTAGGGGCGGTATTCGTACCATTGTTTTTACCGATACTTTTCAGACAGTGTTCCTGTTGTTGTCTTTATTTAGCGCGCTCTATTTTATGGCTTCGGAGCTAAATTTTACCTCCATCGGGTTATTTAAAACGGTTCAGTCAAGCCCATACGGGCAGTTTTTCTTTTGGGATATTAAAGAAAAAAGCTACTTTTTTAAACAGTTTTTGGGCGGCGCTTTTATAGCCATAGCCATGACCGGCTTAGACCAAGACCTGATGCAAAAAAACATCAGTTGCAAAAACCTGCCCGATGCTCAAAAAAACATGTTTACCTTCAGTTTTATCATTTTGTTGGTAAACTTGGTGTTTGTAACCTTGGGGGCAATGCTGTACTTGTATGCCCAAGCCAAAGGAATTGAAATTCCTGCCAAAACCGACCAACTATTCCCCGTTTTAGCCTTTGAACATTTTCCGCCTGTAATGGGCGTTTTGTTTTTGCTGGGGCTTACGGCTGCCACTTATGCCAGTACCGACTCGGCTCTGGCAGCCCTTACCACCTCCTTTTGCATTGACTTTTTGAACTTTGAAAAAAAAGAACACCTGCCCGATAAACAATTGGTCCGCACCCGACATGTAGTGCATATCGGGTTTTCGGCGTTGTTTGTAGCTGTTGTGTTGATATTTAAATACTTTTTGAACGACAGTGTTATCAATGCCGTTTTTACCATAGCCGGTTACACTTATGGTCCGCTGTTGGGGCTGTATGCTTTTGGGTTGTTTGTACCAAAGCGCCAGCTTACCGATAAATTTACGCCCATGGTTTGCGTTATTGCGCCTGCGCTTACCTACCTGCTCAACAACAACGCACAAAACTGGTTTAACGGTTATAAGTTTGGGTTTGAACTGCTCATCATAAACGGATTGCTTACCTTTGCGGGGTTATGGCTTATTTCTTACCCACAAAAGCAACTTGCAACTGCCGGTTAAGTTTTGGGGCAGCATACTCTAAAAGTATTTTGCACCATACCAACTTCATTTCTGACAAGCAATGCCCATGAAAACTCCCAAAAACATATTCACAAATGGCGCTATTACACCCGATTTTATAGCCGCATCTATAGCCAAACACGCCACCAAAACCAATATAGGAGCGCACAGCATTTTTTTGGGTCAGGTACGCGCCGATGAGCTAAACGGGCAGCAGGTAGCTGCCATAGAATACACAGCTTATACCCAAATGGCTCTGGAACTGGCGCACACCATACGCGAACAAATTTTTGCTCAGTTTCCACTAACCTGTATGCACGTGTACCATAGTGTAGGCGTAGTAGAGGCGGGGCAAATTTGCCTTTTTGTTTTTACCTCCTCCGCACACCGGCACGCAGCAATGGAGGCGTGCAACGTAACGGTAGAACGCATAAAAAGTGAATTGCCCATTTGGGGTAAAGAAATTTTTACCAACCAAACCCACCGGTGGAAAAAGCCTAACGCCCCCGTTTAAGGCACAAGAAAACAACATTCACCTAAATAAGCCATTTATGACACCCAACGCTAATAGCGCCACTGCCACTGTAATGCGGTTATCCGTAGCCGGTTTTGGTTTGTTTTCGGTTGTTGTGCAATTTTACCTGCTTACGGTGGCATCGGGTTTAGAATTTCCCGAATCGGTTTGGCGTTATTTCAGTTTTTTTACCATAGTTACCAACCTACTCGTTGCCGCTGCATTTTGTTTGTTGGTAGCAGCACCGGCATCGGCATTGGGTAAATTGTTGGCAAAACCGGTTATTATGACCGCCCTTACAGTGTATATGACCTTTTTAGCCATAGTATATCACCTGCTCCTGCGCAACCTCTGGAATCCGCAGGGTTTGCAATGGGTAAACGACTTGCTGCTACATACCGTAAACCCCTTGCTGCTGCTGCTTTACTGGTGGTTTTATGTACCCAAAAATACGCTAAAATGGTATTTTCCGGTGTACTGGCTATCCTACCCTTCGGTTTACCTCATTTGGATGTTTTTTAGAGGCTCAGTATCGGGTTTTTATCCTTATCCGTTTTTAAATGTAGCAGAACTTGGGTACGCAAAAACCCTGCTCAACATCGGTTTTTTATCGGTAGGGTTGCTGGTATTTGGGTTTATTCATCTTATGGCAGGTAAAATAGGCAACAAATAAAACCGCATGGTACGTTAATTTGCCGCCCTACGCAAAAAATTGAGGCATAAAAAACTACACAACCAAAAACGGTTGTATCTTTTAGCCTCCAAATTACCTACCCACTCAATCCGTTATTTACTGTGGCGTTAATACATGAACAAAATGCACAGGGTTTGTATAATTTAGTCATTCCTGATATAGAGCAATGGCCAATTTATCGCCTCACCAAAGACCGAAAGCCTTTTATAGAGGAACTTATCAGCAATAGCATGGCTCATATTAAAGAGCTGATAGGCGATAACAAACAAAAAATACAGGAAGAGATAGCCCGAGCGCTGTACTTAGAGCGCATACGCATGAAAACAGAACACTGGCGGGTAGATCCGCCCGATGAAAGAGGGTTTTGGCGGCGGGTAAATGATACCATTGTGCAAAGCTCTACCCTTAAAGACATTACCTCAACCCAACCTGCCGATGATATTGACCGCATTTTTCAGCAAATTGTAAGCCGGTATGCGCATGAAATACCGGGCATTTTTAGCCCCAAAACCTATAAATTTGCCAGCAGGGTGGTTACTTTTGGTTTTGCGAGGCTGCTCAATACGGCTTCGGGTATGTTTTTTAGAAATACTTTCCGATTGGGAGACCGCATTAAAATAACCGGCAACATTGAAAAAATAAGAGAACTGGCGCTTAAAGGCACCCTTATTTTAACCCCTACCCATTCCAGTAACCTCGACTCGTTGGTAATGGGCTGGGTAATTGATGCCATTGGGTTGCCCCCTTTTTTATACGGCGCCGGATTAAACTTGTTTAACAGCCGCATTTTTGGCTTTTTTATGGAGCGATTGGGCGCTTATAAGGTGGACCGCCGCAAGAAAAACCTGTTTTACTTAGAAACACTTAAAATGTTTTCTCGAATGGTGATAGAACGCGGTTGCCATAGTTTATTTTTTCCGGGTGGCACGCGCTCGCGCGATGGGGCGCTTGAGTCACACCTTAAACTGGGGTTATTGGGTTCAGCAGTAGAGGCACAACGGCTCAATTTTATGCGCAATACCACCGAAACAATGGCGCATGATACATCGGGAGCTAAAAAGATATTTGTGGTGCCATTGGTGCTAAATTACCATTTTGTGTTAGAAGCCGCCTCTCTCATTGAAGAATACCTGAAACGAAGCGGTAAAGAAAAATACTATATAGACCGTGAGGAATTTCCCGGTACAAGATTGTTGGCTACTTTTTTGTGGAAATTTTTTGCCGCTAAATCGGAGGTAATTTTATCATTTGGCGAGCCTATGGATATTTTTGGACATGCCATAGATGAACACGGCAACAGCATTGACCGGCACGGCAATACCATTGATATTAGTCAATACTTTGTAAGCAAAGGTATTATTACCAAAGACCGACAAAGAGACGAAGAATATACCCGATTGCTGGGCAACAAAATTACTGATTGCTTTAAGCGCTACAATACCGTGCTTTCCAGCCATTTGGTGGCTTTTGCCGCTTTTGAAATTTTGTTCCGAAAACACCGCCGAAGATTAGATTTATATGGATTACTGCGCCTGCCCGATGAAGACCGCATTATTCCCTACACCCAGTTTGCCCGAGTTACCGAACTGCTGCGCGACCACCTCCGCCAAATGGCAGAGGAGGGTAAAGTACAACTTGCCAGCCACATGTATGGCGATATTAACCGCCTCATTAAACACGGTATTGCCAACTTAGGCGTGTATCATACCCAGCAGCCGCTTACCTACGACCCCGAAGGCAATATAACCAGCCAAGATATGAACTTGCTGTATTTTTACCATAACCGCTTAACCAACTACGACTTGGAAAAACTCATCTGATAGCAGTAAATGGTGAAAGGTATTGGGCATTGGGTAGTGGGTAATCGGTAGTCGGCACTAAGAAATAACAAATAATTTGCGCCTTTGCGCTTTTACGAGAAACAAAATCAGGCTTGCAGTCGTAACTCTTAACTTGTAATTCATAACTCCTAATTCCTAATTTCTAATGCCTACTAATCAATTTGCTTATGGCGTTATTGGCGCCGGCAGTTTTGGCACTGCCGTTGCTAACATATTAGCCGAAAACGGCAATGTTCTGCTTTATACCAGACGCGAGGAGGCATACCAAAACATGCTTCAAGATAGAATTAGCCGAAACCAAAACCTACATGCCAATATAGAGCCCAGTATAGATGCAAAGGATTTTTGCCGGCGGTGCAGGCTTATTTTTCCGGTGGTGCCCTCAGCAGGATTTAGAATGTTGATGCAACAATTTGCACAATACCTTCAACCGCATCATATACTGATACACGGCACCAAAGGGTTAAACCTGAATACCCCCGATGGTCATGATATACACCCCGGTAAGCCCATACCCAGAGCGCATATTCATACCATGACCGAAATTATTTTGCAGGAAACCGTAGTGCTGAGGGTAGGTTGCCTGTCGGGTCCTAATTTGGCAAAAGAAATAGCTCAGGGGCAACCGGCAGCCACCGTTATAGCCAGTCGGTTTACTGAGGTTATTGAACAAGGCAGGCAAGCCCTTAAAAGCCCCCGGTTTAAGGTGTATGGCAGCCACGATGTTAGCGGCGTAGAGTTTGCCGGTGTACTTAAAAATGTAATGGCTATTGCATCGGGCATGTTGCACGGGCTTGGATTGGGCGAAAACGCCAAGGCTATGCTCATTTCGCGGGGTTTGGGCGAAATGATAAAAATTGGCAGAGAATTGGGCGCAGATGCTACCGCTTTTTTTGGCATTGCAGGTATAGGCGACCTTATTGCCACCTGTTCCAGTAGTCTTAGCCGCAATTTTTCGGTAGGTTACCGTATGGCTACCGGCGAGCCCCTATCCGATATTTTAGCCGGTATGAATGAGGTGGTAGAGGGTATTAATACCGTAAAATTAGCAAAAGGCGTTAGCTTGTATTACCAAATTGAAACCCCTATTGTGGAGGCTCTTTACCAAACGCTGTATAATAACCAGTCTATTCAAGACAGCCTTGCCTACCTTATGAACTACGCCTTTGATAAAGACGCCGATTTTATGTAGCACATAGTAGTGGGAAGTGAAGAGTGAAAAGTGAAAAACGCAAGGTTGGAGTTAGGTTTTGATAAATCCGGAAATCAAATACTGTAATTTATAATAAAATATAAATGTTGTAAATGTCTAAAAGCCTTGTAAAATAAGGGTTTCACTCTCATTCCGCACCCTGTTTTTCCACTTTTGGTAATTATATTCTTCCAATATG
>ERZ761602.5571-NODE-5571-length-14798-cov-4.026318_pt1 | contig 14798 bp, 12 predicted proteins | sample MGYA00512165_ERZ761602 | MGnify/ENA primary metagenome ERZ761602 (study PRJEB28899, sample SAMN02445085) | bioreactor sludge metagenome | biome: EBPR sludge; isolation source: Thorneside wastewater treatment plant | place: Australia: Brisbane, Thorneside...
ATGACCGCCTCCCCCGCCCCCGTGCCGGCCTCGCTTGCGCTTGCCGTGCTTCCAGAACCCGCGGTCCTGTCCGCCTCCCTGCTGCCCCTGCCAGTCCCCGCGCCCACCGCCCGCGTGGTGCGGCGGATGCCCCCCCCCACGCTGGCCCGGCTCACGGTCATCTCCCTGCGCCGGCGCGCCGCCGCCGGAGCGTCCGTCGCCATCCGTTCCCGATTGCCCCGAGGGGTCGCGCACCTCCGGCTCGGCCCGCTCCGGGGCGACCGGCGCCGGCTCCGGCGACGCTTCCCTCGGCCCAGGATCCGGGGAGGCCACCGGCGCCTCACGCCGCGCTTCCGGTGCTGGTTCGGACGGCGGGGCGGCCATGCGCTCCCCCGGTCCTGCCTCCGGGCGCGAGGCGGGCTCGGGCGCTGCGGAAGGCTCGGAAATCGGGAGAAATTCCGTCTGTCCGGACTTGGCCACCGCTCCCCGGCGGGCCCGCTTGACCGGCTTGGCGGGCTTGGCCGCCTTTTCCTCCGCCGCCTTCACGGTGCGGGTGCGCGGGCTGCGTGTTTTCTTTTCCCCTTTGCCGGAGTCGGCGCGGGCGGAGGACGGCGTGTCGTCGTCGGATTTGGGAGGAAGGGCCATGTCAGGGATTAACGTAAAGAGTCGGCACGCACGCCCAGCGACAGACGTGCGCTCGGTTTTGAAGTTTCAGGCGCGCTCGATGGCGCGGGCCAAACGGTCCACTTGCGCCTCGAGAAACAAGGGTGACCCTTCGTTCCACAAGACGAAATCAGACAGCTCGATTTTTCGCTCCAGCGGCAGTTGCTTGGCAATTCGCTGCCCGGCGAGCGCGCGCGGGAGGCCGCGTTGCTCCAGTCGGGCGAGTTGCTGGGCCGGAGCAAGCGCCACGCATACGGTGAAATCAAACCAATTCTCCAGCCCCTTTTCATGGAGGAGCGGCACCTCCAGAACCCAGCTTGCCCCGGGCTCCGCCGCGATTGCGGCGCGCCAGCAGGCGAACACCCGCGGGTGAACCATGGCCTCGAGCCATTCCCGCTCGGCATCGTCAGCAAAGACCCGCTGCGCGAGGGCCGCGCGGTTGACCACGCTCGCCTCCCCCGGAGCCGGCTCCGGTACCACCTCGGCGCCATAACGCTCGCGCAGCGCGTCGATGACCTCCGGCGCCGTCAGGACCTGTTCGTGCACGATCCGGTCGGAATCCAGCCGGCGGTAGCCGCGCTTTTCGAACGCGCGAGCCACCGTGGACTTGCCGCAGCCCATTCCACCCGTGATGCCGACAATCATAGGAGACAGAGGTCCGCCACGTTTGGGCTTGCCGGAGAAATCGGCAAATTCTTAATCGCCGCACGCTTCGCCACCGTTGGCCGCCACGGCGCCAGGCGTCGGCACCACTCTCCTCCAGCGATGGCAACGTTTCCGCCAGTTGACACCCAGGATTCCGCCGCGACCGCGGCGTACATCGGGCAGATCCAGGCCCGGATGTTCCCCGGCGCCGACTCCGCCTGGGTGCGCGGGGTGTTCGGGGACGTCATCGACCTCTTCGAAGGCCGGAATCCCGATTACTCCCGCATCGATCTGCACTATCACGATCTCGACCACACGCTGCAGGCCACCGTGTGCATCGCGCTGCTGCTCGAGGGCCGGCATGTCGCCGAGGTCGTGCCGCGGATCAGCCTCCGCGAGTTCGAACTGGCCGTGGTCGCGGCCCTGCTGCACGACTCGGGCTACCTGAAGCTGCGCTCCGACCGGAGCGGCACCGGCGCCAAGTACACGTATTGTCATGTGCTGCGCAGTTGCGCCTTCGCCGCCACTTATTTGCCGACCCGGGGCGTCAACGATCTCGAGATCGAGGTCGTCCTCGGCGCGATCAGTTGCACCGGCCCCAACCGCGAGATCAGCCAGATGCAGTTCCGCGATCCCGTGGGCCGCGTGATCGGCAACGCCCTCGCCACCGCCGATTTCCTCGGCCAGATGTCCGACCCGGCCTATCCCGACAAGCTGCCGGCGCTGTTCCTCGAGTTCCAGGAGGCGGACGAATTCTTCCACTTGCCCGCCGAGCGACGCACATTCAAGTCCGCGGCCGACCTCGCCCTCCGCACGCCCGCGTTCTGGGACAACTTTGTGCGCCGCAAGCTGGAGATCGAGTGCCAGGCGCTCTACCGCTTTCTCGCCGCACCCTATCCCCACGGCCGGAACGTCTACCTCGAAGCGGTCGAGAGCAACGTGGCGGAGATTCGTCGCCGCAGCTAGGCGGCGCAGCCCCCGATCGTGGCGAAATAGCGTTCGCCGCTCCCCGGACCGGCACGGTCGAGTCGGCCCATGCTGGCCACCATCGCGTCCGCCGCGCTGCAGGGCATCGAAGCCGAGTCGGTCCACGTCGAGGTCAACTCCGGCGAGGTGGGTGAACCCAAGCTCGTGCTCGTGGGGCTGCCTGACGCCGCGGTGAAAGAGTCCGACGACCGCGTCGTCTCCGCGCTTGTGAACAGCGGCTTCCGTCCTCCCCGCACCCGCACCACGATCAACCTCGCGCCCGGGCATCTGCGCAAGGAGGGGCCGTGTTACGACCTGCCCATCGCGCTCGGAATCCTGGCGTCCACGGGGCAACTCAAGGCCGAACACCTCGGGGAGTGGCTGATTGCCGGTGAACTCAGCCTGTCCGGCGCCACGCGCCCGGTGCGCGGCGCCCTGGCGATGGCGCGTCTCGCCCGCAGCCAGCGCCGCCGCGGCCTCCTGCTCCCCGCGGTGTCGGCCGAGGAGGCTGCGCTGGTCGAAGGCGTGCCGGTTTTTCGCGTCGACTCGCTCGACCGCGCCGTCCGCTTCCTGCAGGGCGAAGCCACGCTCGCGCCCCTGCCCGCCGGCCGGCGCTCGCTGCGGCCGCCATCTGCGGAAGCGGCCGCCGTGCCTGATTTCGCCGAGGTCAAGGGACAGCACGCCCTGCGCCGCGCCATCGAGGTGGCCGTCGCCGGGAGCCACAATCTGCTGATGATCGGTCCGCCGGGCTCCGGAAAATCCATGGTCGCGAAACGCATCCCGGCCATCATGCCGCCTCCGACGCTCGAGGAGCAGCTCGAGATCCTGGGCATCCACTCCGCGGCGGGGCGGACGCTGGCGGCGGACATGTGCTGGGATTCCCGCCCGTTTCGCTCGCCGCATCACACGGTCTCGGACGTCGCGCTGCTCGGCGGCGGCACGATCCCGGGCCCCGGTGAAATCTCGCTCGCGCACCACGGCGTGCTCTTTCTCGACGAACTGCCGGAGTTCAAGCGCTCCGCCCTGGAGGTGCTCCGCCAGCCGTTGGAAGACGGCGAGGTCTGCATCGCCCGCAGCGCCGGCCGGATCACGCTGCCGTGCGCGTTCATGCTCGTCGCGGCCATGAACCCGTGCCCGTGCGTTGCTCATCTGCCGCTATCTCGAAACAAGGCAGGGACAGAAGTTCAACTGTCACGTCGTCCTTCCCGACGACGATTCGCTTCAAGAACAATTCCACGACGCTACGCTTCTCATCTTCACTCAGTTTCGGCCATCGTTCGGAAAAGGACTTCCCCTCTGACATCACATGTTCAGCGGACAATTCGTTGACCGCCAATGCGTCAATTTCGGCTTCGAGGCGCGGAATCTCACGGTCGATTTCCTGCTTTCTCGCGTCGAGCGGCTGAAACCGTGATCTGAATTGCTCCACGTTAACAGCGCCTGCCTGATACAATTCAAAGCACTTATCGGCCTCAAACTTGACCCGCTCTTTCTCGCTCTTTAGCCGATCCAAAAGCTCGCGCTTTTCAGCGATTCCGCTCTGCGTGCCGCCAACGAAAGCCGCAGCCTTCTCCGGATCCACCATGTACGCCGTCAACTCGTCCCGGAATAGTCCATCGAGATCTGTGATCGGGATCTTATTACGGCACTTGTAACAGACCCACTTGGGGGTGTTCGAGGGGACGTACATCGTGTAGCCACAGGAGCAACGAACGAACCCAGTGAACGCATGCGTTGCCTTTTTCGCTGGGCGTTCGCCTCTGATTCTGCGGGCATCAAGAAGCGCGTTGCATTGATTCCAGAGCGAATCCGCTACGATCGGTTCAACTCGATTGATGATCCAATCGTGCTCCGGCTTAATCGTCCACCGTTTACCATCACCGAGGCTCTTGGTGTAATTCAGCCGATGTTCACCTTTGGCCGACGGATCAGCGATGAGCCGTCCGATCGTCGTGTCGGAAAACTTGCTTCCGCCGCGGGTACGGAATCCTCGTTCATTGAGGATTCGGGCAACGGTCTTCTTCCGTTTGTGCTCAGCGAAAAGCTCGTAGACAAGTTTCCGCACCGGCGCGTCCTTCGGATCGACCACCAGCTTTTTGCCGTCCCAACGGTATCCGAACGGGGCAAGACCACCCAGCGGCTTACCAAGTTTGGCACGGATCGGAACGGAGGCTGACACCCGCGAAGCGTTTTCCTCCCGCTCCATTTGAGCTTGGGCGGCATTTACCGTGAAAAACATCCGGCCGGCAGGCGTCGAAGTGTCGATTGAATCGCCGAGCGACACCAAGTCCGCGCCGTGCGCCTGGAAAAAGTCCGAAAACCTGAGAAGTTCGATGGTGTTGCGGGCGAGGCGGGCGAGCTTCGAGAAGATGAGCCCGGAGATACGCCCATGGCGGACGTCCGCCATCATGCGCTTGCACTCCGGATGCTCCATGACGGTTTTCCCGGACACTCCCGCGAGGTCGTAGACTTCCCGCACCATCCACCCCTTCGCGTCGGCGTAGCTCCGACAGCGCAACTCGTGATGTTGCGGGCTGTCACCTTGCGCCTGGTCATCCGTGGATACCCGTATCCAGATTCCAACTGCCTTAGAGGTCGGAGCGCAGTTCCCCTTCATAGGACTGGTTATTCAGAGTTTCGATTCAAAAAGCAAATCGATAGTGTTCGCGCGAACACTTTTCTCTCGAAACTTTGGTCGCGACCAGACTCATCACGTTCTTTTTTTCTTCCGCATCAGTTCGGCCATGAGACGCAGCGCCTCCTCCTCCTTAGCTTTCGCCTCCTCGGTAGAAACTTCGACGACGGTGCGTCGAACAACACGGCCACCACGCGTGCGTGTTGGCTCGTCCACGCGCGTCTCTGGCTTTGGCGCAAGTCGAAGCGACGCGAGAAACGCATCAGGAAGGACGAACCTGACATGCTTCGCTTTTTCGGCGCCGAGGCTGTTTAGAACCGCCGACGCAAGTTTACCGAGCTTATCCTCTGACACGCCGACCATCGCAACCTGCGTGAATCCAGCGCGAAGGCATTTCGAAACGTTCCCGACCTCGTAGTCTATCGTTCCTGTGACGGTGACTTCGCAGGCGATGGACACGCCATCCCGGGCGAGAACGAGATCAATTTGTCCCAACCCTTGAACTTCTTGTTCGACGACCACACGGAATCCCAGCTTCTCGGCCTCTTCCTTGATGCGGTCCTGAATGGCTTTATGCTGCGCACCGCCCTTTCCGAGGTCCGCTACTTGGATGGCCGGTATGGCGGTTTCTTTATCTTGAGTCTTGGCCGCAACGATTGCCTCCCGAAGTGCTCCCGTCTCAACACTTTCGGTTCTAGCCCGCGCCACAGATTCAGGTGTTGTTCTCTTGGGTAGCGGCGGGGGCTCAAACTCTACCGACTTTGCCAGAGCACGTTCTACGACATCGCGGGCGGTGCCATATCGTTTGCGAGAGGCAGCAACAACGGCATCACGACGAACACGCGCCGTTTCCTCATCTAGCTGCGGTGGCAATTCAACCATCAGATTGAAATCCCAATCACTTCGCTCCACCCGACAGATTGCGTGCCCGATCTCGAGGTTCTGTACGTCGCGGGCATCGAATGCGGAGAATCCGTTTTCCAGCGCTCTCGCATCTCGGTCGCTCACTCGAAACACCACCCGAGTACCCGCATTGAGAAGGGCGCTCCCAACGTCCGCATCGCGCTCAACTTGCCTCATCTCCTGATGCGCGAGTACAAGCCCAAGCCGGTATTTTCTCACTCCCGAGAGACAGTCCGCGAGTGACGGTGTCAGGAAATTGTGGAATTCATCCGCGTAAAGCGTGTGGAAGCGGCGCGAGCCTTCCCGTTCCCGCTGACGGGCCATCGCTGCCGATTGAATTTTTGACACCAAGAAGCTGCCGAGAAGGTGGGAGTTATCCTTTCCAATGAAACCCTCTGAGAGCTTGGCTAGAAATATTTTCCCCGTACCGATGATATCGCCAAAATCGACCTTGTTCTCCTTTTGAGCCACCATGTACCGAAGCGTTTTGGGGGATAGGAACGTGTCGAGACGCGTAACGACGGGACCAACGGACTTGTTTCCGGTGAGCGCTGGAAATACGCGCGACCAGTAGTAGACGACGTTCTGGTCGCGAACCGACTTGAGGAAATCCGCCCGAAACCCGGGCTCCAGAAGGAAGCGCCGAACATCAAGAAGAGTGCCCCCGCGGTCACTTTCCATGAAAGCGAGAAGCGCATTCGATAGGACGCTATTCAATTGGTCGCCCCACGCAGCCGAAAGCCGGCGAAAAACGGCAACTAAGTCAGACGCGAGGAGGTTTTTCTCCCACTCCGAGTGAGCCGCTAAAATATTGAAACCGACCACAAATTCCTCATCCGATGGATCGAGCAACACCACGTCGCCGATGCGCTCCTCGGGAATTAACCCGAGCACCTTGTCGATGAGATCCCCGTGCGGATCGAGAACTGAGAATCCATAACCGCGATCCAAATCCTGCCGGATGAGGTTCAACAGGAGCGTGCTCTTTCCGGTTCCGCTCGCACCAATCACATGGGTATGTCTGACGCGCGTTTCCTCTGTGAGTACTACCGACGCTTCGACTCCAGCGTGCACATTCGTTCCCAAGATCAGACCACGATCATGCCGAACAGCTTCTGGCGCGGGCTTCGTCTTTTCGGTCTGGCGCCGCAATCGTTCCGAACGAACGTTAGCGGACGGCAGATGCACGAACCCGACGAGTTCGTCCGCATTCAGGAGCATACCAGAGCGACGTGTCTGACGGGAGAGCACGTCCAACTCATGCTCGCCAGACGGATAGCCTTCATTCGTGAGGGGAACGAGTTCGTTACCGAGCGGCGACCCGTATGCGCCGAGCGCACCAGCAACGTTACAGACAATCTCCCAGCTACGTTCACTCTCCGGCGACCGCGCGACTACCCGCACGACCGCGGCAAAAAGCGGAAGCGCAGTTTTTTGCTTGGCAGCTCCGAGTAGTTCAGGGGCGTTTACAAAGAGTGCGCTTCCGTCAAGGTGGGTAACGGAACGGATTATATGTTCAGACCACGGATGCCGTGTCGGCTCAAAAATGACCTGAAGTAGCGCGATTTCATCGACCTCAATTTCTTCAAGTGCGCCGATAATTCCCACAAACGGATCTCCCCGGCCGGCATCAAGCGGGAGCATAAACTCCTTCCCGAGTCCAAATTCAACAATAGCTACACGGTCCTGTCCCGTCTCACCCCATACACCCGCCAATGACCCGCGCTCAGAAGTGAATCCCACGCCCGGCAAAAACGCTCTGAGCTGTCGCATCACCAGCCGTTCGTCCTTAGGATGTACGGCGAACTGCGTCATTATCCTCCCTTTTGCTGCCAAGAGTTCGAACGAAATGGGTTCAACGCACACCGACAGGCTACCAAAAAGCTGGCGATATTCTGAGAAATCAGACCCGAGCTTTGGTGGCAGGTGAGCCTGGAACTCGACGAGCGAGGTGCGAACTAGCGTTGGTGGCGCCCGCACCTCCTCCAATTCCTCCGGCGCAGGTGTCGCAGGCGGGGCGAGCTGTTCGCTTAGCGCGCGCACTGCTCGGCTAAGGAACGTCTCCTTCCTCGTGTCATCGTATTCCGCAACCGGCCTGCGCGAGCGATAGCCAAAGGGCTCAAATAGCGGCTCGGGCGACACGGGATGCGGCCAAACCGCATAGCCGCGACCCCGAGCCTCCCACGCGACAAACTCTGCGCTCCGTCGTTCCGATGCACCAATCATGTACTTGCTGGTTCAGAATCCGTTTCGGCCGACACAGACGTTTCCTTTGCCCGATACAAGTCGCCCCATACCGGACTGTATGTAAACTCGCGCAGGAGTTTTATGCCGCTCTCCCCCGTGATACGAGCCACCTCTTGCTTCACGATTCCGGAGACGATGGAGCAATACGCAATGCGTACGTCCTGGCGGTAGTACGAATCCCTGCGGAAAAACCTTTCGTAGATCGGCCCGATCACTGCCAGTTTCAAAAGCGTCGCATCAAGATCGCGAAGTCCCATGCCGACTGCATTTCGCATGAGCCAAGCGAAGACGATGCACGCAGTAATCAAAATGAAAGGTCCGGTGAGTATTCCAACGAATCTCACTCCTCCGACGAAGAGAAGCGAAAACACGAAAAGCACGGCAAGAATCTCCCACACACTCACGACGACGGGCTCGACGTAAAAGCGATAGGAGAAGAAGTAATTGATTCCGACCGGCGCGGCGCAAATATCAAACGTTAATCTCTCTCGCTTGAACCTTAGATACTCACGCTTTGCCGAAAGAACGCCTCCCTCGGAAAGGTCTATCCGCGATGAATCGAGGGCTGGCACTTGCTGCCCAGCGATAGCGCTCTCGATATGCTCGTAAAATGCCTTTGACGAAAAGTGCTGCGATGGAACGAGCGAATACCAATGCTCAATAACTTCAGGTCCCAATCCTTTGAAGCGATTCATGGCGCTTAGGTATTGTCAGTGTTAGTGACCACAGGGGATTCCGACTTATCTGTCTTCCGCAATCGAGGCGCGATACAAAGCAGAAACAGACCGGTGGCGAGCGTAGTGTATGCGCCAACAAGAAACAATTGAAAGATGTCAGCACCGTTTTGATACACGACGACGACTAGTGCCACCAGCGGCACCCCACCTGCAAGCTGTGCAACCTCAATGTGCCGCTTGCCTGCGAATCCAAGGAGTGCGGCTATACCGCTCAAGGTCGGAATCAACCAGAGCCATTGCCACTTAGCGGATAACTCGGGGATCTTGTAACCGGCTACGCTGATGCCGATGAAATTTATCCACGGCAAGAAAAACGAACCAAGAAGAACTAAGCAGCCGATTGTGGCTGGCGACATTCTAACACTGACAGTTTCTGCTTTGGGGGTACTGGAGTTCATAGGGAACGCCAGAGAACCTGGGCAGAATCAAGACTTGTGAAAGCGCCTAAACTACCGGAATTCCGGTAGTATTCTCGCCACAACCTTGCATAAACCAACTCTGCGCTATGAACGCACCACCCCGTCAACCAACTGCTCCCAAGGACAGGCAAGTGCGGACTGCAATCGAAACAGTGTCGTTGACTTCAAATTGGTTTCACCCGCCTCGATCTTTTGGAGTACTCGTGGGTGAAGGTCAGCACGTTCAGCAAGTTTCTCTTGAGTAAGACCTCCGGCGACGCGAGCGCGCTCAATGTTTGCTCCCAAACGAGCAAGCATGTCGTCATCTCCCGTACGTTTCCTTCCCGTTGGCACGCCATAGGATGGCGCACTTTAGCCTTGACGACCACGCCATCCAGTGGCGTCCTTCGATTAAGCGAAGAACTCCCATGAATCCCGCGAAATCCTCCCCGGTATTTCTTCACCGCCTTGGCCCTGACCCACACGCACATGGAGCGAAAACCTCCTCGGGCGCAGGCTGCCCCGACATTCTCGCACTTGCCGACGGAGACTTTGCGGTCATAGGCGTCGACATAACGGACGAATCACATGGTAACTTGCCTTCGAGCGTCTCCTGCGGACCTGACGAACGAATCGTTAGAATTCCCCGCGCAACACTCATTTTGGCAAAGCCTGACATCCCTGCGCAGTAACGCGCACGTCCTGCCGATAACCTTCAACAAGAGCCACAAACTTCCGGTCGTGGAGATGCTTCATCTTATCCCAGGCGGCACAAACCGCAGGATGAGTGAAAATCTCCCGCCAGTCATCTTCGACATGCTCGGGCATAGTGTGAACTCTCGCCCGCTTCGCGCCGTACGAAGCTCGCAAATGCAGGAATAGAAAGTTCGCGAATCGCACTTCCTCATCTGCAAGCGGATGAGCATTCATGTCCCGCTTCTTATCAAAAAGTCGGGCCACCGTCGGATGTTCATCGAAGTAGATCCAAAGTTCCCGGTGCTGTTTGGTTATCTCGATGAGTGTCTGTGCGCGGCGCACCCGTGCGTCGGTGAATAGCGCAAATCCGGTAAAAAGTAGCGCACCCATTGTACCCACTATTTCGAGCAGATCCTTCCAATGTTCCATACTCCCTTCTGAAAACATCCTACTATTGTACCACGCCATATTCTTATGACGACTCGTAGCGTCTCCACCATTACTCTTATACCCATTGTACACTGGTCGTAAGCGCGCTATACTTGTTTTAGAGCTTAACCCATAAACAAAGGAGTCTATATGTCGGCCACCGGAGCCGACGCGGCTCCAGATCTTCCGCTCGGACGAATTCTTATCACTCAAGGAGCACGAGCTGCACTTTCTGACAATGACATTTATCAAGCTCTTCTCCGTCAAAGATCTTATGACTGGGGAGAGCTTGACGCAGAGGACAAGAATAAAAACGACGTCGCGCTGCTGGTCGGAGAGCGCATCGTATCCGTCTACCGATCGGTTCGCAACGACCACTTCTACATCATCACTGAACGCGATTGCTCCTATACAACCATTCTTCTGCCAGACGAATACTGATTTCCCTTTCCACACCCCTCCCCGGAGGGGTGTTTTTAATTCCTCCGATACAAGGTAGAATTAGGTATGTTGCGCCAGCCCACCGCAAGAGTTGAACTCCAAGATCGCGATCTCCTATTCTTGCGCGGTCTCTTTGAGTGTCGCGTCATGAAAAATGAGCATGCCGCATCGCTCTACTTTGAAGGCCGGCGAGAATGCACGAAAAAGCGCCTGAGGAAACTAAAGCTCGCCGGACTCCTGGCAGAGCGCCCCCGAACACAATTCGAGCCAGCAATCCTGTCACTCACGAGACAAGCGATCACGATGCTTCGAGCACGCGGTGAGTTGGATTGTTATCCCGTCCTAGACATCGCCACACTCACTCGCAGGGCGCACGTAAGCGATATGACTTTGAAACACGAGTTGGCCGTCCTTGACATTAAGGCGGCCTTACACCGCGCGATTGTGCCACTTTCACATCTATCGCTTCTTGAGTTCACAACCTGGCCACGACTGAGTCAGTTTAGAGCTCTTGGAGATCTGGTCAAACCAGATGCATTTCTCCGGATTCGAGAAACACTGCTGGATGGAACGTCTCGTGATAACAGATTCTATGTGGAGATCGATCGCTCTACCGAATCTCTCAACACACTCTGCTCACGCGCTCGCAGCTACGCCGCCCATTATAAATCTGAGCCCCTATCGAACTCGCACAGTTCCTCCTCTTCTGACTACAAGAAGCGGTCATTTCGAGTGCTCTATATCCTGCGCTCGCATGAACGTCTTAAACATGTCGCCGGACGACTGCGGACGATGACTCCCCCTATCCTTTCCCTTGTGTGGCTGGCAACGTTCGCCGATGTCAACCGAGACCCATTGGGAGCCATTTGGACGCGGCCGATGGACTACAGAAATGCTCATCCATCAGTGATAACACTACTGGACGGGCATCCCCCATCTGAAACCAATGCTTCAAACGCTTCATCTTTCACGGTCGGCACACAAAAAAGCGGCCCATAGCGGGCCGCTGCTTCTCAATGAATGAACCTAGCCTTCATCTCGTCGGCGGATAAATCAGTGGGTTGCAAACCTGACGCCAGCTTGACCCATCGGACGAATCGATGCGGCGCCAGTTTCGATAAGAGCCCGTGCGCGCACTTTTCTCCTGCTTTATCACCGTCCGGGATAACCCAGATACGACCCCGGGGTTTGACAAGTGAGACGATGAGTTCGGCCTGCTCATTTGAGCACTCCGCACCCATTGTCGCAACGACCCATGGAAATCCGTTCTGGTGAAGCCACCACACGGAAGGGAAACCTTCCACGACACCCAAGTCCTCGCGTGGAGACTTGACGCGAAAGCCATTGTATAGAAACAACGTCTTCCGGAACTCAAGTATTGCACCTTCCCGTTCCCGTTTTGCTGGAAATCGATAGCGAGGGTTCTCATCACTGATCGTTTCGTCATCGATGACACGCCCCGCATAACCGACAAGCTTACCGGCAGAATCGTGAAGTGGGATGGCGATTCGGCCCGAAAGTGAACTCCGCGAGCAGTAGCCAACTCCAAAGTGTTTCATCACTTCAGCATCAAAGCCACGTCCCGTGAGATACGGATGGCCCGAGTCAAGTCCCTGCAACTCGAAGTCAAGAGGCGAGTTGACGATCGCCCCCAACTCCAATTGAGCAGGTTCCGCTTCAGAGCTCGTGCTATTCTGTTTTCCACCAGCCGACCGCTTAAGATTGTCTTCTGGAAAAAACTTTGCGCGAAGATCTACCGCTACTGCTTTCAAAGCTCTTCCATCGGTTGGAGACTGTCCCTTCATCAAAACGGCAAAGTCCAACACGTTGCCTTTGGCCTGACAGCCGAAGCAATGAAATATCCCGCGCTCCAGATTTGCTGAGAATGACGGCGAGTTCCGCTTTCCACCGTGCCCAGGCAACGGGCAAAAGCCCAAGTGCTGATCACCACGTTTCTTCACTTCTACGCCGAACTCTTTTAGCACATCTTCGAACTTTAGCTTCGACCGAAGCTCTTTGAAGTCTATCCACGACGGCATAAGATTTCCTCCTAATATTGAGTTATTTTAGATCATACCGTTTAATACTATATCAGATATCTTTATCTGATGAAAGTTTACCACATCCTTTCGAACCAGCGCCTTATTCGCTCTTCCACAACTGATCGTTTGGACGAATAGCGTTCACGCGATCGTCGAATAATCGTACTCCCGTAGCCGTATTCCGATCCCTGTGGAGGAAGTGTTCGTCCCAGAAATGCATCCTGATCCTGGCCACCAACGAGAAGCTTCACGTACACCTCGCCGTTCGAGAGGCTCGTGAAGTGCTGGGCCGTATACGTCTTACCGAATGCTTCTTCAAGCGCCTTGGCATCGCGATAGCCGACGCGGAAGGATACCATTGATCCTACATTTCCGATCACAGCGTCGGCAATGGTGGGCTTTAGTTGGTCTATGTATTGATGCGCCAACGTAAGGCTTAGTCCGTACTTGCGCGCCTCCGACAGTACCTGTGCGAATGAGTCGGACACGAACGACTGAAACTCATCCACATAAAGATGAAAGTCTGTCCGACCGGCCTCTGGAGTATCAGCCCTGGCCATCGCCGCAACTTGAAACTGAGTCACCCAAAGAGCACCTATCAAGTTCGCCTTGTCGGCTCCTATTTTTCCTTTGCATAGATTCGCAATAAATATCCTTCGGTTATCCATCATGAATCTCGCATCCATCTTTTTCTGAATCTGACCGAGCACATTTCTCAGTTGCGACGACATCAGAAGTTGCCCCACTTTATTCTGAATTGGTGCAACGGCGTCCTGAGCGAACTTCCTATCATATCGAGGAAACTCGTTAACCCAGAATGAGCGTACCATTGGGTCCTTCACCTGCTTCACAACCCAAGCCCGGTAACCTTCATCCGTAAACATCCTAGGAACCCCGATCAGGCTGACGTTCTCGCTCTCCAATAGCGCCGCAACTGTGGCAAACAAGATGTACTCCATGCGCGGGCCCCACGACTCTGACCAAATTCCACGCAGCGCCGTTACGATTCCGGATGCGACAAGATGCCGGCGACTCTCCGGTACGCCGCCTAGGAGATTCAGTGACACTGGATAGTCTTCATCAGACGGATCAAAATACGCGACGTCTTCAATCCGCCACCGAGGTATGTGCTCGAGAATCTCGGCCGCGAGATCGCCATGCGGATCGATCACCCCAACGCCGCGCCCTGCCTCAATGTCCTGAAGAATCAGGTTCCTTAACAATGTCGTCTTGCCACTACCTGTTTTCCCAATCGCGTAGACATGATGCCGACGGTCTGCATTCGAAAGCCCGAATGGCTTCTCATGGCCCCATTCATCACGTATTCCTAAGACTAGTTTATCACTCGTGCCCATTCGGGCCTCTACTCCACGGAGAACATCTGCAAACTCCGAAATGCCTACACTTCGACAAGCGACGGCACTGCTGGCGACATACGTTTTTAGCGAGCCACCAGGGTAATAGAGGCTCGACTGAGAACGACTCTCGTACAGAAAGATAACTTAGTATAACAGAAATGATACGTTACGTGTACCACCGCCCGAATCACGGCAGGCCGCAGGCCGCACGGAGCCGGCGTGAGCTGAACCCAGCCGCCGCGTGAGCGGCGGAAAGGCAGGGTTTCTGGCGCGAGTGTGAACGGTCGCGTGAGCGACGCGCGAGAAACCCTGCCGTAGTCGGGGGTACCTCGAACTGTGGATAACTCGGTTTCGTGAAGCCGCGGTTGGCTCCGCTCAGACGACAGGGTGTCCCCAGATGGGGATAGGCTTGGGGATACCCTCACTCTTCTCATTTCTTCTAGGACAATGGTTCGTTTCCAATCCCGCCAGCGCGGTAGATCGGGTCCCGTGGTGGGCACCCTTTGTTGCAATTCGACTCCATCTGATTCGTCATCGGGAGTTCTTGGAAATGCGTTCGAGCCAAGACAAGGATGTGCGCAGTAGTGTATCCCCCAGCATGGCGGGACAGGTGCGACCACGGGTTCGCGGCTTCACCGCGCGCTTTTTTCTGGTCGAGT
>ERZ761602.5572-NODE-5572-length-14798-cov-3.307875_pt1 | contig 14798 bp, 6 predicted proteins | sample MGYA00512165_ERZ761602 | MGnify/ENA primary metagenome ERZ761602 (study PRJEB28899, sample SAMN02445085) | bioreactor sludge metagenome | biome: EBPR sludge; isolation source: Thorneside wastewater treatment plant | place: Australia: Brisbane, Thorneside...
GAGCACATGCAGCGGATCCGCGCCAAGGCGGTCGAGTACGGGCTCGACTTCTTCGAGGTTGTCTTTGAGGTGCTGCCCTTCGAGATCATGAACCAGATCGCGGCCTACGGCGGGTTCCCCACCCGCTACCCGCACTGGCGATGGGGCATGGAGTACGAACGCCTCAGCCGTCGCGACGCCTACGGCCTGGGCCGCATCTACGAGATGGTCATCAACAACGACCCCTGCTACGCCTATCTCCAGGAGTCCAACAACACCACGGACCAGAAGCTCGTCATGGCCCACGTCTACGGGCACGCGGACTTCTTCAAGCACAACCTCTGGTTCTCCAAGACCAACCGCAAGATGATGGACGAGATGGCCAACCACGCCACCCGTGTCCGCCGCCACATCGACCGCCAGGGACAGGAGGCCGTCGAGCGCTACATCGATGCCTGCCTCACACTCGAAAACCTGATCGACCCGCACTCGCCCTTTGTCACCCGCGACCCGCGGGCCGGCACCTCGGCGAGGGGTGAGGGGGGCATGTCCCGCGACGAGGATGAGGCGGGGCCGGCGCGCTTCGAGCCGGAGAAACTTCCGGCCAAGGACTACATGGACCCCTTCATCAACCCCGCCAGCGAGATCGAACGCCAGCGGCTCGAGCACGAGAAGAGGATGAAGGCCGCGGGGAGCAAGTTCCCCGTTCGACCGACGCGCGATGTGCTGCTCTTCCTGCTCCGGCACGCGCCCCTGGCCGAGTGGCAGCAGGACATCCTGGGCATCGTCCGCGATGAGGCTTATTACTTCGCCCCCCAGGCGATGACCAAGATCATGAACGAGGGCTGGGCCACCTATTGGCACAGCAAGCTCATGACCCAGCACTTCCTGGAGGCTCGTGAGATTGTCCATTACGCCGACCAGCACAGCGGGGTTGTCCACATGCCCCCCGGCGGCTTCAACCCCTACAAGATCGGGGTCGAACTCTTCAAGGACATCGAACGCCGCTGGAACACCGGCCAGCACGGCCCCCGCTGGGAGGACATCAACGAGATCGGCCGGAAGGAAGCCTTCGATGACAGGAGCATGAAGGGCCGAGAGAAGATCTTCGAGGTGCGCCGCATCTACAACGACGTGTCCTTCATCGACGAGTTCCTCACCGAGGAGTTTGTCGAGCGGTTCAAGATGTACCGCCACCAGCGCGACCCGCAGACCGGCGAGGTCAAGATCGTCAGCCGCGACTACCAGCGCGTGAAGCAGACCCTCCTGCACCACATCACCAACGCCGGGCAGCCCTTTATCTACGCCGTGGATGGCAACTATCTCAACCGGGGCGAACTGATGCTCGCCCACAAGTTCAGCGGCCTCGAAGTCGAGGCCGCCCGCGCGACCGAAGTCCTGCGCAGTCTGCGCCTGCTCTGGGGCCGCCCTGTCCACCTGCTCTGCCGCGTCAACGAGGACATGCACATCCTCTCGATGCAGAAGCCCGACGGCAAGATGGAGAAGGAACGCGTGACCGAAGAAACCCCAGAACCAGCTCACCTGATCGAGTGAAGCGCCGGGCCGATCGGGGGCCGCCCGGCTATAGCCTTGATGCCGCCAGGCTCGCTAGTTCGCTCCGCTCGCTCTTGGCGAGCGTGACGTGCGCGAAGAGCCGCACGCCCTTCATCTTCTCGATCGAGTAGGCCAGGCCGTTGCTGGACTGGTCCAGGTAGGGGTTGTCGATCTGGCCGATGTCGCCGGTCAGCACCAGTTTCGTCCCCTCACCCACGCGGCTGGCGATGGTCTTGATCTCGTGAGGGGTCAGGTTCTGGGCCTCATCGACGATCATGAACTGGTGAGGGATGCTGCGCCCGCGGATGTAGGTGAGAGGCTCGAGCACGAGTTTGCCGTCGGCCATGAGTTTCTGAACACGCTGCTCGACGGTGTGGCTGTCGGCCGCCTGCGTCTGTGCCCCGCGGGTCGAGAGCAGGTATTGGAGGTTGTCGAAGATCGGCTGCATCCACGCCGCGAGTTTCTCGTCCTTGTCACCGGGCAGGTAGCCGATGTCGCGCCCCATGGGCATGATGGGCCGGGCCACGAGGAGTTTGTCGTAACGTTCCTCGCTGAATACTTTGGTCATGCCCGCGGCGATGGCGAGCAGGGTCTTTCCCGTGCCCGCACCACCCAGCAGCGTCACCATCCGAAGGTCGTCGTCGAGGAGGGCGTCGAGGGCCATGGTCTGCTGCACGTTGCGGGCCATGATCCCGCTCACGGGCTTGCGCGGGCCGGTGACGGGGATGGCGTGGTCGGTGTCCGACAGGCGCCGGGCCAGGCCGGTGTGGTTCTCATCGTCCTTGTCGCGCAGCACGATGAACTGGTTGGGGATCACCTCCTCGCCGATGGGGCGCTCGTCGCTCGGCGCGAGGTACGGGGCCAGCCGGTCCAGCCCCAGAAGGCGGTCGCGGTAGAGTTCGTCGATGATCTCGCCCTCGGTGTCGAGCGTGGTGTAGCCGATGTAGAGGCGGTCGGCATCGACCTTCTGGTTCGTGAAGTCCTCGGTTTTGATGCCCAGCGAGTCGCTCTTGATCCGTGCACCCAGGTCCTTGGTGACGAAGACCGCGCGGATGCCACGCTGGTGCAGGTGCCACGCGACGGCGATGATGTGGTTGTCCGGCGATTCCTCGGCGATCGCGGGCGGGCGCTCGTAGTCCGTCACGTCTACGCGGATCGAGCCCGTCGCGCCCCCGGGGCCGACGGCGTGGGCCGTGTTCGCCAGCGGCAGCAGCGCGCCCCAGTTCACGCCCGCGGCGAGCGGCCCGATGGCCCGGAGGCGATCGAGGTGGCGGATCGCGGCCCGCGCGTTGCGGCCCAGGTCGTCCTCCTTGCGCTTCATGCGGTCGAGTTCCTCGATCACCTTGAAGGGGATGACGACGTGGTGCTCCTTGAAGACGAACATCGCGTCGGGGTTGTGAAGCAGGATGTTCGTGTCGAGCACGAAATGCTTGACGGCGGTGTCCGCCTCCACCCCGGTCGGGCGGGAGGCGTCGATCTCTGCTTGCCGTGCGGTCTGGCTGATGGTCCTGTCTCCGACGTGCGAGCGGGTTCCTGCGGCCATGCGTCGCTCACTTCTCTATCGACCCGGCCGGTCAATCCGTTGACCCTTTCCTATCGCCGGGACGGGGTTCTCTCCTGCCTCTGTCCGGGGATGAGCATAGGGCGCGATGGGCATCGGACGCCCGGATTCCGAGTAAAACCATGCACCGAGTACATCACGCGGATCTCAGCCAACTCTCTTCGCGCCGGAGCGTTCCCTACCTTTCAGCATGAGTCGTTACGATGAGTTTCAAGCCTACCGAAGCCGGATGAACTGCCGCATCCTGGGTGAAGATTCAGTACGCGCCAAGACGGGTGCCGCACGGCCCGATGGGTCCGTTGCCCCCGGCGGCACCATCGTGACAAAGCGATTCTTCCGCCTCGATGGTCAGACCTACGAGGCCGGGGTGCTCCCCGCCAAGACCAAGGAACTCCTCGGGCTGGTCGCGAGCGCGGTGCTTCGCTGCGATGATTGCATCGCGTATCACGTCGATCAGTGTGTCAAGGCCGGCCTGACGGATGAGGAACTCTGGGAGGCGTTTGACATCGCGCTGATCGTCGGTGGGAGCATCGTCATCCCGCACCTCCGCCGCGGCATCGAGTTTCTCGACCAGGCACGCGGCGCGAATCTCGCGGCAAGTACGGCCAGCAAACCCGGCTCGGATCCAAGATGTTGACCGGAGCCGACCCGTATCCGCCGACGGAACTTGCAATCTCCTGAACCGTCCAAACTGTCGATGAAGGAAGAATCGATCGGTGCGCCGACGATCCGATCGACCAACAATGATGGAAGCGACGCGGGCAGATGTGGCTCGCCGCCGACAGATCCAATACGGCCCTCTCCATGCTCGGGGCTAGGAAGTAGATACACACACCATGTCCAGCACCAACAAGGACGAGTTCTGGGGGAAGAAGCCCGCACCATCCTCATCCGAGCCGGGGGAAGCCCAGGGCGGCGAAGGATTCTGGAAGCAATCCGAGGATGCGCACCTGAACAGGCGTGATGCCGCTGTACGAGAGGCCGCGGGGGGCGGTCCTGGTCGAAAGAAGCCTCGCTGGGGGCGACGCATCCTGATCGCATTGCTTGTGTTGCTCGCGGGTGTAGGCGTTCTGATCGCGTTGGCGCCAACCATCGCTTCATCGCTCGCCCCGGGCATCATCGCCAGCAAGGGGAGCCAACTCACGACAGGCGCGGTGAGCGTTGATTCCACCAGTTTCGGCTGGGGTGGTCCCCAGCGCATTACCGGCCTGAAGGTCACCGACAAGGACAAAAAACTGGTCGCCTCGGTCAAGACCATCGAGGTGTCCGCGGGTTTGCTCGGGTTGGTGATGGGCAATCTCGACGTCGGCACCGTCACCGTGTCGGGGGCGGTCGCCGAGGTTGTTAAAGGACAGGACGGCAGGACCAACCTCGAAAAACTCGCACCTCCCGCGTCGGTCGCCAAGCCCGCCCCCGCCACGAAGGGCGATACGGCCGTGCTACCCGATGGGCTGAAGGCCACTGTGGTCATTAAAAACCTCAACGCCTCTTTCACCGACGAGACAGCCAAAGGCTCCGACAACAAGCCCTTGGCCGTGGCCCTCAACAACTTCGACGCCACGGCGAAGATCGGCGCGGGCGAGAGCCTGAAACTCGAGGCCGCGGGCCAGGCGGGCCAGCCCGGCATCGTCACCGCCGCGAACAAGACCGGCTCCATCTCGATCAACGCCACCATCGACCGCTGGACAGACAAGAAGGGAAAACTCACACTCGACAAAGCCGTGATGGATATCAAGGCCGATGTCAAAAGCCTCCCCATCGCCCTGCTCGATGCGTTCGTCGGGAGCAAACTCCAGGGAGGCTCACTCCGCGAAGGGTTGGGTGATCTCGCCGATCTCACGATCAGTGCCAACGGCGACCTCTCCTCCGGTGGGGCGGAGCTTGCGTTGACTTCTCCCAACGCATCGCTGACGGGCAATCTCAAACTCGCTAACAACACGATCACCAGTGAGAATCCGATACGCATCACCTTCAAGGGGGCGGGGCTTCCCGGGCTTTCTCCCGCGGTTCGGCAGACCCTGGCGGATCAGAAAAACGGCTCGATCGAGTCTCTGCCCGACGCCCTGGAAGGCCGTGCCCGCGTGCTGCTGGCCGAAGCGCACCTGGGCGTATCCCCAACGACAACTCACCGCCCGATTTCCGCTCCAGCGGCGCGGTCGTCACCGTGAACCTGACCGAGACGCGCGGACGAGTCGCGCTCGCCGAGGGTCAGCCGCAGCGTCCGTTCCGCATCGCGCCGCTCGCCGCGACCATCGCCGCCGCCGATCTCGCACAGCCGGTGAAGATCACCGCCTCGACCACGGCGGAGATCGATGGTCAGCCGGCGGGAACCCTCGCGGCCGACCTCAGCGCGGCGGGGTTGCTCGACGGCAAAGGGGCCTTTATCGGGGGGATCCCCGCGGATCTCAAGGGCGATGTCTCGCTGCGTGGGGTGGCGATGGCCATCGCGCAGCCCTTCGTGCAGGCGATGAATCTTGATCTGCCCAGCGACATCGGCCCCACGCTCGACGCGGGGGTGAAACTCGCGACGGTCTCGGGCGGGCCGAGCAGCGCCGCCCCGCCGTTGGACGTGGACATCACCGTGGGCAGCCAGCACTTGAACGTCAGCGGCGCGGTGCGGTACGCCAAGGACATGGTCAAGACCCGCGGCGACGGCATCACCGTGAACGCGGCACGGGCCGCGACCATGGCCGGCCGTTTCCTCGCGCCCGATGCCCGGTTCCGCATCTGGCGCAGCAAACCCGATGTCAAGGGGCTGACCCTGCGCATCACGTCGCTCGAAGCCCCGATGCTCCCGGGCGGGCAGCCCGACATGAAGAAGCTCACGGGCGACATCGACATCAGCCTGGAGGGCGCTGCGCTCGTGCCCGTGGTGAACGGCAAGCCGGAAACTTCGAAGTCGCTCGTCGCCGAATCGCTGAACATCAAGGCGCTGCTGACCCCCGGCGGGGGGCTCAAGTCGAACATCATGGGAAAGATGTGGAGCGAGGTCGCTTTCTTCGACGTCGTGGGCAATCTGACCGCGCTCGACCTGCTCACCAACGGGAAAGACGGCGCACCCGGCGTCGCGCTCGACATGATGAAGCCCGACGGCACGATCGAACTTCGCAACGTTCCGGTCAACGTCGCTCGCCTGGCCGGCGCCGCCCCCGCCGCGGACGGCACGCCGCCCCTCGATTTGGTGAAACTGCTCGGCGGTGTCGCCGGCCCGACCTTTACCATCGCGGCGTCGGCCAAGGGCGCAGCGCAAGGTTCGTACGACGTGACGGCTCAGGTGCGTTCCGATCGTGTGACGGCGGATGTCGTCGCATCGGGTTCGGCCAAGCAGCTCGACCTCAAGACATTGACCGCCGGAGCCGCGATAGCGCCGGAGACCGTACGCGGTCTGATGGAGACCTTCGCCCCGACGGTCACGGGCGTGCCTCAACTCGCCGCACCCAGCCGCCTGTTGATCAACGTTGATCCGATCTCGATCCCGTTCGGACAGGACGGGAAGGCGGACTTCACCCGAGCGGGCCGGGCATCGTTGAAGGTAGCGCTGCCCGGCAAGACCCTGGTGACCGGCCTGACCGCGACGAACGCCGACGGCACCGTGAGGGATCTGGGGCAGTTCGGACTTGAAAACTTCGAGTTGACGGCCACTGCGCCGTTGGCTGCCATCATGGGCCCGGCACTCCCGAACGAACGCGCCATCTCCGCCAAACTCAGCGGCGCAATACTCGGCAACGGCGGTCAGACCATCGGCCTTCTCAACGGCGATCTTGGTTCTGAAGTCTCCGACAAGCAACTCGCGGGTCCGCTCACCGCGAAGATCGACATCACACGCATCGATGTCGAAGCACTGGAGCGCATCATCGGCAAGAACGGAATGGTCTCCGGAGCGATCGGCTCGCCCGCGAGCGCGGCGATTCGTGCGAATGTTGTGCCGCCGGCGGGAGCACCGAGGGGCGCGGCGTTCGACTTCGCCGCGGCAACGACCAACGTCGAAGCAACCCTCGAGGCACCGAAGTTCCGCAGCGATGGACCTCTCTCCGCCAGCATGACGCCCGTGGCCGTCCGCCTCACCAAACCCAGCAGGTTTACGCTCGACGCGACGCCCGCGTGGATCAACTCGTTCCTCGCGCCGCCTCCGCCTCCAGCATCGGCGCTGCCCGTTGGTGCCAAGCCCCAGCCGCCGGCCCTGACCATCCGCGAGATTGCGCCGATCTCGCTCACGCTCGAAAGCCTCACGCTGCCACGTGCGGGGCCGCAGAACGCGGGGGGCGCGCCGCTGGAGACCGCCCTGAGCCTGCAGATCCCGCGCCTGGCCGCCATCACCGCGGACCAGACACCCCTGCAGATGTCGAACTTCGCATTCAACGTGAAGTCCGAGCCGCCCGGGCCATCGGGCACGCCGGTCGCTTTCACCTGTGCGATCGCGGAAACCGCCGTGGGCGACAAACCCCCGGTTCCCGGCCTGTCGATCAGGGGTGTTCTTGACGGTCTGGTCGCTTCTGACGGTTCCTTCAACCCCGAGTACGCCACGCTCTCGACACAGGGCGAACTCCCGAACGTGAACACCGCCCTGATCGATGCCGTTTCGACCAGGGACGGCACGTTGGTCGATGCCCTGGGTCCAACGACCCAGGCGAAGTTCAACATCGAGCGATACCCCTTCAGCGGGCAACCACGCCCCGGCACGGCGCCGCCCGTTATTGATTTCCAAGCCCGGAGCCAGCGAGTCAGCGCCAGTCTCCGCGGCACCATCCGCGACAAGATGTATATCGGCGAACAACCCCTCAAGGCGGATGTGACCGAGGTGACCCGCGAGATGAGCGCCCGCATCATCAAGATTCTGCCGCTTCTGGGCGAGTTTGAGAAGCGGCCCACCGATGCACCCGCGAAACTCGATATCACGAGTATCACCGCATCCCTCGACAACGATCTCTCCAAACTCAACGCCGACGTGGTTTTCACGCCCGGCGAGGCGTCCTTTGCCACCAGCGGTTTTTTCAACGAGGTTCTCAAGGTCGTCCAGGCTCGCGAATCAGGCCGCCTGGGGCGGCGTCTCCAGCCTTTTCACGCCACAGTGCGCAGCGGTGTGGTCACCTACCCGCGCTGGACCCTGCCGCTGGGAGAGTTCGACGTCGTCACCGAGGGCACGGTGGACCTCGTGAATCGCCGGGTCGACGTCATCACGTACGTTCCGTTCGTTGCGCTCACGGACAACGCGGTGGGGCGGCTCAACCTCGGAGCGGGGTCCGCGGTGACGAGATTGCTGCCCGGCGCGATCACCGCGCTGACGGAGGTGCCGTTCCGGACACGCGGGCCGATGGACAACCCGACCACCGCGCTCGACCCGGAACTGCTGGCCAAAAACGTGGTGAAGAAGGTGAACCCCGAGAACATCATCAAGGACACCCTCGGCGATCTGCTCAAGCCCAAAAACCAGCCGAAGTAAGTCGGGTCAACAGGCCAGGGACTGATCAAGGTCGGACCACAAGTCTTCCACGTCCTCGATACCCACCGAGAGCCGCACCAGCCCGTCGTCGATGCCCAACTTCGCCCGGGCCTCGGCGGGGATACTGGCGTGGGTCATGATCGCGGGGTGCTCGATCAGGCTCTCGACCCCGCCGAGGCTCTCGGCCAGGGAGAAGAGCTCGACCCGCTCCAGCATCCGGCGGCTGGCGGGCAGCCCGCCCTTGATGACCACGCTGATCATGCCGCCGAAAGCCCGCATCTGCTTCTTCGCCAACGCGTGCTGCGGGTGGGATTCAAGCCCCGGGTAGATGACCTTCGCCACCGCGCTGTGGCGCGAGAGGCGACTCGCGATCTCCATCGCGTTCTCGCAGTGCCGCTGCATCCGTACGTGCAGGGTCTTGGTGCTGCGCAGCATCAAGAAGCAGTCCATCGCGCCCGGCACGGCCCCCACGGCGTTCTGTGTGAACTTGATTTTGGCCGCGAGGGTCGGGTCGCTCGTCACCATTGCACCAGCGACCAGGTCGCTGTGCCCGCCGATGTACTTGGTGCAACTGTGCATCACCACGTGGGCACCGTTCGCCAGCGGGTTCTGCAGATAGGGGCTGGCGAAGGTATTGTCCACGACGAGGATCGGCTTCACGATCGGTTCTCCCAGCGGGCCGAGCGCGGCATCTGTGCCTCCCGGGGCCGGGTCCGGCCTCGCGCCATCGACAATCGCTCTCATCGCGGCGATGTCGATGACTTTGAGCATCGGGTTGCTCGGTGTTTCGAGCCAGACCAGACGCGTCGATGGTTTCATCGCGGCCTTGACGGCGGCAAGGTCGGTCATGTCCACCCGCGTGGTCGAGAGGCCCGTGTGGCGGAACACTTTGTCCAACTGACGGAACGTGCCTCCATAGACATCATCACTCAGGACAATGTGGTCCCCCGCTCGGAGCAGATGGAGTATGCAGTCCATCGCCGCCAGGCCGCTGGAGAAGGCGAACCCGTGCGTCCCCCCTTCGAGCGCGGCGAGGTTCGCCTCCAGCGCGGTCCGGGTGGGGTTCTTGCTGCGTGCATAGTCGTAGTCGTCCTTGACCACGCCCGGCGAGGACTGCACGAACGTGCTGGTCATGTACACCGGCGTCATGATGGCCCCGGTGCTGGGGTCGGGGCGCTGCCCGGCGTGGATGGCGTGGGTGGCGAAGCGATAGGCGTCGTCGGACATGAAGGACTCCGGGAGAAAAGCAAGGATAGTCCCCGCGGCCGATGATCCTTGCGATGGCCTCGTAACGGGCGATGTACCGTTGTTCAGCATCCGACACCGCAGAACGGCGGACCATCGGGTGACTCTATCCAAAGATCGGAATGCGCCATTGACCACGGAAGATATCCGCCGAATCGTTCTCGAATCACTCTCTCGCGCCCCCGCGGAACGGGAGGAGTTCCTGCGTCACGCCCTCGGCGGCGATGTGACGAAACTCGCCGCGGCGGCCGCGATGCTCGGGGAGATCGGTGCCGCGGCGACTCAGGCGGCTGATCCTGCGGAGGGGACAACGATCGCACCGCTCGCCGGTTTAGATCTCGGTGCTGCGCGCATCGGCCTGTACACGCTCGTCCGAGTGCTGGGTGAGGGCGGGTTCGGCACGGTGTACCTGGCCGAGCAGACCGAGCCGCACCGCCGGGTGGCGCTCAAGGTCCTGCGTGCCGGGCTGGAATCCCGCCAGGTGATCGGACGGTTCGAAGGGGAGCGTCAGGCACTCTCGCTCATGGATCATCCGAACATCGCGAAGGTGCTGGATGCTGGAGAAACACGCGACGGACGGCCCTACTTCGCGATGGAGTATGTGCCCGGCGAGTCCATTACGGCCTACTGCGATGCCCACCGGCTGACCATCACCGACCGGCTGATGCTCTTCGGACAGGTGTGCGACGCGGTGCAGCACGCCCATACCAAGGGCATCATCCACCGCGACCTCAAGCCGGGGAATGTGCTCGTCACGTCGGTCGAGGGGCGTCCGAGCGCCAAGGTCATTGACTTCGGCATCGCCAAGGCGACCGGGGGCCAACTGACCGCCAAAGGTGTCTTCACGGAACACCGACAACTGATCGGCACGCCCGAGTACATGAGCCCCGAGCAGGCCGAGGGCAGTGCCGACATCGACACGCGAACCGATGTCTACTCCCTGGGTGTGCTGCTCTACGAACTCCTGATCGGTGTGACGCCCTTCGATGCGGAGCGGCTGCGTTCCGCCGCCTACGCGGAGATACATCGAATCATCCGAGAGGTGGACCCGCCCCGTCCAAGCACGAGACTCTCCACGGTGGACGCCGCCTCGGTAGCCCATCATCGCGGCACCAGGCCCGATCGGCTCGGCACTCAGATCAAGGGAGAACTCGACTGGATCGTGATGAAGTGCCTGGAAAAAGACCGCAACCGTCGCTACGGCAGCCCGGGAGCGCTCGCGGACGACCTCGCGAGGCATCTGGAGGGCCGGCCCGTGGTCGCCGCGCCGCCGGGCGTGTGGTACCGGGCGAGAAAGTTCGCGTCCCGCCACACCGCCGCTGTGACGGCGTCGGCGGCGCTGCTGTTGGCGTTGGGGTCGGGCCTGGCCTTCGCGGTCGCGGCTCGCAACGAGGCGATGCGCGGCCAGCGGGCCGAAGCCGCGGCACGGACCGATGCCCAGCGCGAGCGGCACGCCGCGGAGGAAGAGGCCGCCAAGTCGCGGGCGGCCTTGCGGTTCATCGAATCGATGTTCGCCTCGCTCGATCCCAACACGGCCAAGGGACGGGACGTGACGGTCGCGGAGATGCTCGATCCGGCGGTCAATCAGATCGCCGACGCCTTCGCCGGAAAGCCCGTCCCGGAGTCGATGGTCCGTTCCGTGATGGGGCAGGCATACTTCCATCTCGGGCAGTACCCCCAGGCGCAGCGCGAGCTTGAGCGAGCGCTGGAACTGCGCCGCGGGGCCGGTGTGAAGGACGATGCGGAGACCTGGACGCTGCTTCACAATCTCGGTGCCGCGAGGATCGAGCAGGATCAGTTGGATCAGGCCGGGGAGAGTCTGGACGCGGCGCTGTCGGGCCGCCGGGCGGGTCTGGGGGCGGAGCACCGCGACACCCTTGCGACCCGCGGATTGCTGGCGTACCTGCGACAGTTGCGGGGTGATCTGGAAGGTGCCGTCGCCGACTTCCGCGGACTGGCGGCGGTGCAGGAACGTGTCCTGGGCCGCACGGACAAGGACACGATCGACTCCTTGCTGAGCGTGGCCGATGGGCTGGAAGACCTCGGTCAGTTGGATGATGCCCTTCATGTATCGAGAGATGCGGCGGAACGGGCGGAGACGGCGCTGGGGCCGGAATCCGGGGCCGCGCTGACCGCGCGCAGCATCGAGGGGGAGACTCTCAGCACCCTGGGCCGCAAGGATGAGGCGGCGGCGGTCTTCACCCGCGTGGTCGCATCGAAAGAGCGTGTCTACGGGCCGGATCATCCGTCCACGCTGGTAACCCTCGACATGCTCGCATCGGTGCTGGGAAGCCAGATGAAGGACGACGAGTCGATCGCGCTGCACCGGCGAGTGGTGGAGCGGGCCGTGGCGGGACTGGGCGAGCGGCACCGGGCCACGCTCTCGTACATGAACAACCTGGCGCAGGCGCTGCGGCACGCGGGTCGTCTCGACGAGGCCGAACCGATCTACCGGCGTGTCGTGGAACTGGACCGCGAGGTGAAAGGCCCGCTCGACACCTCGACCCTCATTGGACAAAGCAACTTCGCGCTCCTGCTCAACGCCAAGGGCAACCACGAGGAATCGCTCGAGCTGTTGAGCGGGGCGCTCGCGGGGTTCAAGCAGACCCTGCCCGAAGGGCACTGGATCATCGGCACCGCGGGCGTCAACCTCGCCGAGCCGCTGATCTCTCTCAAGAGATGGGAGCAAGCCGAGGGCGTGCTCCTGGAATCGAACTCCATCCTGGAGCAGGCGCTGGGGTCGGCACATCCCCGCGCCGGTCATTGCCGGGCCGCGCTGGTTCGTGTGTACGAAGGGTGGGGCAAACCGGACCAGGCGGAGCGATGGAAGCAGGCACCGGACGAAAACAAGAAGCCCCCTGGCCCCGGCTGAACTACGGGAAAAAGACGGTTGACTTCTAAGTAAGTGAACGCTAACATGTGGTGCCGCGGTCCGCTTTGGTCCGCGTTCTGGAGGCGGTGCCGATGACGATTCAACGTGCGTTGCTCCGATCGATGTTGTGGACGCTTGGCTTTGCGGCGCTGGCTGGTGTGCTGCTGGTCTTGACCCCGCAGCGCTACCTCACCGGGCGACTCTTCCTCACCGGGCTGTGGTCCGCGGCCTCGATCGGGATAGCGATGTCGGTGGCACGTTTTCTGGTTTTAGAGAAAGGCGGCGCATCCGGACTGATCGGTCTTGGGGTGGTGGTGGTGTCGTTCGTCACCGGTCTGATGGCGATCTGGATCGGCCTGGTGTGGCCGGGCCATGATTGGCGCCTCGGTCTGACGGCCCTGGTGCTGCTCGGCAGCGGGCTTGTCGCGGCGGGCATGCTCCGCCTCGCCGCGGCGGAGTGGGGGCGTTTCGCGGGTCGATTCGGCGCGCTGATATCAGCCGTGGTATTCCTGCTCGTCACGCTCGCCATCTGGGGCGAGCAGATCGGCTTGCGCGATGATTCATTGCGGATCGGTATCACCGCCTCGCTTCTATCGCAGTTGGCCATCGTGGCGATCGCGTGCCTGATCGGTGGGCGAGACCGGCCACGATGGATGGTGGTCCGTGCCCTGGGCCTGGTGTGTTCGCTCGCGGCGTTTATCATCGGACTGAACGATGTTTGGAGTGAGATCAGAGCGCTGAATACAACGTTCGTGCAGTGCGTCATCATCGCCTGCGTCGCGGGATTCTCGAACCTGGTCATTCGATTCCCCCTGCCGTCATCGCAGCGATGGCTCGCCTGCGGTGCCGCGGTGTCCGGGCTGCTGACAGGCGTGAGTTTGTCAGCATTGCTGCATGTCTCTGGCTTTGAATGGGTATCTCCCAGCGATACGCTCGTCCGCGTCTCGGCGGGGTTGGGCATCATCACCGCGTGCGCGACGCTCGCGCTCGTGGTGCTGTACCGCATGAACCGGCGCGTCGGCGCCGCGGCCGGAGCACCGGCCGTCGGGATCGGATCGGTGCTGCTCACCTGCCCCAGGTGCCGGACCCGGCAGGATGCGCCGCTGGGCACCTGCGGCTGCCGCGGCTGCGGCTTGCTCATCTCCGTCTCCGTCGCCGAACCCCGGTGCGAGGCGTGCGGGTACATCACGCTCGATCTGCGCGGTGATCGGTGCCCCGAGTGTGGCGCGGGCCTGACGCCACGCGGCCGGGCGCTCTCGGCGGGTTCTACGCCGCCTTTGCCGAACGCGGCCGCATCCACTTGAGGCACTTGTCGAGCAGACGCGCGGTCTCGATGGGTTTCGTGGCGAAATCGTCGCAGCCCGCGCCGAGGCACTTGGCCCGGTCCTCCGGGCCGGCGTGTGCGGTCAGTGCGACGATGGGGTGCGTGTACCCGCCCGCCCGCAGTTCCCGGGTGGCGCTGTACCCGTCCTGGACCGGCATCTGCATGTCCATCAGGATCAGGTTGTACGGTGTGTAGACATTGCGGGCCGCCTCCACGGCCTGCCTGCCGTTACCGACGATCGTGACATCGGCGCCCGCCTTGCGGAGGATGTGTGCGATCAGGCGCTGATTGTCAGGACCGTCCTCCGCGAGCAAGATGCGGCCGATGAGGCGCGGCGCGCCCTGCGCTGCGGGGGGCCGCTGAACAGGCACGGCTTCGGTAGGGGCATCGAGCAACTCCACGCCTTCGAGCGGCCCGGTGTCGATCGTGACGGTGAACACACTCCCCTCGCCCGACCGGCTGTCCACGCTGACATCGCCGCCGAGCATGACGGCCAATCGCTTCGAGATGGTGAGGCCCAGCCCCGTACCGCCGAAGCGTCTCGCCATCGAAGAGTCCGCCTGTTGAAAAGGCTGGAAGAGCCTCGCCATCTGCTCCGGTGTCATGCCGATCCCGGTGTCGCGAACGTGAATAACGAGCGCACCCCGATCCCCATGACGCTCGAGGCTCGTCTCGATCCGCACGCGGCCCTTGCTGGTGAACTTCACGGCGTTGCCCGCCAGGTTCAGGATGATCTGCCGAAGCCGCGTCGGATCGCTGAGGATGGTCCTGGGGATCGGACCCAGATACGCCACGTCGAGGGCGATGCCCTTGTTGCCCGCCT
>ERZ761602.5573-NODE-5573-length-14790-cov-7.498269_pt1 | contig 14790 bp, 13 predicted proteins | sample MGYA00512165_ERZ761602 | MGnify/ENA primary metagenome ERZ761602 (study PRJEB28899, sample SAMN02445085) | bioreactor sludge metagenome | biome: EBPR sludge; isolation source: Thorneside wastewater treatment plant | place: Australia: Brisbane, Thorneside...
GCGTGTTGTCCCGCGGATGGAGCCCGATGCTCGGTTCATCGAGCACGTAAAGCGTGCCGACGAGCAGCGAGCCGAGATTGGTCGCGAGCTGAATTCGCTGAGCCTCGCCGCCGGAAAGCGTGGAGGCAAGCCGATCGAGCGTAAGGTAATCGAGTCCGACATCGACGAGGAACTTGAGCCGACGGCGGACCTCCTCAAGCAGGCGTTCGGCGATCTTCTCGCGTTCGCGGTCAAGCGTTAGTTCGTTGAAGAACTTGGCTGCGTCGGTGATCGAGAGGTCAAGCACCTCGGGCAGCGACCGCCCGCCGATCTTGACGTCGCGGGCCTCCTGCCGAAGCCTGCCGCCATTGCACGCCGGGCACTTTGTGTAGCCGCGAAACTTGGCAAGGAAAACGCGGACGTGGAGCTTATATTTTTTCGTCTCAAGCCACTCGAAAAATCCGCGTATGCCGCGCCAGCCGTCATCGCCATAAAGAATGCAATTTTGCTGATAATCCTCGAGGTCGGCGTATGGCTTCTTGATGTCTATCCCGGCCGCGGCCGCATAGCGGAGCAGTTCTTTCTGCGCCCATTCGTACTGCGGACGGGTGAAAGGCTCGACCGCTCCGTCCTTTATCGACTTGAGCGGGTCGGGAATGACAAGTCCGTAATCGACGCCGATCGTATTGCCGAACCCCTGACAGGTCGGGCAGGCACCGTAAGGCGAATTGAAGCTGAAAAGCTGCGGCTCCGGTTCTTCATATGCCGTGCCGTCGTATTTGCAGATGTAGCGGTCGGAGAACTTAAGCTTTTCGCCTTCGGTCGTTTCGATGATGGCCGAATGGGCCTCGCGGAAGCACGTCTCAAGCGAATCGACGAGCCGCTGGCGTATGTCCGCGGACGCTTTGAGGCGGTCGATGAGGATGAACGTATCGTTCAGGTCTTCGTGCGGATAGTCCTCGGGCCGCGGAAGTTCGATCACCTCGCCGCCGCGATAAAGCCTCGCGTAACCCGCCTGCATCAGCGACATCAGGTGAGCCTGCGTGCTGAGTGCTTGATCGCTGTTTTTCGCTTTGGTGCGGGTGGTTGCTCGCTTCGCCGGCTTTTTCGCAGGTGCAAGTGCCTCGGAGTTGATCGGGAATAGCACGTAGAATCGCGTGCCTTCGGCGAGCGTCGAGAGCGTTTCCTCGGCGGCAGATTCGGGCGAGTCCTTCTTCACCTCGCGGCTGCAAACGTGGCAAAACGTTTGCCCGGCACGCGCGTAGAGCAGGCGGAGGTAATCGTAGATCTCGGTCTGGGTGGCGACGGTCGAACGCGGATTGCGGGTCGAATTCTTTTGCCTGATGGCGATGGCCGGGGCGATGCCGAGGATCTCATCGACGTCCGGCTTGTCCATCCGCTCGAGGAACTGTCGTGCGTAAGCGGAAAGCGACTCAACATAGCGCCGCTGGCCCTCGGCATAGATGGTATCGAAGGCAAGGCTCGACTTACCCGAACCGGAAACACCGGTGATCACCGTGAGCTTATTGAGCGGGAGCGAAACCGATACATCCTTTAGGTTGTGGACGCGGGCTCCGCGAACGCTGATCGCTTCCTCTTTCCGTCGTACTGCCTTCATAGAAGCCGTTGCCGTGTGCAGGGCAAACTTTGATTCTAGCAAAGCGGCCGGGCGGGTTAAAGGTGGCGGCGGTTACCAGCGGCGTTCGATGCGGGAAAGATTTTCGCGCCACGGTTCGGAAAATTCGCTGACGAGGAATTGGATGCCTCGTTCACCCGCGAGCGGGCTTTCGGGCGGTCGGGCGATGCGGTAATTGCGGCCCTTCGGCGAGGCGACGGAAAGGGTGATCCGTTCCTCGGACTTGCGGGAAATTGCAGCAAAGCGCCATTCGGTCTTTGCCCGGATCAGGAGCCTTGCACCGATCGGGAGATCGGCAAGCGTCATTTCAGCTTTGGGAGGTTCCATTTCTTTCTGAGCTTTTTGTACTCGGCCGCGGGAAGCTGGATGAGATACGGGTTCCGGGCAGTGTCCAGCCACGAGACGATCCGCTCTACGTTGCGGCGTTCCATCGCGGTGCAGCCGCTGGTTGCCGTTTCGGCATCCTTCCAGACGTGGAGAAAAATGCACGAACCATCGCCCGAGCGGACCGGATAGGAATTATATGCGACGAAAACACCGAGGCCGTATTCTTCTCCGACGGCGAGCATTTTCTCCGAGCTTTTCCAATCGAAATTGCCGACCTTGAAGCGGTCCACTATTTTGTTGTAATGCGTCGAGGCGGCGTCATCGACACACTCGGTCGAGCTTTCCAGTTTTTTATAGGGATAAGCGAGCTGCTCAGGTTTTGGTGCAGAGCCGAAGGCATAGGTCAGAGGAAAAAGTCCGGCCGGAGCCTTGCCGTCTCCCTCTTTCTTGAATTCACTTGCAGATTCAGGTGCAGATTCGACAGCCCAGCCGAGGCCGCTGCGGCCAACCACGATCGGAAATTCATCGCCAACAGCGGTCCATTTTGCCCGAAGAGTTTTGCGTTCAAAAAGCCGAGCAGTGCCCTTGACCGTCGGCCAATCAGGCGTGGTCACGACGACCGCCTGAAGCGACTCCGCAAACGGCCGCTTAACTGCAGGCGGCTCAGGCGTTTTTACCTGAGCCGCGATGCCAATGCCCAAAGCGAGCAGAATGCAGAAGGCCGCAAAAGTTCGCATAGTTTATTGATCTTCGAACAGAGTGTCGGCCGAGCCGGAACGCTTGCTGACCGCATAAACGCGAAGTCCGATGGAGATCATCACGATCGAGACCGCCATCCAGATAAAGACCCAAACGACGGCCGGAAGTCCGGTGGCCGCGGCCATATTCGCGGCGTCAGAATGAGCGTTCGTAAACGTCGAGACAAAGAAAAGATTTACGAGGTCGAAGAACGCATTGAGAAGCGTTTGCACCGCAAGGAAAGCAAGAGCAAAGTTTACCCACTTAAGCTCGGCGTATTTCGCTACGGCAAAAAGCCCGGCCGCGATCACGCTGCCGGAAAGAACCGTGAATACGAGCCCGCCGAAAGTCGCGGTCGAGAAAAGATTCCAGATCGGGGCAAGCACTCCGAAGACGACCGTCAGCACAGCGACCGTTCCGGCCGAGATGTATAGAGCGAGACGCGAATCGAAGCCGTATCGCATCCAGGCGAGCAGGCCGGCACCGAAAGCGGTCGTGCCGAGATAGCCGGCACTTGAGATAAAGAGCTGAGAGAACCAGCCCGAAGACTGCGACCAGACGACGCCGCTCGTATCCGGCGAGACCGCCAGGCTCTGCACCGAGTTGCCGGTCAGGACGGTCGCAAGGGCATGGCCGCCCTCATGGATGAACGTCGCAAAAAGCTGGAGCGGGTAAAAGATATACCCGACGAACGGAATGAACCACGAGGCGATCCAGATCCCGATGGTGACCAGAGTTGCGATCAGGAGCAGAGTGAACTGCGGTTCGGCTTCTTTTGCGACTTTGTATGGCATATTTCTCTCCCCTTGAAGTTCTGTAACAAATTACGAAACAGTTTACCGCAAAGTTCGCCCGGAGCGAAGAAAAATCGGCGGCTAACTGCGGCTGTAGTCTTCCTTGCCGCCGGTCTTCGATTCGAGCCGGATGTCCGAAATCTCAATATCACGCTGAACGGCCTTGCACATGTCGTAGATGGTGAGGGCTGCGACGGAAACGGCGGTCAACGCCTCCATCTCAACGCCGGTCTGTGATGTTGTGATGGCCTCGGCACGAAGTTCGATGCCCGAATCCGTAAGCCGGGCGTCGATATTTATCTTTGAAAGTGGTACCTGATGGCAGAGCGGAATAAGCTCGGGGGTGCGTTTTGCGGCCATTATCCCGGCGATGCGGGCGATCTCGAGCGGGTCGCCCTTTGGTGTCTCCTTGGCGCGGAGTCTTGCGATAGTCTCCGGCGAGAGCAAAACGCGGCCCGAGGCGACGGCGACGCGTTTCGTTGGCTCCTTGCCGGAAACATCGACCATCCGTATGCGTCCGCTTTCATCAAAATGCGAAAGTTCGCTCATAGGTTTGCCTCCGCAGAGTAGGGCTAATGTATCAGAGGAAGAGCACTTCGCACACCTCGCCGGAGGTGAGGGAAGTGCCGGCGGGAATGCGGACAAGTGCTTCGGCGTTCGCAAATCCGATGAAATCCGATGAACCATGCCAGCGGAGCGGCACGGCGAGCAGACGGCCTTCGGAGTCGGTAGCGAGGCTCGCAGGTAGATAAGAATCGCGTTCCCAGGTGCCTTTCGCCTCGCCGTCTATCACAGCAAAGCCCGACGGCAGGTCGATGGCCGAGGCGGACTGCATAAGCATCAATGCCCGCCGGACGAAGAGATGAAATGTCACCGCGGCGGACACCGGATTGCCAGGAAGGCCGAAGAAAAACGACCTCTTCAGCCGTGCGAAAACGGTCGGTTTGCCGGGTTTCAATTTCACCTTCTCGAAGAACACTTCAGCCCCGAGACCGGCGATCGCTTCCTTCGTCAGGTCGTATTTTCCGACCGAAACGCCGCCGGTGGTGATGACAAGGTCCGACTTTTTTGCGGCCGATGCGATCGCGGCAGACAGTTCGGAAAGCTTGTCGCCGACGGTCGGAAGTATGACCGCCTCGGCACCTGCCGCCTGGCAAAGCGAGGCAAGCATAAGCGAATTGGAATTGCGTATCTGATCCGGTTTCGGGCGTTTTGCAATGGGAACGATCTCCGTCCCGGTGGCGAGAATGGCGACACGCGGCCGCTTCGAAACCTTCAATTTCGCGTAACCGAAAGCCGCCGGAATAGCGATATTGGAGGCAGTCAGCCTCTCGCCGCCGCGAAGCACGACCGTGCCTTTTTTCACCTCTTTGCCTTTCGGAACGATAAAGCGGCCTTTTTCCGTCGGCTCATTGATGATAACGGTGCCGTCGGCTTCTTGGGTCAGCTCGATCTTCTGCACAGCGTCGGCACCGGACGGCAGCGGTGCTCCGGTCATGATTCTGATGGCTTCGCCAGCTTTAAGCCGCCCCTTCCAACCGCGGCCGGCGGCCGATTCGCCAACCAGCTTCAGCACCGCCGGAGCGTCTTTAGTATCAGCCGCACGCACCGCATAGCCATCCATCTGCGACCGGTCGAACGGCGGCATGTCCGTATCGGCAAAGATGTCCTCGGCAAGAACGCGGCCGACCGCATCCTCGATCGGAACCCGCTCCGCCGGCAAAGCCCGCACCTCGCGGCCGACGATCCTAAGAGCTTTCGAAATTGGAATCATCGGACGATATATATTTCCGTCTGCCGCGGGCGGATGAATTCGTAGCCTTTTTCGGTCATTACGGCGTCGTCTTCGGCCATCATCGTGACCTTTTGCCCGCCCCATTCGGCGACCGGCGTTGAGGTGTTGAGTTCGATCGACATATACGAGCCGAGGATGATCTTGTTTCCGCCGCCGCCGATGTTGCCGCGAAAATCGATCGAGGGCCCGAGGCCGTGGCCGTGGGTGCCGATCGGGTGCGAATAGATCATGCATTCGATCGACTGCCGCTTGCACTCGGCCATCGAACGCTCATAGACCTCCGTGCCGGTCATGCCCATCCGGGCGATCGAGAAGATGATGTCCTGAAGCTTGTTCGTATTGCGGAGAGCCGCTTTGAGTCCGGCCGGTGCATCGCGTTCGCCTTCGTTGAGGACATACGCGTGCTTTTGCCAGTCGGTCGAGAGGCCCATGTAATCGAGCCCGAAATCGAGGTGGAGCAGGTCGCCGCGGCGGATGACATCGGCCTCGGCCGCCGTGCTCAGGAACGGCCCGGTCGTTTCGGTCGCGGCCCGCCGACGCTGGATGCGAAGATCCGGCTGGAACCAGATGGTCAGACCGAGCTTATTGACCTCTTCCATCATCCACCAGCGGACATCGCCGACCGTCGTCTTGCCCGGAGTGATCACCTCATTTGAAAATGCACGGAGGGCGATGATCTCCGTCGCCGCGACGGCGTTGCGATAGTGCTCAAGTTCCTCGGGAAGCCGCGTGTCGAAATACTCGACCAGCAGATCGGCCGCCGAGACGAACTTCTTCTCGTTCTCGGCACCGAGCGACTCAGCCAGAAAGCGGTAGGAGTCGTACGAAAGCCCGCTCTGCTGGCCGCGGCTGCCGCCGATGTTGAGGGCGATGGTCTTCGGCTTTCGCTCATCGACGATCTTTTTCAGCTCCTCGCCAAATTTATCGCGGGCCGGCATTACCATCCGGTAATGATTCTTGAGCCGCTCTTCGTCGTAACGGACCATCGCGATGCGTTCAAGAGAGTTCCCGCGATCGATGAAGAGAAAGATATCGCGGCGGCCGACGATCGGGATCGGCGGCGTTATGTGCGGCGTTACGGGGTCGCTGTTGAACTCTTCGTTAACAACGATCCACATATCTATGCCATGCCGCTTCATCATCCCCGGCAAAAGCGTCCCCAGCCGCTTCCGCAGCCAACCCTCCCGAACCTCCATCTGCTCCCTTTGGGTAAGGAGTTTTGGCATTGGATCGCCCCACCGGTCCTGGCTCCGGGCGGGCGAAGCGAGGAGCGAAAACGAGAAAATGAGTACCGTAGAAAGAATGAATAAGCGTTTCGAATTTGGCATATTTCGCTTGGACCGAGGTTCGGTGATATCCTTTTAAGTTGTTTCGAGTCTGATTTTAACACATAAGGATTTTCCGAAAAGGAGCAGTCGTGATCGATTTTGAATTGACCGAAGAGCAGGAGCAGTTGAGGAATACTGTTCGTGAGTTTTGTGCGGGCGAGGTTGCGCCGTACATCAAGGAATGGGACGAGAAGGCGCATTTTGAGCGGAGCGTTTTTGACAAGATGGCCGAGCTTGGGCTGCTGGGCGTCTGCATTCCGGAGGAATACGGCGGAGCGGGTTTTGACTACATCTCGCTCGGGCTGGTCTGCGAGGAGCTTGAGGCCTGCGATACGTTTTTGCGGGTCGCGATGAGCGTCCACGTCGGGCTGAACAGCATGAGCCTGCTTACCTGGGGAACCGAAGAGCAGAAGCAGAAATACCTCGTGCCGCAGGCGAAGGGTGAAAAGCTCGCGACCTTTGGCTTGACCGAGCCGAATGCAGGTTCGGACGTCGTCGGTATGCGTTCGTATGCACGCCGCGACGGCGACGATTGGATCCTGAACGGCGAGAAGATGTGGATCTCGCTCGGCAACACGGCCGATCATTTCCTTTTCTTCTGCTGGACCGATCAGGAAAAGCAAAAGGTGCGCGACCACAGCGGCATCTCGTGCTTCATCGTTGAGCGGTCGATGCCGGGCTTTTCAAGCGGAACGCTCCACGGCAAGATGGGCATCCGTGCCGGCGATACAGGCTACTTCTCGCTGCAGGACGTCCGCGTCCCGGCGGCGAATATGCTCGGACAGGAGGGCGAAGGCTTTAAGATCGCGATGTTCTCGCTCGAGAACGGCCGCTATACGGTCGCCGCCGGTGCAACGGGCGTGATCAAGGCCTCGCGTGATGCCTCGGTCGCTTATGCCAACACCCGCGAGGTTCAGGGCCAGACGATCGCCAATTTCCAGCTCGTAAAGCAGAAGATCGCCGAGATGGAAGCCGATTACCAGATGGCGCATATGCTTTGGCTCAAGTGCGGCTGGCTAAAGAATCAGGGACTGCCTTCGGCAAAGGCTGCGAGCCTTGCCAAATGGCAGGCAACGACTCGTTCGGAGAAGGCTGCGTCGATGGCCATCGAGGTCCACGGAGCGAACGGTTACACCAACGACTATCCGGTCGAGCGTTACCTGCGTAACTGCAAGGCCGCGGTGATCTACGAGGGAACCCGCGATATCCACACGCTGATGCAGGCGGATTGGGCGCTTGGGCTAAAGAAAGAAAAGTCGGCTCGCGTCACGCTGCCGAAGTATCAGGCCGCCGGAGCGAAATAGTCAGGTTACATGTAAAAAAAAAGAGGATGGCTCGCCGGCCGTCCTCTTTTTCTTTTAGCGGAGTTAGTGTTCAAGTCCTCTTTAAACACAGAGGGCGCAAAGACTTGCACAAAGTGCTCAGAGACTATTTCTTCTCAAAGCCCGGGACTCGGTTGGTCAGCTTCCAGTCGTTGCCTTCCTTTACAAAAAGCACCTTTGCACCGTTCGGCATGCTCTTGGTCTTGACCTCGGCGACGGCTTCATTGCCGGTGATGGTCTCATTGCGGACCTCGCAAAGTGCGGTGGTCGCCATGTCGTTCGAGAAGTATTCCATCAGCGACTCAATGCCGTCGGCCTTCATCTCTTCTTCGATGCGGCGGATGGAATCTGCCGAGTAGATCCGGCGAATGGCGGCCTCATCCTTTTTCTCGACCGCGGCACAGTATGCCTTGAAGACCGGCCCAACGGTCGGTGCGTCGTTGGTCGTCGCGGCCGGGGTCGGCGTGGTCACGGCAACCGGGCTATTAGCTTCCGCGTTGGCGTTGTTGGCCGGCCGATTCGCAGCGTTGCTGTTCGCGTTGGCATTGTTGGCTGCCGGTTCGGCACCACCGCAGGCTGCAAGGAACGCGGCAAACGAAACGAAAATAAATGCAATGAAATTTCTGGTCATATCTGTCACCTTGTTACTCTAAAGTTCAAACTCCCGAGTATAATAAAGCCCGCAATGTTCGACAATTCTTACACGGTCATTTTTCGCAAGGTCTATCTATTTACAGAGCTTCCCGAGCCGCTTACGCCGGCGAGTGAACACGTCCAGCTCTTCGATAATTATTTGCCGGAAACAGGCTTGCGGCTGCGTTCGCTCCGAATTCCGGAGACGAAAGCGTGGCGTTACTTCTTTGAACAGGAACGAGCGGAGTTTGCCGCGGTCCGGAGCATCAAGCGTGCGGCGATGGAGCTCGATGAGAAAGAGTACGCCCATCTGCAGATGTTCGAGGGGAACGAGATACGCAAGAACCGCTACTTTGCCGAACTTAACGGCCTTCCGGCGACGCTCGATATTCATCTCGGCGATCTTTGGGGGCTGAACATTGCCACGGTGGAGTTTGCCGACGAGAGCGAAGCATTGGCGTATCCGCAGCCGGAGATCGCGGTCGTTGATATATCGGCGGATGCGTTCTTCTCCGGGCCGAATCTTGTCCAGCTCAAGTTCGCTGACATTCAGGCACACCTGGCAGGGGAATGAAAACAAAAACGGCCGCGGAATTAACCGACGGCCGTTCGATCTCTTTCGAAATTTCTGTTACCGGCGGCGAGGCGTCATCGGGACGTGCTGTTCGACCGAGGCAAAGATCTGGAGATATATCTTCGTTTCACGCGGGATCAGGTTCGCCCAGCCCGCGCCGCCGCGGGTTATGTAACCCGGAAGCCGTGCGGGGTTCGAGTTATATCCGGCGGCCATTATCTGTTCCTGCGTCGCCAACCCGCGGAGCAATGCATCCGAAACCGACGGCCGTGACTTGAGGTCGTCCCAGGTCCATTGCATATAGAGCAGCATCGCCTGAGCGGCGTTGAGGTGGTCACGCATTCCTTCGACAAAGTCGGGCTTGAGCGGGACGTTCGGGAATTGTGCACGAACCATTCTGTAGGTCGACGGGATCATCTGCACCATTCCGCCGGCTCCGGCCGAGCTGACCGCATATCGATAGGTCTGGCCTTCGTTCAACGCGAAAAGCGTGAACACGTCGTTGTATATGTCCGGGTGCGGTTCGTTTCGGAATCGGAAGTGATCGACGTGCTCAACGACCGCAAGCCTTTCGGCGATATCGGCAACCTTCGGTTCGATCCGATGACCGAGCCGGCCGAGCCGTTCGCGAGCGGTGTCGATCACGTTCTTCACGTAGATCTGGCCCGCCGCGACCACCTCCGGCGTAACAATGCCCGGATGGGTCGAAATGTAATATGCCGTTTCCTGATAAACGCCCTTATCGACGCGAGGATATTGAACGAGAAGCGGCAGGTGCTGCTCGTTCCGCTCGTCAAAGATGATCACGGGCGTATTGACGCCATTGCCGCGGATCGTACGGACGATCATATTCCGGCCGCCTTCCGAAACCACGGCTTTGTCCGATGCCGTTGAAAGAAAAGCGTCTTTCGCGAGCATCACAAAATCGATGTCGTTGCGGTCCCAATCAAAGAACGCGACACGCACGGCTTCGACGCCCTCATAGGCATTGCCGCGTGAGGCAGTAGTTATCGGCCGAGTTTGCAGGCGGCGTTTGGCATCGGCGATCTTTGCCCTAATTTCGTTGAACGAAGGCGTTCGCCGGCCGGTGTTCGGGTATGCCGCACGCGGCGGTACGACCGGAGTTGCCGAGGGCTCTGCAGATGCAACGGTCCTCGGGCGGGTCGGTTCGCTTGGGCCCGAGTCACGTAGCTCTTCTGCCTTCACGTTTTCGGTAACTACGACCTTGAGCTTTCGTTCGGCGGGCTCGGCAGGTTTCTGCGCGATGGCACCTGAGCATAGAAACAGCAATGCGGCAAACGGAAGTATTTTGGATTTCATTCTTTGATTCGTGCAGGGGAAAGCTGGGTTGAACGTTTACGGGCTGTGCCCGCCTTCTCAAACAATAGATTCGCCCAAGGAATAAAGGGTTGTCAAATCGAATACATAAATTTATAGCAACAACAAACGGGGGTTATAGACGCTATCGCTTTTCCACCTGCCGTAAGTTAATGTATAACTTGAACTTGGACTGTTTCTAAAGGTGAACCTGGGAACAGGAAAAAAAACTGATGAAATTATTTGGAACGGACGGGATTCGCGGACGCGCAGGCGAGTTTCCGCTTGACGACGCAACGATCTTGGCGATCGGGCAGGCAGTAGGCGAGCACCTTCGGGATCGCCTGGGCCGCGGGGCAAGGATCGTAACGGGCCGCGATACTCGTGAATCAGGCGAGCATATCGAGCTGCTGTTTTCCAGGGCAGCAGCGGTCTCCGGTGCGGAGTGTTTGTCGGCTGGCGTGATCACGACACCGGGAGTAGCGTTTCTTTCATCTGAGGGCGGTTTCGACGTTGGAGTGGTTATCAGCGCGTCGCATAATCCTTACGAAGACAACGGCATCAAGCTCTTTACTCCCTCGGGCAAGAAGCTCAATGAGCAGGACGAACGCGAGCTTGAGGCTAGGATAAGCGAGCTTAGAAAGGAACCGGTAACGTCGATCGAAGTCCCGGCTGAGCTAAAGCAATACCCGGACGCGACCGCAAAGTATCTCGACCATCTTACATCGAACCTTCCCGAACTTCGGCTGGATGGGCTGAGGGTCGCACTCGATTGTGCTAACGGTGCTGCGAGCCATCTGGCACCGGAACTTTTTCGCGGGCTTGGAGCCGAAGTGCGAACGCTCGCCTGCGAACCGGACGGGCGGAACATCAACCGCAACTGCGGTTCGCTGCACCTTGAGGGCTTGCAAGCCGCCGTTTCCGAGAGCGGAGCCGACATCGGAATTGCGTTTGACGGCGACGCGGACCGCTGCTTGTTCGTTGACGCCTCCGGAAATGTGGTCGATGGCGACGCGACGCTCTGGATTTTGGCCAACGAAATGCAGCGTTCCGGCGAGCTGAAGAGCGGCAAAGTGGTTGCGACCGTGATGAGCAACATGGGCCTTGAGATCGCGCTTCGCGAAGCGGGGATCGAACTTGTCAGGGCGAATGTCGGCGACAAATACGTGCTCGACGAGATACTGCGGACCGGAGCCGAGTTTGGCGGCGAGCAATCGGGCCACATAATCGTCCGAGAGGTCGGTCTGGTTGGAGATGGAATGATGACCGCATTGCTTGTTCTGAACGCGATGACCTCGTCGGGCAAGCCGCTTGCCGAGCATGCCGCCGGATTCGCGAGGCTGCCGCAGGTTCTCGTCAATCAACGCGTAAGGGAGAAGGTTCCATTCGAGACGGTTCCCGCAATTCAAGCGGCCGCGGACGATGCCGAAAAGAGGCTTGCGGGGCAAGGGCGTCTGCTTTTGCGATACTCGGGCACGGAGAATCTGGCCCGCGTGATGATCGAAGGCAGTGACCAGCAAGAGATCGAAGAAATGGCGAACGGCATCGCGGCGGTGATAAGGGAAGCGATCGGCTGAAATGACACGAAGCGAAACGATCAAAGTCGGCGTCAGAATTCCGGGCGAAGCTGCGGAATATCAGATTATTTGCGGCTCCGGCCTGCTTGAAAGCACGGGCGATGTCGTCCGAACATCACTGGGCGAGGATGTCCGGCGCGCCGCGGTGATCTCGAACCGAAAGGTATTCGGGCTTTACGGCGAGGCGGTCGAGCTTTCGCTGAAGCGAGCAGGGATCTCGGCCGCATCATTTATGATCGGCGACGGCGAGCGATTCAAGACGCTCCGAACGGCTGAGAAGATCATCGGCTTTCTCAACACGGCCGGCATCAAGCGGGGCGATGCCGTGATCGCTCTCGGCGGCGGTGTGGTCGGCGATGCGGCCGGCTTTGCCGCTTCGCTTCATCTCCGCGGAGTGCGGTTGGTTCAGATACCGACGACGCTTCTTGCCATGATCGATTCTTCCGTCGGCGGTAAGACCGGCGTCAATAGTTCTTTCGGCAAAAACCTGATCGGGACGTTTCATCAGCCTGCGGTGGTGATCGCCGATGTCAGTGTGCTCGCGACGCTTGACCCGCGTGAAATGTCCTCTGGGCTTTTCGAAGCCGTAAAGCACGGAGCCATTTCGGGCGAAAGGCTGCTTCGCACGACCGAAAAAATGATCGACGTTCGCAGCCGCGACCCGAAAGTCGAAGCCGCCGAAACGCGGGCGGTCTTCGCAAAGGGCATAACGGAGCACGTAAAGTTCAAGGCTTTGATCGTTAGAGACGATGCCCGCGAGGCTATCGGGGCGACCGGCAGCCGATCGCGAAAGATTCTCAATTTCGGCCATACTCTCGCCCATGCGCTCGAACTCGCTACCAATTACCGATACTTAAAACACGGCGAGGCAGTCGGCCACGGTGTTCTATTCGCCGCAGAACTGTCGAAAAGGCTTGAATTATCACCGGCAGATAGTATAAAATTCTTAAACGGTGTTGTTCATCGCGTCGGCGGCCTGCCGACGGTGGACAAGGTCGGCTTCGAGGCTGTTCTCGCAGCACTTTCCAATGACAAGAAATCACGCGGCGGATCGATCGACTGGGTCCTGCTCGAAGGCATCGGCCGGCCTGTGATAGTTTCTGATTCTTCATTCCCTGGCGGCACCGTTCGCAAAGCTCTAAGAGATTACCTTAGGTCCACAAATCGCTGATCTTCACTTTTTCGATATCGAGGTTTTTTAGTATGAATATCAACGGAATTGATCGCAGTTCGGAACGCGGCGGCGCAGGGGTGAAGTTCCTGATAGTATTCGTTTTGCTTATTTTGGCCGCAAACGCGGGTTACAATTACATACCAGTTGCCTATAGCGGAGCGAATTTCCGTCAGGAGATGGACACGGCTGTAGTGAAGGGAATGGCAACCTCCGGACGGCTTAAACCGGCGGATGTAGTCTCGGATTACATCCGGCGGGCCGCAACCGACAATGATATTCCGGCCGATGCCTTCGTTGAGGTAAAGGACACTGGAAAGTTCGTTCAGGCTTCGGCGTCCTACACTGTAGATGTAAATATGCTTCCGTTTGGCATCTACAAATACAAATACCAGTTCGAGCACACGGCCGTCCCGTCCGGTTTTCTGACCAAGCAGTAATTAGACAGCGGCGGCAAGTGCTTCGCGAACTTTGACAGGCTGTATTTGGACCAATGCCGACGGAGCGTCGGCGAGCCAGGTGGTAGGGCAAACCCCGCAGGTAGTACATTTTTCGACAGCAGGGCACGGGAGACTCGATTGTGAGGCCCGTGCTTTTTCGTGTTCGGTCTTGAGAAACTCGAACGAAAGCCCGGTATCGACTATTGACCACGGCAGGAATTCATCGTAGCTGCGGTCTCGGGATGTGTGAAAAGCCGCATCGATGCCGGACTCGCGGATAGCCCGGTCGAGGTCGCCATTCAGTGCAGCGGCACGGTCGATCACTTTTGCGATGCGGCGGTCGCCGGAAGAGAAGAGTGCCTGTTCATGGGCGATGCGGGCGGACATAAAGCGGACATCTACGTTAGGGATGCGGCTCAGGCCCTTGCAGACGTATTTGATCTTCCGCTTGAGTTCGCGTTCGTCGCAGATGGCGTCCCATTGCAGCGGTGTGTTCGGCTTCGGGACAAAGCCGTTAAGCGACGGGATGATCTTACCGGCACGCCCGAACTTTTTTCCGGCCTCGAGCATTCGGTCCTTGATCCGCTCGACCAGGACGAACATCTCGTCAAGGTCTTCCTGTGTTTCGGTCGGGAGCCCAACCATCATATAAAGCTTGATGGTCAGCATTCCGCGGTCGAATACCGCTCCGCAGATATCGACTATTTCGTCGTTCTTAAGGTTCTTGTTGATAACGCGGCGCAGCCGGTCGGATCCCGTTTCCGGCGCGACGGCGATCTGCTGGTCCTTCGATTCGACCAATGCATCGAGCAGTTCATCAGAGATCTGGTCAAGGCGGAGGCTTGAGACCGAGATGCGGTATTCCATCGCCCGGAGTTCGCGAAGAATGGTCGAGATCTCCGGGTGATCGCAAACGGCGGTCGAGACGAGGCCGATCTTGTCGGTCTTGCCTCGCCATTCGGCGGCCTTGGCGAGGATATCTTTCGCAGGGACGACACGCGGCGGGTAGTAGTTATAACCGGCCCAGCAGAATCGGCAGCCCTGCGAACATCCACGAGATATTTCGACAAGTAGTCGGTCGCCCATCTCGGCCGCGGGTGCCCAAACGGCGGTCGAGGGACAGAACGTTTCCTGATTTATCAGAAATTCGGCAAGCTCG
>ERZ761602.5574-NODE-5574-length-14790-cov-3.567492_pt1 | contig 14790 bp, 14 predicted proteins | sample MGYA00512165_ERZ761602 | MGnify/ENA primary metagenome ERZ761602 (study PRJEB28899, sample SAMN02445085) | bioreactor sludge metagenome | biome: EBPR sludge; isolation source: Thorneside wastewater treatment plant | place: Australia: Brisbane, Thorneside...
ATTCGGATCTGAGGGGAGGCCCGGAAGCCGCCGGAAGGTGAGCCCGCGTGCTCGCGGGGCCTTCGGGCGCGGCTACCGGGCCGCGGAGACGAAGGCCGTCGCGCGGCCCTGGCGGTTGCCGGGCTGCGTTGCCGTGAGGATGCGGGCGGGACGGGTCTTCATGTCCATGATTTTACACGGGTTCGCCCCGGAAGGCCAGCCCTTCGGGATTTGCGCCGCGAATCGCCGCGCGCGATTCAGCGATGCCGGATCTTGAGCGCGAGCACCACGCCCGCCAGCGCGAGCGTCACGGCGTTGGCCGCCACGATGGGCCAGCTTTCCAGCGCGATCCCGTAGGCGAGCCACAGCGCCACCCCGGCGGTGAAGAGCGCGTACATGCGCAGCGACACGCCGCCCAGGTCGCGCGTGCGCCACGAGTGGATCACCTGCGGCACGAAGGCGATGGTGGTGAGGACGCCGGCGGCGAAGCCGATGAGGTCGATCGGGGAAGCGGGAAGGGTCATGTCGCTCTCTCGCGGCCGGCGCGTGGCCGGTTGGCCAGCCGCCTTGCACCGGTGGATCGTGTCATGCGATTGCCGCGACTACAATGGCGCGACCAAACGCCCCGGGGAGCCCGATGAATTCCGGAGGAGTGCATCGAGGAAGCGTCTGCCACCGGCGCGGGCCGGCACTGCTCATGGCCGCCCTCGTGCCACTCCTTGCCGCCACCGCCTGCTCGACGGCGCATTACCCGGTGAACGAAGGATTCGTCGGCGAGCCGCCCGCATCCCGCTATTCGCGCCGCGAGATGCTGGCCGGCGAGGCGCCGGGTGGGCTCTTCATGCACGCGGCGTTTTCCGGTGGCGGCGCGCGTGCCGCCGCCCTGGCCTACGGCGTGCTCGAAGTCCTCCACGAAACGCGCTACGGAAGGAAGGATGAGCAGCGCCGCCTCGGCGACGACCTGACGATCGTCGCGGGGGTCTCGGGGGGCGCCGTGGCGGCCACGGCCTACGCCGCCTTCGGCCCACGCTTCTTCGACCGCTTCGCCTGCGGATTCCTCCACGGCGACATGCAGGGGGCGCTCGTATCGCGCATCCTCGCGCCGGCTGGCCTGCACCGCCTGACTTCCCGAAGATTCGGCCGGGCCGACATGCTGGCGGAACTGCTCGACGAGCGCCTCTTCGCCGGGATGACCTTCGGAGACCTCGCCCGCCGGAAGTCGCCGCCCATGGCGATCGTCTCCGCCACCAGCCTCTACGACGGCGAGAGATTCGAGTTCACGCAGGAAAGCTTCGACGGGCTGTGCAGCGACCTGTCCGCATTCCCCGTCTCCCGGGCGGTGGCGGCATCGATGGCGGTTCCCGGCGTGCTCAGCCCCGTGACGGTGTGGAACCACGGCCCCGCCTGCCTCTACGGATCAGCGATCCCGCAGGGGCCCTTGTACCGGCCCTACGGCCCGCCCTTCCTCCACCTGGTGGACGGCGGGCTGTCGGACAACCTCGGGATACGCAACACGATCGAGACCGTGGAGCGGCTCGGGGGCTTCGGCGGCACGATGCGCGCGATCGGCCTTCGCGGCGTGCGCCGGATCGTCTACCTGATCGTCAACGCGCAGAACGATCCGGGGTTCGAGGAATCGGGCAGTGCCGACGTGCCGGGCATCGTGCGCACGCTGCGCTCCGTGGCCGACATCCCGATCGACCGGTACAGCGCGCTCAGCCTGCAGCAGCTGCGCGCGCGCTTCGCAAGCTGGCTCGCGCAGGTGCGCGACGGCACCGACCCGGCCGGCGGGGACGTGCTGGCGCGGGACGTCGAGGTCTACTTCATCGAGGTCTCGCTGCCGCTGCTGGGCGATGCGGCCGAGCGGCAGTACCTCCAGCGGCTGCCGACCTCGTTGTCGCTTCCGCCGGAGGATGTCGATCGCGTGAGGCGCGCGGCACGACGGCTGCTGTCCGAATCGCCGGACTTCCGCCGGCTCCTCGCGGATCTGGGTGCGAGCGTGGAGCCGGCGTCGAAGGATGGCACCCCGCGCGGGTTCGCCTGCGCATCACCGCAGTGAAACGAGGAAGGAGATCCCCATGACGCGATACCGGGTCGGTTACTTCATCGGCAGCCTGTCGTCCACTTCGATCAACCGGCAGCTCGCCAACGCGCTCGTGCGCCTCGCGCCGCCGGAGCTGTCCCTGGTGGAGATCCCCATCAGGGATCTTCCCCTGTACAGCCCCGACCACGACGCGGACTACCCTCCGGTCGCCCGCGCGTTCAAGAAGGCGATCGCCGACGTCGACGCGGTCCTCTTCGTGACGCCGGAGTACAACCGCTCCATCCCCGGCGGGCTCAAGAACGCGATCGACTGGGCAAGCCGGCCGTGGGGGCAGAATTCCTTCGCGCGCAAGCCCTCGGGCGTGATCGGCGCATCGCCGGGTGCGATCGGCACGGCGGTGGCGCAGCAGAGCTTGCGGGGCGTGCTCTGCTTCTGCAATTCGCCGCTGATGAACACGGTCGAGGCCTACATCCAGTTTTCGCCGGGGCTCATCACGCCCGAGGGCGAGGTCACCAACGAGAAGACCGCCGAGTTCCTGCGCAACTACATGGCGGAGTTTCACGCCTTCGTCGCGCGGGTCCTCACGGTGCTGCCGCGACCCGCCTGAAGTCCAGGTGGTGCATGCACTCGCGCAGGATGAGCAGCGCGGCCGCGATGTCGCGGCCGTGGGGCAGTTCATCGCCGGCGACGGGCATGCCGTGCGCTCGCGCCGCAAGCCGCTCGAACAGCCTCTCGACGGCGTCGCGCCCGAGCACCGAGCCGCTTGAACCAAGGCCCGGCAAGGCACGCAGGAGGGGGTCCGCGGTCGCCAGTTCGCCGCGATCGGCATCCGCGACGCGCCATCCGGCGAGGGCGTCCTCGACGAGGTCGATCGCGCGTTCGAGCTCGACCGGCAAAGGCGGGTCGTGGCGCAGCGCGGCTTCGACGAGGCCTCGCGGCCCGACCGCCAGCGCGGCGACGCGGCCGTCGCCGAATTCGAACTCCGTGGACTGAGCCTGCAGGCGCAGGCGCACGGGCGGCGGGCTCATGGCATCGGCGCCGCCAGGTGCCCGGCCACGCGCCGGACCACTCGCGCATCGATGTCGTGCCCGAGACCGGGGAAGAGGTCCAGCGTCGCCGAACCGCCGAGCGCGGCCCACTGCGAAGCGGCGTCGGTGGCGAGCGCGGGGGGCATCACGCAATCCTGCTCGCCGTGGAGCAGGTGCAACCGGACACCCGGCGGCGCCGCGCGCGGCGGCTGCGCGAAACGGCCGGCGATCGCGATCACGAGGCCGGCGACAGGCTGGGGAAGCTGCGTCGATTCGAGGGCCATGATCGCGCCCTGCGAGAAGCCGACCAGCGCGGTGTGGCCCGCGCCGACGCCGCTCTCGCGCTGCCAGGCGCGAACGGTGTCGATGAAGCGCGGCATCGCGGCGGCGACGCGCGCCGGGCGGTCGGCTTCCGTGACACCCCGCACCGGGAACCACTGCCAGCCCTGCCCGAGATCGGATGAATCGGGCGAGCGTACGCTCACGACGAAGGCTTGGGGCCGCAGGGCGGAAAGCGCCTCGCCGAGCGGGCGCATGCTCGCGGCGTCCGCGCCCACGCCATGGAACAGCAGCAGCAACTGCGGCGCCGCCGCGGTCCCGGCAGGTTTCTGGATGATGAGGTCTTCGCGCATGGCCGCGGCCCCCATCAGGCGGTCCCGGCCGCGAAGACGAACGCGTCCATCGCCAGCACGCCGTGGGTGATGCCGCCGTCGAGCACCTCCCACTTGCCCCGGCCCGGTGCGGCGCCGGCGGCCACGAGAAGCGGCCAGAAATGCTCGGGAGTCGGGTGGGCGCGCGCGGCATGCGGCGCGTCGGAGAGCGTCCGGCGCAGGCGCTCGCCATCGCCGGCCCGCACGGCCTCGCGCACCCACGCGGCGAACTCGCCCGCGTAGGGCTCGTCTCCGCCGTGGCGGATGCGGAAGTCCGCGAGGTTGTGCGTGAGGCTCCCCGAGCCGGTGACGAGCACGCCATCGTCCGCCAGCGGCGCGAGCGCCTCGCCGAAGGCCCACGCCGAGGCCGCATCGAGCCGCGACGGCAGCGAGACCTGGAACACCGGGACGTCGGCCTGCGGGAAGAGGTGCAGCAGCGGCACCCACGCGCCGTGGTCGAAGCCACGGCGCTCGTCGGCCTGCGCATCCCAGCCGGCGGCCGCGAGGGCCTCGACGGCCCGTCGCGCGAGGCCGGGATGGCCGGGCGCCGGGTAGCCGATCCGGTACAGCGCCCGGTCGAAGCCGCCGAAGTCGTGGATCGTCTGCGGCTGCGACGCCGTGGCGACGCGCGGGCCGGGCGTCATCCAGTGCGGCGAGACGACGAGCACCGCCTCGGGGCGGGGCAGGCTGTGCCCCAGCGCCGCGAGCCGCGGCCCAGCCACGCCGGGCTCGAGTGCGAAGGTCGGCGCACCGTGCGAGACGAACAGGCTGGGCATGCGCGTCATCGTCAGCTCCCCTCGGCGCGCGGGGCGAGCGCGGCATCCACGGCGTACCGGCCGCCGCCGCTGAACAGCAACGACACCGAGGCCGCGAACAGGGCCAACGCGTACTCGTAGCCGTTGTTGCTCATGAAGAAGCCCTTGCTGATGTGCACGGCGAAGATGGCGACCAGCATCGCGAAGGCGAGCGCCGCCGCGGCCGGGCGCACCAGCAGCCCGAGCACGAGCGCCAGGCCGCCGAAGAACTCGGCAGCGCCCGCGAGCAGCGCCATCAGGTAGCCCGGGTTCAGGCCGATCGAGCCGAAGAACTGGCCCGTGCCCTCGAGGCCGTAGCCGCCGAACCAGCCGAAGAGTTTCTGCGCGCCGTGCGCGGCGAAGATGATGCCCACCGGCACGCGGAGCGCGAGGGGGCCGAGGCCCGCGTCGGTGGCGAGCACGCGGTTGAGGAAGTTGTCGCTCATGGGGTTCTCCTTGATGTCGGATGAGAGGCTCAGGCCTTGCGGATCCACACCGGCGCGATGGCCGTGCCGAGCCCGGCGCCGTAGCCGAGATAGATGTTGAGTCCCGCCACGGGCTCGAGGTAGCGCGCGTTCTTCAGGGGGCCGGCATCGACGACGCCGAAACCGATGCTCTCGGCGATCGCGCGCGCGACATTCTTCGCTCGCTCGCTGTCGCTGGCGACGAACACTTCCACCTTCCGCCCGTTGCCGAAGTCGGCGCCTTCGCCCAGCACCTGCGCGAACACGGTGTTGAACGCCTTGACGATCTCCGCGCCCGGCACGGCCTTGGCGATCTCCTCGGCGGCCGAGGTGCCGTGGCCGATGGTGAGGCCCATGTAGTCCGCCGTGAGCGGGTTGGTGATGTCGATCACGACCTTGCCGGCCACGTCGCCGGCGCCGCGCAGCACGCCCGCCGCGTCGGCGTAACCGGTGGCGAGCACGATCGCGTCGGCGCCCTCAACGGAGCCGGCGGCGGGAACGGCCTTGGCGCCGGGGTTGGCGGCGGCGACCTGGGCCGCCTTGGCGGAATCGCGCGCCGTGACGCTGACCTGGTGGCCGGCGCGGGTGAGCTGCTTGACGAAGGCTGCGCCCATGTTGCCGGCGCCGATGACGGTGATCTTCATGAGGGTTCTCCTGGGGTTCGGGCAGCACGTCGGCTGCGATGGATGAACTGTAGGAGTTCCGCCGATCGAGATAAATAATGCATTTCTCAATTATTTATCCTGAAAACAAGGATAATCAGCCTCCATGGACCGATTCGAGGAGATGCGCGCCTTCACCGCCGTGGTCGACGCCGGCAGCTTCGTGCGGGCGGCCGAGGCGCTGCAGGTGTCGAAGACGGCCGTCTCGCGGCTGGTCGGCGAACTCGAGTCACGGCTGGGCGTGCGGTTGCTCCACCGCACGACGCGCAGGCTCTCGCTCACCGTCGAGGGCGAGGTCTTCCACGCCCGCTGCAAGGACTTGCTGGCCGGCGTCGAGGAGGCGGAAGCCGAAGCCACGGCACGCGCCGACGAGGCGATCGGCTTGCTGCGGCTGAACGTGCCGGTGAGTTTCGGCCTCCTTCACCTGGCGCCTCTGTGGCCGGCGTTCCTGCAGCAGCACCCCGGCGTCACGCTGGAAGTGACGCTGTCGGACCGCATCGTCGACCTCGTGGACGAGGGCTACGACCTCGCGGTGCGCATCGCGCGGCTGCCCGCCTCGTCGCTGGTGAGCCGCAAGCTCGCCTCGACGAGGCTCGTGCTATGCGCATCGCCGGAGTACCTGCGCCGCCACGGCACGCCGGCGCATCCCGCCGAGATCGCGCGGCACGCCGTGTTCAGCTACACGCTGCTGTCGACGGGCGAGCAGTGGAACTTCGAGGGGTCAGAGGGGCCGGTGAGCGTGAAGGTCGCGCCGCGCATGCGCAGCAACAGCGGCGACACCTGCTGCGCGGCGGCGCTCCAGCACCAGGGCATCGTGCTGCAGCCCTCGTTCATGGTCGGGGAGCACCTGCGCTCCGGCGCGCTGGTGGAGGTGCTGCCGCAATTCCGCGCGATCGAGCTGGGGGTGTACGCGGTCTACGCGAGCCGCAAGCACGTCACGCCGAAGGTGCGGGTGCTGATCGACTTCCTCGTGGAAGCGTTTCGCATCCGGGCGTGGGACGGCTGAGCGTCACGCCGGGCGAAAAAAAGCCAGAGGGTCGTCTGGCCTTGGAATAGTGGTGGAGAATGGCTTACCAGGCCGAAAGCCGCACTTAGGTTGAGAGAGCACGTCTGCGGTCCTGGTCGCCTTTCATGGCTTGCCTGCCTGTTGCAGCGGTTGCCAGTTGCGGTACTCGGACAGCCGCAATCGGTAGCGGCTGACGTTGCCCTCATGCAGATCGCGGAGATCGGCCAGGGCAAGTTCGACGATGCGGTCGAGGTCCCTGGGCGGTACCAGATTCGCTGCCACGGCGCGCACGGCGACCTCGTCTGGAGACTGATGGCCTTTGACGATCTCGGCAACCACGGCAACCAGCGCCTCCCGGTAGCGCAGGCGCATTGGATCGGGATCGGCGATCGTCTCGCGGATAGCCATGTAGCGCTGGCAGGAGCGCTCGTAGGCCCACACGAACACGTCGCGAAGCAGATCCACTCTCGTGAGCTCATACACGCCGAGGGTGCCTTCCACATAGGCCCGATCCGGTACGTCGATAAAGGAAAGGGGACAGAGGTTGCGCTGGATGAGCGGGATATTGGCGCCGAGTCTGGATACCCGCTTGTTCACGTCGACGAACGGCTGCAGGTAGGGGATGTGAACCATGATGAAGAACGCCTGCTCGAACGGGTCCTCGATCGCCTTGGCCTTGTCCAGGATCATGCGGAAGTAGGCCTCGACCTGCTGAGGCATTCCTGGCGGGTGGAACACCGTGCCACTTACTTCGACAATACGCTGGCGCAGCCGCCCGCCCTCGCTCGGGTCGGCGAGCAGGTTTTCGGATAACTGCGCGTGCAGGTTGAAAAAGGTGAAGGGGTTGAAGCCGATGTCCTCTGCCTGCTCCACCAACAGCTCGATGGCGGCCTTGTGATTCAGGATCATCTGCGCCTCTCGGCGATCCTTGCCTTCGGCCGCCTGGCCCAGCTCGATCAGGTTCTGGGTGTCGAGGCGGGTGTAGGTGTTGCCTTCGAGTCGGCTCGATGCCCAGGACAGATCGATGAGCAGCCGCCCCAGGATATCGCGCGCATAGGTGCCCGCCGGGCGCTCGCCGTCTGGTGAGCGTCCGATGTTGTGCAGGTGATCACAGACGTCGGGCGGCAGGTAGCGGGTCTCGTTGGGGCGATATCCCTCCAGAAAATCCCGGTTGTAGCCCACCGGCTTGCGGCCCTGGACAGGTTGGCGAACGTAGTCGAGGACTTCCTGACCCGCAGATGAGACAGGGATGTACGTCTCGCCTCTGATTTCATCGGTCGCGTGAGCCTGCTCGGTAATTTCGACTGCGATTTTCTTGGGGGGAGCGCGATAACGTAGACCCCGCCCCTGGCCTTCCGTATCGACTCGCTTTTGCTCGACCAGCTCGCCCAATCGACGTTGCAGCGTGCGGCGGCTGACAATGTCGGCCAATGCGGCATGCAGATCGTCCATGCGCACTCCGTCCGGATGCCGGGCAATCTCGTCCTCGATCTTGCTAGTCAGGTCCTCGGGGAGTTTTTTGGGCATGTATCACCTTTTATTGGCGCGCATTCTATCATTCGTGCCAATACGGTAAGCTTATTGGCGCGCAATGTCAAAACATGCGCCATTTAATTGGCGCGCAAAGGGAGTTTCGCGCCAATCTGTCCCCACCCACGTTCAAGGCCGACTTTGCGAGCGTCGTCGAACGCTGTTCGCGATTCCGGCCTTCTCACGGACCATGAACGGCGCCGAATCCTGAGCAGCCACAAATGGGGTAAACAGGCCAGTCGTTACCAACCGGCAAGGAAAACCGACCACGAAGATCGCTCTTCGCACGACTCCACAAGGGTCCGGATTCATCGGGAAATTCCGGACGAAAAAAAGGCCAGATGATGAGTCTGGCCTTGGAATAGTGGTGGTGCCGCGGCGCCTAAACTGCACGGGTCAATGCCCCGCTATTCGACAGCCAGAGATCTTCAGCGATCATCAGCACACCCGTGCGTTCGAGATCTGCATCAAGCCGCTATCGAGCGATCGTACTCAACATGCGGATTGTGACCAGATCAGTCGCATTTGCCACGAAGCGCGATCCTCACCGGCCATTGAAGGATTTCTTCGAGATTTTCTTCGACTGAAGGTTTCCATGTCTCTGTTTTATGAGTTCAACTGTGAATCCACTTACAGACGCGCCGTCGTCCCTGAACTCAAAAGTCCTGTCCGCCTCCGAGTACGCGGTGTCCGGACCAAAGGGATCCTCAGCGTCCTCGCCGAACCAAGCAGTTCCACTGGCGTATCGAATACGGTACGAACCCAACGGCACTTTCATGTGGAGGACGTCGCCACCTCTAACAAATGCGGTCGTAACCACTTGATCCGAACTCGTGTCGATCAACCTCACAAGAAAATTCGAGCCCGCTGCCGTTCTAATCGTCAAGGGAGCCATTGCATATCGGAAGGGATATTTCAGAATTCCAGTTTCAGGCAGAGCGCTCCCCGACCTCGAAAGAGGTCGCGTCTCACTCTCCGAAGCGCCAGGATTCGCTGGCCCCTTGTCCGCCGACCCTGACCGCCGCTGCACTGGCCCAGGCCTCGCGGTCGCCCTTTCGTCGCTGGGAGTGCTCTTGGATTGAGCACCTTGGCCCGTCTTCTTCTGATTATCTTTGGAGCTGTATTCCAATGCCGAACCAAGTCTCGCGTACTCACGGAGCTGATTGGCCTCCTGGACACGCGACTCACACTCAAGCCACTTGAGCAGAACTCCTTCGTCAGGACGTCGTGCACGGCGCGTGTTACCTCCTGCCGGATGCGGTCCACAATCCTTTTCCACAACATCGCGGTAAGAAGGTCGATAAGAGATCGCGTCGAAGAGGTCATTCGCCAATAGCGACTGTTCTGTAAGAATGTAGATGTCGCTGGGCGCGGTTTCGGCCATTCGATCGAGAAGTCTTCGTGGAATACCTTGGCGAGTGAGGAATGAATCGACGGCCACAGTTGCGGGTCCTACCCGCTTTTCATAAGTCGTAACGTCGACTCCCCGTCCAGTCCACGCAAGTCGGTGTACGCCAAGCCTTCCCCCTTCTTCAAGCCGCCGTGCGACCCCTGCCGCCCAAATCAAGAAGCATGAGCTGAAGCAGGTCCCGTCTCTTTGGACGCTGGTATGCACAAACGCCTCGGCCACGCGCTCAGCAATCTTCAACGCTTCGGCTACGTCGCCACCCGCGGAATCTAAATAGAGAGTGCCCCACAGCAGCGCCCGAACTCTTCGAATCTGTTCAGCAGACCCGCTCTCAGTCGGGGTAATGAACTGAACAAACCTCTGGTAGTCACCATGTTCGATTTTTCCAATGATCGAAATGCCGATTCTGCTCGGTTCGTCGATTAGCTGGAAGTTGGCAGCCCCAGATCTGACCGGAATCGCCACGATGAGAATCGTGAGCGAAGTTTGAAGCAGCTTCAAGAATGCCATGGGCGGCTCTCTCAGACAGGACACTTCGAGCTTGACTGATTTTTCGGCCACATCATCGATGGTCAAGGCGCGAGAGGGTTCAATCAGAGTGTAAGTCTCTTACTGCGAGTCTCGCCTTTCGTAGCAGCGCATTCGCAGCGAGTTCCTACGACGCGCCTTTGGGTCTTGCGACAGCCACCCTTGAGAGCCGGTCTGCCATCCGTGTTTGCCAACCGGGTCCCGTAGCCCTCCATCGCGCAATTACGTCCGCAGGCAAACGAAGCGAGATGAGTTGTCGCGGATTGGCCGAGCGTGGGCGGCCACCTTTTCTGACGACGGCCCGGGCAAGCATGTCGTCGGTTAGCTCAGGAAGTTCCTTGTACTCGGCTGGCTTGATCCGATGCGCGTCCACGCGCGCGAGATCAGAGCCCGAAGTACGGCGCAAGGCGGTCTTTCTCACGGTCGTTGGCCTTTCTCATGCTGAAGATGTGGCGAACCGCGCCACGCGGGGTGTAGCCGATCACCACGAGCCGACTTTGGAGGCTTCCGTAGCAGATGATTCTCCTCTCTCCGTAGTCCTTGCGAAGATCCTCGACCTCGACGGTAACGCCGTTGAATACGAGGACAGCATCCTCGAAATCCAGTCCACGTTCCCTCAGGGTTCGTATTCGCTTTGCCGGATCGTAGCTGATTCGCACCCCGTTATTGTATCTACAATAACCACGCCATGCCAGTAGTGCGCCTGTCAGCGGCTATACGCGAGCCAAGTTCATCATCGGAGCAAATCAGCAATGGGTCCTCGGGGAACTGCGGAGGCGACAGCGCTCAAAGCGGCGAAGCCAACGCACTGAAATTGTTGGGCCTTTTGCGAAGAGCGCTCTTCGCACAAACAGAGAACAGAGAGGGAAAAGGGGACAAGTTCGACCGAAATTCTCACGACCCCGATGGGGCCGCTCTTCGCACCCGTTGCCAAACGCGCGGATTCATTGGGAAATTTCGGGCAAAAAAAGGTCAGACACTGTCTGACCTCAGAGGCTGTGGTGGCGGGGCGGCGACACACCTTGACGCGGGAATGCCCCGATAATCGACCACCCGCGATCATGAGCGTCGGGGCGATCTAAGGTGCCGTGAGCGACGATACGTCGAGCACGTACATCTGTCGCTCGCGCTCGTGCACGGAGTCGATGCAGACCTGCCGACCGTCGCGGCTCCAGCGCGGGTGCAGGTCGCAGCGGTTCTCCTTGGAGAGCGCCGGGTCCGCCCAGAATCGCCCGAGGTCGTGGCGAACGCCCCGGTCGCAGTCGAACAGGAAGAGCGTCCGCTCGTGCGTTCCCGCGTCCGGATAGGTGTCCGAGAGGAGCCATCGCTTGTCCACCGGCGAGAAGGTCATGTGGCCGTTCTCGACGAGGGTGCCCGCGCCGATGACCTTCACCTCGCTACCGTCGCGGTCCTCGTACTCGTGGTAGTGGATGGCGCCCGCGTGCGGCCCCCACACGATGATGCGGCCGTTGTCCCTCCAGAGCGGGTGCGAGATCTGCCACTCGGACTTCTCGTAGTCGAAGGCGCCCACCGCCGACGGATCGAAGTCGTCCGCGAGCTGCGGCAGCGGGTGGTCCGAGCATTCGAGCAGGCGCATGTCGCTGCCATCGGGGTTCATCGTGACGAGCCGGTGCAGGAAGCAGGTTTCGTCCGCGACGCGCTCGGTCCAGCGGTGCAGGAAGAGCACGCGCGAGGACGCGGGGTTGATCTCGATGTGACTTACCCAATGTATGGCCCTGTCCATCGAGGGCAGGTGGCGAACCTGCATCAGCTGCCGGTAGCTCACCACGAGGGACGTATCGCCCGTCTCCAGGTCCATGCGGTGGATGCCGTCGTCGGCGGGTGCCCGCGGCAGCGCGAAGGGGCCGCCGTGTTCGCTGTAGCCGATCGTCTCGTGCGTGACGTAGAGGCGCCGGTAATCCACGCACAGCGCGAAGCGGCTGTCGGGCGCGACCACGTAGACCGGCATCGGCAGGCGCGTCTTGCGGCCGGAGCGCACGTCGCAGATCGCCGCCCCGAAGCCGGGGTAGCGCGCCGAGGCGTCGTCCGTGCGGGTGTTGTAGACGGCGTGCAGGCCCTCGCGCCCGTCCAGCCACTGCAGCTGGCTTCCCATCTGCCAGTTCCAGGCCCGCGTGCGGTCGAACGCGTGGAAGCGGTCGTCCTCTTGCAGGTCGAAGTAGCCGACTGCAGCCTCGCGCGCAGGGTCGAGGCGGAAGTCCATCGCGGGAACCTGCTGTGCGAGCAGGTAGCGCGAGGTCCGGTCCCAGTTGGTCTTGTTGTAGTAGCCGAAGAAATGGTGGCCGGGGCCGGCGCCGACGCGGCGGCACGGGAAGGCGGGTGCGGGTTTCATGTGTCTTCCGTTCCGGGGGCGGGGCCGCGATGGGCCGCCGCGCGCATCAGTCTAGGGTGATCTTCCCCTGCTGGATGACCTTGTCCCACTTCGCCTTCTCCGCGGCGACGAACTGCTTCGCGGCCTCGCGCGAGTTTCCGACCGGCGTCATGCCCTGATCGAGCAGCCCCTTCTTGAAGTCGGCCGTCGCGAGAATCCCGCGGATGTCGGCGTTCAGCTTCTCGGCGATGGCGTCGGGAACGCTCGCGCCGACCGCGATGGTCGTCCAGGACGTGGCCTCGTAGCCAGGCAGTCCCGCCTCCGCCGTGGTGGGAACCTCGGGAAGCGCGGGCGAGCGCACCTTGCCCGTCACCGCCAGCGCCTTGAGCCGGCCGGACTGGAGGTGGCCGATAACCGTCGGCGGGTTCTCGAACATGAGCTGGATCTGTCCGCCCAGCAGGTCGTTCAGCGCGAGCGAGCTGCCCTTGTACGGCACGTGCTCGACGGGGGCGCCGGAAGTGATCCTGTAGAGCTCGCCGATCATGTGCACGGAGGATCCGACCCCGGCCGAGCCGAAGTGGATCGTGCCCGGCTTTTCCTTCGCGAGTGCGGTTAGCTGCTTGAGGTCCCTCACCGGTAGGCCCGGCGTGGCCACGACCACGTGCGGCATCTCGGCGAGGATCGTGACCAGCTTCAGGTCCTTGCCCGGGTCGTAGGCCAGCTTCTTGTAGACGCCGTAGGTCGCGTGCAGGCCGATGGAGCCCAGAAGCAGTGTGTAGCCGTCCGACCCTGCGTCCACCACGGCCTTGCCGCCGATGTGCCCGCCCGCGCCGGGTCGGTTCTCCACGATCACCGACTGCTTGTAGAGCTTCGAGAGCCGCTCGGCCAGCAGGCGGCCCTGCACATCCGAGCTGCCGCCGGCGGCGAAGGGCACGACGATCTTGATCATCTTGCCCGGGTAGTCGGGCTGCGCGGCGGCGGGCAGGCTGGCTGCCGCGCCCATGGTCAGCGCGACAAGGCCGGCCAGGACGGTTCTGCGGGACAGGTTGGCTTTCATGGTTTCCTCCAGGGCGTCGCCCGCGGCGGCGCCGCGGTGAATTTCCTGGCAGTCTAGGGACACCCGCTCCGCGGGGAAAATGCCTTCCCTTTGGTAGGCTATGCGGAATTGATATACCTATGGACCCGCCGCCGCGGCGGGCCGGAAGGAGACCGCCGTGCCCCGCCCCCTCACCCTGCGCGAGATCGCCGCCTTCCGGGCCGTAATGCAGACGGGCACCACCACGGGCGCCGCCGCGATGCTGCATACCACCCAGCCCTCCGTGAGCCGCCTGCTCGCGCAGATGCACAATGCCTCGGGCGTGCGCCTCTTCGACACCCACAAGGGGCGGCTGCGCCCCACGGACGAGGCACGCCGGCTGTTCGAGGTGGTCCAGCAGCAATATCTCGGGCTGGACGCGATCGAGCGCACGGTAGCCCTCCTTCGCAAGTCGGGAACGGGGTCGCTTCGCATCGGCAGCACGCCCGCGCTCGGCCTGGGCGTCCTGCCCGCCGTCGTTCACGTCTTTGCCCGCCAGCACCCCGACGTGCACGTCAACCTGCAGACCGTCAGCGCGCACGCGCTTCGCGAGGGGCTTCTCCGCGCGGCCTACGACCTGGCGCTGTCCACCACGCCCATCGACCACCCGCTGCTGGAGGCCTCCACCGTCCACCACTCGCACACCGTCTGCGTCCTCGGGCGTCGGCACGCGCTCGCCGCGCGGCCGAGCCTGCACGTGCGCGACCTGCGCGGGCAGGTCCTCCTCACGCTGAACGCCGACGACGAGTTGCTCGCCCCCTTCAACCGGACGCTGGCGAGCCACGGGATCGAGGCGGCCGCGACCCTCGAGACCACCTACTCCGCCACCATCTGCATGCTGGCCCTGCAGGGCACCGGCATCGGCATCGTGAATCCGTACGTGGCCTCGGTGTTCGCGCGCGATCTGGCGGTGCTGCCCCTGCGCCCCCGCATCCCGATCGCGGTGTGCCTCGCCTTTCCCGCGCACGCCGCGCCCTCAGCCATGGCGCAGGCCTTCGCGGGCCTCGTTCGCGCGCATTTCCGGGAGATGCCGGGCGGGCGCGATTGAGCATGCGGTTCCGGCGCCGTCGGTGGCGTACCATCTCCGCGTGGCGATCCCTTAGCCCCGTCGGTCCGTAAACCGACCGGGTACCTGGAACCCACCGTCTACTGGGCAAGGCCTCGACCTTGAGCGCCGGGGGCGGCGGCGACAAGGTGGCAGGGAGCTTTGAGAAACACTACCGCCGCATGGAAGAGATGAACAGCCCAATCCCTCCCAATGTGGCGATCGACGAGACAATGAGTCGCAACGAC
>ERZ761602.5579-NODE-5579-length-14785-cov-6.927631_pt1 | contig 14785 bp, 10 predicted proteins | sample MGYA00512165_ERZ761602 | MGnify/ENA primary metagenome ERZ761602 (study PRJEB28899, sample SAMN02445085) | bioreactor sludge metagenome | biome: EBPR sludge; isolation source: Thorneside wastewater treatment plant | place: Australia: Brisbane, Thorneside...
CCCGCGACCTCCGGCGTGACAGGCCGGCGCTCTAACCACTGAGCTACACCCCCGCTGGGTGCAATCGGGAAGTATGCCTAAGGTAAGGGATCCTTTGCAAGGGGCTAGGCGTGATACACAATAGATTCCGACCGCTTGGCCATGAAGTTTCTGCGAGTTTTCCTCTCTATCCTTGCCGTTGCCGGCTTGGTGGGCGCCGTTCTTTTCTGGAAAAAGACCAAGGAACCAAGCATCGATCCTAACCCGGTGGTTCCCCAAGCGGAGGCTTGGCGAGTCGTCACGACGACCCCCCCGGGCGGGACCCCGGTGCTGCTCTGGAACGGGATTCTTGGGACTCGAATTTCGGTCCTGGGGCTCAGTGTCGATGGAGACAAGGAGCTCTCAGCCTTTTTGCACGATCGCTATCAGCCCGTCGGCGAGGAAAAAATCGAGCCGATCCCGAGCCTGGGCTGGAGGGCGATCCTTGTCAATGGCAAGCCGATCTCAGCCCAAGACACGCTCCGTCACCGCCAGATTCTGGACTTTCGGACCGGTGCGGTTCGGTTGAGCTATGAGATTCGCCGTCCGGGCGGCGTGGCAAAGGTGGTCATCGATCTGAAAATTGATCCCGACCGAGCGATCTATCAGCAGAAGGTCCGCATCGAGGGACCGATCCAGTGGAAGTTTGACGTCGTCACTCGCCAGGCTGGACTGAATCGAGCCCCCGGCGTTGATGGATTTGCGGTGGCATTTTCGAGTCGACCGGTCCCGGTTGCACCCGCCCAGGCGTCGAAAACCCAGGCCATCGAGGTGCAAGAGATTTACACCTATGGCGGACCCATGAGTCCTTCCGGTCCAGAGAGTCTTGCGGCAGACTTTTGGACCACCGACATCGAGATTGAGGGGAACGTCGAAGATCAGCAGGCTGTCCGGGCAATGCTTCTGGCCCTGCGGACTTCCATTCATCCCGACCGTACCGAGCGAGTCTCGCCGATGATGCTCAGCAGCGATGTCTACTTTGGACACGTTTTCTGGGATGCCGACATCTGGGTCTTTCCAGCCTTGGCTCTCCTCGATCCAGATCGTGCCCGGGTGATCTCGGAGTACCGCCTGGGGATGGCCGCGCAGGCCCGTCAGAACGCGCTGGAGGCGGCCAAAGATCCGAACATCCCCTTTGGTGATCGGGCACCCCTTCAAGACGCCGTCATGTTCCCGTGGGAAAGCAGCGTCACGGGGAAGGAGACCGTCCCCGGACCCAGCCGCCAACAACACCACATCACGGGGTCGGTAGCCAAATCTCTCCAGATGGCGGCGGATTTAGGTCTTATCGATCAAGGCCCGGTGACCGCACTCGGCAAGCAGGCGGCTAACTTTTGGCTGGCCCGGAGCGAACGTATGCCGGATGGTAACTTCGGGGTTCGAGCCACGATGAGCCCTGACGAGTTTCATATTGGTGACAACGACCTTTACACCAACATCCTGGCCGAGTGGTGCATCCGTCGCTACCGCCCCGAACTAGCGCGCGAGTTCTTGCGGCCCCGCGACGCCACTACTTTTCTCACCTACGATAAGGATCGACTCCGGACCTATAAGCAAGCCGCGGCACTTTTGGCCGTCTATCCGCTTCAGGATCCAGCCGTTGAAAAAGAGGCGGAGGCGGTCTACTCTCGCTTCCACAAGAAAACGGTACCCAACGGCCCGGCGATGAGCGACTCGATCCACTCCATCGTGGCCGCGCGGCTTGGACGCAAGGAGGACTCCTATGCGCACTGGCGGGCGAGTTGGGTGGATTTCACGCGGCACCCGCTCTTGGCGTTCAGCGAAAAGCGGCGGTCCAGTCGCACCTACTTCACCACCGGCGCTGCGGGCACCTTGCAGGCGGTGCTTTTCGGATTTGGTGGGCTCCGTATCGACGACCAACCGCAGGAAGGGTCGGCGTGGTCCAAGGAACTCAAGAACGGTCGCTGGCTCTCGGTCCGCCCGAATCTTCCCAACCAGTGGAGCAAACTCACCTTGCGGGGTCTGCACATCTTGGGAGACCGCTACACGATGGAGATCACGTCGTCTGGGGTGAAGGTGACCGAAGAAAACTTAAGCAGTAAAGCGACGCCATAAGGCAGATGCCCCCCGCAAGAAAGTATGGGGAAGCAGGGTTCCAATCAAACATCGCCCCTCCGAGGGTCGGGCCAATCAGAAACCCCGCCGTGCGGGTGCTTTGCAGAAGTCCGAAGAGCTCACCCTGCCGGTCGTCGGCGGTCAATCGGCTAGCAAGGGCGTTGATCGTGGGGTTCGCAATCGCGCTCCCGGGGGCATACAGCGTGGAGGCGAGAAAGAGAAAGCCGAGAGAGGGCGCGAGAGGGAAGAGGGCCAACCCCAGACCTTGGAGCAAATAGCTGCAGGAGAGTAGCGTGCGATCGGAGAATCTCTGACTGATCTTTTGGAGGAGGTAGGCCTGAATCGCAAAGGCGATGAGGCTCTCATAACCGAAGATCCAGCCGAATTCCTTCTCCCCAAGTCCCATTTCGTTCTTGAGGAGTCGGCCAAAGGTCCCTTCCAGAGTCGCGAGAGAGAACCAAGCGATCACGCTTACGAGGACGAGGTTGCGGAGGTCGGGGAGGGTTCGGAGGAGGTCCCAGGCGCCGCGCTTTGCCTTAGGGCGATCCTCTATTGCCTCTTGCTTTTTGGGCTCCCCCTTCATCGCCCAAGTCAGAAGGAGCGCGGAGAGTCCCGAAGCGGCAGCGGCGAAGATCCCGACAGAGAGGTTGCCGAGGCTCTCGCCTACGATCCCGCCAATGGACGGGCCGGTCATCAATCCGAGGGCAATTGCGGCGCTGACCTTGCCCATCTGGCCGGTTCGGTGGCTTTCCGGAGTATTGGCGGAAACATAGGCGCTCGCAACGGCGACATTTGCGCCGCCCAGTCCGGCGAGCATTCGGCTCAGAAAGAGCCACTCCAGTCCTCCGGCGAATCCATAGGTTAGGTTGCCAAGTCCGGCGAATAGGGTGCATCCGACCGCCACCGGCCGCCGTCCGACTCGATCGCTGAGTCGGCCCCAAAAAGGAGAAGCAAAGACCTGAACGAGGAACATGCTGCTGAGCATCGCCCCAATCAAACGGCCATCTTGGGTAAAGCTCTCGGCAAAGATTTGGATATTGGGAATGATCATCCCAAAGCCCAAGAGATCCAAAAAGAGCGCAACAAACAGCGCAGACGACCGCACCCTTGGAGGATAACCCATAGCGCGGGTAGGCTCCCCAGCATGTCTCTTTCTCGTCGATCCTTATTGGGTGGAAGCCTGGCTGGATTAGGGGCCATGGCCCTGGGCGGAGTCCCCAAGCTGAAGCCGGGACGCAAGCCTCGGAACGTGATCTTTTGTGTTTCGGACGGCATGGCGCTCCAGACTCTGGCGATGGCGGCTCACTATCGGGATTTGGTCTTGGGTCGCAAGGGATATTGGATGGAGCTTATGGCTCAGGAAGACGTGGTTACCGGCCTTCAAGACACGCGATCCCTCAGCTCGCTGGTGACCGATTCGGCGGCTGCGGGCAGCGCCTGGGGTTCCGGTCAAAAGGTCTGGAACGGGATGATCAACACCTATCCCGATGGGACGAAGCTCTACCCAATCGGGCTTGCCGCGCGGGATCGGGGCATGAACATTGGTCTGGTGACGACGACCACCATCACTCACGCGACCCCGAGTGGATTCACGATTCAGATTGAGGAACGAGACCTGGAGGGGTTGATCGCAGAGCAACACCTGACGACCGGAGTCGACGTTTTGCTCGGCGGTGGGGACCGGTTCTTCAACCGCGAGAAGCGCCGCGACAAGATGGACCTCTACACCGAATTTGCCAAGAAGGGTTACCGGGTTGTGAAGGATCGAAATGAACTCCTTTCGGCGCGGCCCGGGCGAACCCTCGGGATCTTTGCCGATGGGCACATGCCCTACACGGTGGACCGCGACAACGACCCCAAGATCGCCGAGGCGGTGCCCACTTTGGCCGAGATGACCCGCTTTGCCATCGATACGCTGCGAGATAACGACAGCGGATTCCTGCTCCAAGTTGAAGGCGGGCGGGTGGACCATGGCGGACATGCCAATGACGTCGGGGCCTTGATCCACGATCAGCTTGCCTTTGAAGAAGCGATCAAGGTGGCGGTCGACTTTGCCCGCCGGGATGGTGAGACGTTGGTCGTCATCACGAGTGACCACGGTTGTGGTGGACCTTCGTTGAATGGGTCGGGGCCGGAGTATTTCGATTCGACCGCCGGGCTTCAGGCCGTGAGCAAGATTCGCTCAAGCTACGGACCGATGTTGACCGAGCTCGGGAGTGAACCCACGGTGGAACGGATCCGCGAAGTTGTCGAAAACCGGCAAGGAGTTCAATTGAAGGCCGACGAGGCGGAAGCCATGCAGCAAGCTCTGAAGCAGAACTCGCCTTTCCGATTGGCTGAGCACAAAGCGGCCGCGAGCTCGACTTTGGCGCTGCTCCTCGGCAACACCACCAAAGTCGGCTGGACGGGATCGCAACACACCAATGAATTCACGATTCTCAATGCCCTAGGCCCTGGCGCCGAGCGGTTCTCTGGGATCTATCAGAACTCACGGGTCTACGACGTGATTGCCGAGCTGATCGATGTGCGATACAAGAATCCATCGATGACCTTTGAAAAGGCACAGAAGGACCGCGAATCCAAAAAGCAGAGCCTCAACCCCGAGCTGCGCGAGTGGTACGCCCAAACGGACGACGAGCTTGGCTGGCACTAAGCTCCGTGCGCTTTGGCCGCTCATCTTGATGGGCCTGCTCGCGGCGATTCCGCTGCGGGCCATCCTCATTGGGGGTGAAACGCCCGGTCCGTGGGATCAAATCGCGACCATGGTTCCAGGTGGTCCGGGGGCAAAGGGACTCCCCGCCTGGCAGGTCCTCCAGGCGGATGGGGCCTTGCAATTCTACGGGTGGAGAAAGCAGGTGCTCGAAGCCTATTCAGCGGGTGCCGTTCCGGTGTGGAATTCCCACAGTCTCGGCGGGATTCCACTGGCCGCCAACTCGCAGTCGGGGGCGTACTATCCGCCCCATGTGCTACTGGGAGTTTCCGGGGTCCCGGTAGGGGTCGCGCTAGCGTTGCTGGCTTGGTTCCACCTCGTCGTGGCTGGACTCGGGGTGGCGGCGCTTGCGAGGCAGGTGGGGGCGACTCCCCTCGGGGCAAGTCTTGGTGGGGGATTGTTCGCGGTTTCGCCTTTCATGGTGGGTTGGGTCGCGCTTCCGAGCGTGATTTCGACCGTTGCCTGGGTACCGTGGCTCGTAGCGGCTGTCCTCCAGGCCCTGCGAAGAGACCGCGCAGTGAGCCTTATCGGTGCGGGACTGGCTAGTACGATGATGGTTTTGGCGGGACACCTGCAGTTTGCTGCCCTTGGGTTACTTGCCGGGCTCGTAACTTTGGTTGCGGGTTGGGTCGTTTTTCGGCCTCGCTTTGCCGTCCGGGATCTGTGTCTGGCTCTCGTCGGATTGGGGCTGTGTGCGGTTGGAACCCTCGTTTTGATCCGGCCCGTTTTGGAATATAGCCAGCTCTCCCACCGGAGGAACACCCCGACGGCCGAAGGCTATCGGGCCTTCTTGGGAGGTGCGATGTCGCCACCCGAGGCGGTGGGATTGGTGGACAGCCGACTCTTTGGGGACTCAACTGCGCGGGTTAAGGTCTCGGAGACCCTTGAAGCGCAAGCTTTTTGGCCGACCCTCCGACGCCCGGCCGCAACCTATCCCGAGACCGCGCTCGGAATCGGGGCGATTGGATTGGTTCTCGCCTTCTTGGGTCGTTGGAACCGCCGCCTGATCCCGGTCCTATCGGTTGGGATCCTCGGGGTCCTCGTGGCCTTCGGTACCCCTTTCAATCAGATGCTGTATTTCGGAGTCCCGGGTTGGTCAAGCACCGGGATTCCCGCGCGGGCGGGCTTTCTTGTCGCGCTCTGCCTCGCGGTTCTGGCCGCCAGAGGGGTGGGTCGGGGCCGCTTTTCGACTATTGCTCTTGGAGCTGGTGGGGCGACGATTGTTGGGAGCTTGGTCTTGGCAAATGCTCAGGACGTGACCGGGATGGCGATGGTGGGAGCCTTCCCGGCGGTCATGGCCGCTCTTCTGGCTGGGATCTTGGTGGTAGGAGGAGCCCGAGCCACGCTACCCAATGGCTGGCGGACGGGCACCCTCGCGGTTCCCATGGTCTTTGTTGCGGCACTCTTGGTTCCGGTGCCTCCTAGTGGAAAAGTTCCGGATCTGAGCGGGCTGCCTCGCCCGGCTTCTGGTCAACGGGTGGCTGTCGAGATGGGCGATTGGAATCTCTACGACACCCCCAGAGCGCTGCTTCCCCCCAATCTCTTGTCGATCGCTGGAGTCAGCGAGGTCTCCGGATATGATTCGCTGATCAGCCGTGACCGGGTCGAGTGGTTCAAGAGGATCGCCGGCGAAGAACCCGCCCCTCCAGAAAACGGCAACATGATGAGGATCCGCGAGATCACGAACCTGGAGCCCTTGATCGACGCCGGGGTCGAGCTCATCTACGCCCGTCGCCCGATTCCAGGGGCCGAGCCGATTTCGACGATCGGGGCCGTTACGATCCACCGCATCCCGGGGGCGCCGATCGTCCAGGGAGACCGAGGAGAGGTCCAGTTCCGCCGTCTGCCAGGAGGAGGCATCGAGTTTGATCCCGATGGATCGGAGTCCTACCTCGTGCGAGAACAATTTTCACCGAATTGGTCGGCACGGCAGCAGAATCGGGAAGTTTTTCTTCAGAAAGAGGGGCCTTGGATCCGGATCAAGCCGTCCGGAGAACAGAAACCTATCCGCCTAGACCCAGATCCGTCAGCCAATTCGAGGCTGTTTTTAGGCTTTTTGGCCCTCTTCCTTGCAGTTCTGCTCCAAGGATTGATAAAATTAGTATCATTACGAAGGCAACGGACCTTCCTGAAGTCGTAACCATGAATCAACCGATCCTATCGCCCGACCTGTTGCAAGACAAGATCGGTGAGAGTCGTTGGATGGTGACCATCTTCAACAACGATTGGACACCCATACAAGATGTCGTCGATGTCTTGATGACGGCTACGGGGTGCACGTTGGAAGAAGCTGCAATCGAAACATGGGAGGCTCACCACTTCGGGAAAGCGCCGGTTCACTTTGCCGATCAAGTGGAGTGCGAACGGGCGGCTCGGGTGATCAACGCCATTGGCGTGGTCACCGAGGTCGGGCCGGAATGGAATGACTGATGCAACCCTTCTGTAGCTCCCCTGGGACCATCGAGCGTCCCGAATTACACGATAGCTCTCAATCTGGAAAAGACCGAGGCTGGATCGTCACGGTTTACAATAACGAGCACAACACCTACGAGGAGGTCATGACGGTTCTGATCTTGGCGACACACTGCGACGAGCAGGAAGCTTGGATCGAGACGTGGGAGATTGATCACCTCGGTCAGAGCGTGGTCCACCAGGCGGGCCAGGAAGAATGTGCCCAAGTGGCGTCGATCATCTCCTCGATCGGGATCCGGGTCGAAGTCTCTCAAGAGTGCTGATCAAAGGTACTCTCGAACCTCACCCAATGAGCGAAAACGTGATCATCATCGGTTCCGGCCCGGCCGGATACACCGCGGCTCTCTACGCCGCCCGAGCCAACCTGAACCCCCTCGTCTTTGCTGGATGGCAACCAGGCGGGCAGCTGATGATCACGACCGATGTCGAGAACTTTCCTGGCTTCCCGGAAGGGATCATGGGGCCGGACATGATGAAGCTCTTCCGCGATCAGGCGGTCCGCTTTGGGGCCCGGGTCGAGGAAAAGACTGTCTCGGCCGTCGACTTCAGCAAGTCGCCCTATAAGGTGACGGTCGACGGAGAGGTTTTCGAATCCAAAACGATCATCATCGCCACCGGCGCCTCGGCCAAGTGGTTGGGTATCCCTGGCGAGCAAGAGTTCGGCGGGCACGGAGTTAGCGCCTGCGCCACGTGCGACGGCTTTTTCTTCCGCGGCAAGAGTGTTTTGGTGGTTGGCGGCGGCGACACCGCGATGGAGGAGGCAAACTACCTCACTCGCCACTGCGAAAAGGTGACCATCGTCCACCGCAGAGACCAGTTTAGGGCCAGTAAGATCATGCAAGATCGCGTTCTCCGGAATCCGAAGATCGAGGTCATGTGGAACTCTGCACTGGACGCAGTTGTTGGCACCGACATGCCCAAGAAGGTAACCGGAGCCGTGATTCGTTCCACCGTCGATGACTCAACCCGAGAGGTCGCCACCGATGGAGTCTTTATCGCCATCGGCCACAAACCGAATAGCGATCTCTTCGAGGGAGTTCTCGATCGAGACGAGAACGGCTACCTTCTCGTTCAGCCAGGTTCTACTCAGTGCAAGATCCCCGGCGTTTTCATCGCCGGAGACGTGGCCGACCATGTCTACCGCCAGGCCGTGACCGCCGCCGGAACCGGATGCATGGCCGCGATTGACGCGGAGCGCTACCTCGAATCACTCGGCGAGTAGCCTGCGGATGACCTCCATCTCTCTCTTTGGGGCGCTCGTGTTGGCGTTTGCCCAGAAGGCTCCCTCGGATCTCATCCCGGGAGAGCGGCTCGCCGCGGAAATCCTTCGTGGAGGCCGGGTGCAAATTTCTGGTGACTACGGGGTTCGCAACCGGATCGACTACGCCGGGAGCGTCACGCTGGAGGGGCCAGCTGTGATCTCTGCCGGACTCAGCCTCCCCTCGGGGATCTGGAAGTTGCCGGCGGCCGAAATCCAGTCACGGCTGCCGGTCTCTGCACGCGGCCAGGTGAGGATGGTCGAACTGCCCTTCGATGCCATTCGAGGCGGATGGCATTCTGAGCAGGGCCAGGCTGGGCATCGCAGCGGGGCAGTGGGGGCAAATTCCCCCGATCAGCCCCTCGTCGTGGTTCAGGGGAACACGGCGCTTTCGGTTGCGTCGAGTTTGGGTCCCGGGGGCTATCTCTGGTCGCGAGTGACTCGTCCGAGCGGTTCGCCGACCTTGCTCAAGAGCAACCTCGCGGCGACTGGGATCAATGCCCGTGCGGTGGTCTTCGCCGACGTGGATTACGACGTGGCCAACGTGGCGGTCCGAAAGTTTTCCTCCGATGGCACCGTCGAGTTAGGAGCTAACCCTTTTGCCATCCGTGGAGCCCGGGGTACGACGGACTGGACCCGACGACAGCGGTTCCGGTTGATCAACGCCCTGGAGCTTTTGGACCAACCGGGCGAGTTCGTGTTGGATTCCGATGCTGGCCGGATTTACTTTTGGCCTTTGGCAAGTACGGATCAGGTCCTGACCGTGAGTTCACCCCGACGACAAGGCACTGGCAACACGATCTTCGAGCGTCCGCTGAACTTCACCGGCGCCAAGAAGGTCGTCCTCCGAAACCTGACTTTCCGAGCCGGGATCTCGGATGCGATCCGTCTGCAGGATTGCGAAGACGTGTTGATTGAGAACTGCCGGTTCATCGGGATGGGGCAGAACGCCGTCGTCATCCTGAGGAGCCAGAACGTCACCATCCGCGATTGCACCTTTCAGGATTCCTACCGATCTCACGTGACCATTGGAGGATTTGGGAATCAAGACGCGGCCCTTCGATCCGACGGAACCGCCAACCCGCTCGGTCCTTCTATGCTTGCCTTCAAGAGCGATGGCATTCGATTCGAAAACTGCCGATTTGAGCGTAGTGGACTCCTCTATCCGGCAAGTCCCGCGGTTCAGCTGGTGAACTATCCTGTCGGGGTCGAGTTCGAAAACTGCGACTTTGTCGATACCGAGGGTCCGGCGATTCGCCTCCATGGGATGCTTCACCGGGTGCGGAACTCCCGGTTCACCCGATGCGTTCGGAGCGTGACCGATGCAGGCGCGGTCGGCAGTGGTCGCTCGTGGATCCAAATCGGCAACGTGATCGAGAATTGCACCTTCACGGACATTACTCGGAGAGAACCAGGGGGACCGCCGGAGAACTCCCTTGCCGATGACGTGGCGGGAATCTACTTCGATGACGGGATCGGCGGTCAGTCGGCGAGCAGGAACCGGTTCATCAATTCTCATCTCGCGATCCTGAGCAATGGCGGACGCTACAACCTCTTCGATCGAAACGTCTTTGAGAACACCCGCGCCCTGCGGCCCTACTTCATCCGCAGCCGCCCAAGTGATGCGCCGAGAAATTTCAATCTGTATTACACCGAAGCCCGGTGGTTGATGATCGGGGCAAAGTCGTTTGATGACGCGAAACTCGCGGTGGGAAGCTATCGAAGGTTTCAAAAGTCGGGGAACGACCTACTGGACCTCTTCCGTTCCCTGCCTGCGGCTCACTGGCAACAAGCGACTAGGATCGACCAAGCGATCGGCGGGCGTACGGCCCTTGACTACCTCTTGGGAACCTGGATCGACGAGGGGCGGATCCTTAGCGGAGACCCCCAAGACACCCAGACCTTTGGCTTTGTTCCCGGCGCGCGGGGCGAATGGTGGGTGCTGAAGAACGAGAGCAACCTCTTCCGGTGGAACCCAGCAGACTTCAAGCCGAGTAGCAACGCCAGCCGCGCCGCGCTCAACCGGGCGAGCCGGGCGCCAAGCACGACTCCCAAAGCGTTTTACTATGGCTTCTTAGGCGAAGCCGTCCGCTAGGCAACCTTGAGGGCGCCAAGGATCTCGACGTCGGCCCGCGAGCTGACTTCGTTGTAGGCCACGACGTGCAGACCGGGGATGTATCGACTCAGAAGGCGTTGCAAGGGAAGTCGGAGTTGGTTACCGCAGAGCAATACGGGCTGCATTCCTTGGGCCATGGCCGATTGGACCTCGCTTTCTACTTGGGCGGTGACGCGGTTTTGTTCTTGGGGATCAAGCACCAAGACCTGGCCGAGACTCGTGTTTTGGATCGACTCGATCAGCGCACGTTCCAAGGCGGGTTCGAGTGAGAGGCAGTAGAGCTTGTTGGTGTCGTCGAGGTACTGCCGGGTGATGGTGCGGCTGATGGCGGCCCGGACCAGCTCTCCGAGTTGGTCGGGGTCCTTGGTTCGCTGGCAGAAGTCGGCCAAGGTTTCTAAGATCGTCACCATGTCGCGGACTGGGATTCGCTCTCTCAACAGGTGTTGAAGTACCTTTTGGACTTCGCCGATCGTGAGTTGGGCGGGGATGAGCTCATCCACGACGGCGCTATTGATCATTTTGGTGGAATCGACGAGGGTCTGGACATCTTGGCGGCTGATCAGTTCGGCCGCGTGGGCCTTGACGACTTCGCACAGGTGGGTGGCAAGGATCGCGCTGGGTTCGATGACCGTGTATCCGTTCATCTCGGCTTGCTCACGGATGGCGGGATCGATCCAGAGAGCTTCGATCTTGAAGACTGGCTCGACCGTGGGTTCGCCGACGACCGGGCTGAGGACGTGGGCGCCTCCCATCGCGAGGAGCTTATCGGGTCGGAGTTGGGCCCGGACGATCTCCTCGCCCCTGACCTTGATAATGTATTCATCCGAATCGAGGCTCACCGAATCGCGGATGCGGACCTGGGGCATGACGTAGCCGAGTTCCAGCGCCACCTGACGCCGAGTTGCGCCGACGCGGTCGGGCAAGTCGCCTCCAGATTTCGGGTCGGCAATCCGGGTAAGTGCATACCCTATCTCGATCTCAAGGGCATCGACGGCGAGTAGGGGCAGGATCGCCTCGGCCGAGTTCGGGTTGATTTCGGGAGCCGTCGTGACCATTGGTTGATCCTCGGGCTTGGGTGCGATTTGGAGCGCTTGGGTGATTTTGTCGCCGTGCTTGCTGGCCAAGCGATAGAGTCCGAAGAGGCCCAGGCCGGTGCCGATGAAGATGAGGGCCGGAAAACCCGGGATGAAGGCAAAGGCGAGAAGGGCCCCGCTGGCGCTCGCGAGCGCCTTAGGTTGGCCAAACATCTGGGAGATGACCTCTCCACCCATGGAGCGTTCTTGGCCGGTCCGGGTGACCAAGAGACCGCTGGCGGTGGAGATCAGCAGAGCCGGGATTTGACTCACCAGACCTTCGCCAACACTAAGAAGGGCATAGGTCCGGAGGATCGTCATCGCGTCGCCTTCGCCGCGGAAGAAGCCAACCGCGAATCCGCCGATGATGTTGACCACGATGATGAGGATCGAAGCGACGGCATCGCCCTTCACGAACTTGCTCGCACCATCCATCGCGCCATAGAAGTCCGCTTCTTGCTTGACCTTTTTGCGGCGCTCGCGGGCTTGGTGTTCGTCGATCAGGCCGGCGGCGAGGTCGGCGTCAATCGCCATCTGCTTACCGGGCATGGCGTCCAAGGTGAATCGGGCCGTGACTTCGCTGACCCGTCCGGCACCATTGGTGATAACGATGAACTGGACGATCATCAGGATGATGAAGGCCACAAACCCGACGACGAAGTCTCCGCCAAGGACGAAGTTGCCAAACGTTTGAATCACCGCCCCGCCGTCACCGGTGCCAAGAATCAGCTTGGTGGCGGCGATGCTGAGGGCCAATCGAAACAGCGTGGTGACGAGGAGCAGCGAGGGGAAGACGCTGAACTTGAGAGGATCATCGACGTTGACCGAGGCAAGCAAGATCACCACCGACGTGGCGATCGCGATGACGAGACCAAAGTCGAGAAACCAGTGGGGAAGGGGCAGGATCAGCATCCCGACCACCACGATGAGTCCGAGTCCAAGCATCAGGTCGGTATGCCGGAGGATCTTTTGCAACGCCGCCATAAAATCGAGGCCCATGGAGGCCTGTTGGATTTATCGGCGGTGTTTGGGCTTTGGCTCAGGTTCAAGGACCCGGACCATATCGAATTCAAGGGTTCCTGGAGCACTCAGGAGTGATGAAGATTCTGAGAATGACGAGGAATGATGGTCAAAAAAGAACCGGTACGGCGAAAAATCGTCACAAAACCATGACTCTCCCGAGATATGGGATGATGAACTTTCGCATACTGGCACTTACCCTAGGCTGCAGTCTTGCTGGGGTCTCCCAAGCGTCGACCCTCCTCTACGGCCTCGAAAGGGATGGGTCGTTTAACCGGTTGATGACCATCAACACCTCAACCGGAGCCGCAACTCCACTCTTCAGCTTTTCCGTCGGCACCGGGGTGCGGACAATTAGCCTTGCCTATAACCCCAACACCAGTAAGTTTCTCACCGTCGGGGCGATCGACCAATTCTCCTCGCAGTTGATCGAGATCGACCCAGTCGCCCAAACCGCCTCCGTCGTCACCCACCAAGCTCCTGGCTCGTTCCTTGAAGGGGTCGAGTACTCGCCATCCCTTGGAGGCATCGTGGTGAGCTACGGAATTTCAAACAACTTCACCAGCGGCCGACTTGCGCTTCTCAACAACAGCTACCAACTGCTGCAGAACCAACCGACCACCGGGATGACCGATATGGACATGCTGTTCCTAGATTCGACCGGGGCACTCAACGCAATGGACACCAACAACCTCTCGGGTGGCTTCCAGCGAAATAGGCTGAATACTCCGTTTGGCGTATTGAACCGGGTGGGAGTTGGCGCGAACATGTATGCGGCCAATGATCTCGACGCCGTATGGAAGGCGGATGAAGGGAAGATGTTCTTGAACCGGGGTTCGAGTCTGTCGCTGATTAACCCGGCGAGCACTTCTCTGACGAGCGTCGGATCCTATGGAACCTCGCCGAACCTGATGGTCGGGCTCGCAGTGGCTCCCGTACCCGAACCGGCGACCCTCGCCGCACTCGGACTCGGAGTGGCCACCCTGTTGCGACGACGAAAGTCGGCCTGAGGACCGCTTCAAAAGTGGGAAAAGCCCGAGGCGCTTGTCGCGTCTCGGGCTTCTGTGTGGCTCCGACTCGGAGCGAGCAGTTAGTCCTTCGGTTCTTCGAAGACATCGGCGCCGAAGGCCTTCAGCAGCTCTTCGTCGACCGGGAGTTGCTCCTCGGCGAGTTCGGCTTCGCTGATGTCCGAGATCGTTCCTTCGGTCAGGGCCTCGCTCAGCGGTCGGGCTTCGAGAACCACGTCGCTGAACTTCTGGGTGACCAGTCGGATCGCACGAATGGCGTCGTCGTTACCGGGGATGACCACATCGGCCAGATCGGGGTCGCAGTTCGTATCGACGATGGCGACGACCGGGATGCCGAGGCACTTGGCTTCTTTGACCGCAATGTCTTCCTTGTTGAGGTCGACCACGAACATGACGGCCGGAACTCCGGGCATGTTGCGGATGCCTTCCAGGTAGCGGTTGAGCTTTTCTCGCTCTTCCATCCGCTTGAGCTGCTCCTTCTTGGGGAGTCGCTCCAGGTAGCCCTCGTTGATCATTCGATCGAGCTCCTTCAGGCGAGCGATTCTCCCTTGCATGGTCTTCCAGTTCGTGAGCATTCCACCGAGCCAGCGCTCGCTGACCCAGTACATGCCGCATCGCTGGGCGGATTCGCGGATCGCGGATTGGGCTTGTTTCTTGGTTCCGACGAAGAGGACGTTGCCGCCGTCTTCGACGATCTTCTTCACGTACTCCAGAGCATCTTCGAAAAGCTTGAGGGTTTGGTGAAGGTCAACGATGTAAATCCCGTTGCGAGCGCCGTAAATGTAGCGCTTCATCTTGGGGTTCCAACGACGGGTTTGGTGCCCGAAGTGGACGCCCGCTTCGAGCAACTCTTTCATGCTGAGTTCTGCCATATTCTTGGGTTTTTCCTCCGGCGCGTGGTGGGAGATCCCCTCTTCTCTTGAAGTCAATCGAGACCCAAGGGGCACACGTGCGCCGTGTGAGATGCGCATAGGATACCCGACCGCCGCCGGGCCCAATGCCACTCCCTCGCCC
>ERZ761602.5580-NODE-5580-length-14785-cov-6.378479_pt1 | contig 14785 bp, 8 predicted proteins | sample MGYA00512165_ERZ761602 | MGnify/ENA primary metagenome ERZ761602 (study PRJEB28899, sample SAMN02445085) | bioreactor sludge metagenome | biome: EBPR sludge; isolation source: Thorneside wastewater treatment plant | place: Australia: Brisbane, Thorneside...
CTCCTGACCATGCTGGGCGTCATCATTGGCGTGGCGGCGGTGATCATCATGATTGCCATCAGCGCCGGAACAGAAGCGACCATTGCCGAGCAAATTGAGGGGCTTGGCTCCAACCTGGTGTTTATTCAGGCCAGCTTTGGCCGGGGCGGCCCACCCGGCAGCAGCAACAATTCGCCTTCGTTGGTGTACGACGATGTGGAGATTGTGGCCTCGGTGGGCGGCGTGGCGGCTACCACGGTCGACCAGATGACCAACGTGACGGTCAAGGCGGGCGACGTGAGTTTGACAGACGTTGCCCTGATGGGCACAACCCTGGGCTTTCCGTCGGTGCGTGATGTGACGGTGGCGGACGGCCGTTTCTTCAACGAAACCGAGCTGGAGCGGTCGGCCAAAGTGGTGGTGCTGGGATCAGCCATCGCCGAGCAGCTGTTTGGCGAGCAGAACCCCATCGGCCAGTCGATCACGGTAGGTACCAATAAGCTGGCGGTTATTGGCGTGGCCGCCGAGAAAGGTGTGGTGGGCAATACCGACTTCGACTCGCTGATGTATGTGCCCATCACGCTGGTGTTCGACAAATTCCTCCCGGCGATGTTCCGCCAGTTTGCCGGGGACAATGTGCGCATCATTTACGTGCAGGTGGAAGAAGACGCCGACATGGAAATGGTGATCCAGCAAATCCAGCTGAAGCTGGCCACCAGTAAAGAAGTCTCGGTTGATGAGCTGCCGTTTACGATGCAGACGCAGCAAGACATCATTGATACGCAGGGGGCGACGACGGAAGCGTTTCGTAACCTGCTGGCCTGGGTGGCGGGGGTGTCGCTGCTGGTGGGCGGTATTGGCATCATGAACATTATGCTGGTAAGCGTAACGGAGCGCACGCGCGAGATTGGTATCCGCCAGTCGGTGGGTGCAACGCCCAACGACATTCGCCTGCAATTCCTCACCGAGGCGCTGATGCTTAGCCTGGTGGGCGGGCTGATTGGCATTGCCTTTGGTGTGGGCGGCTCGCTGTTGTTTGGCTCTACCAGCGACATGCGCACGGTGATTGTGCCCAGCTCAATTGCTCTGGCCTTTGGCTCGGCCGCGGCGGTGGGCATTTTCTTTGGCTTTTTCCCGGCCAACAAGGCCGCGCAGCTTGATCCGATTGAGGCGCTGCGGCATGAGTAGTTTTGGCCGCAGATTACGCGGATTTAGGGGATTTGCTTTGTTTAAGCAGAGATTTTGGAAAAGGAACAAATGATGAAGCGATTGATTTTGTGGCTTACGGTTTTGTTGTTTTTTACGGCCGCTTGTTCGTCGGCCGGGACGGGAAATGTTACGGCCGTCGATACCAATGAGGCGGAAACGGCCGTAACCACCCCCCGCCTGAACGACGACTACGCCGACGCCCTGCCGGTGATGACGCAGTTGGCGGCCGGTACCTTGCAGCTGGAAAGCAGCGATACGGCCGTTGATGAAACGTTGGCTGCGGAAATTCTGCCCCTGTGGCAGGCGGCGCAAAGTTTGAGCAACAGCGATACGGCCGCCGACATTGAAATTGAAGCGGTGCTTAACCAGATTCAAGACGCGATGCAGCCCGCCCAGGTGGCGGCCATTGCTGAGATGAAATTGACCAGCGACTCGCTTGCTGAGCTCATGACGAGCGGCGCGATTGCCTTTGGTCCTGGCATGGGGCGGGGCCAGGCAGACGGCGAAACCGAGGACAGCGGCTTTACCCCTCCCGCCGGTTTTGGGGCGGGTGGTGGGCCTGGCGGTGGGATGCCGGCAGGTGGCCCTGGTGGCGGCGGTGAAATGCCCGCCAGCGGCGGTGGTTTTGGAGGTGGTTTGGGCGGCAACTTTAGCGAAGATGATATGGCCACGCGCCAGGCGGAGTTTGCCTCTGATGAGGGGCTGGACGGGTTTCAGGACCAGGCCATGGTTGGTGCGGTGATCCGGCTGCTGCAAAGCAAGACGGGTGAAATGCCAGAGAATCCGATGGCGGGTGTGATGGAGGCGGTGTTTACGGCCGTGGCCGAGGCTACGGGTCTGACTGTGGAAGAAATCCAGGCGCAGCTGGGCGAAGGCACAACCCTGGCCGCGGTAATTGAGGCGAATGGGGCAGAGGTAACGGCCGTACGCGAAGCCATTATCACGGCTTTGAACGAACTGCCCAATGCCGCTGAGCTGGATGTGGAACAAATCACCAATAGCTGGCTGGGTGAATAATGGCTATAACGAATCAGGTGTACGACGCCAGAATGAGCCATTTCTGAGAGGCTTATGGGAAATAGATCTATTTAGAAATGACCGTTCGTAAAATTGGCAGTTGGTTATGGGGCGCCACCAACTACCTTCTGTTTTTAAGTGTGTCCAAAATTTTCCATGAAACTGTGGAGGTTGATATGAAGAAAGGTTTAGGTATTTTATTGTTGTTTGGTCTTTTGCTCACAGCAACCGCCTGTGGGCTTTTGCAGGAACCGGCGGAGCCAAGCGCCACGCTTGAAGCGGTGCCGCTGGAGGTTGACGAGGCTGATGAAGCGGCGGTGGTGGAAGAGGCAACGGCCGTTGCTGAAGAACCGCCAGTTGAAGTGGAAGAAGCCGCAGAAACGACTGAAACCACGACAACAACCAATGAAACGGCCGCTGCTGGCGGCCTGGTGGTGTATGAAATCAGCCAGGGTGAATCGGAAGTGCGCTTTGAGCTGGATGAGGATCTGCGCGGTACCCGGATCACCGTGGTGGGTACCACCGACCAGGTTGCCGGGCAGCTTGCCCTGGACCTGAGCGATTTGTCCACGGCCCAGGTGGGCGAAATTCAAATTAATGCCCGCACGCTGGCCACGGACAATGATTTCCGCAACCGGGCCATCCAAAACGAGATTTTGGAAACGGGCGCGTACGAAATTATCTCTTTTGTCCCCACGGCCGTAAATGGTCTGCCTGCTTCGGCAGCGGCGGGTGAAGAAATCAGCTTCACCATTGATGGCGATTTGACCATTCGCGACGTGACGGCCCCGGTGACTTTTAGCGTGACGGCAACGGCCGTTTCTGCCACCCAAATCACCGGCACCGCCACCGCCACCGTATTACGTGAAACCTACGGTCTCAACATTCCCGAGGTTCCCAACGTGGCCAACGTGGAAAATGAAGTGGATTTGATCATCACCTTCGTCGCCAACGCCTCCTAAAAAAATCGAGGAGTGAGCATGCTCACATGCAAACGGCTGGTGCAAAACCCGTTCCGCATCTGAGGATGCTCCACTCCTCACTCAATAGAGATTAGAGATTGGAGATTTTTTGAACTAATCTCTAATCTCCATTTCTCCAACTTCTCCTTGAATTTAATCCCCTGACTGCTTCGAATAATCCAACCCTAACAGCTCCGCCCCTTCGGAAACAGTGCCTTTGTGCGTGGTCTGGTTAAACGTTACCATGCGCTTGGTCATCCAGGCGATGAGCGGCTTAAGCGGTGAATGGATGAGCCGCTTTTTCAGTGCCCCTTCCCAGTAATTTTTGAAATATTGGTTGCGCCAGCGCCAGCGCAGCAGGCTGTAGTACGGTTTCAGCAGCCAATGCCCCTGCGACCGCCCCACAAACAAAATATCGTTGATGTCGCACATCACCTGCGCCTCGTCGTCGCTGATCCACGGCGTGTTGCCCCGGTTCAGGTCCATGTCGCACCAGCCTTCCTGGTTGGCAGGCGGCACGTAACCCATTTCCAACGCCTTGCCCCAGAGCGGTGTGCCGGGGTAGGGCATGTAGACGCAGACCGAGCAGCGCACCTTCTCGCTCATCGCCGACAATGCTTCGATGGTGTCGAACGTTTCCTTGGTTTCGTGCGGCTGTTCTTCCGGCATGCCCACAATGAAGGAGCAGTTGGCTTCGATGTGCGGCGCGTATTGCACCAAATTGCCGATGCCCCACAAAATTTGCTCGGCGTCCTGGTCCTTGGTCATGCGGTCCAGCACCTCTTGCGACGCCGATTCGACGCCGATGTTGACCCATTGGCAGCCGGTGTCGTTCATCCACTGCACAAATTCCGGCTTCAGCAGCTGCACACGCACCTGCCCGCTCCAGGGCATGCCGATTTTTTCTACCAGCCGCTGCATCGGCTTGATCCGGCCAAACAGGTAGTCGTCGGCGTAATCAATTGCGTCCACCTGGTAGTTGTCTTTGAGCCATTGAATCTGGTTGATGATGAATTCGTCGGAATGCTGGCGCCAGGTGCGCTTCATGACTACTTCGTTGTAGCAAAAGCCGCAGCGGAAGGGGCAGCCGCGCGAAATGTAGACGGGGATGGCGCGTTTATACGGCCCGCTGGGGATGAGGTAGGCGGCCACGTTGGCCAGCAAATCCCAGCGTGGGTAAAATTTGTCGAGGTCCTGGATGAACGGCCGTTCCCGCCAAAACAGCGGAAAACCATCACCCTCGCGCTTGTAGGCCAGTCCGGGTACGGTGGACCAGTCACGCGGCGGCACCCGGCCCGCCAAAATCAGCGCAAACTCCTGTGCGGTCTCCTCGCCTTCGTTCACAATGACAAAATCGACGTATTCTTCTTTGAGCACTTCGGTGGGCATGATGGTGGCGTGCACGCCGCCCCACACCACGGGGATGCCCAGATCATGCACCCGCTTCGACGCCTCGATGGTGGGTCTGAGCTGCGGCCCGGTAATGGTGCTGAAACCGACAAAAAGCGGCCGTTCCGCCGCCACCTGTGCCACAAACTGTTCGAGGAATTCGGCCGTTTCGTGGAAAATGCGGCAGCTAAAGCCCACCTGTTCCAGCGCATCCGCCACGTACATAATGCCAAACGGCGGGTACATGTCCCGGTGGTTGCGGAAATTGATGAGAAAGATGGTGCTGCTGGCGTCGGAGGGCTGCTGTGGCAGGGAGTCAGGGGAAACTTGAACGTTACTTAAAGTTAACATTGATTGGGCCATTCGATTTTTCCTCTTCCACAAGTTGAAATCAGGTGTTGATCGTGCTTCTATCTTACTTGATTTCTGCAAAATAACAGTCTATTTGGGCGAGCTTGAGGTTTGCCCTACAATTTTTCTAAATATTTCCCCATAAAACTCAATTCTTTAGGCCACAGCTAGGCTTTACAATTTGTTTGGCGAGAATTTACTTCCATCGAGAAGCAAAGGCAACTCACCTCATTCAGCATCCCAACAGGTGTATAACGCTGTTATCAACTGCAACATATTTAGACACAGGCAAAAATTTTGGCGACTTCTTTGCTTGTGTCTTACCTCTGATCCGAAACCCATTTTGTATACCTGTAGCTCGTTTACAGAAAGCAGCTTTCATTTTTGTGTTTTTGGTCAATAAGTCGTCGGGCAATTAAAACAGGAGGCAGTGTCCATGAGAAGAGTTTCCTTTTGGCTGATTGGTTTGGGGGTTTTTTTAAGCGCGCTAGGCTGGTGGGGATTGCAACCAACCAACGCCGCCATTAATGATTCGCTGGAAACATCCGTTTCCTCTTCTCTCCATCCAAACTACAACCTGGCTTCTGCTGCCCCCCGGCAGCAAGGCAGCGGTGAGTGCGCTATCTATGCCGTTGATTTGATTGGTGCCTGGGTAGATGGTGGGGCGATGGACGGCCGTTTCCCCTTCATTTCTCTTAACAACGAAGCGTGTGTCGCTGACTTCACTACAGATGTACTGCCCCTTTTTACTACCGAAGGTGCCTGGTTTGAAGGCTCGCAGGCATGCACTGAGTGCCACTTCGACAACTCAGAGGATTCGCGTCATGAAATGAACCTGGGCAGCTATGGGGGCATCCTGCTGGGGGGTGATGTGCTGTCTGACCCGCCCGGGGTGCCGATTGTGCTGCCGGGTGATTGGGAAAACTCTACGCTGCGAGCACGTTTGCGCAACAACCGCATGCCGCCCGGCTGGGAGTTCGACATCGAAGAAACCAACCGGGATGGCCCTCTGCTGGAACATGATGGCGGCAACGTCTATGCCGTGGAACTAATTGGTGCCTGGGTAGAGGCGGGTGCGTCGGCTGGCACTTTCACCTGGACCGATACCACTGGCAGCGAGCATTCCGGCAGTTTTGAGGCTGACGTGCTGCCGCTGTTTACTACGGAAGATGCCTGGTTTGAAGGTTCCCAGGCGTGCACAGAATGCCATTTTGATAACTCCGAGGATTCGCGGCACGAAATGAATTTGGGCAGCTACGAAGGTATTTTGCTGGGTGCTGACGTGTTATCTGATCCGCCAGGGGTGCCGATTGTGCTGCCTGGCGATTGGGAGAATTCCAAGCTGCGGACCCGATTGCGCAACAACCGGATGCCGCCTGGCTGGGAATTTGACATTGAGGAGACAAATCGAGACGGACCGATAGTGACCGTGGGCACCTTAGCCAGCCCCGCCACCGATAACAGCTGTGAAGTGTATGCCGTAGATCTGATTGGCGCTTGGGTAGATGCGGGTGCCCCCGAACGCGACGTTTTTGAGTTTGCCGACGCCAATGGTGCGGTTTGTGCAGGCACCTTTGCCACCGAGGTTTTGCCGCTGTTCACCACGGAAAACACCTGGTTCGAGGGTTCACAGGCGTGCACGGAGTGCCATTTTGATAACTCCGAGGATTCGCGCCACGAAATGAATTTGGGCAGCTACGAAGGTATTTTGTTAGGCGGTGATGTGCTGTCGGACCCGCCAGGCGTCGCGATCATTATTCCCGGAAATTGGAACGATTCCACCTTGCGCGGCCGTTTGCGTGACAACCGCATGCCGCCTGGCTGGGAATTTGATATTGAAGAAACCAATCGGGACGGACCGCTGCTGGAACACGATGGCGGCAACGTCTACGCCGTGGAACTAATTGGTGCCTGGGTAGAGGCGGGGGCACCGGATGGCACTTTCACCTGGACCGATACCACTGGCAGCGAGCATTCCGGCAGTTTTGAGGCTGACGTGCTGCCGCTGTTTACTACGGAAGATGCCTGGTTTGAAGGTTCCCAGGCGTGCACAGAATGCCATTTTGATAACTCCGAGGATTCGCGGCACGAAATGAATTTGGGCAGCTACGAAGGTATTTTGCTGGGTGCTGACGTGTTATCTGATCCGCCAGGGGTGCCGATTGTGCTGCCTGGCGATTGGGAGAATTCCAAGCTGCGGACCCGATTGCGCAACAACCGGATGCCGCCTGGCTGGGAATTTGACATTGAGGAGACAAATCGAGACGGACCGCTGATTCGGGCGGGGTATCTGACCGGTGGTCTGGAACCCCAACCGGTAAGTGCAGCAACGGCCGTTGTCCCAGCGGCTCCTCTAGAAACCGTCTCAACCATTGACGAAGCCGACACGTCGCCCAGCCAGCCAGAAATACCACAGGCCACAATTACCGAGACGGTAACCGAGCCTGTCTACCCACCAATGTTTCTGGCGTTGTTTGGCATGTTGACGGTGGTGTTTGGTGTGGCGATGGGCTTTAGTTCAGCTGTGCAGCTGGGTAAGCCAGAAACGCAGGCCAACCGCGCTGACTACCTGCGCAACATCCTTTTCTTGCTATTTGCGGTGCTGGCTGTGTTCTCAGCCGGGCTGGCGGTGCACGCGACGCTGACGGATGTGTTCACCCGCACGACTGTGATTCGGGAAGCCGTGCCGCTGCCCATTACGGCGGTGCCGGAGGTGCCGACCTTACCGGAGGTGCGCCTGGAAGAATGGCAGGCCAAGATTCCACTTGCCTACGCAGCGCTGAGCAATCCGTTGGCCAACGACTCAGCCGCTGTGGCGGCCGGGAAAGCTGTGTACGACGATAACGATTGCTATGCATGTCATGGTACAAAGCTTGATGGGCAGGGAATCTTTAGTCAAGGACTCAAGCCGCGCCCGGTGAATTTGACAGACCCTTCCCTCATGAGTTTGCCATTCATCACGGATTCTTATCTATTCTGGCGCATCAGTGAAGGGGGCAGCCAGGCTCCATTCTTCTCGGCGATGCCTGCCTGGAAAACATACCTGACGGAGACAGAGCGATGGCAAGTGATTGCCTACATCCGTAGTCAGGTCGCTACGCAGATTTCGGAAAGCGACCAGGCCGCTATTGCCGTGATTGAGCAAGCGGGCTGCTTTGCCTGCCATCGCATCGAAGCGATTGGCCGAGGCGGTAAGATAGGCCCTGGTTGGGACGAGCTGGCCGAGAATGCCGCGACGCGCATTTCAGGGTTGAGTGGCCCAGAATATATCCGTCAGTCCATTCTTGAGCCACAGAAGTTCACAGTGCCAGGGTTTGAAGACCAGGTGAACACGATGCCTCCAGACTTTGGCGACAAACTTACGGCCGAAGAGATTGATTTGCTGGTAGATTTTCTGGCAAACCTGTCGTTTGATGATGATTAGTTGATTGTGGTGTGGAGTGGTCCGATCTCCCAGATTGGGCCACTCCTTTCTTGCCTGGTTGAGGTGCTATGTGCGTTATTGGGTGCTGTTTTTTGCCGTGATGTCGCTGCTGCTTGGCTGTGCATCTGCGCCGTCGGCACAGTCTGGAGCGACCGTGCCTTCCGACGCTACGGCCGTTTCACCCACACCCTCAGTCTCGTCTCTGGCGACCGAAGCTACCGCTTTGCCAGAGCCTATCTGGCAACGGCCGTTTGGCACCGGGTTAAAAGGGCCAGCCGCCTATGCCGCCGGAAATCTGTTTGTGGTTGTAGATACGGCCGTCTTCGCCCTTGATCCTGCTACTGGAGCTACCAGGTGGGAAGTGAGGTTACCCACTGGCATTTGGCCCCGTTCGCTGGCGGCTAATGAATCGGTGGTGGTGGTGGGCAGCCCAGGGCAAATGGCCGCTCTAAATCCGGTGAACGGGATGCTGCTGTGGCAGCTGCCGTTGGTAGGCGATCTTCTTTGGGCTCCCCGGCTAACGGCGGATACGGTATTCGCGGGTACCGCTTTTGTCGGTCCAGGCATCACGCCTAATCCCGAGGGCAACGCCTGGGTGTATGCTGTCGCGATTCATTCGGGGGAGGTAAAGTGGGCTCAGGAAACGGCTGTTTACAGCCTCACCACGCCTGCCAGTAATGGGCTCCAGCTGTTTGTGGGCGGCAGCTTCTTGCAGCCAGAAACCGATGTAGAAGAGGGCGGCTTGTTGCGTCTGTACGCTTTTGATCAGGTCACGGGGGAATTGCAGTGGCAAACGGAACGGCAGGACGGTTTCATCAAATCACTTGCAGCGGATGCAAACACTCTATTTTTGCTGGCGTATACGGATATGGTTTACGGTTTGGACAGCCGTTCCGGTGAACTCCGTTGGGAGTACCCGACAGAAAATTGGTCGCCTGGTTTTAGCGAGCAGGACGGCGTGCTTTTTTTGGGCAGCGACAACGGGTTTGTGCATGGGGTGGCAGGGGAAACGGGAACGGCCGTGTGGCAAACGCAGCTCGACGGTGTGTTTAACGCTCCCCGCACCGAACCGACGCTCGATGATAACTTTGCTTATTTTCAAGGTAATGACAACCGGTTCTACGCCCTCGATCTCACCAACGGGGCTATGCGCTGGCAAACGACGCCCCAACCGCGCGCCCGCGTCCCCCTCACCCTCGGCGATGGTTGGCTCTTTTTAGTGGACCAAGAAGGTACCCTTGCTGCGTTTCAAAGGCCATAGTTCTGAATCGAAAGTTTATGTAACCAGGCGATATCCTTTGCCACGTACCGTGATGAGAAAACGGGGATTGCGCGAATCGCTCTCAATCGCTTTGCGCAGTTCATGAATTCGCCACCGGGTTACTTCTTTTGCTTCAATGGGCGTGATTTCATAACCTTGCGCTTCTACTACCAGCTTCTGATACCCCAACGTGTTGGGTGAAAAGCGAAGCAGCACGGTTAAGTAGTCAAAACCTGTGGGGGTTAATGATAGTTCCTCGCCATTTAAGGAGACCGCGCGAGCATATAAATCGAGGATAAAAGGACCGCGTTGCAAATATCTTTCTGGGTTTACGTCTGGAGCGGCATATTTTGGCACCGGTTGAGTTTTCAAGCCATCAATCTGGTGAAGTTCACCGAGCAGGCGCTGCATCTCATTCATGATAACGCGGCGGCGGTGAGGTTGCTGCGCTAACAAGACTTGCTTGACGCGCGACAATATTTGAGCCGGATCAATTGGTTTTAGCAGATAGTCGGCTGCACCGCGCCGCACCGCCTCGATGGCAGAGTCCAAACTGGCGAAGGCAGTCAGCAACAAAACAGGCAAATCTGGGAAGAGCTGTTTAACCTCGGTTAAAAGGATAAGGCCGCTCTTTCCAGGCATTTTTATGTCTAAAAAAACAAGATCGAAATGATTTATTCGCAGTTTTTCGTGAGCTTCTTCGGCATTGCCCGCAGTGGTTACGGTATACCCTTCACGCTGCAAGATAAGGCTTAATGTAGCTCCTAAATTGGGTTCGTCATCAACGATCAAGATGGAATATTTGGAATCCATAACAAACATCCTCGACGGTTATTTTGTCAGCGCAGGCAGCCAAACTGTAAAAGTTGATCCCTTGCCCGGCGAACTTTGCACATCAATATACCCATCATATTTTTGCATAATATCATAGCAAATCGCTAACCCTAAGCCAGATCCTGTATCCTTGGTCGTAAAGAAAGGCTCAAACAATTTTTCTTTATCAGTTTCAGCGATACCTATACCGGTGTCCTGGATCGCCACCCCTACTTTGTCTTGTTTCATTACAGGAAATAGAGACAACGTTCCCCCATCGGGTAACATGGCATCTATAGCATTCAGGCAGATATTGATAACCACTTGTTTTAGCTGATTCGCATCGCCTAAAACCCACAACGGTGAATCAGCGGGGGTAAACAGGTAATTAATGTTATTTTGTTTGAGATGCTGCCGTAAGATCAAATATACCTGTCCAATAATGTCTGACAAGGACACCTGATGCGGTTTATCGCTGCTGGCTGGGCGATAAACGTCCCGCAGCTGCACCACTAAATTTGTCAGTCTGTTGGACTCTGACAAAGCCATCTCAAGATAAGCTTGTGTATCTGTTTCTTCTCCTAAATCTTGCTGTATTAAGAATAAGCAATTTTTGATGGTCTGCAAAGGATTATTCAGCTCGTGCGCTACGGAGGCTACCATACGCCCCAACGCTGACAGCTTTTGTGCCTGAACCAACTGAGCCCGGGTCGACTGTTCTTTTTTTAGTATTTCACTCAGATCATTAAAAAGAAGGGCGTTTTGCACGGCTAAGGAGGCTTGAGAAGCCAAAAGTTCTATCTGGCTCATCGTGAAGTGGTTAAAGATACCTGGCTTATTACTTTGGAATATCACAAACCCGGCGGTTTCTGCGGTGATACGTAGCGGGGCAGCCACACACACGGGCTGATTTGGGGTGCTTAAGTTCACTTCAACTGCATCATGCTCCGGGTTATTGATAATGAACGTTGGTTTGCCGGTTTTCATGATACGCTTGAGTGACGGTGAAGCATTTATCCCATCGGGGGCAACAAGCTTTTGTAAAACGAGGGAAAGTTGCCGGTTTGGTTTGTCCGATTGGCTGTACTGGGAACGGAAGATTCGGTCATCACGCAGCAAAAAAACGGCCGTTTCCAAACCCTCCACTATTTCTGAAGCATGCTTGAGGATTGTTGACAGCACCTCATCCATTTCCAGGCTTTGGCTAAGCGCAACGGCCGTCCGAGCCATATATTCGGCCTGTTGTCGTTGTGCTCGTTCTGATTGGTAAAGCCTGACTGTGTTGATGGCTACTGCTGCTGAATCCGCCAAACGCAGCAGCAGGCGCTCATCCTTCGCCGTAAAGGCATGGGGCCTGGTCTGATTTTGCACAATGATCGTACCTAATTGGTGACTGCCACTTTTTAAGGGCACAATCACCAGTGAAGCAGGCATATCGCTATGCGGGAACGTGTCAGCATATGGCGTTTGACTGACATCAGGCAAATTGATCAGTCTCCCCTCACGAAATACTTCATAAACCAGACCTTTATTGAGTTCCAGAAAAAGAGAAGAATAATCCTTAACGGAGTGACCACTCCAAATAGCTGGTGTAAGAAAATTTTCACTGTCATTTCGCAGATGGATAACAACACCATCTGCCTGGTTGAGCAGCTTGGGGGTTGAGTCGGCAATGAGTTGTAAAACGTTGTCCAAATCGAGCGTTTCATTAAGTGATTGATTAATGGCCGCCAGCGTCGCTGCCTCATTTAGTTGGTGACGAATTTCTTCTAACTGGTTAGCGTGGCTTATGGCAATAGCAGCCCAGTTAGCGGCCGTCATCAAGGTGCGAATACTCCCGTCATCAAAGGCTTGTGGCTGCCGGTGGCTTGCCTGAATGAGTCCCAGTTGATTGTGACCAAGTGCTAAAGGTACGGCGATGAGTGACTGGGGACTGCAAGGCCCATTATCGGATAAATTAAACTTGCTATTGTTTCCGGTCACATGTACCAACTGCCCTGTACGCAGCACTTCTCCAGGTACTCCCTTATCGATAGAAACATGCGCTCCCTGCATCATCTCTGTTTCCTGGCCTGCCGTGGCGGCATACGTTAAATGATCGTCTTCACGCAAAATAATTGATAGACATTCTGCGCCTATTAGCGGCATTACCTGGGCAATGACATTAGCTAGAATATGCGGCAGTTCCAAACTCGATACAACCGATTGTCCCAATTGACCAAGCATCACCAGCTCTTGGTTACGCCGTTGCATCTGGATTTCTGCCTGTTTTCGCTCTGTAATATTCTCTTTTATGGCAATAAAATGGGTTATCTCATGATTTTTGTTGCGCACAGGGGCTATAGACTGGTGTTCAATATAAAATGAGCCATCTTTTCGCTGATTCATCAATTCGCCAGACCACACATTACCAGCTTGAATGGCTTGAAATATGGCACTAGAATCTTTCGTCTCATGAGAACCTGAGTTGAAAATCCTGGCGTCCTTCCCGACGAGTTCTTCAAAAGAAAACCCTGTCATTTCCATGAGTGCTGGATTGATCCATTCTATGAGCCCATCATTATTGGTGATCATGATGCCATTTGCTGCAGCTTCAAGGGCTGTTGTCTGTAAGAGAAGCTGTTCCTGGGACTTGATTCTCTCGGAGATATCTCGAACGACATAGACCTGTAACGTGTTTGCTTCATAGGCTGACTCGATCCGATTGACCGTTAGTTCTGCTACATATCCAAGCTCTTTCCGCGGGTTTAGAGCTATTTCTGTCCGAAAAATTCTTCCCGAGGACAGACTCGTTTCGATTTCATCCTGTAATCTGAACCAATCAGTTTCATCTAGATTGAGAAAAAGCTGAATATTTCCCCCGATTAACTGGCTTTGCGGATGGCCCATAAGTTTCTCGGCCATGCGATTGCATGACATTATGTGGTAATCCGCTTTATTTACTACAATCACGCCATCGGTAAGACTGGCGAACACTATTTCTAAAAAGGTGTTTACAGTGTCCAGGGCAAGTTCTGTTTGTTGGTACCGCTCGATAAGAACGACCAATGGTTTAAACGCATAGTAGTAAAGAATAGGAAATACGACGAATGAGAGAAGCGAAGCGTCAAGCAGCCCTTCGAATAGATTTTCCCAAAACGAAGTATCTATATCGAAAAGTAGTGGCTCAAGCAGCAGCATAATTGCCAGTTCGACGGCAAAAACTGAGACAATAAGAATGCGGATTAAGTGCCAAGGGGATGAACTTAGGACATCTTGCGGACTGATCTGCGTGAGGATAGGTCCTGGCTTAAATGGTTGCGGATCATTCATTAGTAACTTCTCCTAAAATTTCCCGATGTATGTACATAAGACTCGACGCGCGTACCATTTTGTTCTTTCTGCAGTCGATACCCATGATTGCCCATTCCCAACTGCGACAGGATTTGGCTGGCCAGGCATTGGCATTAACGTTTCAAGAGAGACCTTGGCCGTTACTACTCACTAACCACCAACTAATAGTGTGCCAACTCTCCGGTCTGTTTCAGGTGGCGGATGGCGTAGCGCAGGGCAAAAAGGGAGAGGGGGAGGAGTACGGCCGTAAATCCCCCCAACACCAGCAAATCCCCACCCACTTCAGCCACCGTCTCGCCGCGCATCAGCGACCCGCGCAGGGCGCGCAGCGCGTAGGTAAACGGCAGGGCATAGCTGATGATCCGCAGCCAACCGGGCAGCAGTTCCACCGGGAAAAAGACGCCGCTAAAGACGTAGGCCACCGAGTTGATGAACCAGTTCATCGGGTCGCCCCGCTTAAACACAATCACAAACGCCGCCGAAAAAATGCCGTAGCTGATTAAACTGGAGAGCGAAACAAGCAGGACGAGGACGGCCGTTCCCCAATTCGCCTGTGAGAAATCGGCACCAACGGCCGTTCCCACCCCCAGCTGAATCAGCACCAGCAGCACCCCCTCCAACAGCATCCACGACGACGGGCCCAGCAGCGCAAGCGTCACCGGCGTCGCCGTCACCAGCAGCGGCTCGATGGTGCCTTGCAGCATCTCCTCGCGCAGATTGGCGGAAAAAGCGTGGCTGCTCAGCTCCAAAAATTTGGAAAATGCCCCGCCGATGATCAAAAAGGTGAAGTATGTGCCGCCCTCCACCTGGCCCGCGCCGCCGCGCTGCAACAGCTGGTCCAAAAAGAAAAAGAGCAGCACCGAAATAATCATCCCCAGGTAGCGGGTGACAAAGTTCAGCTTGTACGCCCAGGCCAGGCGGAAGTTGTGGGTAATGAGGGCGAGTAGTTTAGTGAATGACATGATTTTTTGGAATCATGTAATTGGTAATTGGTAATTAGTAATTGAGAAATTACCCAATTACCAATTACTAATTACTCAATTACTT
>ERZ761602.5584-NODE-5584-length-14770-cov-9.193068_pt1 | contig 14770 bp, 10 predicted proteins | sample MGYA00512165_ERZ761602 | MGnify/ENA primary metagenome ERZ761602 (study PRJEB28899, sample SAMN02445085) | bioreactor sludge metagenome | biome: EBPR sludge; isolation source: Thorneside wastewater treatment plant | place: Australia: Brisbane, Thorneside...
GCCATCTTCCACCTGATGACCCACGCCTTCTTCAAGGCCGTGCTCTTCCTGGGCGCGGGCTCGGTCATCATCGCGATGCACCACGAGCAGGACATGCGCAGGATGGGCGGGCTGCGCAAGTACATGCCCATCACCTACGCGACGGTGCTGATCGGCGCGCTGGCCAACGCGGGCCTGCCCCCCTTCGCGGGGTTCTTCTCCAAGGATTCGATCATCGAGGCGCTGCACCTGTCGGCCACGCCGGGCGCGAGCATCGCCTACGCCCTTGCGCTCGCCGGCGTCTTCGTGGGCGGGCTCTATTCCTTCCGTCTCGTCTTCTTCGCCTTCCACGGCAAGGAGCGCTTCGCCGAAGGCGGCCACGGCCACGACGATCACGAGCACGACGACCACGGCCACGGGCACGGCCACGCGCCCCACGAGACGCCCTGGGTGGTGACGCTGCCGCTCGTGCTGCTCGCGATCCCGTCGGTGTTCATCGGCTGGTTCGCGATCGCCCCCATGCTCTACGGGGACTGGTTCGGGCCCGCCATCGCGCCCACGGCCACGATGGCCGCCATGGCCAAGTCCTTCCACGGCGCGTGGGCGATGGTGCTGCACGGCCTGATGACGCCGCCGTTCTGGCTCGCCCTGGCCGGCGCCGCCACCGCCTGGTACTGCTACATCGCCCGCCCGGACCTGCCGGCCGTCATCAAGGCGAAGGCCGGCGTGCTCGCGACCATCCTCGAGCGCAAGTACGGCTTCGACGACTTCAACGACTGGTTCTTCGCCGGCGGCGCCCGCAAGCTGGGCCAGGGCCTGTGGCAGTGGGGCGACCGCACGATCATCGACGGCATCATGGTGAACGGCACCGCGAAGGCCATCGGCTGGTTCGCCGGCGTCGCGCGCCGCGTGCAGACCGGCTACATCTACCACTACGCCTTCGGGATGATCCTCGGCGTGTTCGCCCTCCTCACCTACTGGGTCGGGGGGTACTAGGCGCCCATGGCTTCCATGACCCTCTCCCTCGCCATCTGGGTGCCCATCGTCTTCGGCGTGGCGGTGCTCGCGCTGGGCAACGACCGGAACCCCGCCCCGGCCCGCTGGACGGCCCTCGCGGGCTCGATCCTCGGCCTGCTCGTGTGCGTGCCCCTGTGGACGGGCTTCGACCTCACGACCGGCGGCATGCAGTTCACCGAGCTGCGCCCCTGGATCGAGCGCTTCAACGTGAACTACCACCTGGGCGTGGACGGCATCGCGATGCCGCTCATCCTGCTCAACAGCTTCATGACGGTGCTGGTGGTCATCGCCCACTGGGAAGTGGTGACGGAAAAGGTGTCCCAGTACCTCGCGGCCTTCCTGGTGATGTCCGGCCTCATCAACGGCACCTTCGCCGCGCTGGACGCGATCCTCTTCTACGTGTTCTTCGAGGCGATGCTGATCCCGATGTTCCTCATCATCGGGGTGTGGGGCGGGCCCAACCGCGTGTACGCCGCGGTCAAGTTCTTCCTGTACACGCTGCTCGGCTCGCTGCTGATGCTGGCCTCGTTCATCTACCTGTACTGGCAGACGAACGGCAGCTTCGAGATCCTGGACTTCCACAAGGTGCCGCTCGGCTTCACCGCGCAGGTGCTCGTGTTCCTGGCGATGTTCATGTCCTTCGCGGTGAAGGTGCCGATGTGGCCGGTGCACACCTGGCTGCCCGACGCCCACGTCGAGGCCCCCACGGGCGGCTCGGTGATCCTCGCGGCCATCACGCTCAAGATCGGCGGCTACGGGTTCCTGCGCTTCAGCCTGCCCATCGCGCCGGACGCGGCCCACGCCCTGTCGGGCTTCATCATCGCGATCTCGCTGGTGGCCGTGGTCTACATCGGCCTGGTGGCGCTGGTGCAGTCGGACATGAAGAAGCTCATCGCCTACTCGTCGATCTCCCACATGGGCTTCGTCACGCTGGGCTTCTTCCTGTTCAGCGCCGACGGCGTGCTGGGCGGGATGATCCAGATGATCTCCCACGGCTTCATCTCGGCCGCCATGTTCCTGTGCGTGGGCGTCCTCTACGACCGCGTGCACTCCCGGCAGATCGCCGACTACGGCGGGGTGGCCAACACCATGCCCGTCTTCGCGGCCTTCTTCGTGCTCTTCGCGATGGCCAACTCGGGCCTGCCGGCCACCAGCGGCTTCATCGGCGAGTTCCTCGTGGTGCTCGCGGCGGTCAAGGTGAACTTCTGGGTGGCCCTGCTCGCGGCCACCACGCTCATCTTCGGCGCGGCCTACACGCTGTGGATGGTGAAGCGCGTGCTCTACGGCGAGGTCGCCAACGCGAACGTCGCGGCCCTGAAGGACGTGAACGCCCGCGAGCTCGTCTTCCTCGTGCTGCTCGCCGTCGCCGTGATCGGCATGGGCGTGTATCCCAAGCCCTTCTCCGAGGTGCTCAACCCCACGATCCAGCAGCTTCTCGCCCACGTGGCGGAGTCCAAGCTCCAATGAACACGGCCACCTTCTCCCTCGCGACGCTCGCCCCGGCCGTGCCGGAGATCGTCCTGCTCGCCGCCGCGTGCGCGATCCTCGTGGCCGACCTCTTCGTCGCCGACCGCGACAAGGCCCTCACGCACTGGCTCGCGGTGGGCACGCTCGCCGGCACCGCGGCGCTGTGCGCCGCCACGCTGGGCAACCCGACGGGCGTCACCTTCCAGGGCATGTTCGTCGCGGACCACTTCTCGCAGGTGCTCAAGGTGGCGATCCTGGGGTCGGTGGCCGCCACGCTCGTCTACAGCCGCCCGTGGCTGGAGTCGAAGGGCCTGCTGCGCGGGGAGTTCATTTCCCTGTCGCTCTTCGCCACGCTCGGGATGATGGTGATGGTCTCGGCCAACCACTTCCTCACGCTCTACCTGGGACTGGAGCTGCTCGCGCTCTCGCTCTACGCGCTGGTCGCCCTGCAGCGCGACAGCGTCGCCGCCACCGAGGCCGCGATGAAGTACTTCGTGCTGGGGGCCCTCGCCTCGGGCATGCTGCTCTACGGCCTGTCGATGCTCTACGGCGCCACCGGGTCCCTCGAGCTCACCCGCGTCGCCCAGTCCATCGCCTACTCCCAGGCCAATCCCACGCTCGCGGCGATGGGCCTGGTCTTCGTCGTGGCGGGCCTCGCGTTCAAGCTGGGCGCCGTGCCCTTCCACATGTGGGTGCCGGACGTCTACCAGGGCGCCTACACGCCCGCGGCCCTGTTCATCGGCGCGGCCCCCAAGATCGCCGCCTTCGCCTTCGTGATCCGGCTGCTCGCCCAGGGCCTCGACGGGCTCTCGGCCGACTGGGGCCTCATGCTCGCGATCCTCTCGGCCGCCTCGCTGCTGGTGGGCAACGTGGTGGCGATCGCGCAGACCAACTTCAAGCGGATGCTGGCCTATTCCACCATCTCGCACATGGGGTTCCTGCTGCTGGGCATCCTCGCGGGCACGGACAACGGCTATTCGTCCGCGATGTTCTACGTGATCACGTACGCGCTCATGACGCTGGCGGCCTTCGGCATGCTGCTGCTGCTCTCCCGCGCCGGCTTCGACTGCGAGAACCTCGAGGACTTCAAGGGCCTGAACCAGCGCTCCAAGTGGTGGGCCTTCGTGATGCTGGTGGTCATGTTCTCCCTCGCGGGCATCCCGCCGGCGGTGGGGTTCCTGGGCAAGCTCGCGGTGCTGCAGGCCGCGCTCGAGGCCGGCTGGACGGCGCTCGTCGTCTTCGCGGTGCTGATGAGCGTGATCGGCGCGTTCTACTACCTGCGCGTGGTGAAGCTCATGTACATGGACGAACCCGTGCGCGAGATCTCCGTGGAGCCCCGCGGCGATTCGCGCGTGCTGCTCTCGGCCAACGCCCTGGCGGTGCTCGCGCTGGGGATCGTGCCCGGGCCCCTGATGGACCTGTGCGCCCGCGCGGTCGCCGCCTCGCTCTGATCCCTCCCCGCCCGTGAAGCTTCCGCCGGTACCGGCCGCGGACCTCACCGAATCCACGATCGATTCGCGCCTCGCCTACGACGGCGGGTTCCTGCGCCTCAGGCGCGACGAGGTGCGCCTGCCCGACGGCAAGGTGGCCTGGCGCGAGTACGTGGAGCACCCCGGCGCCGTGATGATGCTCGCGTTCCTCGACGAGGAGACGGTCCTCATGGAGCGCCAGTACCGCTATCCGCTGCGCCGCCACTTCCTCGAGCTGCCCGCGGGCAAGCGCGAAACCGGCGAGGCGCCGCTCGCCACCGCCAAGCGCGAGCTCGTGGAGGAGTGCGGCTACGAGGCCGCCGACTGGTTCCACCTCGCCACGCTGCACACCTGCATCGGCTATTCCGACGAAGCCATCGAGCTCTACGGGGCCCGGGCGCTCGTCCACGTGGGCCAGCGCCTCGACGCGGGCGAGCACCTGGAGGTGCTCCCCGTCCGGCTCGAGGACGCGCTATCGTGGGTGCGCGAGGGCCTCGTCACCGACACCAAGACCACCTTCGCGCTGCTGTGGTGGGACCGCTTCGGCCGCGGGGCCGGCGCCGCCACGGCCCCAACGCGAGAAAGACCGGAATGACCATGGACACCTGCGACCTTCTCGTCATCGGCGGCGGCATCAACGGCGCGGGCATCGCCCGCGACGCGGCGGGCCGTGGCCTCGCCGTCACGCTGGTCGAGCAGGACGACATCGCCTCGGCCACCAGCGGCTGGAGCTCCAAGCTCGTCCACGGGGGGCTTCGCTACCTCGAGCACTACGAGTTCCGCCTGGTCCGCGAGGCCCTCGCGGAGCGCGAGGTGCTCCTGTCCATCGCGCCGCACCTGGTGCGTCCCCTGCGGGTCGTGCTGCCCCACGACGCCGGCATGCGCCCCGTGTGGATGGTGCGCATCGGCCTGTGGCTCTACGACCACCTGGGCAAGCGCGTGTCGCTGCCGGGCTCGATGGCCGTGCGCTTTCCCCACGTGGAATTCAGCGCGGGCCTCAAGTCCGACTACCGCGACGGCTTCGTCTATGCCGACTGCCGCGTGGACGACGCGCGCCTCACGCTCGCCAATGCGCTCTCCGCCAAGGCCAAGGGCGCGACGATCCTCACCCGCACCCGCTTCGTCGGCGCGAAGCGCGAGGGCGATGCCTGGATCGCCGAGATCGAGAACGTCCGCGACGGCACGCGCCGCACCGTGAAGGCGAAGGCCATCGCCAACGTGGCGGGCCCGTGGGTCGCCGACGTGCTGCAGGGCCTGCCCGCCAAGCGCACGGGCGCCAGGGTGCGCCTGGTGAAGGGCAGCCACATCGTCGTGCCCAAGGTGCACTCCGGGGGCCACGCCTACATCCTTCAGAACACCGACAAGCGCGTGGTCTTCGTGATCCCGTTCGAGGGCGAGTGGAGCCTCATCGGCACCACGGACGTGCCCGTGGACGACGTGAGCCGCGCCCGCGACATCACGCCGGAGGAGACCCGCTATCTCCTCGCCGCGGCCAACCGCTACCTGGACAAGTCCTTGTCCGAAAAGGACGTCGTGTGGAGCTACGCGGGCGTGCGCCCCCTCTACGACGACGGCAAGTCGGATCCGTCCGCCATCACGCGCGACTACGTCTTCGAGCTGGACGGCGAGGCCGGCGCGCCCCCGGTGCTCTCGGTCTTCGGCGGCAAGCTCACCACCTACCGCTGCCTCGCCGAATCGGCGATGGCGAAGCTCGCGCCGTGGTTCCCGGGCCTCAAGGGTTCCTGGACCGGCGGCGAGGCGCTGCCCGGCGGTGACATCCCGCACTTCAACGCCTTCCGCGACGAGCTGCACGAGGCCCACAAGGGCTTTTCGCGGGAGCTGCTCGAATCCCTCGCGCGCCGCCACGGCCGCGGGGCCGCGACGATCCTCGAGGGCGCGAAGAAGCCCGAGGACCTGGGCCAGGCCTTCGGCGCGGGCCTCACGGCGCGGGAGGTGGACCACTTCCTCGCGAACGAGTGGGCCGAGAGCGCCGAGGACGTGCTGTGGCGCCGCACCAAGTGCGGCCTGCACCTGGACGCGGCCCAGCGCGCGGCGGTCGAGGCCTACGTCGCCTCGAAGAAGTGAAGCCCCTCGCGGACTTTCCCGCGGCCGCGCGCGCCGGCGCGATCGCGGTGCTCACGGACATCGACGACACCCTGACGACCGAAGGGCGCCTGCACGCGGTCGCCTATGACGCCCTCGAGCGCCTGAAGGCCGCGGGCCTGCTCGTCATTCCCGTCACGGGCCGGCCCGCCGGCTGGTGCGACCACATCGCGCGGATGTGGCCCGTGGACGGCGTGGTGGGCGAGAACGGCGCCTTCTGGTTCCGCCACGATCCGAAGGCCCGGCGGCTCGTGAAGCGCTACGTGATGGGCGATGCGGAGCGGGCCCGCCGCGCCGCGCGGCTGGAGGCGATCGCCGCCCGCGTGCTCGCCGAGGTGCCCGGCACCGCCATCGCCTCGGACCAGCCCTACCGCGAGGCGGACCTCGCCATCGATTTTTGCGAGGACGTGCCCGCGCTGCCCCGCGAGGCCGTGGCCCGCATCGTCGCGATCATGGAATCCGAGGGCCTCACCGCCAAGGTGAGCTCCATCCACGTGAACGGCTGGTTCGGCGGCTACGACAAGCTCTCGACGGCGCGCCTGATGCTGGCGGAGGAATTCGGCATCGACGCGGACGCGAGGAAAGCCGAGATCGTCTTCGCCGGCGATTCGCCCAACGACCAGCCGATGTTCGCGTTCTTCCCCAACGCCGTGGGCGTGGCCAACGTGCGGGCGATGGCGGACCTGATGGAAAGCCTGCCGGCCTGGGTGACGCCCTCGGCGGGATCCCACGGCTTCGCGGAACTGGCGGCGGCGATCCTCGCCGCCCGCGGCTAGGATTCGACCAGCTTCCCGATCGAGCGCAGCAGCGCGAGCATGTCGTCCCGCTTGAAGGGCTTGGCGAGCGTGTCGTCGAAGCCCTCGGCCTTGCGGGCGTCGCGGAACGCGGGCGAATGGTCGATGGACGTGGCCACGAGCCGCGTGGCTTCCGGGTTGCGCGTGATGTGGGTGCGCAGCGCCTGCGACGCGCCCGGCCCGTCGAGGCCCCGCACCGTCACGTCCACCAGCACGAGGTCGTAGACGTCCTGAACCAGCGCGGCGAGCGCCTCGGGCAGGTCCTGCGCCACCACCAGCGAGCAGTCGCGCTTCCGCAGGATGTGGGCCGCGAGCATGTGACTGTCGCGGTTCGCGTCCACCAGCAGGATCGTGGCGCCGCGGCGCTGTTCCCGCAGCGAGTGGCGGGTGACGAGCGTGGGCGTCTCGTCGGCGTCGAGCGAGGCCCCCGTCACCGCGACGATCGCGTCGTGCAGCTGCTGGTCCGACACCGGCACGCGCAGGTAGGCGGCGATGCCGTTCTCGCGGCACGCGATCGCGTCGCCGGGCTTGCCGTGGGTCGCGAGCATCATCACCAGCGTGGGCGCGAGCTTGTCGTGGTGGCGGATGCGGAACGCGAGCAGGAACCCGTCCTGCACCGCGAGCCGGTTGGAGACGAGCACGAGCGGAACGGGGCTGCCCTCGTCGTGCAGGCGCTCGAGGAACTTGAGGGCCATCGAGGCGTTGTCGGCCTCCATCGGCACCATGCGCCAGCCCCGGAGGAGCGCCGTGAGCTCGCCGCGCTGCACCGGGTCCTCGCTCACCACGAGCGCGGGCAGGCCCACGAGGGACACGTGGGTGGGGCGCCGCGGCGGGGGCGGGGAAGGCAGCACCGGGAAATCGATCGTGAACGCGTACAGGGCCTCGGTGGCGGGGCGCTGGCCCACGGCGAGGCGCCCGCCCATCGCGCCCACCATGAAGCGCGCGACGGCCACGCCCATGCCGGCCTCGGCGGGCAGCGACCCGCGGGCGGCGCGTTCCGGCGGCAGCGCGAGCCACACGGCGAACGAGAGCTCGATGCCGCCCTCGATCGTGTATTCCGGGGAAATCTGGAGCGTCACGTCGATGCCGGGCGCGATCTGGATCGCGGTGTCCAGCAGGTTCCTCAGCACGAGCTGCAGGCGCTCCACGTCGCCTTCGAGCGTGTCGGGCACGTCCTGCTCGACCTTCACGCGCAGGTGCGATCCCGCCTCCTCGGCACGGCCCGCGATGCGCCGCACCAGTTCCGCCACCGCGGCGCGAAGGCCGAAGCGGGCGCGGCGAAGCTCCACGCCGCCCTGCAGCTTGGAGAAGTCCACGAGATCGCCGATGGCGGCGAGGGCCGATTCCGTGGAGCCGCGGATCTGCTGGAAGTGCTCCACCAGGGCCGGGTCGAATTCCATCTGCTGCGCGCGGATCGAGATGGCCGAGAGGCCCTCGAGGGCGACGCTCAGCTCCTCGCCGATGCGTTCGATGAGGCCCAGCTCCGAGGCGCCGCGGTCGGTCTCGGCCTGCCTCGGCGCGGCCGCGTGCGAGGACCACAGCGCGCCCGCGGCTTCCTCGTCCACGACGACGGGCTGGCGCTCGAGGAGCACCGGCGCCTCGCCCGGGCGGGTGAGCGTGAGGCGCGAGGCCTCGCCGGGTTCGCGCGCGACGCCTTGGAGCGCCTCGGCATCCACCCAGGGCGAGCGCCCCACCACGTCCACGGCGGGAAGGCCCAGCAGCGACTGCGGCGCTTCGTCGAGGCCCAGCAGGCGGCAGAACGCGGCGTTGACCAGCTCCACTTCGCCGGCGGCGTTCTCGATGAGCGCGGCGTTGGGCGAGGCTTCCGTCAGCGCGAGCAGGCGCGCGGTCGACAGATTGAGGGCGGTCTCGGTCTCGCGCTGGGTGCCGATGTCGTGCAGCGCGGCCACGAGGCCCGCGGGCTGGTCCCGCGCGTCGAGGGCGGGCTGCAGCACGAGCTGCACCCACGCGTCGGTGGAGACCGTGCGCACGTCGAGCACCGCCGAGGCCGTCTTGCCCTGGGCGATGCGCGCGACGTTCTGTGCCACGCGCCGCGCGTCCTCGCGGTGGAAGAGGGAGCTGAGCGAGGCGCCCACCGCCGATTGGGACGGCGTGCCGGCGAGCTGCGCGAAGGCGGGATTGGCGAAGGCGACGATGCCCTGGGCGTCGGCCAGGGCCACGGCCGTGCGCAGGGATTCGACGATGCGGCGGAAATCCTGGGCGCTCATGGCGTCAATCGCGGGCGAGGGCGCGGATCACGCCCAGCAGGTGGCGCGTGGCGGGATGCAGGCCTTCGATGCCCCCCTTCATCGCGGGCAGCACGCGGCCGGCGAGGGCCTTGCCCAGCTCCACGCCGAACTGGTCGAAGGGATTGACGCCCCAGATCACGGCCTGCGCGAAGGTCTTGTGCTCGTAGAAGGCGACGAGCGCGCCCAAGCTCGCCGGGTCGAGCGCCGGCATCGCGATCACGGTGCTGGGGCGGTCGCCGGGGCAATCGCGGTGCGGATCGCCCGTCTCGCGGCCGGTCATCAGGGCCTCGGCCTGGGCAAGGGCATGGGCGAGGAGCGCATCGTGGGCGTCGGCCCGGGAACCCATGGGCTTCGCGACCACGACGAAATCGCAGGCGACCGCGTCGGTGCCCTGGTGAAGCCACTGGTGGAACGCGTGCTGGCCCAGCGTGCCGGTCTCGCCGAACAGGGCCGGGGCCGTCGCGCAATCCACGGGCGTGCCATCCGTGCGCACGCGCTTGCCGTTGGACTCCATCTCGAGCTGCTGCAGGTAGGCCGGCAGGCACGCGAGGCGCTCGGCGTAGGGCAGCACCGCGTGGGTGGGCATGCCGAGGAAATTGCGGTTCCACACGCCGGCGAGCGCGGCGATCAGGGGCGCGTTCCTTTCCGGCGGCGCGCTGCGGAAGGCGAGATCCGCCGCGTGGGCGCCGGCGAGCAGGCGCTCGAAGGCGGGCATGCCGATCGCGATGGCCGCGGGCAGCCCCACGCTGGACCACACGGAATAGCGCCCGCCGATCCAGTCGCCGAACGGAAAGACGTTGCAGGCCGGAAGCCCGAAGCGCTCGGCCTCCTGCGGGCGGGCCGTGGCGGCCACCATGTGCCGGGCGAGGGCATCGGATCCCAGGGCCGCTTCGAGCCAGCGCCGTGCGGCCGCCGCATTGGTCAGCGTCTCGAGCGTGGTGAAGGACTTGGACGCGACGACGACCAGCGTGGTGGCCGGATCGAGGCCGGCGAGGGCGCCGTCGAGCGCGGCCGGGTCGAGGTTGGCGCAGTAGCGCACCGCGGGGCCGTCCGCCAGGTCCGCGAGGGCTTCGGTGACGAGGCGCGGCCCGAGGTACGAGCCGCCGATGCCCAGCGCGAGGACGGTGCGAACCCGTTCCCCCGTGGCGCCGCGCCAGGAGCCGTCGCGCACGGCGGCCGAGAAGCTGCGCATCCGCTCCCGGCACCGCTGCACGTCGGGCAGCACGTCCTGGCCGTCCACCGTCACGTGCTCGTCGCCGCGCACCGCGGTGTGCAGCGCCGGGCGATCCTCCGTCGCGTTCACCGGCGCGCCCGTGAAGAGCCGCTCGATGGCCGCGGGCACGCCGCGCTCCTTCGCGAGATCCACGAGCAGCGCGAGCGTGTCGGCCGTGAGGCGCTGCCGGGAGAAATCCACGGCGAGGCCCGCGAAGCCGAAGGTGAAGGCGGCCGCGCGGCCGGCATCGGCGTCGAACAGGGCGTCGATCCGCGTGCCGGCAAGGCGGTCGCGGTGCTCGGCGAGGGCGAGCCAGGCGGGCGTGGGGGCCGGTGCGGGCACGGGGCTTTGAGAGTGGGCCGCCCGAGCGGGCAGCGTCGCTTCCATGATACCGCAGCGCCCCCTCCCGGACGCCGTGCGCGAGGGGGGCGATCGTCCGCTTACCCCCGGGGGCTTCAGCCCGCCGCGAGCCCCGCGATGCCGAGCACCATGCCGACGGCCGCGATCGAGCGGCGCGTGGCGTCGCCTTCCTTCAGGAAGTGGGCGCCCATCAGGGCCGCGAAGAGGATCGAGAGCTCCCGCGCGGGGGCCACCAGGCTCACGGGCGTGAAGACCATGGCCGTGAGCACGAGGATGTAGGACAGGGGCGACAGCAGCGCGATCGCGATCACGGTGCGCTTGCGGGTGCGCCAGGCCTCCTCCATGCCGCCCGGCGCCCGGTGCCGCGCGAAGGGCACGAGCACGCTGCAGCGGAACGCGTTGGTGCCCCAGTCGAAGACGAGCGGCGGGATCAGGAAGGCGGCCACCGCGCGCTTGTCCAGCAGGGTGTAGGCCGCGATCATCAGGCCCGTGAGCAGCGCGAAGCCCACGGCCTCCTTCGCGTGGTGGGATCGCCAGGCGAACGGATTGCCCGCGAGCAGGATCGCGGAGACGCCGATGAGCGCCGCGCCCCCGAGGGCCCAGGGGCCCGGCCGCTCGCCGAGGAAGGCGATGGCGAACGCGATGGTGAGCAGCGGCCCCGTGGCGCGGGCGAGGGGATAGACGATGGAAAGATCCCCGCCCGAGCGGTAGGCCCGGTCCAGCAGCAGGAAGTAGGCCGTGTGCACCAGGCCGCTGCCGAACATCAGGCCGAAGTGGATCGGCTGGGGCGTCCAGCCCGACTGCCACGCCGAGAACGCCACGACCGGCGCGTAGAGCGCGAGGGACAGGAGCGAGGCCGCGGCGATGAGGCCGGTCCCGCCGCCGCTTCGCTTCAGGAGGAAGTTCCAGCTCGCGTGGACCAGCGCGGAGGTGACGACGAGCGCCAGGGCGAGCCAGGTCATGGTGGCGCGATTCTACCTTGCGCCGCGCCGGGCCCCGGGCGGCTTCAAGGCCGCATCAGGCGGACGAGGTCCAGCCAGTCCGGGTCCTCGGGCAGGAGGAAGCCGTTGCGGATCAGCGCATCCACCGTGACCGCACCGGCATCGAGCGTGAACTCGCCCGCGAGGATGGCCGCCACCACCTCCGCGACGCTCATGCAGTAATGCGCCGCGACTTCGCCGTCGGTGTTCGCGGGCTCGTGTTCCGCGGGCAGCCACAGGTCGTGCACGAACAGGATCTCGCGGTGCAGGCCTTCGGGCACGGTGTATTCCACGCGCACCGCGCCCGCGCAGGGCACGTCCTTCATGAGCGCGGGGGAAAGGCCCGCTTCCTCCCACGCCTCCTTGCGGATCGTCTCGGCCACGGTGAAGCCCGCGGCCACGCGACCGCCGACGAGGTTGTCGAGCTTGTCCGGGTCCACGCTCTTGTCCGGCGCGCGGCGGGCGATCCACAGGCGCGCTTCGCCATCGCGCCGCGTGAAGCCCGTGAGGTGCGCCGCGTAGGCCATCATCCCGAAGGCGCGGGTGGCGGCGCGCTCGATGCGCAGGATCTCCGGCGCGGCGTAGTGGTGGGAGACGCTCACCTCCTCGTCGCGCCAGCCGGTGATCACGCCCTCGGCCCGCAGCGTGCGGGTCACTTCCGCCATCACCCGCGTGCGGGCGGCGGGCGTCTCCGGCGGGGCCACGAGGCGAACGCCCTCCGGCGTGAAGGCGAAGGCGTGGGCGAAGCGACGCAAGCCCTCAGCGAACGACGGGCGCATCCAGCCCACGACGTGGCCGCCCGCGTGAAAGGCGACTAGGGGCACCTCGCGGTCGAGGTGCGACGCGTGCGTGCACGCGGCGCGCACGAAGGCGGCAAGGTCGGCGTAGAGGCGGGGTCGCATTCGTTGACAAGTCTAGGGCATTTGCGGATACTCCGCGCCAACTCCGGGGAGGAGACGCGGTCAAGGGGAGAAGCGGGGAGGTCGCCGCTTCTCCCCTTGTCCGTTTCGGGCCCCCCGAACGCGAACGCCAGTCATTCATGAAAGTCATCGTCCTGGGCGCCGGCGTCGTCGGCACCGCGAGCGCCTGGTATCTCGCCGACGCGGGCCACGAGGTCGTCGTGGTGGACCGCCAGCCGGGCGCGGGCCTGGAGACCTCCTTCGCCAACGGCGGGCAGGTTTCCGTCTGCCACGCCGAGCCCTGGGCCAACCCGGGCGCGCCCGCGAAGATCCTGAAGTGGCTGGGCCAGGACGACGCGCCGCTGCTCTTCCGCCTTCGCGCCGATCCCGTCCAGTGGGCCTGGTGCGCGCACTTCCTCTACGAATGCCTCGCGTGGCGCTCCGCCCGCAACACCGGGCAGATCCTCGCGATGGCGCTCTATTCGCGCCAGCAGCTCCAGCTGCTTCGCACGCGCACCGGCATCGCCTACGACGAGAAGACGCGCGGCATCCTGCACTACTACACGGACGCGTCCGAATTCGCCGCCGCCCGCGAGGCGAGCGCGCTGATGCGCCGCTATGGTCTCGATCGCACGGACAAGAGCGTCGAGGAAGCCGTGGCCATCGAGCCTGCCCTTGCCGGTGCTGCGAGCCGGCTGGTGGGCGCCACGTACACGCCCTCCGACGAATCCGGGGACGCGCATCTCTTCACGAAGAACCTCGCGGCGATGGCCGCGGACAAGGGCGTCGTCTTCCGCTACGGCTGCGAGGTGCAGGGCCTGAAGGCCACGGACAAGGGCGTGAAGGGCGTGGTGGTGAAGAGCGCGGCGGGCGACGAGACGCTGGAGGCCGACGCGTTCGTCGTGTGCCTGGGCAGCTACAGCCCGCTCCTCACGCGGCCCCTCGGCATCGACCTGCCCGTCTATCCCGCGAAGGGCTATTCCGCGACGGTGGCGGTGGCCGATCCCGCGAAGGCTCCGGAAACCAGCCTCACGGACGACGGCGCGAAGCTCGTCATTTCCCGCCTCGGGGACCGGATCCGCGTGGCGGGCACCGCGGAGCTCTCCGGCTATTCCACGGACCTGAATCCCGTTCGCTGCGAAGCCCTCGTGCGCCGCATGCGCGAGATCCTGCCGGAAGCGGGCCGCTGGGACGCGTCGGAATACTGGGCGGGCCTTCGCCCGGCGACGCCTTCGGGCGTGCCCCTCATCGGCCGCACCCGCATCGCGAACCTGTGGGTCAACACCGGCCACGGCACGCTGGGCTGGACGATGGCCTGCGGGGCGGGCAAGGCCCTGGCGGACCGGGTGTCGGGCCTGCGGCCCGAAGTGGCCTTCGACTTCACCGCCTAGGGCGGGCGGGGACGAATTCCGGGACAATGACGCCATGACGCCCACTCTCGACGACATCCGCGCCGCCGCCGCCGCCCTGAAGGGCCGGGTGCTGGATACGCCCTGCCTGCATTCGCGCACGCTCTCGGACATCACGGGCGCCGAGATCGTCCTGAAGTTCGAGAACCTGCAGTTCACCGCGTCCTTCAAGGAGCGCGGGGCCCTGGTGAAGCTGCTGTCCCTCACGCCGGCCGAGGCCGCGCGGGGCGTGGTGGCCTGTTCCGCGGGCAACCACGCGCAGGGCGTCGCGTACCACGCGAACCGCCTGGGCATTCCCGCCGTCATCGTGATGCCGCGCCACACGCCGTTCGTGAAGGTGGAGCACACGCGCCGCCACGGGGCCGAGGTCATCCTGCACGGCGAGAACTTCGACGAGGCCAAGGCCCACGCGATGGAGCTCGTCGCCACCCGCAACCTCGTGCTGGTGCACCCCTACGACGACCCGAAGATCGTCGCGGGCCAGGGCACGCTGGGGCTGGAGATGCTCGAGGCCCACCCGGATCTCGATACGCTCGTGATCGCAGTGGGCGGCGGGGGACTCATCGCCGGCATCGCCACGGCCGCGAAGGCGCTCAAGCCCTCGATCGAGGTGGTGGGCGTCGAAACGACCCGCTTTCCGTCGATGTACCACGCGCTCAAGGGCACGACGCCCACCTTCGGGCCCTCCACCATCGCCGAGGGCATCGCGGTCAAGGAGCCCGGCAAGCTCACGAAGGCCGTCATCGAGAAGCACGTCTCCGACATCCTGCTGGTGGACGAGGGCGACATCGAGCAGGCCATCGTGATGCTGCTGGAGATCGAGAAGACGGT
>ERZ761602.5588-NODE-5588-length-14765-cov-4.869545_pt1 | contig 14765 bp, 14 predicted proteins | sample MGYA00512165_ERZ761602 | MGnify/ENA primary metagenome ERZ761602 (study PRJEB28899, sample SAMN02445085) | bioreactor sludge metagenome | biome: EBPR sludge; isolation source: Thorneside wastewater treatment plant | place: Australia: Brisbane, Thorneside...
GCCGCGCGCCGCCGCCCCCGGTCCCGGCGCCCCGGCGCCGCGGCAGGACAAGCGGCGCAGCGGCGCGATCATTGCGTTCGGCGGGGCTGCGCTGGCGACCGTGCTCGTCGCGGCGGCCTATTTCCTCTTCATGCGCCCGGCGCCGCCGGCAGCCACCGCCGGCGCCCCCGCGGCGGCCTCGCCCGTCGCATCGGCCTCGCCGGCCAAGCCTGCGCCTACCCCTGCGCCTGCGGCCGATCCCGCCCCGCCCCGCCCCACGCCGGCGGCCCCGGCCGCGACTCCCGCGCCCACCGATGTCGCCGCCGCAACGGCGGTCACGCTGACGCTCGACAAGACGGCCTATGTGGAAGGCGACGAGCCCGTGGCGACCGTCGCCGGTCTGCCCGGCAACGCCGAGGACTGGGTCGCCATCGCCCTTGCCGGCACGCCCGACAACCAGAGCGTCAGCTACGTCTATACCGGCGGCATCAAGGCCGGAACGCTGACGCTCAAGCCGGTCATGCTCGCAGGCCGCTACGAGGCGCGCGTCTTCCTCGGCAAGGCAGCGGGCGGCGACAAGGTTCAGGCGCGTGTCGCCTTCGACGTCACGCCGTTTCCGCCGCCGACCCTCGCGCTCGACCAGGAGACCTATCTGGAGGGCGAAGCCGTTACCGCGACGGTCTCCGGCATGCTGGGCGCCAAGGAGGACTGGGTGGCGATCGCCGAGGAAGATGCGGAGCCCGGCGTTTTCGTGTCCTACAAATATACCGGCGGCGGCGCCGGCAAGACGCTGCGCCTCAAGCCGGTGATGCAGCCCGGCCGCTACGAGGCGCGGGTCTTCTTCAACGACGCCAGCGGCGACCGGACGATCCGGGCGCGCGCCGCGTTCGAGGTCCTGCCCGCCCCGCCCGTGATTCTGACGCCCCAGGCCGGGCTCTACGCCCCGGGCGAGGCGATCGAGGTGGCCTTCAGCGGCATGCCGGGCAACGACAATGACTGGGTGGCGATCGCCGGCCTTGCGGCGGACGACGCACCCTTTCTCGACTATGTCTATACCGGCGGACAGCGCTCCGGATCGGTCACGCTGACCGCCCCGGAAATCCCCGGGGTCTACGAGCTGCGGGCCTTTTTCGACGACACGACCGGCGACAAGACGATCCGCGGCAGCGTGACGGTCGAGGTCTTGGCCGAAGCGCCCGAGCCTGTGCCCGAGCCCGAGCCCGAGCCCGAGCCCGAGCCTCAGGACCCGGCCGAGTCGGTCGCCGACCCTGAGCCCTCGCCGGAGGCCGTCGACGAGGCGCCGCCGCCTGAAGCGGCGGAACCGCAGGACGGGGCGGCGATCGAACCCGAGTCCGCCGAAGAAATCCTGTCACCGCTCGACTGCGCCCTGCCCGAAAGCGTCGTGGCGGAGCCCGATCAATGCCCGCTCGATTGCGCCAATCCGGCGCACGCGGCCGCCTTCCCCGAGGACTGCCCGGCGCCGCCCTGAAGCGGGCCGGGCCGCTCTCCTCAGGGGATCTGGGTCACGGTCAGCTCCCTGGCGCCCGGGGCGACCAGCGGCACTTTCAGCTTCTCCTCGACGGTCTTTATCTCGCCCGTCTCCTGTTCGACCCAGCTCCGGCTGACCTTCAGGACGACATGGTCCTTCGTCTGCTCGGCGATTTCCCAGCTGTTGAAGTCGCCGATCTGAAAGACCGTCCAGCCGCCGTCGGGCGACTCGCCGGCGACGGCGAGGAAGGTATAGAGGCCGTTGATGGCCGGATCGCCCCCGGCGGTCGAATAGATCTTCGCGCCCGTTTCGGATGCCTCGATGAAGGTGACGTCGGTGACATAGGCCTCGGGCGTATCGCCCTCGACCGCCTTGATGGTCTGCGCGGCCCCGGCCGCCAGGGCCGCAGAACCCGCCATCAGGCCGAGAACCAGTCCGGCCAGAATACTCGTGCGCATCCGTCTCTCCTTGGGGACCCGCGCCCCTCATGTGCCGGTCCGACACTGGAATGACGGCGCCAGCGAGGCAAGCGGGCCGCGTGGCGGCCGTGGCGGCCCGGGCGCGGCATTAGATCGCGCCAGTGTGATCGGCCTGCGCAGGGGCGGGCTTTGATTTCGCCCGGCCGGGCAGTAGACGGACATCATTGCGCTGAGGGGATCTTGACCACCATGCTGTCCATCCGTCGCGCGGCGTTCGCCGCGTCGCTACTCGTTCTTGCGGCCGTGCCGCTGCCCGCCCTGGCCGCCGAAAAGGCCGTCATCGGCGCCTGGGGCTTCGACACCGCCACCATGGACACCTCGGTCCGGCCGGGCGACGATTTCTTCAAGTACGTCAACGGCACCTGGATTAAGAATACGACGATGCCCGCCGACAAGGCGCGCTACGGCGCGTTCGACGCGCTGCGCGACAAGTCGGAAGCCGACGTCCGCGCGACCATCGAGGAGATCGCCAAGCTCCAGCACCAGCCGGGCTCGGCCGGCCAGAAGGTCGGCGACTTCTACAACGCCTTCCTCGACGTCGCGGCGATCGAGGCCAGGGGCCTCGAACCGGCCCGCGCCGATCTCGACGCCATCGCCGCCGCCGCGACCATCCAGGACATCGCCGTCCTCATGGCCCGGCCCGGCATTCCGGGCGGCCCGGTCGGCATGGGCGTCGGCCTCGATTCCAAGAACCCCGATGCCTACACGATCGACGTGGCGCAGAGCGGCCTCGGCCTGCCCGACCGTGACTATTACCTGCGCGACGATGCGCAGTTCGCCGACATCCGGACGGCCTATGCCGCCTATATCGAGCAGATTCTGACCATGGCGGGCTACCCCCAGCCCAAGGAGTCGGCGGCCGCGATCCTCGCCGTGGAAACGGCGATCGCCACCGAGTCGTGGGAGCGCGCCCGGCGCCGCGACCCGAACGCCACCTACAACCCCATGACCCGCGCCGAGCTGCGCGCCTTCGCGCCGGACTTCCCGTGGGATGCGGCGTTCGAGGCCATGCAGCTGCCGGCCTCGTTCGAGCGCTTCGTGGTCAACGAGAAGGACGCGGTGCAGAAGCTCGCCGCGATCTTCGCCGCGACCCCCGTCGAGACCTGGAAGGCCTACCTGACCTTCCACTACCTCGACGCCTATGCCGGCGTTCTGCCCAAGGCCTATGACGATGCCGCTTTCGCTTTCGCGTCGAAGATCTCGGGCCAGGAAGAACAGCGCGAGCGCTGGAAGCGCGGCATCGGCGCCGTGAACCGGACTCTCGGCGAGGCGGTGGGCGAGCTCTATGTCGCCCGCTATTTCAGCCCCGAGTCCAAGGCCGAGATGCTGAAGCTGGTCGAGAACCTGCGCGCTGCCTACAAGGCGCGCATCGAGGCGCTCGACTGGATGGGCCCTGAGACCAAGACCCAGGCGCTCGCCAAGCTCGCCGCCTTCCGCGTCAAGATCGGCTACCCCGACACCTGGCGCGACTATTCCGATCTTGAGGTCGTGGCGGGCGGTGGCCGCCGCCTATGAATGGCGCCGCGACCTGGCGCGGCTCGACAAGCCGACCGACAAGGACGAATGGTTCATGTCGCCCCAGACGGTGAACGCCTACTACAACCCGATCTTCAACGAGATCGTGTTCCCGGCCGCCATCCTGCAGGCGCCGTTCTTCGACCTCGCCGCCGACCCGGCGATCAACTACGGCGCGATCGGCGCGGTCATCGGCCATGAAATGGGCCACGGCTTCGACGATCAGGGCGCCAAGTTCGACGCCACCGGCAATCTGCGCAACTGGTGGACCGCCGAGGACGAGGCCCGCTTCAAGGAGCGGACCAAGACGCTGGGCGAGCAATATGCGGCGTTCGAGCCGCTACCAGGCATCCACGTCAACGGCGAGCTGACCATGGGCGAGAACATCGGCGACCTCGGCGGCATCTCGGTCGCGCACGAGGCCTACATGATGTCGCTGAACGGCGCCGAGGCCCCGGTGCTCGACGGCTTCACCGGCGAGCAGCGCTTCTTCCTCGGCTACGCCCAGGTTTGGCGCTCCATCCAGCGCGACGAGTCGCTGCGCAACCAGATCCTGTCGGACCCGCATTCGCCGCCGATGTACCGCGTCAACGGCGTCGTCCCCAATGTCGACGACTGGTATGCGGCGTTCGGCGTCGAACAGGACGCCAAGATGTTCATGGCGCCGGAAAAGCGCGTCCGCATCTGGTGATCTGAAGCGTCAGTCATGACGAAGGGCCCGTGCGGTGCGCGGGCCCTTTTTCTATGCACCGGGCCGGCGGCGGCCCCGGGGCCGCAGGCTTGGCGTCAGTTGGTCGGCGTCGCGGCGACGGCGCGCCGGGCGAGACTGCCGTCCTCGCCGCGCAGCGTGTTCGCGTCGAGCACGATGAGCGTGGTCGAGATCGCCGACTGCCCGTCGATCGCCACGGCGGCGTTGCAGCTGTCGGTGCTGGGGCCGGGGGCGGCGTCCCAGGTGCCGCTCAGCGAGGTCTCGCTTGCGGCCATGCCGGCCGGCTCGATCCGCACCGTGGCGCGGAAGGCGCCGTCCGCGCCGTAGGAGGCGCGGGTGACGATGCGTCCGCTCTGCCCGTTCATGTCGGTCTCGACCGCCATGTCCCAGGTGCCGGCGAGGAACGCCTTGCAGCCGGTATTGTCGAAGGTCGCGGCGCTCATCGAAAGCGCGGCGGCGGCGGCCAGGACAAGCGGGATCATGGAGTGCTCCGGTCGGTCGTCGAGGCGCGCCTTATAGCCGTCCGCTCCGGCGAAGTCAGCCGGGTCAGGGTGACGCTACGATACCCTCGCGCCGCGGGTCGGCGCCGCCCGCAAGACGCCCGTCGGCGCCGAGCATCACGGCGTGCAGGCCTGACGCCTCGCCCGCCCGCGCCTCGGAGATCTCGTGCCCCATGGCGCTCAGCGCGGCGCGAAGCCCGCCATCGAATCCCGCCTCGACCACCGGCTTGCCGCGCGCCACCACATTGGGCAGCGCGATCGCCTGCTGCGGCGTCAGGCCCCAGTCGAGCACGCCGACGAGGGTTTTCAGCACATAGCCGATGATCGCATTGCCGCCCGGCGAGCCCGCCGCCAGCAGGAAGCGCCCGTCGCGGAAGACGATGGTCGGGGCCATCGACGAGCGCGGCTTCTTGCCCGGCGCGACGGCGTTGGCGATCGGCCGCCCCTTCTCGTCGGCCGGACGGAACGAGAAATCCGTCATCTGGTTGTTGAGGAAGAAACCCGCCGCCATCCGCTGCGAGCCGAACGGGCCCTCGATGGTCGTCGTCATCGAGACGACATTGCCGCTGGCGTCGACCACGACGAAGTGGCTGGTCCCGGTCCAGCGCCCGGACAGGTCCGCCGCCCGCTGCGGCGCGCCGGGCGGGGTTCCGGCTTGGGCCTCGGCCATCGCCCGGTCGGGTGCGATCAGCGTCGCGCGGCCGGCGAGATAGTCCGCGTCGATCAGACCCGCGACCGGCACGGCGACGAAGCGGTCGTCGGCGGCATAGAGATCGCGGTCGGCATAGGCGAGCCGCTCCGCCTCGATCAGCAGGTGCCAGGCCCTCGCATCGCCCGCGCCGCCCGAAAGGTCGAACTGGCCGAGCATCCCCAGCGCCGCCAGTACGGCGATGCCGCCCGACGAGGGCGGCCCCATGCCGCAGACCAGCACGGCGCGATAGGGCCGGCAGAGCGGCTCCAGGCGGCGGGCCTCGAAGCCCTTGAGATCCTCCGCCGTCAGCGTCCCCGGCGCGTTGCCGCGGCGGACGGCGGCGACCATCGCCGCGGCGACCGGGCCTTCGTAGAAACCCCTGGGGCCTTCGGCGGCGATTCGCTTCAGCGTCTCTCCATAGGCTGGGTTCTTGAGGATATGCCCGGCCGGCAGCGGCGTCGTGCCGTCGATGGTCAGGTAGGCCGCCGCGTCGGGCAGAAGCGGGCCGAAGCCGGCGACCGCCGCGATCACCCGGCTGAGGCGCGGCGAGACCGCGAAGCCCTCTTCGGCCAGGCGGATGGCCGGGCCGAGATCGGCGGCGAGGGAAAGCCTGCCGTGGTCGCGGTGGGCTGCGGCCAGCAGGGCGACGAGGCCCGGAACCCCAACCGCATCGCCGCTCTGCACGGCGGCGAGGAAGGCCTCGGGCTCCCCGGAGGCGGTCAGGAACATGTCCGGCCGCGCCCCGGCCGGGGCGGTCTCGCGGCCGTCATAGGCGGCGACATCGCCGCTCGCGGCGTCGTAGTGGATCAGGAACGCACCGCCGCCGAGGCCGGAGGACTGCGGCTCGACGAGGCCCAGCACCGCCTGCACGGCGATCGCCGCATCGACCGCCGAGCCGCCCTGGCGCAGCACCGCCAGACCCGCCTCGACGGCGAGCGGATTGGCCGCGGCGACCATCGCCCCGGCCTGCCAGTCGGAAGCCGGCTTGGCCTCGACCGCGCCCATGTCCGGCGCCGGCGGCGCGGCGCAGCCGGCGATCAGGGGGACGGACAGCAGAAGGACGGACAGCAGAAGGGCGCGGCGCATCATCGCGCCAGCCCATCACAGATCGCCAGAGCGCGGAAGAGCGGCCCTAGAGGATGAACTTGGAGAGGTCGGTGTTCTTGGCCAGCGCCCCGATCCGCTCGCGCACATACGGCCCGTCGATCGTCACCGTCTCGCCGTCCCGGTCGGCGGCGGCGAAGGAGATGTCCTCCAGCACGCGCTCCAGCACGGTCTGCAACCGCCGCGCGCCGATGTTCTCGACGCTCGCATTCACCTCCGCCGCGACGTCGGCCAGCGCGTCGATCCCGTCCGGCGTGAAGTCCAGCGTCACGCCCTCGGTCGCCATCATGGCCTTGTACTGGGTGACGAGGCTCGCCTCCGGCTCGGTCAGGATGCGGCGCAGATCGTCGCGGGTGAGGCCGGCCAGCTCCACCCGGATCGGCAAGCGGCCCTGCAGCTCGGGCAGCAGGTCCGAGGGCTTGGCGAAGTGGAACGCGCCCGAGGCGATGAAGAGGATGTGGTCGGTCTTCACCGGGCCGTGCTTGGTGGAGACGGTGGTGCCCTCGATCAGCGGCAGCAGGTCGCGCTGCACGCCCTCGTGGGCTCGGAGATGTGTATAAGAGACAGCTGCACGCCCTCGCGCGACACGTCCGCGCCGCGCGCCTCCGACCGGGCGCAGATCTTGTCGATCTCGTCCAGGAACACGATCCCGTCATTCTCGGCCAGCCGCAGCGCGTCGCGCACCACCTCGTCGTCGTCGAGCATCTTGTCGCTCTCCTCGGCGATCAGGATCGGGTGGGACTCCTTCACCGTCATCTTGCGCTTCTTGCGCTTGCCCCCGAACGCCTTGCCGAGCGTCTCCTGCAGGTTCAGCAGGCCGACCGAGGCGCCCGGCTGGCCGGGAATGTCGAACAGCGGCAGGCCGCCGCCGGGCTGGGCGACGTCCAGCTCGATTTCCTTGTCGTCCATCTCGCCGGACCGCAGCTTCCGGCGGAACGCCTCGCGGGTCGCCTCGCTGGCGCCCGCCCCGACCAGGGCCTCCAGGACCCGCTCCTCGGCGGCCCGCTCGGCCCGCACCTGGACGTCCTTGCGCCGGGCCTCGCGCACCTGGCCGATGGCGATCTCCACCAGGTCGCGGACGATCTGCTCGACGTCGCGGCCGACATAGCCGACCTCGGTGAACTTGGTCGCCTCGACCTTCAGGAACGGCGCCTCGGCCAGCCGGGCGAGGCGGCGCGAGATCTCTGTCTTGCCGCACCCGGTCGGGCCGATCATCAGGATGTTCTTGGGCGTCACCTCCTGGCGCAGCGCCTCGGGCAGGCGCTGGCGGCGCCAGCGGTTGCGCAGCGCGATCGCGACGGCGCGCTTCGCCTCGCCCTGGCCGACGATGAAGCGGTCGAGTTCGGAGACGATCTCGCGGGGGGAAAAATGGGTCATGAGGCCGAGACATAGGGGCTCGCGGCGTCCGGCGAAAGGCCGCCGCGCGCCGGGCGAAGGCTCAGAGCGGCAGCTTGGGTTCCTTGGTCGGATGCACGCTCTGGTTGAGCCACTCGGCGAAGGTCGCGGGCGGCCAGTCGCCCGTCACCACCGCCTGGACGGCCAGCGCGAGGTCGGCTTCGGGGGCGATCAGGGTCTGCCCGTTGAGGGTCAGGAAGACCTCCAGCGCGGCCGTTGCGGTGCGCGCATTGCCGCTGCGGAAGGGACGCTTGAGCAGGAAGCCGCAGAGCTGCGCGGCGGCGAGATCGGAGATCGACGGCGCGGAGCGTCCGGCGATCTCCATCGGCCGGGCGCGCAGCATCTCCAGCGCCATGTAGTCGGCGATCCCGGGGGTCCCGCCATGCGCCGCCAGCACCGCGTCATGCAGCGCCAGCAGCACGTCCCGCTCGATCCAGACGACCGCCATGGGCTCAGTCGGCGAGGGTGCGCAGCGTGTGCCGGCGGCGGCGCATGACGTCGCGCGCGATCTCGATCTGGCCGGCGAATTTGGGGCTGTAGGGGGTGAGGCGCATGCCGTCCGGGGCCGAGGTCAGGTAGAGCGCATCGCCCTTGGCGGCCCGTAATTCGGCCAGCGCCTCCTTGGGCAGGACGACCCCCAGCGAATTCCCCACCTGGACGATCTTCAGCGTGTGCATGACGACTCCCCCGTAAGTACGTCTGTTTTAAAGGCGTACCAACACCCGTCAATACTGCGGCGCGGCGTCGGCGGAAATCCGACTCGATCCCCCAGCCGCTCCGGAGCCAAGGGTTACGAAAGAGTCAACCGGCGGCGATCTCCTCGATCGTCAGGTTGCCGTTGGTGTAGACGCAGATCTGGGCGGCGATCTGCATCGCCTTGCGGGCGATCGCCTCGGCGGAAAGGTCCTGGTCCATCAGCGCCCGGGCGGCAGCGAGCGCGTAGTTGCCGCCCGAGCCGATCCCGATCACCCCGTCCTCGGGTTCCAGCACGTCGCCTTGGCCGGTCAGCAGCAGCGAGACCGATTTGTCGGCGACCGCCATCAGCGCCTCCAGGCGGCGCAGATAGCGGTCGGTGCGCCAGTCCTTGGCGAGCTCGACGCAGGCCCGGGTCAGATTGCCGGGATAGGTTTCCAGCTTCGCCTCCAGCCGCTCGAACAGCGTGAAGGCGTCCGCCGTCGCCCCGGCGAAGCCGACGATCACCTCGCCCTTGCCGAGCCGGCGCACCTTGCGGGCATTGCCCTTGATGATGGTCTGGCCCATCGAGACCTGGCCGTCGCCGGCGATCACCACCCTGCCCCCCTTGCGGACGCTGACGATGGTCGTGCCGTGCCAGTTGGCCTTGTCTTCGGACGACGCCGATGAGTCACGCATAGGTTGCACTCCGCTTCTGGCCGCTTCTGGCCGCAGGGCCGGAGCGGGCATGTGACCCCGCCGCCCCTTCGCGTCAAGTTGCTAACCATTGGCTGGCACTTTATGGACGGGCGGATTCCCCTCAAGGGCTGGACTTCCATGCGCACCGCGATGATCGAGCGAAAGACGCGCGAGACCGAGATCATGGTCTCGCTCGACCTCGACGGCACCGGCGACTACGACGTCGATACCGGCATCGGCTTTCTCGACCACATGCTGGAGAGCTTCGCCCGCCATGCCATGCTCGACCTCAAGGTCCGGGCCCAGGGCGACCTGCACATCGACTTCCACCACACGACCGAGGACACCGGCATCGTCATCGGCCAGGCGATCGCCCGGGCGCTGGGCGACTTCAAGGGCATCCGCCGCTTCGGCGAGGCGACGATCCCGATGGACGAAACTCTCACCCGCGCCGCGGTCGACGTTTCGAACCGGCCATACCTGATCTGGAAGGTCAACTTCTCGCGCCCCAAGCTCGGCGAGATGGACACCGAGCTGTTCAAGGAGTGGTTCCAGGCGGTCGCCCAGAACGCCGGCATCACGCTGCACGTCGAAAACCTCTACGGCGAGAACAACCACCACATCGTCGAAAGCTGCTTCAAGGCCTTCGCCCGGGCGCTGCGCCAGGCGGTGGAGATCGACGAGCGGCTGGGCGATGTCGCCCCGTCGACCAAGGGCGTGCTGTAGGACGCGATGGCCGGGACCGTCGCGGTCATCGATTACGGCTCCGGCAACCTGCGCTCGGCCGCCAAGGCGCTCGAACGGGCCGCCGCCGACAGCGGCGCCGAGGTCCGGGTGATCGTCACCTCCGATGCGGACGCGGTAGCTGCCGCCGACCGCCTGGTCCTGCCCGGCGTCGGGGCCTTCGCCGACTGCATGGCGGGGCTTGAGGCGGTGCCGGGGCTGAAAGAGGCGCTCGTCGAGGCCGCCATCGCCCGCGCCCGGCCGTTCCTGGGGATCTGCGTCGGCATGCAGCTGATGGCCGAATGGGGCGTCGAGTTCGGCCGCACCAGGGGGCTCGGCTGGCTGAAGGGCGAGATCGCCCCGCTCGCCCCGGCCGACCCGGCGCTGAAGATCCCCCATATGGGCTGGAACACGATCGCCGCCACCCGCCCCCACCCGGTTCTCGCCGGGCTCGACGCGCCATCCGTCTATTTCGTCCACTCCTTCGCGCTCGCCCACGCCGACCCGGCCGAGATCGTGGCGATATGCGATTATGGCGGGCCCTTTCCGGCGATCGCCGGCCGCGACAATCTGGTCGGCACCCAGTTCCACCCCGAGAAGAGCCAGGCCGCCGGCCTGACGCTGCTCGCCAATTTCCTCAGCTGGCGGCCATGAATTTCACCCTCTACCCGGCGATCGATCTGAAGGACGGGCGCTGCGTCCGCCTGGTGCGCGGCGACATGCTGACCGCCACGGTCTTCAAGCTTCAGCCGGCCGCCCAGGCGGCGGCCTGGCAGGCGGCCGGCTTCGACTGGCTCCATGTCGTCGACCTCAACGGCGCCTTCGCCGGGCGGGCGGTCAACGGCGAGGCGATCGAGGCGATCCTCAAGGCGGTCGAGGTGCCGGTCCAGCTCGGCGGCGGCATCCGCGACCGGCGGCAGGCCGAACGCTGGCTGGAGGCCGGCGTCGCGCGGGTCATCCTCGGCACGGTGGCGGCCCGCAACCCGCATCTGGTGAAGGACCTCGCCATCGCCTTTCCCGGCCGCATCGCGGTCGGCATCGACGCGAAGGACTTCCGCGTCGCGGTCGAGGGCTGGGCGACCGCCTCCGAACTCGATGCCGCCGAGCTGGCGGCCCGCTATGCCGACGCCGGGGTGGCGGCGATCATCTTCACCGATGTCGGCCGCGACGGCACCGGCGCCGGCCTCAACATCGAGCAGACGCTGCGCGTCGCCGCCGCCGCCCCGGACGTGCCGGTCATCGCCTCGGGCGGCCTCGCCTCGGTCGACGACATCCGCGCCTGCATGGCGACGGGGCGCATCGCCGGCGCGATCTGCGGCCGCGCCCTCTACGACGGCGGCATCAGCCCCAAGGAAGCCCTGAAACTCGCCCGCGGCCGGTAGGGCGGCCCTTGCAAGTCAGGCGTTAATTCCTATATGTGCCCGCGCCCACAGCCCTCATGGCCGCCCTTGAGGCGGCCATCCAGAGGGCGGTCAGGGCGCGGCCTGGCGGCGGTCGGGGCGTCGTCTCGCTGGCGGCGATACCCCTCCCCCTCCCCGGTCCCGGCGTGGAACGAAGATGCTTTATGCCGGGCCCGCGAAATATCGTGTCGCACCGAAGTCCTTAAGCGTCGAACATGATGACGCTGCGGGCCAGTTCGCCGCTCTTCAGCTCCTGCAGCGCCTCGTTGACCTGGGCAAGCTTCACCCGCTGCGAGATCATCTCGTCCAGCTTCAGCTTGCCGGCCATGTAGAAATCGACCAGGCGCGGCATGTCGACCGGGAAGCGGTTGGAGCCCATGACCGAGCCCTGGATGCGCTTCTCGCCCAGGAACTCCGCGCCGTGCAGCTCGATATGCACGCCGACCGGGATCATGCCGATGATGTTGGCCGTGCCGCCGCGCGCCAGCATCCTGAACGACTGCTCGGCGGTCTGCTTCAGGCCCACCGCCTCGAAGGCATGGTGCACGCCGCCCTTGGTCAGCTCCATGACCTGGGCCACCGGGTCGCCGTCCTTCGGGTTCACCACGTCGGTCGCCCCGAAATGCCGGGCGAGGTTCAGCTTCGAGCCCACCATGTCGATCGCGATGATCCGCCCGGCCCCGGCGATCGCCGCGGCGTTGATCGCCGCCAGGCCGATGCCGCCGCAGCCGATGACCGCCACCGTCTCGCCCGGCCTGACGCCGGAGGTGTGCGTCACCGCGCCATAGCCAGTCACCACCGAACAGCCGATCAGCGCCGCGAGGTCGAGCGGCATGTCCTTGCGGATCGAGACGCAGGCGTTCTCGTGGATCAGCATCATCTCGGCGAAGGACGAGAGGTTGAGGAACTGGTTCATCGGCCCGTGGGTCTCGACCAGGCGCGGCTCGTCGCCCGCCTCGCGCTTGGTGTCGGGGCTGACGCAGCGCGACAGATGGCCGGTGATGCAGTGTTCGCAGCGGCCGCAGAAGGCCGAGAGGCAGGTGATGACGTGGTCGCCCGGCTTCACGCTGCGCACTTCCGAACCCACCTGCTCGACGACGCCGGCCGATTCGTGCCCGATCACCGCGGGCAGCGGATAGGGATAGAGCCCCTCGACGAAATGCAGGTCCGAATGGCACACGCCCGCCGCCACCGTGCGGATCAGCACCTCGCGCGGTCCCGGCTTGTTGATCTGCACCTCTTCGATGGTCAGCGGCTTGCGCACTTCGCGCAGGACGGCGGCTTTCATGGGGTCTCCTCCAGGGGCTTTTTATGACGTTGCCGTCAGGTTCGCGCCGCGCGGGGCTTGGCGTCAAGCGCCATCGGCGGCTAGATGCCCGCCCATGCTCGCCGTGCGCATCATCCCCTGTCTCGACGTCAAGGACGGCCGCGTCGTCAAGGGCGTCAATTTCGAAGGCCTGCGCGACGCCGGCGATCCGGTCGAGGCGGCCAAGGCCTATGATGCGGCCGGCGCCGACGAGCTCTGCTTCCTCGACATCACCGCCAGCCACGAGGGCAGGGGGACGCTGCTCGACATCGTCCGGCGCACCGCCGACGCCTGTTTCATGCCGCTGACCGTCGGCGGCGGCGTGCGCACCATCGAGGACATCCGCAATCTTCTCCTTGCCGGCGCCGACAAGGTGGCGATCAACACCGAAGCGGTGCGGCGCCCCGAATTCGTGCGCGAGGCGGCGCAGAAATTCGGCAGCCAGTGCATCGTCGTGGCGATCGACGCCAAGCAGGGCGCCCATAATCACAATGCGCCGCCCTTCGAGGTCTTCACCCATGGCGGCCGCAAGGCGACCGGGATCGACGCCATCGCCCATGCCAGGCGCCTGGTCGACTACGGCGCGGGCGAAATCCTGCTGACCTCCATGGACCGCGACGGCACCAAGGCGGGCTACGACCTGACGCTGACCCGCGCCATCGCCGATGCGGTACGCGTGCCGGTGATCGCCTCGGGCGGGGTCGGCGATCTCGACGACCTCGTCGCCGGCGTCCGCGACGGCCACGCCAGCGCCGTGCTCGCCGCCTCGATCTTTCATTTCGGAACGCACACGATCGCCGAGGCGAAGGACGTTCTGGCCCGCGCCGGCCTGCCGGTCCGGCGCTGAACGCGCCCGCAAAAAGAATTCCCGCCGCACGATAGATTTCCGCGCCCGCCTTCCTCTAGCGTCCCGCCCGTCACGAAACCGTCACGGAACTTCGCGTGAGCGACGAAATCGAACTGAAGCTGGAGATCGCACCCGACGCGCTGGCGTCCGTGCTGAAGAGCGAGGCCCTGCGCGCCCGCGGCGTCCGTTTCCGCCCGGCCCGGCAGCTGCGCACCGCCTATTACGACAGCCCCGACGCCGCGCTGAAGGCGCACGGCATCTTCCTGCGCGTGCGCGCCGACGGCCGCAGCTTCGTGCAGACCGTCAAGACGGCGGGCGAGGGCGGGCTGCTCGCCCGGCGCGGCGAGTGGGAATGGCCGCTGAAGGGGCCCGAGCCCGATCTCGCCCTCACCCTCGAAACCGGCCTCAAGCCGCTCGCCAAGCGGCTGCGCCGGAACGATCTTCGCCAGGTCTTCCTCAGCGACATGACGCGCCGCATTGCCCTTGTGCGCGACGGCGACAGCGTCCTGGAACTGGCGCTCGACCGCGGCGAAGTCCGCGCCGGCCGTCGCCACGAGGCGGTATGCGAGCTGGAGATCGAGATCAAGGCGGGCGGCGCCGAACCGCTCTTCGCCCTGGCGCGGGCGCTCGCCGCCTTGCCCGGCGTCGGCGTCGGCCATGTCACCAAGGCGGCGCGCGGCTTCGCGCTGGCGGCCGGCAAGCCGCCGCGCGCGGTCAAGGCCGCCCCGGTCGCCCTCGACCAGGCGATGACGCCCCAGCATGCCGCCGCGGCGATCGTCGATGCCTGCGCCGCGCAGGCGGCGGCAAACGTGCCGGCGGTCGCCCGGCGCCGCCTTCCCGAAGGCGTCCATCAATTGCGCGTCGCGCTCCGCCGGCTCAGGGCGGCGCTCGCGGTCTTCAAGGATGTACTGCCGGGCGAGGCGCGCCGCGCCTTGCGTACCGAGGCCGGCTGGCTCGCCGGTCTGCTCGGCCCGGCCCGCGATCTCGACGTCATCACCGCCGATACGCTCAAGGCCGCCGCGCCGCCGCCCACCATGGCGGACGACATGCGCGCCCTCGGCCGCGCCCTTGCCGCCGCTCGTCGCACGGCCTGGACCGAGGCGGTCGCCGCCGCCGCCAGCCCGCGCACGACGGCACTGCTGATCGACCTGGCGCAAGCCGCCTGGACATTGCGCGCCACCCCGCCCGAGGAGGCCGCCTCGCTCGCCGACTTCGCGGCCGCCCAGCTGGAACGCCGCTTCGAGGCGGCGCTCGCCG
>ERZ761602.5589-NODE-5589-length-14763-cov-10.724028_pt1 | contig 14763 bp, 11 predicted proteins | sample MGYA00512165_ERZ761602 | MGnify/ENA primary metagenome ERZ761602 (study PRJEB28899, sample SAMN02445085) | bioreactor sludge metagenome | biome: EBPR sludge; isolation source: Thorneside wastewater treatment plant | place: Australia: Brisbane, Thorneside...
AGGTCCAACCCCCAGCGGTCCAACCCCCAGCGGTCCAACCCCCAGCGGTCCAACCCAGCGACGCCCCGGTCCGCAACGCGCACCACCGCGACGGCTTCACCACCACCGAGGCCGCCTGCCAGGTCGAGGTCTTCGACAGCCGGCTGGACCAGTGGCTGCGCTTCCCCTGCGAGCCGGGCGAGTTCGTGCTGGACGCGGCCGAGCGGGCCGGCTTCGAGCTCCCCTACTCCTGCCGCAACGGCGGCTGCCTGGTCTGCGCCGGCAAGCTGCTGGAGGGCAAGGCCCAGATGGACGAGGACCAATACGTCCTGGAGGAGGAGCACATCGCCCAGGGCCTCGTCCTGCTCTGCTGCACCACCGTCAGCGAGGACTCCCGCTTCCTGGGCAACCAGGAGCAGGAGATCTAGGCTTCCACAAGGATGCGCTCGGGCTCCTCCACCAGCTCCTTGACGCGCTTGAGGAAGCCGACGGCCTGGCGCCCGTCGATGATGCGGTGGTCGTAGGACAGCGCCACGTACATCATCGGGCGCAGGACGATCTGGCCGTCGACGCCGACCGGGCGCTCCTGGATGGTGTGCATGCCGAGGATGCCGACCTGGGGATGGTTGAGGATCGGCGTGCTGAGCAGCGAGCCGAAGACGCCGCCGTTGCTGATGGTGAAGGTGCCGTCCTTGAAGTCGTCGGGGACGAGCTTGCCCAGGCGGCCCCGCTCGGCCAGCTCGACGATGGCCTTCTCGGTCTCGGCGAAGGAGAGGTGGTCGACCCCGCGCACGACGGGCACAAGCAGGCCGCGCTCGGTGGAGACGGCCACGCCGATGTTGACGTAGTGCTTGTAGACGACGACCGGGCGCTCGGGGTCACGGTCGTCGATCTCGGCGTTGAGGTCGGGGTACTCGCCCAGGGCCGAGACGACGGCCTTGGCGAAGAAGCTCATGAAGCCGAGCTTGATGCCGTGCCGCTTGACGAAGGCGTCCTGGTGGCGGGCCCGCAGGGCCATGACCCGGCTGAGATCGACCTCGTTGAAGGTGGTCAGCATGGCCGCGGTCTGCTGGGCGTGCACGAGCCGCCGGGCGATGGTGCGCCGCAGCGGGGTCATCGGGACCCGCGTCTCGTCGCCCTGGGGGGCAGCACCCGGCGCCGCGGGAGCCGCAGGAGCCGCGGGAGCCGCAGGAGCCCCAGGAGCCGCAGGAGCCTCCGCCTGCCGGCCCTGGTGGGCATGCACATCCCGGGCGAGCACCCGACCGCGCACGCCGGAGCCCTCGACCTCGCGTAGATCGACGCCCACCTCGGAGGCGGCCTGGCGTGCGGCGGGGCCGGACTGGGGACCCTTCTCGGGGCTGGAGGACTCCGCGGCAGGCGCCGCCTCCGGCTGGCTGGGGGCTTCGGCCGCTCCGCCCTCGCCGGCCTCGATCAGGGCGATCGCCTCGCCGACGTTGACCTCGTCTCCCTCCATCCGGAGCAGCTCCGTCACTCGCCCCCCGACCGGAGAGGGCACGTCCAGGGTGGCCTTGTCCGAGTCGACCGCGACCAGGGTCTGGCCCGCAACGACGGTGTCCCCGGCCTTGACGGCCCAGGCCCCGAGGTAGGCAGTGGTGATCGACTCCCCCAGCGAGGGGACCTTCAGCTCGACCATGTTCAACTCCAGAAGAGGTAGAAATTCAAGGGACGAAGCAGGCCAGGTCCAGCGCCTGGGCGACGAGGCTGCGCTGCTCGGTCTCGTGGCGGCGCGGGGAGCCGGTGGCCGTGCTGGCCGAGGCCCGGCGCCCGATGAAGCGGGGGCGCTCGCCGAGGGCCTCGGTCAGCCACTCGTCGAACATCGGCCAGGCCCCCATGTTGCGGGGCTCTTCCTGGCACCAGAACAGCTCGGTTCCGGGCCTGCACGGGGCGAGCAGCTCCTTGAGCTGGCCGCCGGGGAAGGGATGGAGCTGCTCGAAGCGCAGCAGGGCGATGTCCGTGATGCCGGCCTCTTCCCGGGCGGCAAGCAGGTCGTAGTAGATCTTGCCGCTGCAGAGCACGACCCGACGCGCCGCGGCGAGGTCGACCCCCTCGTCGCCGAGGATCGGCTGGAAGGAGCCGTTGGCCAGCTGGTCGAGGGTCGAGGTGCAGCGCGGGTGGCGCAACAGCGACTTGGGCGAGAGCACGATCAGCGGCTTGCGCACCCGCCAGAGGACCTGTCGCCGCAGCAGGTGGAAGAAGCTGGCCGGCGTCGTGCAGTTGGCGACGACGACGTTGTCCTCGGCGCAGAGCTGGAGGAAGCGCTCCAGGCGGGCCGAGCTGTGCTCGGGACCCTGGCCCTCGTAGCCGTGAGGCAGCAGCATCACGAGGCCGCTGCTGCGGTTCCACTTCTGCTCGCCGCACATCAGGAAGTTGTCGATGATGACCTGGGCGCCGTTGGCGAAGTCGCCGAACTGGGCCTCCCACAGGACCAGGGTCTCGGGCTGGTCCAGCGAGTAGCCGTACTCGAAGCCCAGGACCGCCGCCTCGGAGAGCAGCGAGTCGAAGACCTGGAAGCGCGCCTGCTCGGGCAGTAGCCGGTCCAGGGGGGTGATCTCCCGCCCGTCGTGCACATCGGTCAAGGTCGCGTGCCGGTGCGAGAAGGTGCCGCGCTGCGAGTCCTGCCCGCTGAGCCGCACCGCGGTGCCCCCCGCGACGAGGCTGGCGTAGGCGGCCTGCTCGCCCATGGCCCAGTCCAGGGGCCGCTCGCCGTTGACCATCTCCATGCGCTGCTGCAGCAGGCGCTCGATCTTGCGGTGCGGGCGGAAGCCCTCGGGGATGGTGTTCGCGCGCCGCAGCAGGTCGCGCAGCCGGTCGCTCGGGAAGCGGGTGTCCACCGGGTCGCGGACCGTCGCGCCCGTGCGGAAGGGAGCCCAGACCCGCCCCAGGGTGCTGGCGGTGTTGCCCTCGTAGGAGTCCCAGCCCACCGGCGCATCCTCGCGCAGCTGGGCCTCCAGGCAGTTGCGGCTCTCTTCCACCACCGCGTCGATCTCGGCCCGGCTGATGTCCGGGTAGACGGCCTCGATGCGCTGGATGTAGACCTCCAACGGGGTGGGCCGCTTGCGGATGGCGTCGTAGAGCAGGGGCTGGGTGAAGCTGGGCTCGTCACCCTCGTTGTGCCCGTGCTTCCGGTAGCAGTACATGTCGATGATGACGTCCTGCCGGAAGGTCTGGCGCCACTCGGCGGCGAGCCGGGCGACGTGGGCCACGGCCTCGGGGTTCTCGCCGTTGACGTGGAAGATCGGCACCGCCAGCATCCGGGCGACGTCGGTGGCGTAGGGCGTCGAGCGGGCGTCCCGCGGAGCCGTCGTGAAGCCGATCTGGTTGTTGACGATGACGTGGATCGTGCCGCCGGTGCGGTAGCCTTTCAGGTCGCTCAGGTTGAGGGTCTCGGCCACCAGGCCCTGGCCGGCGAAGGCGGCGTCGCCGTGGATCAGCAGCGGCAGGGTGCGCTCGTGCAGGCGGTCGCCGGCCCGATCCTGGCGGGCGCGGCAGCGCCCCTCGACCACCGGATCGACCGCCTCGAGGTGCGAGGGGTTGAAGGAGAGGGAGAGCTTGACCACCTGGCCCGAGCGGGTCTTGTAGTGGGAGCTGAAGCCGAGGTGGTACTTGACGTCGCCCGAGCCGTCGAAGTCGGTCTCGACGTGGTCCATGAACTCGTCGGCGATCTGCCGGACCGGCTTGCGGAGGATGTTGGCGAGCACGTTGAGGCGGCCGCGGTGGGCCATGCCCAGCAAGACCGACTCGACCCCGCGCGCGGCGACGCTCTCCAGCAGGTCGTCGAGCAAGGGGACGAGGGTCTCGGCGCCCTCGAGCGAGAAGCGCTTGGTCCCCGGAAAGCGCGTGTGCAGCATCGCCTCGAAGTGCTGCGCGTCGGCCGAGAGGCGCAGGGCCTTCAAGCACTCCTCGCGGGACATGGCCCGCCCGTCCTGGCGGAGCTCGATGCGCTCCTGCAGCCAGGCCTTGCGCTGGGGCTCGCCGATGTTCATGAACTCGACGCCGAAGCCCGAGCAGTAGGCGCGCCGCAGGCGGGTGATGAGGTGCCGGAGGGTGGTGACCTGGGGCACGCCGAAGACCCCACGCCCCGAGCAGGGCCGGTCCAGGTCCGCCTCGCTGAGGCCGTAGTACTCCAGGGTGAGCTCGGGATGCGGCTCGTTGCGGTGCCGGCCGAGGGGATCGATGTCGGCCTCGGTGTGGCCGCGCACCCGGAAGGCGTTGACCATCAGCATGATGCGCGCCTGCCGGTCGGCCACCTCGAGGGCCTCGGACTCGCTGGGCAGCGCCGCCGCCCCAGCAGCGAGAGCCCGCTCGACCGGGCGGGCCGGGCCGTGGAAGATCGAGCGGGCCGAGGGGCCCGGGGGCCGGGGAGCCGGGCCGCTCGGGCTGCCCGCGGAGGCGAAGAGGGCCGCCCAGCGCGTGTCCACCGAGGCCGGATCCTGCTGCCAGCTGCGGTAGAGCTCGTCCACATAGGCGGCGTTGTCACCCGCGAGCAGGCTGGCGGGCACCTGCGCGGGGGAGGAGGAGGAGGCCGAAGTGGCGGCTGCGTCGGGCAGGGGGGTCGACATGACGAGGCTCCGGTCAACGGCCGCGCGTGTAACCCGCGGATCGCGGAGATCTGCGTTAGCATTGCGGCGGTCGTTCGCCACAGCCCGGGAGTCCGCGATGTCTTCAGCCCTGGTCCTCTTCGCCCTGCTCAGCCCCCAGATCGCCAACGCCGGCGAGCTGCGGGAGCCGGTGCTCGCGCTCCTGGACGGAGTGGAAGACGCGCCCGACGCCGCGCAGCTCCGGGCGATGGGCGAAGGCGTGGGTCCCGAGCTGCTGGAGCTGGCCCAGGACCCCAACCTGGCGCCCACCCGCCGGGCCCGCGCCACCCAGGCGCTGGGATGGTTCCCGACCGAGCAGCACCGCGAGTGGCTCAGCAGCACCCTGCAGGGCGAGGATCCGATGCTGGCCCGCAAGGCCAGCTACGCCCTGGTCAACGGCTGGGGCGACCAGGCCGTGCCGCTGGTCACGCCTGCCCTCGCCTCCAGCGATGTGCAGCTTCGGCTCGCCACCGTGCGGGCCCTGGGCAGCCTCGGCTCCGAGCCTGCCCGGCAGGCCTTGAGCGCCCGCCTCGACCTGGAGCAGCACGCCGCCGTCAAGGACCTCATCCGCCAGTCTCTCGCCCGCTGAGCGCGCCCCCTCTCCTTCCCCGGGTTCCCCGCCATGACCTCGCTCCTGCTTGCGCTCGTCCTCCCCCTCGCCTGCGGCGACAAGGGCGGCGACGATTCGGGCACCGACGCCGGCCTCCAGGTCGAAGACCTCGGCAGCTTCACCACGGACACCGGCGGCTTGACCGGCGACATCCCTCTCAGCGTCCCCGACGACGCCAGCAGCGTCATGGTGCACTGCGGCAGCTACGGCTACAGCCTGCTGGGCACCGCCTGGCACATCAAGGACGGCGCCGGCAGCCTGTACTACACCAACGAGAACCACGAGAGCTACGCCCCCGCCAAGATGCGGGTGGGAAACCTCGATGACCACCTCCCGGTGCTCTTCCCGGTCTCGCCCGACCACGACATCTCGGGCGGCGACTGGCAGATCAACGCCTGGATCGCCTCCGGTGGCACCCCCAAGACGGTCTCCTGCGAGGCGGTCTACCGCATCGACGACGTCGCCAACAACGCCAGCGTCGACATCAACGCGGTCTTCGTCGGGCTGGACGCGCTGGGCCTGGACGCCGCGGGCGCGCCCGAGGACGCCGACTTCCAGGCGGCCCTCGAGAAGGCCGACGAGCTGCTCAGCCAGGCGGGGCTCAGCCTGGGCGCCGTGAACTACATCGACTTCAGCGGCGACGTCGACACCTACAGCGTGGTCGACATCACCGACAGCGACAGCAGCGAGCTGGGCAACCTGTTGAAGCAGGACGTCGGCGGGGCCGGTCGGGCCTTGACGGTCTTCTTCGTCCAGGAGATCTCCAGCAGCGGCGGGGCCACCATCCTGGGTCTGGCGGCGGGGCCTCCGGGCGCGGCGACGGTGGGCGGCACCAGCAAGTCGGGCATGGTCGTCACCAGCGCAGATCTGCGCGCCGATCCCGCCTCGGTCGGCCTGATCCTCGCCCACGAAGGCGCCCACTTCCTGGGCCTCTTCCACACCTCCGAGAAGGAGGGCAGCACCCACGACCCCCTCTCCGACACCCCCGAGTGTGGCTCGTCGGCCAACACCGACGGCAATGGCTACGTCGATCGAGAGGAGTGCGCGGGCAAGGGCGCGGACAACATCATGTTCTGGGCACCGTCGGTCGAAGTGAGCACCAAGCTCAGCGACGACCAGGGCTGGGTGCTGCGCCGCAATCCTGCCGTTCGCTGAACCCGCCGCTCGCTGACCACGACGCTCGCTGAACCCGCCGCCCGCCGACAGGGTCCCCGCACATGACACGGATCGTCGCACTGCTGGTGCTCGTCCTCGCCACGCTCCCGGGTTGGGCAACCGCGGGGGAGGGCCGCCCGCGCATCGACTCGGTCGAGGCGGCCGAGGGCGTGGAGGACGAGCGGACCCTGACCCAAGCCGCCGACCATTGGCGAGACCAGGGGGATGAGGCCCTCGCCCGCTCCCTGTACCTGCTGGCGATCGAGCGGGCCGAGCTGCACAAGTACCTGACGATCCGCCCGGCGGTGAAGGAGGCGCTCATCCTGGAGCGCCTGGGCAAGTCCGATCAGGCGGCCGAGCTCTACCGCAGCGAGCGGCTGCACGATGTGCAGACCGTCCTCCAGGTGCTGCGCATCGCCAGCATCCACCCCCAGCGCGAAGAGCTGGTGCAGGAGACCATCGTCGATGTGCGCGATCGGGTCGAGCGGGCCCGCAAGGGTGAGCAGGTCCCGATCTTCACCACCAGCAAAGGCGAGACCCGAACCCTCGAGGTCATCGCCGACAACCAGGTGGTCCCGCGGCTGTTGCAGGACGGGGGCCAGCTCCGCTACTGCTACATCGACACGCTGGACCTGTCGCAGGCCCGGGCCGAACAGCTGCCCGCGACCATCGTCCTCTCCCGCTGCATCGTCGGCCGCGTGCTCGTGCCCGACCGCGACGTCCACACCCTGGTGCTGCGCTCGATCGTCCTTGGGGACGTCGACATCGGCAAGACCTGGGAGGGGCAGGTCAACCGCTCCAAGACGATCCCAGCCAGCCGGGTGGCCGAGATCGCCTTCCGCGACGGGGTCTTCCTGGGTCGGGTGAACCTGCAGGGCGTCCACGTCAGCGGGCGCAACGCGCTCTTCGCCATGGCGGTCTTCGAGGGCGAGGCCGACTTCCGGGACACGACCTTCGAAGGCACGGCCGACTTCCGCTTCAGCGTCTTCGGCAAGGGGGCCAACTTCAAGGGCTCCCATATGACCGACGCGGTCTACTTCGGGAACACCCGCTACCTGCAGCCCGTCACCTTCCGCGGGATGTTCAGCGAGCAGGACGTCTTCTTCAACAGCACCCAGTTCGAGGCCTCGGCCAGCTTCGACCGCTGCGAGTGGGTGCGCGGCGCGACCTTCGAGAACAGTGTCTTCCGGGGCCCGGTCTCCTTCAACAACAGCCAGCTGGGCGGCCGGCTGAACATGAGCCGCGCCGTCGTCCAGGACACGCTGATCGTCAAGGAGGTCAGCCTGGCGGGCATGGACCTGATCGGCACCCGACTGTCCGGGGACGCCAGCTTCATCGACGTCAATTTCCTGGGCAAGGTGCGATTCTCGCTGGACGACATCACCCGGGCCCACCACCTCGACGACCCCACCGGGCTGCTCAGCCTGTACCGCGACTACCAGGGCGACAAGGACGCCGAGACGCCCTTGACCACCCGCTCCTCCTACGGCGTCGAGAGCGTCGACGACCTCATCGCGCGGGTCGACGGCAACATCAGCTTCGCCAACTCGATCTTCCACGGCTTCACGATCTTCGAGCGCGTTCGCTTCGGCCGCCCCGGCATCGACACCACCGCCGAGTTCTACAACACCCAGTTCATGGGCGAGAGCCACTTCGAGCGCGCGGTCTTCTACAGCCGGGCCGACTTCAGCACGATGTTCGCCAGCGAGCTCTCCTTCCTGGAAGCGAGCTTTCACAGCAACCTGATCCTGGATGACGCCAACGTCGCCGGGCGGCTGGTGCTGACCGACGCCACCTTCGAGGAGGACGCCGACATCTCGTTCTACGCCTCCGAGATGGCCAGCGTACAGATCAACCGCGACCAGGTGGTGGAGAACGAGGACTGGAGCTGGCTGTGGCAGGCCGGCGAACAACACCGCCTCTTCTACAAGCGCTGCCTGGACGGCGAGGCGGTGGAGGACGATCCCCGGGTTCGCCGGATCCAGATGAGCGGGCCGGTCTCCGACGAGGAGCTGCGCACGATCTGCGCCTCCCGGCTGATGGACGAGTATGTCGCGCTGAAGCAGAGCTTCGGCGACCGGGCCATGACCGGGGACGAGGACTGGGCCTACTGGTGGATCAAGCACACCGAGGCCGAGGCCCGCCTTCGCCAGGGAGGCGCCGTCGGCTTCGCCTACTGGGTGCTGGCGCGCATGCTCTTCGAGATCGGCTTCGGCTGGGGCGTCAACCTGGGCAACCTCGCCTTCACCTCGCTCTTCGTCTGCGGCCTCTTCGCCCTGCTGTATCGGCTCCTCTGCCCGGACTCGATCCTCAGCTACGACGGCGACGACGTCCCGGTCCGCGAGGTCCCGATGATCGGCCTCTTCTTCGTCTCCCTGCAGAGCTTCGGCGCCTTCAACACCGGCTGGGACATCGGCCACGACAACGGCCGGCTCCGCTACCTCAACACGATCGAGACCTTCATCGGGCTGATCATCCTGACCTTCTTCGTAGGCGCCTACACGCGGATGATCCTGGCCTGAGCGCTGCTCTCGGCCCGAGAGGCGAACGCAGAGGGGGCCGCCCCCCGGATGGAGCCGGCCCCCTGCGTGTGGGACGAGGACGAGGGCTACTCGTCGCTGTCGTAGCTCTCCATCCGGTTGTCGGTGGAGGCCTTCATCTTCTTCTTCTTCTTGCCTTCGGTCGAGGCCGAGGCCTTGGCCGCCTCGCAGGCGGTCTTGGCTTCGCCTTCGAGGGTCTCGCAGGCCGGCGGAGCCGCAGGCGCCGTCGCGGTCGCGGGGGTCTCGGCCGCAGGGGTCTCGGCCGCGGGGGCCTCGGCCGCGGGGGTCTCGGCCGCAGGGGTCTCGGCCGCGGGGGTCTCGGCCGCGGGGGTCTCGGCCGCGGGGGCCGCCGGGTCCGAGGCGCTGGCGCTGAGGGCGAACACGCTCAAGAAGGCGAGGACGGGGAAGACGAGCTTCATTCGCGCTCCATTGGCCCGCAGGCCGTGGGTGGACCGTCCGAAGTTAGCGCAGCCTCCCAGGACCTGCAAGCTGGGGGACTGGGGCGCTGGGGCGCTGGGGCGCTGGGGGGAACAGTCGGGGGCGCTGATGTGTCCGCTCCTCGGCTGCCTGATCTTGGACGCCGCGCATCCCTCCTGCTAAGCGGCGCACCTCTCTCCATCCGGCCCCCACACTCCACTGGAGTCCACCCCCATGATCGTTCCGCTCGCCGTCGTCTTCGCCGCCCTCTCTCCGACCGCGGCCGCTGGCAAGTGCGACGCCCAGATCAAGAAGGCCGACACCGCTCCGGTCGCCGACCTGCCCAAGGCCTTCGAGGCCGCCGCCGCCTGCAGCAGCGACGAGGCCTCCGCGGCCTTCCCGCGCTTCCTCAGCCGGGCCACCGACAGCGAGGTGCTGGTGCAGCTCTCGCTGGTGGCCATCAACCGCGACATCTGGAACCCGGTGTGGACGATGCTGGGCCGCATCTCGGACTACTCGACCCGGGACATCATCTCGGGCCAGGTGGGCGAGGCCTGCGCCAGCAACCCCAAGGTCGTCACCTTCCTGCAGGGGGCCTACGTCGGGCTGCGCGGCCTGGACTTCCAGCAGTGGGACGACGCCTTCCTGACCTGCGACACCCCCGAGATGCAGGCCTGGATGGAGGAGCGCGTGACCACCCCCCCCAAGGGCTCCTACGACGAGAAGTACGAGCAGCTCCTGGGCATCTACATCGGGCAGAAGCGGGCCGAGGCCCTGCCCCAGCTCAAGACGGCCGCCCTGGTCGCCCTCAACGACGGCCCCTTCGACGCCATCCTGCTCAAGATGGAGGAGGCGGTCGCCCCCAAGCTCGGCGCACAGATCAGCGCCGAGAACCAGGCCGCCATCGAGGCCGCGCTGGTCGACATCGCCAAGAGCGCCTCGCCCGAGCAGGCCCGCGCCGTCGCCGAGCGCCTCGTCGCCACGGGCGCGGACGCCTCGGCCGCCAGCCTGCTGCCGGTGGTCTTCCCCGACCGGGTCAAGAACGGTGTCTTCACCTGGGGCGGGATGGCCATCGAGCGCGGCGAGTGCAAGGGCGTGAAGACGGCCATCCTGCACACCGCGGTGATCGCCGAGCCCGGCAAGCGCTGGATCGTCACGGACGAGGCGGTGCCGGCCATGGGCAACTACAAGGGCCGGCTGAAGAAGTGCACGATGGAAGAAGGCGCCTGGCCGATCGTGATCAGCGCCGAGCCCCTGGTGCCCGGCAGCATCGACACCTGGGCCCGCTCGGTCGGCGGCGAGTGGGCCGCGCAGGGCTACACGGTGGAGATCCACCAGGAGGCCTCGGTCAACCTGGACTGAGCGCGCTCAGCTCCGGCGGACCCGGCTCAGCAGGGCGCGGACCGCGCTCTTCCGGTCGCCGGGCGCCTCGACGACCCGCGAGGCCTCGCCCAGCTCCTGCAGCATCTGGCGAGCGGCGTCCAGCCGGCGGTCCAGCATCAGGGCCTCGCGCAGGTGGCGCACGCTGCCCTCGACCTTGCCGTCGGCCAGACTGAGGCGAGCCAGCTCCAGATGGGCGCGCGCCCGCAGGCGAAGGTCGGTCTCGTCCATCAGCACCCGCTGGAGCCGCTCCTCCTGCGTCGCTCCCTCCTCCTCTACGATCTTCTGCATCCGCCAGGCCGGCAACGTCCACCTCCGCCGGCAGGATGGCCCACGCGCGGGCGGCCCGGGGTCAAGAGGCGGTGAGAAGCTCGGCATAGAGGCGCTCGTAGTCCTCGACGCAGCGCTCGATCCGGAAGCGGGCCGCCTGGCGCAGGCCCTCCTCCTGCATCCGGCAGCGGCGCTCGGGGTCCGCGCCGACCGCGCGGATGGCCTCTGCCAGCGCACCTACATCGCCGGGCGGGACCCGCACGGCGGCCTCGCCGAGCACCTCGCGCAGGCCGGGCACGTCGCTGGCGATCAGCGGAACGCCCGCCGCCATGGCCTCGACCGCGACCAGGCCGAAGCCCTCCCAGCGGCTGGGGACGACCAGCAGCTCAGCCTGGGCGAGCAGGGCGGGCACATCGGAGACCCACCCTCGCAGCGCGATCCGGGGGCCGCGGAGCCTGCTGGCATCGGGGCCCTCCCCGACGATCAGGAGCTCCAGCTCGGGGAGCTCGGCCATGGCCTGGACCAGGAGATCGAAGCCCTTCTGGGGCACGAGGCGGCCGATCGCCAGCACGGTCCGGACCTGCCCCTGCGGCCGAGGGGCGGGCCGGAAGCGGGAGAGGTCGACGCCGTTCTCGATCACCGAGACCCGACCCGGGGCCACACCGGCGGCGAGGAGCACCCCGCGGGCGGCCTGGCTGACGGCGACGACGCGGTGCGAGAGGGGGGCGAGCGCCACGCTGAGGGCCTGGCGCCAGGAGTCCTCGGGGCGGGTGTTGTGCTCGGTAGCCAGCACGGCACGGTGGCCGGCCAGGCCCGCCCCCAGCCGGCCCCAGACGTCCCCGGCCCAGAGGTGGGTGTGGACGATGTCGAACTCCCGGCTCAAGCGCGCGATGCGGGCCAGGGCCAGCCCGCCGGGCCCACCGCGCCAGCGCCCCAGGTCGTGGATCGGGACGCCGGCGGCCTGGAACAAGGCGCGCAGGCTGCCCGTGCGGTGCAGCGGCGCGACGGCGTGCTCGAAGGCGGGCGAGGCCCGGCGGCAGAGGTCCAGCACGAGGCGCTCGGCGCCGCCACCGGCAAGGTCGCACGGGATGTGAAGGACACGCGGCATGGGCGGAGGATGGCACAGGGCGGGAGATGCCGCGCCCACTTCGGGTCGGCACGGCTTATGCAAGTGTCCTTGACGCGCCAAGCCTCCTGCCCCTGGCCCGCCCTCCCCTCTGCCGCTGCATCTGTCCGCTGCTGGAGCTCCCCATGGCCCGTTCCCTGACCGTCAAGCACGAAGAAGCGCCCGCTACTTCCTCGCTCCTCACCGCGTTCCTGCTGCTCGCCTTCGCCTGGCTGGGCCTCTCTGCCATCATGGCCGCGACCAGCGCGCCGACCACCCCCGACGCCGCCATCGTCTACGGCGAGTAGAACCGGCTCCATCGAAAGAAGATCAGGGTTTCCCGATGGGCCGCTTCGACGCCCTCACCTCCTTGATCCGAATGCTGATGGAGGCGGTCGGCCTCAGCCCGCGTCCGTGGATGCTGCCCGTGGCCGTGGGCGCGGTCCTGCTGCTGCTGGGGCCAGCCATCCTGCGCAACATCCACACCGGGCAGGCGCGGAAGCGGGTCGGCCGGCTCAGCATGCTGGACGCGCCGGAGCGCCAGGTGCAGACCCAGGCGATCCTGGACCTGGTCCGGGACAACCCGGTCGGGACGGTGGCCATCGCCGACGAGGCCATCCGCCGAGGGCAGCTCCGCCTCGCCCGCCTGGCCCTGCTGCGGCTGCAGGAGACGGGCGCGCGTCCGGCCGACCAGCACCGGCTGAGCGAGGAGCTCGACGGCCCGCTGCCCCGCAACGTCGACCTGGAGCGCGTGGTCATCGAGCAGATGATCGACTCGGGGGCCCGGGAGCGCGCCCGGACCCGCCTCGCCCGCGCCCGGATCGCGTTCCCCGGGGACGCGCGCTTGGAGGAGCTCGAGGCGAGGCTGCGCGGAGAACCTCAAAACCCGAGCGTCTGACCGTGGCCGATAGGCGACCGTAGGATAAGAGCCGGCTCCTGAATGAACGCTCATTCATCCACCCCGGAGCCGCCGTGAGCACCTCTCTCCCGATCCGCCTCCCCATCCGCAAGGTCGCCGTCCTCGGGGCCGGCGTCATGGGCCAGGGCATCGCCGCCCACCTCAGCAACGCCGGCGTGCCCTCGGTGCTCTTCGACATCGTGCCGCGGGACCTGCCCGCGGGCGCGCCGCGCAGCAAGCTGGCCATCGACGGCATCGTCAACGCCACCAAGCTCAAGCCGGCGGCCTTCTACAAGGCCTCGCTCTCCTCGCTGATCACCCCGGCCAACTACGAGGACGACGGCGCCCTGCTGGCCGACTGCGATCTGATCATCGAGGCGGTGGTCGAGAACATGAAGGTCAAGACGATCGTCTTCGACTGGGTGGCCAAGAACCGCAAGCCCGGCAGCATCGTCGCCACGAACACCTCGGGCCTCAGCCTGGACGAGATGGCCGCGGCCATGCCCGCCGAGATGGCCCAGCACTTCCTGGTGATGCACTTCTTCAACCCGGTCCGCTACATGCGGCTGCTGGAGCTGGTGCTGGGCCCGCAGACCCTGCCGGCTGTGGGCCAGTCGGTGGCGGACTTCGGGCGGCGGCTGGGCAAGGGCATCGTCTTCGCCAAGGACACGCCGAACTTCATCGCCAACCGCATCGGCACCTTCGGCATGGTCAGCGTCTTCCACCATATGGGCGCCCACGGCCTGTCGATCGAGGCGGTCGACGCGGTCTTCGGCCCGGCCATGGGGCGGCCCAAGTCGGCCGTCTTCCGCACCGCCGACCTGGTCGGCAACGACACGCTCGCCCACGTCCTGCGCACCGTCTACGACAGCTGCCCCGACGACGAGATGCGGGAGCGCTTCCAGGTCCCGGCCTGGCTGGACCGGATGGTGGCCGAGGGCGCGACCGGCGACAAGGGCGGCAAGGGCTTCTACCAGAAGAGCAAGGGCCCCAACGGCGAGCGCCTGATCCTGGCCCGCGATCTCCAGAGCGGCGAGTACCTGCCCTCGCAGAAGGTGCGCTTCGACAGCCTGGGCAAGGCCCGCAACAAGGAGACGGTCGCCGCCAAGGTCAAGGCGGTGCTGGCCGGGGACGACGCCGCCGCGCGCTTCGCCTGGGCCGTGACCGCGGACACGCTGATCTACAGCGCCGCGCGCATCCCCGAGATCGCCGACGACATCGTCAACATCGACCGCTCGATGCGCTGGGGCTTCGCCTGGGACATGGGCCCCTTCGAGAGCTGGGACGCCATCGGCGTCGCCGAGTCGGTGGCCCGGATGAAGGCCGACGGCCTGCAGGTGCCCGCCTGGGTCGATCGTATGCTCGCCTCGGGCCGGGGCAGCTTCTACCAGCGCGAGAGCGATGGCCGGATGAGCTGCTGGGATCCGCTCACCGACAGCGCGGTCGACGTGCCGCAGCCCTCGACCTGGCTGCTGCTGCCCGACCTGAAGGCGGCCGGCAAGGTGGTCGCCTACAACCCCTCCGCCGAGCTCTACGACCTGGGCGAGGGCGTGTTGGGCCTCTCCTTCCGCTCGAAGATGAACGCGCTCGACGACGGCATCGTCGGGATGATGATCCAGGCCCTCGACGAGCTGGAGGCCGACAAGTGGGAGGCCCTGGTCATCGGCAACCAGGGCGGCAACGCGTTTTCGGCCGGCGCCAACATCATGATGGTGGCGATGAACGCCATGCAGGGCAACTGGGCCGAGCTGGAGCTGATGATCCAGACGCTCCAGCAGACCCTGCAGCGGGCCAAGTACTGCCGCAAGCCG
>ERZ761602.5590-NODE-5590-length-14746-cov-5.511265_pt1 | contig 14746 bp, 17 predicted proteins | sample MGYA00512165_ERZ761602 | MGnify/ENA primary metagenome ERZ761602 (study PRJEB28899, sample SAMN02445085) | bioreactor sludge metagenome | biome: EBPR sludge; isolation source: Thorneside wastewater treatment plant | place: Australia: Brisbane, Thorneside...
GTCGATCGGAACCCGGAGTGCGGTGTCGTTGCGCGTCGGAGACAAGGTGCTCGTATCGTACGGGGGTCGCGTCTACGAAGTCGAGCGAGGCATCCGCCATCGACCGGCGGCAACGGCGGCCACCGGGGAGTTCCATGCCCCGATGCCGGGGCAGATCGTGGACGTGCTGGTTGAGGAAGGCGACAAGGTTGAAGCGGGCCGGCGCCTGCTGGTCCTCGAAGCCATGAAGACCCAACAGCCGATGAATGCTCCGTTCGCGGGAATCGTGGAGGCACTCCCCGTCGCGAAGGGCCAGCAGGTGGTGCTCGATCAGCTCCTGGTCCGGGTGGTCCCGATCGAGACGGAATGACGGTCCGAGCGATCGTTCTTGCCGCGGGTCTTTCGACGCGCGCCGGTACCGGCTCAAAGCTCGCCCTGCCGTGGGGGGACGGAACGCTGCTCGACGCTGCCCTCCGACCCCTCGAGACGGTCGGTCTCCGTGGCGTGCTCGTCTGGTCGAACCAAGCTCCTCGAGTGGGTGTCCAGTGGACGCTCGTCGAGAACGAACACCCCGAGTTGGGCATCCTCGCATCGCTCCACCGAGGGCTCGAGGCGATCTTCGACGCCGATGCCGTCCTGGTGTCGCTCGGCGATATGCCGTTCCAAGCTCCGGCGACGCTCGCCGCCATCCTTCGCGCCTCCTCCGCCGACGGGATCGTCGTCCCGACGCACGGTGAGCGGATGGGCAACCCCGTCGTCTGGGGGCGTCACTGGTTCGAACAGCTCCTTTCACGGACCGGCAACTCCGGCGCGAAGTCCCTGATCCTCGAGAACTTGGGGAGCGTGACTCGAGTCGAGGTCGGTCATCCGATCGAACTCGACGACGTCGACACCCGGGACGACTATGAGCGTCTGCGGCCCCGCTGAATCCCCGCCATAATCCGAGCATGCTGCTTGCCGGGAAGAAGGGCCTCGTCCTCAACATCATGAACAAGAATTCGATCGGCTGGGCGATTGCTCAGGCCGCCGCCGATCACGGAGCGCAGGTCGGCGTCGGCGCCCAGAATGACCGCATGCTCGAAGGGGTTCAGAAGCTGATCGACGGAGATCCCCGCTACCGGGCCTTGGTCGTCGACTTCACGCAAGACGATCAACTCGACGCCCTCGCCGAGGCGGTGAAGCAAACCTTTGGAACCGTGGACTTTGTCGTTCACTCGGCGGCGTTCGCTCGCAAGGAGGACCTCTCGGGACGGTTTGTGGACACATCTCGGGAGGGCTTCGCGATGGCGATGGACATCAGCGCGTACTCGCTCGTCGCTCTCTGCCGAGTGCTTGAACCGGTTCTTGCCGACGACGCAAGCGTGATGGCGATCAGCTACCTAGGCAGCCAGCGTGCGGTCGGGAACTACAACGTCATGGGGGTCGCGAAAGCAGCGCTTGAGGCCTCGGTGCGGTATCTGGCCCAAGACCTCGGGGTTCGCGGGATCCGAGTCAACACGCTCTCTCCAGGTCCGATCAACACCGTTTCGGCCCGCGGCGTCCGCGGGCTCTCGGAGATGATTGCGTATGTGCACGATCGCGCCCCGCTGAAGCGGGAGTTCGGCCAAGCCGAAGTCGCCGGGAGCGCCGTTTACTTGATGAGCGACCTAAGCAAAGGCGTTTCAGGTCAGATCGTCTACATCGACAACGGCTACAACATCGTCGGGATGTAAGCCGTCGCGGACGATCGGCACGAGAGACGCCTTGCTTCGCAGTGGCTTACTGCCGTTCCCATGCGAGCGCAAGGCCGTCGAGGGTCAGGTGCGGCTCGTACCGCTCGATCACGTCGCAGAGATCGAGGAACAGGCCGCCGAGGCCGCCGGTGGCAATCACCGGGGCATGGCCGACAAGTTCGTCGGCGATCCGCTTGGCGAGCGAGTCGACCGCCCCGGCGTAGCCCAGTACGATGCCGGACTGGAGCGCTCCGACCGTCGTCCGTCCGATCGCGGACTCAGGTGCGGCGATCTCAATCTGGGGCAGTTTGGCGGTCTTCCCTACCAGCGCCTCCATCGAAACCATGATTCCGGGCAGAATCGCTCCGCCGACATAGGTACCTTCATGATCGAGGACGTCGAACGTCGTCGCGGTGCCAAAGTCGACGACGATGATCGGCGGTTGCCAACGCTTCAGCGCCGCGATCGCATTCGCGATGCGGTCGGCACCGACCGCATGGGGAGGATTGTAAGAAACCTTGAGCGCGACCTGGTCGCCTGAAGCAAGAAAGAGCGGCTCCTTTCGAAACCACTTGGTCCCGAGCCTCGACCAGGTGACGTTGACGGCGGGAACGACGGATCCGATCACGAGTCCCTCCGCTTCGAACGGGAGCCCTGCCAGTTCAGCGAGGCCACTCAGCTTGACCGCAAGCTCGTCTTCGGTCTCCAGCCAATGGGTCTCGAATCGCCAGACGGCGACCCATTCGTCGTCCCGTCGTACTCCGACGACGGTCTGCGTGTTTCCGACGTCAATCGCCCAAAGCATGTGTCAGATCGACCCTCCCGTACAGTTTGGCTCCGAGCCGCGTCGCGAACACCTCGTAGAGCTGGTTGGCTACGGTGTCGCGCAGTGCTTCGTCGTCGGCCTCGACCATGACGCGGAGCATCGGCTGAGTGCCGCTTGGTCGCACATTGAGGCGCCCCCGTCCCTGAAGCCTGCTCTCGGCTTCGGCGATCGCCTCGGGGACACCAGGAACCTGATCCCAGCCCTCACGCTGCGCGACGGTTATGTTGAGAAGCACCTGGGGCCATGCGGCATAGTCGTCGAAGAAGCTCGAGGCGGGCCGACCCTCTCGCCGAAGGACACGAAGGAACTCCAGCGCCGTGACCAGTCCATCGCCCGTCACGCCGCGTTCGGCAAAGACGATGTGACCGCTCTGTTCCCCGCCGATCCGAGCCCCGGTTTCGCCCATCCGCCGGGACACGTACTTATCACCCACGTCCGTCCGGTCAAGGCGAACGCCGTTCTCGGCGAGGTAGCGCTCGAAGCCTCCATTACTCATCACGGTTCCGACCACGGTCCCCGGATCCAAACCGCCATGCCGGCTCCAATGCGCGCACCACACTCCCATCGTCCGGTCGCCGTTGAACAGGCGTCCCCGTTCGTCGCTGAACACGACCCGGTCCGCATCGCCGTCGAACGCGAGCCCGACGTCTGAACCGGACTGGACCGTGAACTGCTGGATCGTCGCCGGCTTGGTCGCCCCGCCTTCGGCGTTGATGTTCATGCCGTTCGGCGCGTTCCCGGTTTCCACGACCTCCGCGCCGAGTCGTCGCAACATCGCGGCCCCCATCGCGTGAGCGGCACCGTGGGCACCATCGACCGCGATCTTCAGCCCCTCGAGCCGTTCAGGCACGATGGAATCGAGGAAGGTGAAGTATCGATCGATGCCGGGCGCGGTGGCGATTCGCCCAACATCCGCGCCTTTCGCACGGTCGAACTCGGTCTCCAGCCGACCCTCGGCGTGTCGCTCGAACTCCTCGTCGACCTTTCGTCCGTCGTGAGCGAGAAGCTTGATGCCGTTGTCCGGGGCCGGGTTGTGACTGGCCGAAAGCACGGCCGCGATCCCGTAAGGGCCCTCGGCGACCAGGTGAGCCACGCATCCGGTGGGCACGACGCCAAGGTCGTCGACGTCGACACCGGTCGCGCAAAATCCAGCGGCCAGCGCGGCCGAGAGCATGCTCCCGCTCTGCCGGGTGTCCCGACCCAGGAGCGCGCGCCGCGGCCATGCCCGCTCGGCAAGGAGCGTGCCCGCGGCTGTCCCGATCTGGAAGGCCAACTCCGGAGTGATCTTCTCGTTTGCGATCCCCCGCACGCCGTCGGTGCCGAAGAGCCTCGCACTCAAGGCTTCTTGGCCACCTTCACGCGGGCGGGCCGCAGGATCCGGTCCCCCATCCGATAGCCGGCTTCGAGCTCTTCGAGGACGGTTCCTTCCGGATGGTCTGCGCTGGTTTCCGTCGTGACGGCTTCATGCTCATCGGGATTGAAGGAAGCCCCGGTCGCAACGATTCGGCGAACCTGGACCGACTCAAGACTGCCTCGCAACTGACGCTCGACCATCCGAACGCCTTCAAGGAGCGCCTCCGCGCTCGCGCCCTTCTCCGACGCGGCTACGGTCCGCTCGAAGTTGTCGAGCACGGGCAAGAGGTTCGCGACGAGGTTTTCGGTCGCGTACTTCCGGATCTCGTCCTTCTCTTGGGCGACCCGGCGGCGAAAGTTCTGGAGGTCGGCAATGGAGCGCAGGAGTTGACTTTGGAGCTCATCGCGCTCGCGGGTCAGTTCCTCGACCAGCGCATCGCGCTCGTCGAGTTCGACTTGAATACCGGCATCGTCGACCGGCAACTCCTCGTGGGGATCGGTTTCAGTGAGGGGGGCATCGGGATGCATCGGGAAACGCTCCTCGGCGTGGGGGATGCCCGAATTTTACCCACCAAAGCCTGCAGCGCCCCTACGATCGTGAAGATCGCAAGGGCGCTGGTTGAGATGTGTTATCTGGAACGAAAACGGGTGTTCAGGCGACGGACTCGGCGTTCTGGCTTCTGCGCTTCTTGGCCCACCACGCTGCGGCGAGACCTGCGACCAGTGCGCCAGCCAGGGCGCCAATCCATTTCTTGTTCTTCATCTTCCTTTCGGACCTCCGTGGATTGGTTCGTTCCATGGGTTAGACCGATCAGAGCCCCGAAAGATTCCCTGGATCGATCCGTTCGGGACCTTCGGCCCAAGGTCTCGATTCCTTACGACTTCTTGCATGGTCGGGCCTGGCGGGGGTCACACTTTCTACGTGTCTCCGCCCCGCTTCTTGCTGGCTTGCGTCCTGATCGCCGTTCTCTACGGCATCGCTCACGACTTGGTGACGGCGCACGTCGCGATCGAGTACTTCACCGTGCACCATCCCCGCCTTGTGGACAGCGACAGCCCGATCGTGATGGCTTTGCTGTGGGGATTTCTCGCGACCTTCTGGGTCGGCGGCATCGCCGGGCTCGTGCTGCTGGCGGTGAGCCGTTGGGGCCGCGCTCCGCAGTTGAACCTTCGACGGGTGCTTCGAAGCTACACGTGGCTCGCAGTGGCGTCCTTGTTTCTCGCCATGATCACGATCCCGACTGTGCTGGGTTTGGCCGAGACGATTCCAGCGGAAAAGCGTCGCCCGACGTACGAGAGCGACCGACGCTTGGTCGCGGTTGGGATGGCCCACGCCGTAAGCTACGGCGCGGCGACCTGGCTAACCGCCGGATTGGCGGGGTGGATCGTTTTGAAGCGCTATCGACTCAGCCGGCAAGCCGGGTCGGCGGCTCCAGGCGGCGATCGAGGGCATCGGCCCAATTCTCACACGTGACGAGGAGCCGGTCGACACCGTCGCACTCCTGTCTGCGTTTTGCGATCCAAAATGCGGTCGCTCCCGCCGCGAGGACGGCGCCAAGCGTGATCCAGGGCCAAAGGCTGGTTCGACCTGATTCCGAGGTTGACTGTTCGTTCATTCCGTGATCTCCAAGGACGGTTATTCTTCTCTCGGTGTTCCACGCCGGACTTTGCAGGCTTCGCACCCGTAATCTTGCCGGATTCGGCGGCTCCGAAGTCACACTGGAGTGCCGGGGCGGGAATGGCCGATTGTCAGGCGCGTCGGGAGTACATCCCCTTCGCGACCCGACCGACAACAGCTTCCGACCCCCGACTCGGAAGGAGGGATCCGGTCCCGGACTCGCTCCGGGCCGGCTTCTTCACTTTGTGGGAACTTCGTCCCACCGATTGCGCTAGACATGGGTGAGCGTCTCAGACGCCCCAAAACCACCATGAAGAAACTTCTGTCTAGTTCGATTGCCCTGGGCGTGCTCGCCCTCGCCGCGTTCGCCACCAACGCCAACTCAGGCCTTTCCGTCGGAGAGAAGGTCAGCGCCTTCCACCCGACCCACGTCAGCGGACCGCTGAAGGATTCGACGAACTGCTTCCCGTGTACGTTCAAGAACCGCCCGCAGGTTCAGGTCTGGGTCAATGGCGACAGCATGGAGAATGTCGCCGCCATCGCGAAGATGCTTGACGCCAAGATGCGGGACGACCGAGAGTTCAAGGCACTCATCGTGTTCGTGACCAACGATGCCGCGACGACGGCGAAGGCGCTCAAGGCTGCCGGCAAGATGCCGGGTCTCGAAACCGTCGGGATGGCTTACCTCTCGCCCAAGGACGAGGCGATCACCGCTTACAAGATCAACCTGAGCGGCGACGTTAAGAACACCGTTTTCGTCTACAAGGACTGGACCGTCGCGGCCAAGATGGTCAATCTCAAGGGCGACGAGACCGGTCTCAAGAGCCTCGGACAAGCCGTCGGCTCCGTTGCCAAGTAAGGCCCTGCCACAGCCCCGTCCGCGAGTGGACGGGGCTATTTCTATGCCGAAGAGGCGGTCGTTTCGCTTTCCTCGAAGTCCGCGTTGTAGTGAAGGCCGACGTTCTTGCGCCGGGCGAGTGCCCCATCGACGACGTACGTCGCCGCGATCAGGAGGTTTTCGGTTTCGAGCGAGTAGCTTGAGAAAGGTGCTTCAGGAAGCTGCCCGTACTCTTCGCGAAGCGCTGCGATGCGATGCCGCGCCTGCTCGAGCCCCGCGGTACGGCGGACGATGAAGACATGGTCGGTCATCGTCTTCTGGAGTGATCGCCGTATTCGCACGGCATCGGCTTCCGCCACCGATCTCCGCCGGATCGATTCGCCCCCATCGGACATCCGCTCCGAGGCGTCCAGCGACTCTGCCGCTGCGAACGCGAACACGATCGCCTCCAGCAAGCTGTTGCTCGCCAGGCGATTCGCACCGTGCACTCCGGTGCTGGCGACTTCACCCGCGGCATAGAGACCGGGCACAGTGGTCCGTCCGGCCAGGTCGGTGCTGACACCACCGCATGCATAGTGTTGCGCGGGAACGACCGGAATCCAGTGCTTGTACATCGCGATGCCCACGGCATCGAGTCGGTCCCAGATCGTCGGAAACTCCGCTCGGATCTGCTCCTTCGGCAGGTGTGTCACGTCGAGATAGACACACCACGTGTCGAGCTTGCGCATTTCGGCGTCGATGGCCCGCGAGACGATATCGCGCGGTGCCAACTCCAAACGCGGGTCGTAGTCGTACATGAACCTCGTACCGAGGTGATTGCGGAGGGTGCCCCCGACTCCGCGCACCGCTTCGGTCACGAGAAACGAGCGAAGTTGGGGATGATAGAGCGTCGTCGGGTGAAACTGCATGAACTCCATGTCGCGGATCGAAGCGCCGACCGACGCTGCGAGCCCGATGCCGTCCGCCGTGGCGATCCTCGGATTGGTCGTGTGGAGATAGAGGCGGCCGCAACCCCCGGTCGCAAGGAGCGTCGCGCGGGCGATGAACCGCCGGACTCCGATCTCTCCGATGTGAGCCTCGGCCCCCGAACACCGGCCGTCAGCCATCAGCAGGGAGGTGACAAACGCGTTCTCGTAGACCACGATGTTCGGGTTCGCCCTAACGGCCTCGGTGACCGCGCGCTCGATCTCCCATCCGGTTTTGTCGGCGTGATGAACGATCCGGTGGCGGCTATGGCCCCCCTCTCGCGCGAGCGAAAGCCCACCTTCCCCGGTGTCGAATCGTGCTCCGGTTTCGATCAGCCAATCGATGGTCTCCGGTGCCTTCTGCACCAGAAAGCGCACCGCGTCGGGGTCGCAAAGCCCTGCGCCGGCGATCAGCGTGTCTTGCTCGTGCAGTTCCCACGAATCGGATTCGCCGACTGCAGCGGCGATCCCACCCTGGGCATAGCTCGTGTTCGATTCTGAGATTTCGGCCTTCGTGAGGACGCAAACCCGCCCCTTCTGCGCCGCCTTGAGGGCAAAGGTCAAACCTGCTAGCCCGCTCCCGACGACAAGAAAGTCGAAGGACTCGTCCATGGGTTACGCTGGGACCATCTCGCGGCCGAGCTCGGTGTCGACCATGCTGCGCCCATTCGCGATGTAATACTCGAACTCCTCGGGAAAGACCTTCAAGGCACCCGCCACGGGCCACGCCGCTGCGTCGCCCAGACCGCAGAACGAGCGACCATCGATTTGCTCACAAATGTCCTTCAACACCTGAACATCGCCTGGCTGTCCGTGACCTTGGACGATGCGCTCGAGCACCTGCAGCATCCACTTGGTTCCCTCGCGGCAGGGCGTGCACTTGCCGCAACTTTCGTTGGCATAGAACAGCGCTGTTCGCCAGATGAACTTGACGATGCAGGTGTGCTCGTTGAGAAACATGCAGCCTCCCGAGCCGACCATCGATCCGACTTCTCCCATCTCTTCGTAGCCGATGATCGCCTTACCGCAGGCATCGGCGTCGATGATCGGAACGGACGAGCCACCGGGTACGCAGGCCTTCAGCTTGCCGCCCTTCATGCCGCCCGACATCTCGAGAAGTTCGTTCAGCGTCGTGCCGAACTCGATCTCGTAGTTGCCGGGCTTGTTCACATGGCCGGAGACCGAGAAGATTTTGGTTCCGCGCGAGTTCTTGGTCGAAGCACCGAGCGTCGCATACCACTCGCCCCCGCGGTCGAGAATGAAGGGCGCGCAGCAATAGGTTTCGACGTTGTTGATCACCGTGGGCAGGTCCCATAGTCCGGCCACTGTCGGCAATGGCGCGTGGGGGAACTTCAGGCGCGGCATGCCGCGCTCCCCCATCAGCGAACTCATCAGGGCCGATTCCTCACCGCACTCGTACGAGCCCGCCCCGAGGTGGAGATGAAGGTCGAAGTCGAGGCCCGAGCCCAAGATGTTCTTGCCGAGGTAACCGGCCGCATAGGCTTCGTCGATGGCGTTCCGGAGCGCGCGCGCGGCATCGACGAACTCGCCTCGGATGTAGATGTACCCGGTGTCGCCAAGGGTCGCATGACCGGCGATGGTCATGCCCTCGATCAGGAGGAACGGGGTCTCCTCCATCAGCTGCTTGTCCTTGAACGTTCCTGGCTCGCCCTCGTCTGCGTTGCAGAGGATGAAATGGTGGGCCGCCTTCTTTTCCTTCTCGATGCCGTTCCACTTGATCCAAGTCGGGAACCCGGCTCCGCCTCTTCCCCGCAACCCCGACGCCTTGACATGGTCGATGACCTCCTGGCGCGGCATCGCCAAGGCCCGCTTCAAACCCTGATAGCCGCCTTTGGCGAGGTAGCCGTCGAGGGTGCCGTAGGAGGGATCGTGCGCGTGTTCGAGAAGCAGCTTATGTTCGCCCATACCTGATGCGTATTCTACTGGAGTCGCGTCGCGCCTGCCTCCAGGGGGGTGCGGGATTGGGGAATCAGCGTCGGCTCCAGCATAATGTGTTCGTGATTCGTTGCCGTCTCCCTGTGTTCGTCGTCTTCGTTGCGCTCGCGGCCACGGCGGTCGTTTCCGCCCAAACCCGAACGTACATCGCCCTCGGCGATTCGGTGAGCTGGGGCTATCAACCCAACGACACGGCCCGAGGTGCGGGAGACAAGGGCTTCGTCCGGCCGTTCGCGGACTGGCTCGGCACCCGCCAAGGGGGAGTGCGTCCCAGGGTCATCAATCTTTCGATCCCGGGCGAGACGAGTTCGAGCTTCTTCGATACCACCGAGGTCGGCTATCTCCTCAATTCGAACTACCCCTTGCTCTTCCGGTCAAGCCAATCCAGCACCTTCGGAAGTCGGGTGACGAACGAGTTCGCAGCGGGTCGAACGATCACCCACGTGACGTACGCACTCGGCGGCAACGACATGCTCGACCTCCTGACAAGCTCGTTCCTCACGCTTCCCTTTGCCCAACAAACGGCTACCGTCGACCAGACTCTGCTGACAACCGACGCCAAGATCGTTCAGGCGCTCACGCTCGTTCGTCAACGTCTGCCCGGCGCAATCCTGATCGTCCCGGGTTACTACAACCCGTATGCCGCGGACCCGAATTCAGCCGAACAGCGGATCGCGCTGTACGCTCTGCCTCGGCTCAACCTGCTGTTGGCGACCCGTGCGCGCCAGTTCGGGTGCTACTTCGCGCCGACCTATGCGGACTTCCTGGGCCAAGAACTTGCCTGGACGTGGATCGGGGACAACGACATTCACCCGCGCCAAGCCGGCTACGACGCGATCGGTCGTCGCGTGATCCTCACCGCCACGAAAATCCCATCGCGAGCCCCCTAGCCCTGGGGCGGCTGCTTTGGCCGCAAGCCCTCAGTTTCTGATCGGTGGGGCTCGCCACGGCCCGATGAGAAAGACGAAACAGTGGTCCCGGGACCTCTTGACAGAGCCGTTCCTTCATGTATAATCCTGTCTACCTTTCTTTGGAGGAAGACGCGATGAATGCTATCAACTGGTTTGAGGTCCCCACGAGTGATTTGGACCGTGCGACGAAGTTCTACGAGACGATTCTCGGGGCGGAGATGATCAAGGTGGACATGGGCGGTACACCGATGCACATGTTCCCGGCCGACATGGAACGGGGGGTCGGTGGTCATCTCGCCGCTCCGGGAGACGGTGCCCCCGGAGAGTCTGGAACACTGATTTACTTGAACTGTACGGGGACGCTCGACGACGTGCTCGGCCGAGTCGAGTCGGCCGGCGGCGCGATCATGCTGCCCAAGACGCACATCGGCGATCCGGGCTACATCGCGTTCATCCGCGACAGCGAAGGCAACAAGATCGGACTCCACTCTCCCGTGTAGGCAGAGCGGCTAGGGCTGCGTGCGGACGTACTCGGTGTACGGTAAGCACGCGGCCCGGCTCGGGTCCTCGAAGCAGTCGAGGGCATGCGCAAGCGCCGTGGCCGTGTCGATGCTGGTCACGCAGGCCACCCCGGTCTCGATACAACTCCGCCGGATCCGAGCGGACTCCACTTCCGCGCGGGGATCGGGCCCGGGCGTGTTGATCATCAGGGAGACATCACCGGCGAGGATCATGTCGAGAAGATTCGGGGACCCCGATTCGATCTTCCGAACGTGCTGACTACGCACGCCTGCCGCCTCCAGGGCGGCGTGGGTGCCGGGGGTGCTCGCGATCAGGTAGCCCTTGGCGACCAGTTCCCGAGCGATGCGGACAGCGGCCTGCTTGTCGTGATCGTGTACGGTCAGAATCACAAAACCGTTCGGTTTGAACTGGATCCCGCTGGCGATCAGGGCCTTGTAAAGCGCAGCTTCGTAGCTGTGGTCGATGCCGAGAATCTCGCCGGTGGACTTCATCTCGGGACCCAGGCTGGGCTCGACGCGCGAGAGCTTCTGGAAACTGAAGACCGGTGCCTTGACGGCATAGAATCGAGGGACCGGCAAGGCGGGGACTGCCGCCTCGAACTCCTTCTCCGCGAGGACCGACGCACAGGCGCCAAGAGCGCCCCCTTTCCAGAGCCCGGAGCTGTAACCAAGGTCGGACAATCGCTCCCCCATCATGCAGCGGGTCGCGAGTTGGACCATGGGCACGCCCGTGACCTTGCTCAGGTAGGGAACGGTGCGGCTCGCGCGGGGATTCACCTCAAGAACATGGGCCACTTCGCGGCCGCCTTCGCAGGACTCGACGACGAACTGGATGTTCATCATGCCCTTGACCCGTAGGGCGCGCGCGATCCGACACGCTGCGACCACGATGTCGCGCTGAACCTGCTCCGAGAGACCGACGGGAGGGTAAACCGCCATCGAGTCCCCGCTGTGCACACCGGCCCGCTCGATGTGCTCCATGATCCCGGGTACGAGGGTGTCGATGCCGTCACTGATCACATCGACCTCTGCCTCCTTGCCGACCACATAACGGTCGACGAGTACGGGTTGACCGGGATTGGCGTCTTCGGCCTCTTCGTAGAAACCGCGAAGCCGGCCGGGGTCGTAGACGATCTCCATCGCCCTACCGCCCAGCACGAAGCTGGGCCGCACCAGCACCGGAAACCCGACCTGGCCTGCGACGCGTTCCGCTTCGGCCAGGGAGCGTACGGCACGGCCCGCAGGCTTCGAGATCCCGAGCTGATCCAGGAGCCGATCGAATTGCTCGCGGTCCTCGGCCTGGGCGATCGCTTCGGGTGAGGTGCCGAGGATCGGAACCCCCTGCTGGGCGAGGCTCTGGGCGAGGTTGATCGCCGTCTGGCCCCCGAACTGGACTACGACGCCCTCGGGCTTCTCGTGGCTGACGACATCGAGGACATCCTCAAGGGTGACGGGCTCAAAGTAAAGACCGTCACCGGTATCGAAGTCGGTGCTGACGGTTTCGGGGTTGTTGTTGACGATGATCGCCCGGTAGCCCATCTCCTGCAGAGCCCACACGCAGTGCACACAGGAGTAGTCGAATTCGATTCCCTGTCCGATGCGAATGGGACCGGAGCCGAGCACGAGCACCGTCGACTTCATCGGCTCATTGTAGCGGGGATCGCCTCGAGCTCGTCGACGGCTCGCTCGATCGCGTCGTTGACGACGACGTGCGCGTAAGCGCTCTGATGCGAAAGTTCCAAGCGCGCGTTTTCGAGACGGCGCAGCAGGGTCGCTTCATCCTCCGTACCGCGGCCGCGAATCCGGCGCTCCAGCTCCTCGAACGACGGTGGTGCGATAAAGATCGAAATCGCCTCGGGCCGGAGTTTCATGGCGTCGAGCGCACCCTGCACGTCGATCTTGAGAACCGTGATCAGCCCTTCGGCAAGCATCGCTTCGAGATCGGCGAGCGGAGTCGCATACCCGTTCCCGTGGACCTCCTTGTGCTCGAGAAAAGCCCCAGCGGCGACCAACTCCTCGAATCGCTCGCGAGACACGAAGTGGTAGTCGACCCCGTCCTGCTCACCCGGACGGGGGGCACGGGTCGTGTAGGCGACGACCCGCTGAACGAGCGGATTGCGGGCGGTCCAAGCTTCGAGGAGGGTGTCCTTCCCCACTCCGCTCGGGCCGCTGAAGATGACGAGGAGACCCCTCATCGCTCGAGAAGCTCCATGATCCGGCCGGCCAGCCGTGAGGGGTCGTGGCGGACATAGTCCGATTCGCTCATGTAGTCGCCCCGGACGATCCTGAAGCCCATAGCGCGGAGGCGATCCTCGTCCGCTTCGACGAGATGCTGGCCGGAGCCGCGGTACTTTTCGAGCGTGGCTTGGCTGGGGATGCCGGTGTTTACGAGGACGTAGTCGACGACCCGCACCGGGATGTTGGCTTGAAGTGTGACCAAGTGTTCCGCGGCCGTGAACGAATCGCTTTCTCCCGGCTGAGTCATGACGTTGCAGATGTAGGCCCGAATCGCTTGGCTCTCCGCGATCGCGTCCGCAATGCCCGGAACCAAGAGGTTCGGGATCACGCTGGTGTAGATGCTCCCGGGTCCGATGCAAATGATCTCGGCTTCGCGGATCGCATCCAGCGCCTCGGGATGAGGTTCGGCTTCCTCGGGGTCGAGGAAGATCCGCCGTATCCGCATCCCCGCCTCGACGATCTTGGTCTCTCCGCAGAGCTCAGTGCCGTTCTCCATCAACGCCCGAAGACGGACGTGGGAAAGGGTGGAAGGAATGACGCGTCCGCGGATCGCCAAGACGTCCGACGCACGCTTGAGCGCCTGCTCGAAGTCGCCGTCGGACTGCTCGACGAGGGCCGCGATCAAGAGGTTGCCGATCGAGTGACCGCTCAGAGAACCGGCCTCGTTCTTGAACCGATGCTGGAACAGATCGGTCATCAGTTTTTCTGCATCGGCGAGGGCAACGAGACAGTTGCGCATGTCGCCGGGCGGAATGATCCCCATCTCCTGCACGAGGCGCCCGCTGCTGCCGCCGTCGTCGGTCACGGTCACGATCGCGGTGATGTTCGATGAATACTGCTTGAGTCCGCGGAGCAGCGTGCTGAGGCCGGTGCCACCCCCGATCGCGACGATGCGGGGCCCCTGCGCCAGGCGTTGACGGCGGGTGTACTCGTTGACGACTTTGGCTCCCAGGGCCGGATTCAGGGTCTCGGCCACCTTCCCTACCACGCTCCGCACCCCGAGAAAGGTGAGGTATCCGCCGAGCACCAGCATCGCGCCGGCAAGATAGTGGTTGGCCTGGGGAACGGAGTCGAGCGGCACGATGTGGCCAAGCACGCCCCGCCACCAACGGGCCGTCGAGGTGATCGCGGGCAGAATCAAGTCCTTGAAACTGACGGCGAAACCGATGACGAAGATCGAGAGGCCGGCGAGGGCCAGGGCAACCCCACTCCAAAGCCCGGCCGTCGGTGCCAGAAGCCGCCGGATCCGGTACCGACTAATCATCCTTCTCCTTCGGATCAGGCACGAAGACGCTCAACAAGCCCGAGATGACGGAGATCAGCACCGAACCGACAAGCGCCGACACAAAGCCATCGACATGGATGCCGAGCTTCGTCTCCGAGGCGAGCAGCAGCATCGCCGCATTGATCACGAAGGAGAACAGCCCGAACGTGAGGCAGTTCAGCGGCAGCGTGAGCAGCTTCAGGATCTTTCCGAGAGTCGCGTTGAAGAACGCGAGAACCGCGACGCCGACAAAGAGCTGCAGCAACTGCGCCGTACGCTCGTATTGGACGCTGAAGCGAAAGCCCAGCATCGTCGCCACCGTTGCGGCGAGGATGACCGAGACGACCATCACGATCCATCGAATCAAGAGCCTGCTCATGGTCCGCTCCCAATTGTACTTGGGAGTCGAAACGCTGCTACGGCCGCGAAGGGGCCACACCCAGGACGGTGAGCAAAGCGAACCGAGTGAGGTGGTCCGGTGAGGTGGTCATGTTCCCCCTCGCCCCATGCATGATGGGGAGAGGGGGTAGGCGGTGAGGGTCATACCTCTACGCCTCTGGGGGAG
>ERZ761602.5591-NODE-5591-length-14746-cov-5.123409_pt1 | contig 14746 bp, 10 predicted proteins | sample MGYA00512165_ERZ761602 | MGnify/ENA primary metagenome ERZ761602 (study PRJEB28899, sample SAMN02445085) | bioreactor sludge metagenome | biome: EBPR sludge; isolation source: Thorneside wastewater treatment plant | place: Australia: Brisbane, Thorneside...
CTGGCCACCTACCTCGAGCCATAACTGCAAAGCTATTTCAGGGATGTTGTACTAGCGCTTGCCCTGTGCCGCCACAAAGCGCAGGCGGGCGCAGCTGGTGGAGTCCTTCCGCAATGAAGCCGGCCAACCGCGGCAGCGCACGGTATGCACCCTGGGCCGACTGGAGCCCGGCGGCGAAGTCGATGCGCTGATCAGCGCTTTGCAGCGGACGCGCGGCGCTCAACTTCAGTCGGTCGGCGCCAACACGGTCACTCCATTCGGAACCGCAGCCGTGGCTTGCCCGGCACAGACGCGGTTCCGCCCCGAGCGCTTCGAAGCGTATAGGGCTTGGTCCGCCACGCGGAGCAGCTGCTGCGCAGCAATGGCCCCATCGGGAACACAAGAGACCACGCCAACGCTCACAGTCAGGCAGCCCAATGGCGAGTCCTCGTGGGGTATGCCCATCGCGCGTACGGCTTCAAGAACACGCTGGGCCATCGCAATCGCAGCATCTGGTCCTGTGTTGGGCGCAATGAACGCAAACTCCTCACCTCCGTAGCGTGCCACCTGGTCGCCAGCCCGGGCGACATTGCTCGCGAGCAGGGCGGCAACCCGCTGCAGGCAATCGTCGCCTGCCTGATGACCGTACCGATCGTTGAACCTCTTGAACCAGTCGACGTCGAGCAGTGCGAGGCTGAGAGGTTGCTCCGTGCGTTCTGCACGGCTGATCTCTACCGCCAAGGTTTCATCGAACTGGCGACGGTTGGCTACTCCAGTCAGGGCATCCGTGCGGCACAGCTTGTCCAGTTGCAGGTTTGTCGCCTGGAGTTGATCGGTTCGCTCCTCGACGCGGCGCTCCAACTCGCGCTCCGATTCCTTGAGCGCGAGGATGGCTTGCGCCTGTGTTTCGACGACCTGGGTGCGCGACGCGAGCAGTGCTGCCTGCACTTGTCCTACCTCGTCTCTAAGCCCGATGAATCGGTCTGCAAGCGCAAAGGCGAGGAGGACCATTTCCATCGCAGAGCCAATCTGCAAGCCATGAACTGTCAGGAAGCTGGTCGGAAGAAGGCCTAGGCCGCGCAGCGTCGTCATCAAGGCGCCCGAGAGCAAGGCGGCATAGGCAAGCAGGAATATCTTTGCGGTCCGCTGGCCGTGAATGGCGCATGCGACGCTGATGGTCAGCATGACGACCACCGCCGCCAAAAATGCAATGACCGCCAGCCACGCGCCCATCGGCAATGCAATCCAAAGCAAGAGCGCGCCCGCGAACAGGATTGCAGACATGGCGGAGAGCACGCGCTCCCCTGCGGCGCGTACCTGCCTCACGTCGAGCATGCGCCGCATGAAATCGGCGAACACGCCAAGCGCAAGTGAGAAGAGGACGTAGTTGGCCCTGTCAGGCCAGCGCGTTGCGTGTGGCCACAGATACTGTTGGGCAAGACCCAACTGAGCAGCAACACCGACGGCGAAGAAGAGCAGGAACCCCGAGTAGGACAGATATACGACCTCCCGCAAGCGTGCAAAGACGAGGAGGTTGAACGCGATCATGGCTGCAACCATGCCGAAATAGAACGCATTGAAGACATCGTCCTGTCGCGCGTGCAAGGTGAACCCAATGGGTGTCCACAACTTGGCTGGCAGGATCAAGGCGCTGGTAGCTGCAACCTTGAGGTAGTAGCTGCTCTGTGCGCGGCCCTCTATCTCCAATGAGAAGGCGGGGTTTCGATACTTGATGCTGCGCCAATCGAATGGCACCGAGGTTCCCGCTTCTGCGATCTTGAAGGTCTTCTCGTTGGAAACTCGATACAGCTCGACTGTGGCAAGTGGCGCGTAGGCAATCTCGAGGATTCTGGTCAGCGTCGCCGAGCTCGAATTCCTGAGATCAAGCCGAAACCAGTATGCAGATGATGTGTGATTGAACCTGAGGTCCGGCGACCGCGCATCCACCCTGGAGAACGACACATTGTCGGGGGCTGCGATCAGATCGTCCGGGCCGAGCTGGTGCTTTTCATCCTCGTAGTAGGCCAGATGCTGAGCTAGCTCGATAGGGCCATCAGGGAGTTGCGCAACATCCAATGACGGAAGCTGGGCCACAACAGCTGGGGAGAGCAGGGCGAGAAGAATGAATGCGAAGAATCTGACAAGTGGCTGACAGCATATGCTTCGCCCGCACAGGACTGGCGCAGTGCGACCCGACGTACCGACCCTTCCAAATGCGAGTCGAGCAACGCCCGAGCGAACTGACCGACTCACCTCAGGCATGAACATTTGTCAGGCAGGCTTGGGATGAACACGATGCCTGACTGCACACGAAGCGTGGCGCGACGCTCACTGCAAAGTGTCGTTCGCTTTGGCGCGATACCGCTTGAACTTGAAGTGCATTCGTCGGTTCCCCTCGAGTTCAACGCGAACAGCCGATCCCCGACCAGAAGTCCATCCGCATATCGGGCCCGAGGCATGTGCGCGCCGGGGCCGATCGCGTCCCCGTCTGCACACACGAAGCCTGTCCGTGCTGATGCCACTTGCACATGCACGGGTCCGCCCACAGACAGGCCCTTGCCCGGCTATTCGGCGGTCTTGGTTGGTTCCTGAGCTGAGCGCCAGCTGACTTGCGCAGAAAGACACGCCACGCAGTCGAATATGGCTGCGCGCGCTGGCGGTGATGCTTTTGAGGACCGGCCGTACTTTCCTCCGAGGTGGCTCCCAGTGGGAGTTGGCTCAAGGCTGTCTGGGACAGCAAGAACACGCCCGGCCCCCAACTTGGATGTAGCGACAGAGTAGGCAAAGCCCGTAACATCCCCTGTGAATCCCGCCAGGACTAGCGTTGCAGGTACTGCGCCATCATCGGCGTGTGGGTGGCCAAGTCCTTGTCGTGGTTCATTGTCTGTCTGTGCAACGAGCACCTGGCTGCATGCGCTGTTGCGGCCTGATGCGCCCGGCTGCCTGAAATGGCAGCCAACTGCGGCTGGTTTGCAGCGGTTGTGCAGCGGCAGCGCAAGTCAGGACCATGTCGGGAACAGGCAGCGAAAAAAGTTCAGCTTGGCACGCGGGTCGTGCCCGCGCTGTCGATCGACACGAAACCGGGTGCCGGCGCGACCGCAAGCGCCGCTGGCGCCAGCCCGAATCCCGGCCGAGAGCCCTTCATTGTCCTTTATGCCCACGAGGCCGCGCCCGTGGGTATGCACCCTGGGCCGACTGGAGCCCGGCGGCGAAGTCGATGCGCTGATCAGCGCTTTGCAGCGGGCGCGCGGCGCTCAGCACGGTGCTCAGCGCAATGCCCCTGCCGCAGCCGATCCGCTGGAAGGACTGCGCTTCGTGGACAGCCGCAGCGTCGGCGACGTGTGGGCGCTGTGGCAGTTGTGGCGCACCTTGGACCTTGATGAGTTGGCTTTGGCCTGGCGCCGCTCGCGCACCGAGATCGACGTCCTGGCCTGCCTGCGCGCCATGGTCTTCAACCGGCTGTGCGACCCGCAGAGCAAGCTCGGTGTGCTGCGCTGGCTCGAGACGGTGGCGCTGCCGGTGAACTTCGGTCTTGCCCACGCCGCGTCTGCGCACCAGGAGCTGCTGCGCGCCATGGATGTGTTGGACACGCACAGCGCAGCGCTCAGCACGCGGCTGGCCGTGCTCATGCGCCCGCACATCGACGAGGACCTGTCGGTGGTGTTCTACGACCTCACGACGGTGGAGGTCTGCGGCGAGTCGCAGGTGGCCGAGGATGTGCGCGCCTTCGGGCAGAGCAAGTCCGGGCGGGTGGCGCGCCGGTTCGTGCTTTCGCTGGTGCAGACCGCCGAGGGGCTGCCGATCGCGCACGAGGTGCACCCGGGCAACGTGGCGCAGTCCAAGACGCTGCTGCCGATGATTCAAGGCTTGCTCTGCCGCTACCCGCTCGAGCGTGTGGTGCTGGTGGCCGAGCGGGGCTTGCTCAGCGTGAACAACCTCGAGCAGCTCGCGCAGCTGGAGGCGACGCTGGCTGCTCGGGGCCGCGCGGTGAAGCTGCAGTACGTGCTGGCGACCTGTCGAACTCGGGCGGCATCGGCCGAACGGCCGGCTGGCAGCGCGGCGTCTTGCCGCCAGAATCGCGGCCGATGGCGTCCGCCCCGCACCGCCCTGCCGCTGGCCCTTGGTCGACCGGGGTGGCGATACTCGCCGCGCTGATGCTGCTGGCGGCGGTGTGGAGCGGGCTCGTGTCGTGGAGCAGCCGCAGCGGGCGCGAAGGCGTCGCGCAGGCGGTGCATGAGGCGCGCATGAGCGTGGCGCACGAGGGCGGCGCGGCGGACGACCGCGACGAGCGCCGCATCACCTTGCCCGACACCTGGGGCCGTCACGGCCTGGGGACCGATGGCGTGGTGCACTACCGCGCGCGCCTGCAGCTGCCGCAGGCACCGCAGCAGATCTGGGCGCTGCGCATCGACCGCTTGAGCACGCATGCCGAAGTGCGTGTCAACGGCACGCGGGTCCACGACGCGCTGGCGCCGCCGCCGGCTGCGCTGCGCCGGCCGGTGCCCACGCTGATCGCGCTGCCGCTGGGCAGCCTGCGCGCGGGCATCAACGAGATCGAACTGCGCATCGACCACGGCGCGCGCGGCGGCCAGTCGCCGCTGCTGTTCGGGCCGCTGCGCGAGCTGCAGGCCGGCTTCGTCAGCGGCTTCCACCGCGAGGTCACGCTGCCGCAGTGGCTCAACGTGGTCAGCCTCGGCGCCTGCCTGGTGGCGCTGCTGGTCTGGTCGCGCCGGCGCAGCGAGGTCGCACTGGGAAGCTTCGCTGCGCTCGGCCTGCTCGCGTCGCTGCGCAACGTCAGCTACTACGGCGTGGGCACGCCGCTGCCGCTGCCGCTGTCGGACTGGCTGTACTTCGCCGCGCAGGTCGGTTCGGTGGTGCTGGTCGGCGTGTTCGCGATGGCCGTCTCGGCGCGGCCGTGGCCGCGCCTGCGGCGGGCCTGGATCGCCGGTGGCCTGCTCATCGCCGTGATCGGCGCGGTCGCCGCCGCCGGCGGCTGGATGCAGCAGGCGCGCGCCTGGCTGTACCCGCTGCTGCTCGCCGCGCTGCTGGCCACGCTGCCACTGGCTTGGCCGGCACTGCGCCGCATGCGCGGCGCCGCCGCCGTGCTGCTGGGCGCGGTGTTGGCTGCGGTGTTCGCCGCCGGCGTGCACGACTACCTGTACCAGCAAGGGCGCCTGTCGGTGATGGACACCTACTGGCTGCCGTACGCGGTGCCGCTGGCGGTGCTGGCCTTCACCGCCATGCTGGTCAACCGCATGGTCGAGGCGCTGCACGGCGTCGAACTGGCCAACGTCGCGCTCGAGCAGCGGGTGCGCGAGCGCACCGCCGAGCTGGAGCAGGCCAACGCCGCCAAGGGGCGCTTCCTCGCCGCGGCCAGCCACGACCTGCGCCAGCCGGTGGCCAGCATCGGCCTGCTCGTCGGCCTGCTGCGTGAGCAGTTGCAGGCGCCGGCGCTGCGCGGCCTGGTCGACCGCATCGATCAGGCGGTGGCCGCGCTTGAATCGCTGCTGCGCGGGCTGCTCGATCTGTCGCGGCTCGACGCCGGCACGGTGCAGCCGCGCTGGCAGCGGGTCGAACTGCAGGCACTGTTCGAGGCCATCGGCGCGCACGAAGCCGCTGCCGCCGAGGCCAAGGGCATCCGGCTGCGCTGCCGGCTGACCGCGCTGGCGGTGGTGTCCGACCCGGTGCTGCTGGAGCAGATGCTGCGCAACCTGGTGAACAACGCGGTGCGCTGCACCGCGCGCGGCGGCGTGCTGGTGGCGGCGCGGCGCCGCGGCGGGCGCGTGCTGCTGCAGGTCTGGGACAGCGGCGCCGGCATGACGCCCGCGCAGCAGAAGACGGCCTTCGAGGAATTCGTGCAGTTCGACCAGCTCGGCGCCGACGGCCGCGTGCGCGGCCTCGGCCTCGGGCTGGCGATCGTGCAGCGCAGCGCGCGGCTGCTGCGCCACCCGTTGACGCTGCGCTCGCTGCCCGGGCGCGGCAGCGTCTTCGCCATCGAGCTGGCCGCCGACCGCCGCAGCACGGTGCGCGAGACGCCGCCACTCGAGCATCCACAGCGGCCGCTCGCCGGCTGCGCGGTGGCCGTGGTCGAGGACGAAGCGGGCGTGCGCGACGCGCTGCAGCTGCGCCTGGAAGGCTGGGGTGCGCAGGTGTGCGCCTATGCCGGCTTCGATGCGCTGCGCAGCGGCGCCGGCACGGCGCCGGTCGACCTGTTGCTGACCGACCTGCGATTGCCCGACGGTGACGGTCTGGCGGCGATCGAATGGCTGCGCACGCGGGTCGGCCGGCCGGTGCCGGCACTGGTGGTCACCGGCACCACGCTGCCGAGCGAGCTGAAGCGGCTGAGCCTGGCCGGCGTGCCGGTGCTGAACAAGCCGTTTCGCGCCGCCGCGCTGCTCGAATCGCTGCGCGCCGCGCTGGTCAGCGCGCGCACCTGACTTGGCCGGCGCTGAGCCGGCGCTGCGCCGGCGCCTTGAGCCGGCCGTCAAGCCTTCAGCTTTCGAGCCGCAGGCCGAGCCGCGCCGCGGCCACCACCGCCTGCGTGCGCGAGCTGACGTCCAACCGCCTGAAGATCGCCTGCAGGTGGGTCTTCACCGTCGACTCCGACAGCGACAGCTCGCGCATGATCAGCTTGTTGCTGCGGCCTTCGACGAGCAGGCGCAGCACCTCGAACTGGCGCGGCGACAGGCCGAGGTCCTCTTCGGCCGCGGGGCCGCGCGGCATGGCCGTGCCCGCCTGCCGCAGCGCCTGCGGCGGCAGGTGCACGCGGCCGTCGAGCACGGCGCGCAGCGCGTCGCTGAAGGCCGCGCTGTCGGCGGTCTTGGAGATGAAGCCGGCGGCGCCGCGGTCGATCGCGTCCAGCACCGTCTCGGGCCGGTCGTCGGCCGACAGCACGACGATGGCCACTGCCGGCGCCGCCTCGCGCAGCCGCTGCAGGCCGGCCATGCCGCTGCTGTCGGGCAGGCCGAGGTCGAGCAGCACGAGCCGGCAGTCGGGGTCGTCGCGCAGGGCGGCGAGCGCGCCGGCGATGTCGCCCGCGCTCGTCAGCTGCAGTTCGGGGAAACGCTGTTCGACGAGCAGCGAGACGCCGTCGCGGAACAGCGCGTGGTCGTCGACGAGCAGGGCGGCCTTGCTCCTGATCGTGCTGTGCGTGTCCATCGGCCGGCGATTACAGCATGGACGCCGCAAGGCCCACCGCCGATGCCGGCAGTGGGCCGCGCCGAGGCAAGCGCCGCCTCAGGGCTGATTGACCGACAGCCCGAAGCGCGCGTTGGTGCCGGAGACGTTGCTGGCCGGCAGCCAGAACGCCGACATCCCGACCCCCAGCCTGATCGAGTACATCTCGCGAATCGCCACCGCGCTGCCGTCGCTGGCGGTGGTGCTGCCCGCGGCGCGGTGGCTCCAGCCGTCGCGCGCGTCGTTCAGGCTCAGCGTCTGCGCGAAGCTCAGGCTGTTGCTCGGCGACGTGACGCTGCGGGTGAAGCTGGCGGCGGCGGGGTTGGTCGAGGTCACCTCGTAGCCATTGGCCGACAGCGCTTCGCTGGCGATGCGTGCCGGGTTGATCTGCAGGTTCCAGCTCTTGGACGAGTCGCCGACGGCGGGCAGCGTCAGCGTGCGCTGGCGAGTCATGAAGTGCAGCGTGCCGTCGTTGCCGAGCATGACGATGCTCATCTCGCCGTTGCCGGCGCGGTAGGCGAAGGCACGTTCGGTCCACAGTTCGCCCGGCGCATCGATCGTCAGATCGAAGGCGCCGTCGGCGTTGGCGCTGAAGCCGCTCCACGGACCGTCGACGCTGGTGCATTGCGACATCGGCGTCGCCGGCGTGCTGCCGTCGCAGCGGATGCTGACCTTGCCGTCGGCGGCCACCGTGATCAGCACCGGGTCGACACTGCTCGTCGTCGCCGACTCGGCGGTCCAGCCGAGGGTGTTCCAGGCGCCGGCCAGCTCGGCGACGGCGATCGGCTGCACCGGAATCGCCACCACCATGCGCGCAGCCGGGTCCGGCTGCGTTTCGCCGCCGGTCCAGGTGTTGGCCAGGCGCGCCACCGCGATACCGGACGGTGCGACGACGACCTCGCCGCTCAGGCCGTCGCTGCCGGCCAGGCTGTAGCGGCAGGGCTCGCCGGCCACCGGCGTCAGCACCGCCTGGCCGTCGTCGAAGGTCCAGGTCGGTCCGTCCGCAGCGGCCACATCCATCCTGGGCTTGCCCAGCGTCGTGACCCCGCCGCCCGCGCCCAGCGAGGGCTTGATGACGAGCCAGTGGTAGTCGGTGCTGCGCAGCGCGGCACAGTGCGTGGCCTTGGGCTTGAGCAGCAGCGCGGCCGGCAGCAGGCTGGTGGCGGCCGTTTCGCCACCGCTGCCGCTGGCCGGCGCATCCGCGCTCTTGGCTGCAGCGGTGGCCGCCACCGTCATGACCAGCTCGTCCAGGCTGCTGCCGTTGGCCGCCAGCGCCGTGCCCAGCGTATCGAGCACGCCGTCGTAGCCGGTGCCGGTACCGGCGGCGAGGCTGCCGGAGACGATGCTGGTGATGGCGCTGGTATCGACGCCGGCGGCGCGCAGCGTCTCGATCACCGCCGCCGACGCGGCGTCGATCTTCTCGGCGGTGACGACGCTGCCCAGCGTGGCCGCATCGGCGGCAGTGAAAACCGCCGCAGGCTGCTGGCCGCTCATCTGCGCGATCACCAGCTCGGTCAGCGGCGTGATGTTCGAGGTCGCGCTGTTGCCGCCGCCGCTGGCCAGCGAGTGGTAGGTGGTCGCGCCGTCCTGGCTGGTGGCCTTCAGCACGCAGGGCAGTGCACCGGCGCTGATCTCGAGCCGGTAGCTGCCGTCGGCCAGCGCCGTGGCGCTGCCGCTGCCGGTGGCGCAGCGCGCCTCGATGGCCGCGCCATCCAGTGCCGCGCCCTTCGCGGCGACGCCGCTGACGCTCAGCGCGGCGGGGGCGGCCGGCGCGGTGCCGCCGCCGCTGCTGCCCAGCGTGTCGCTGCCGCCGTCGCCGCAGGCGGCGAGCACGGCGGCACTCAAGGCGGCAAGCACGAAACGCGGGGAAGGGCGGGCGAGGGGTTGCGGGACATGGCGCATGGGCGAGGCTCCTGGACGGTGGTGAGTTGCGAAGAAGAGCCACGATGTTCGGAGCGCGCCGTCGCGTCGGCCATCGACCGATCGGTCGAGCCGCGCGGGCGGAATTCACGGTCTGGCGTTTCGCCGGCACCGCCTCAGCGGTGCCGCAGGCGCGGCGGTGTGGCGCTCAGGCTCCAGGCAGCGTCGCGCCACATCTGGGGGCGGGTGCCGCGCGCGACGTTTGCAACGAGCTCGAGAAACCAACGCCCACCTCGTGCCGCACCGCGCTGCGGTGCCGCCGCGCTGAGACGTCGAGGAAGCGGCGCAGGATCCGGTCAAGCCGGGCGGCTGATGGCGGCAGCGCCGGCCGATGCCCCGAGATCCAGGCGCTGAAGAACCCTTGGCGCCGGTCCTGGACCTGGTCCTGGACCTTGCGCCGGGTGTTTGAAACTCCTATCGTCCCGGCCAAAGTCTTCGTGCATGATGACCGCCAGCCTCGGTCAGGGGCACAACAACGGGAGACGAGGCCATGGGCTCCAGCAGTGGACAGACCGAACAGCGGCGCGAGACTTTTTCCGGCCGTAGCGCGTTCATCTTCGCGGCCATCGGCTCGGCCGTCGGCCTGGGCAACATCTGGCGCTTTCCCTACATCGCCTACACCAACGGGGGCGGCGCCTTCATCATCCCCTACCTGGTGGCGCTGCTGACGGCCGGCATTCCGCTGCTGTTTCTCTTCTATGCCGTTGGCCACCGTTTTCGCGGCTCGCCGCCGATGGCCTTTCGCCGGCTGCACCCCAAGGCCGAAATGCTCGGCTGGTGGCAGGTGCTGGTGTGCTTCGTCATCACGCTGTATTACGCGGCCATCATCGGCTGGGCGATTTCGTACACCGGCTTTTCGCTGAGCCAGGCCTGGGGCAACGATCCGGGCGGCTTTCTGATGAAGCAGTACCTGCAGGTGAGCGACGTGACGACCGTCGGCTTCGATTTCGTGCCCGGCGTGCTGGTGCCGCTGCTCGTCGTGTGGGTGGCGACCATCGCCGTGCTGGCGCTTGGCGTGCAAGGCGGCATCGCCCGCCTGTCGATGATCTTCATGCCGCTGCTGTTCCTGATGTTCGGCGTGCTCGTCGTCTTTGCGCTGTTCTTGCCGGGGGCCAGCGCCGGGCTCGACGCGTTGTTCACGCCCAACTGGAGCAAGCTGACCGACAGCTCGATCTGGATCGCCGCCTATGGCCAGATCTTCTTTTCGCTGTCGGTCGGCTTCGGCATCATGATCACTTACGCCTCGTACCTGAAGAAAAAGACCGATCTGACCAGCAGCGCTCTGGTCGTCGGCTTTGCCAACAGCGCCTTCGAGCTGCTGGCCGGCATCGGCGTGTTCTCGGCGCTGGGCTTCATGGCGCTGCAGGCGGGCAAGCCGGTGAGCGAGGTCGCGGCCTCGGGCATCGGCCTGGCCTTCATCGGCTTTCCGACGATCATCTCCGAGGCGCCGTTTGGCACGCTGCTCGGCGTGCTGTTCTTTGCCTCGCTGGTCTTTGCCGGCTTCACCTCGATCGTCAGCCTGCTCGAGGTGACGGTCTCGGCGGTCAAGGACAAGCTTGGCCTCGGCCGCGTCACGGCGACGCTCGTCGTCGGCGTGCCGAGCGCGGTGCTGTCGATGGTGCTGTTCGGCACGACCACCAGCCTGAACCTGCTCGACGTCACCGACGCCTTCATCAACAGCTTCGGCATCGTCGTCGTCGCCCTGACCGTCGTGCTGACGCTGTCGGTCGGCCTGAACGCGCTGCCGGTGCTGCGCAACCACCTGAACGAGGTGTCGTCGTTCAAGGTCGGGCGCCGCTGGCAGGCGGTGGTCGCCGGCGTGACGCCGATCATCCTCGGCTACACCCTCATCAACTCGCTGCAACAGCGCCTGCGCGAGGGCTACAACGACATGCCGGGCTGGTTTGTCGGCACCTTTGGCTGGGGCGTGGTGATCAGCATCATCGTGCTCGCCTGGCTGCTCGCCAAGCTCGCCTGGAGCCCGAACTCGGCGCTCGGTCAGCCGGACGTCGACGGCCAGCCGGTGGCCGGTCCGATTCTCGACGACAAGCTTGACGCGGGCCGCTTTGGCCTGCCGGCGGGCAGCGCGGGAGGAAAGTCATGAGCAGCGCGGCAGTGTGGATGATGGTGGTGGCCATCGGCACGGTCTGGGGCGGCCTCGTGGCGGCGGTCATCTACTTGGCGCGCCATCCCGAGGAGCCGGACGACTGAGTCCCGGGCCGCAGCAGCGGCCTGTTTGGGCTGCGGCCGCAGCAGCGGCCTGTCTTGACTCAGGCCGCGAGTTTCTCGTCAGCCTCTAGATCCTTGCGGTACACCTCGTAGACCAGCACCGGAATGCCCAGTTCACCCAGGTGCTGCTGGATCAACGGTTTGACGTCGACCCAATCGAGCCCGCCCACGCCGGTGGCCAGACGCGGCAGCGCCAGGCTGCGCACGCCTTCGTCGCGCACCAGCCGGGCCAGGTTGCGCAGCGCCTGGTTGACGTCCTCGAGGTTGGCCTTGACCGGCCGCGCCGACTTGGCCTGGCTTTGCATGCCTTGGGTCAGCAGGTTGACGATGCCGCGGGTGCTGCCGTCCTCGTTCACGCCGTGCCAGGCCCAGATCTCGCCGGTCTTGGGGTGATTCGAATGCGTGGCGTGGCGGTAGTCGCGCACCATCGACGGGAAGCGCTCGCGCAGCGCCAGCGCCAGCCCTGAATCGAATGGATCTTGCGTGGCGATGCCGTGCGCAATGAGCTGCGCTTGGCTGAACAGGATGTCGCCTTCAACTTCACGAATCACAGAGTGCTCCTTGGACACAGTGGAAAGGTCAATGCTTCCACCGACCATACCGAATGCGCCGCACGCCTGGTTGATGCCAGTCAAGCGGCGAGCGCCGCCAACAGCGCCGCTGCCATGCAAGCGCGGACGAGGCGGCGTACCGCTACGCGTAGTGGTAGAAGCCGTGCCCGCTCTTGCGCCCCAGCCGGCCGGCGGCGACCATCTCCTTGAGCAGCGGCGCGGGGCGGTACTTCGGGTCGTTGAAGCCTTCGTAGAAGACTTCCATTACCGCCAACATGGTGTCCAGCCCGATCATGTCGGCCAGAGCCAGCGGGCCGATCGGATGGTTGCAGCCCAGCCGCATGCCGGCGTCGATGTCCTCGGCGCTGGCCAGCCCCTCTTGCAGCACGAAGACCGCCTCGTTGATCATCGGGCACAGGATGCGGTTGACGACGAAGCCGGGGCTGTTGCGCACGGTCACCGGTGTCTTGCCGATGTGGCGCACGAAGGCGTCGCTCGAGGCGTGCGTGGCGTCGTCGGTCTGCAGGCCGCGGATCAGCTCGACCAGCCCCATCACCGGCACCGGGTTGAAGAAGTGCATGCCGATGAAGCGGCCCGGGTTGCGCACCACCGCCGCCAGCTGCGTGATCGAGATCGACGAGGTGTTGGTCGCGATCACCACCTGCTCGCCCAGCAGCTCGTCGAGCTGCTTCAGGATCTTCAGTTTCAGCGTCAGGTTCTCGGTGGCGGCCTCGATCACCAGGTCGCAATCCTTCAGTGCCGCGTAGTCGGTGCCGCCGGCGATGCGGCCGACGATCGCCTCCTTGTCGGCGAGCTTCAGCTTGTCCTTGGCCACCAGCCGGTCGAGGTTCTTCGCCACCGTGCTGATGCCGCGCTGCACCGCGGCGTCGGCGATGTCGATCATGCGCACGCTCAGCCCGGCCATCGCGCACACCTGCGCGATGCCGTTGCCCATGGTGCCGGCGCCGATGAGGCCGATGCGGCTGGGTGTTGCAGTGGTCATTGGGGCGCTCCTCGAGTTGCGATGCCGGCATTGTCCACTGCCGCGCCGACGCGAACGCCGGCTGCCGGCCGAGCGCCGCCGATCAGACGAAGCGCATCGAGGTGCTGCCCATGCCCTGCACGCGCAGCGTCACCGCGTCGCCGGGCTTGACCGACACTGCCTCGGTGACGCCGCCCGACAGCACCAGCGTGCCGGCGGGGATCTCCTGGCCGCGCGCGCCCAGGTGGTTGGCCAGCATCGCCAGCGCGGCCGCCGGGTGGCCGAGCACCGCGGCGCCGGCTCCGACGGCCACCACTTCACCGTTCTTCTCGAGCACCACGCCTACCGTGCGCAGGTCGACCTGCTCGGCGCGCGTGGGTTGGCCGCCGATGACGAAGTGCGCGGCCGAAGTGTTGTCGGCGACCAGATAGTCGTCGGTCATGAAGCCGAACACCGGGCTGGTCACGCCCATCTGCTTCATCTTGGCGTGCGAGGTCAACCCGGCCTTCAGCCCGGCGAGCTTGCGCCCGCGCGAGGTCTTGCGGCGCGCAGCCGTGATGAAGTTGGCCCCTTGCGGCCGGTATCGGGCGGTGCGAAGGGCGCTGGAAACTACGATGCCCGTCGAGCTCGCATGCGTACTGCAAGGGGGTAGCCTTGGCTCGCGCGGTTTTCGGCCAGCCGCTGGGTGGCGAACCGGCATCTCATTCGCGCGCGACGGCATTCGCAGGCGGCATGGACAAAACACACGGAGCACCCAATGGCCGGCACCGCCTTCCAGACCAACCCATATGACCTGCACGAGCTGCTTGAAGACTGCCACCGTGGCGCGCTGCAGTTGCCCGACTTCCAGCGCAGCTGGGTCTGGGACGAGGACCGCATAAAGAGCCTGATCGCCTCGGTGTCGCGCGCGTTCCCGGTGGGCGCGCTGATGACGCTCGACAGCGGCGGCCAGGTCAACTTCAAGCCGCGTCCTGTGGAGGGCGCGCCGGCGGAAGCGCGGCACGTCTCGCCGCAGTCGCTGCTGCTGGACGGACAGCAGCGCATGACCTCGCTCTACCAGGTGACGCTGCGAGGCAAGGTGGTCGAGACCATCACGCCCAAGAACAAGAAGGTGCGGCGCTGGTTCTACATCGACATCCGCAAAGCGCTGGACGAGGCCGTCGACCGCGAGGAGTCGGTCGTCGGCGTGCCCGAGGACCGGGTGATGCGCACGGACTTCGGGCGCGAGGTGGTGATGGACCTCTCGTCGCCCGAGAAGGAGTACGCCGCACTCATGTTCCCGCTGGCGCAGGTGTTCGAGTGGGACGACTGGCGGGAAGGCTTCGAGGACCGCTGGCCGGGCGATGCCCACAAGGCAGTGCGCGACACCTTTCGCGCCTTCAGACGGCAGGTGCTCGAAAACTTCAAGCGATACCAAGTGCCGGTCATCTCGCTCGACCGATCCACCTCCAAGGAGGCCGTCTGCGTCGTCTTCGAGAAGGTCAACACGGGCGGCAAGCCGCTCGACGCGTTCGAGCTGGTGACGGCCATGTACGCGGCCGACGGACACGAGCTGCGCCGCGACTGGTACGGTGACGAGAGCACGAAGGGGCGGCACCGCCGCTTCGTCGACGCGCTGAGGCCCGCGGACTCGGAGGCGGGGATCATCGCCGGCGTCGGGAACACCGACTTCCTGCAGGCCATCTCGCTCTTCTACACGCGCGAACGGCGCCGCGAGGCTGAACAGGCGGGCAAGCAGGGCAAGGAGCTGCCGGCCGTCACCGGCAACCGGCAGGCGCTGCTGAACCTGCCGCTGGCCGCCTACAAGCAGTACGAGAAGCAGATCGAGCGCGGCTTCTTGCAGGCGGCGAAGTTCCTGCACATGCTGCACATCTACCGCATCTTCGACCTGCCGTACCAGTCACAGATC
>ERZ761602.5592-NODE-5592-length-14745-cov-7.276106_pt1 | contig 14745 bp, 15 predicted proteins | sample MGYA00512165_ERZ761602 | MGnify/ENA primary metagenome ERZ761602 (study PRJEB28899, sample SAMN02445085) | bioreactor sludge metagenome | biome: EBPR sludge; isolation source: Thorneside wastewater treatment plant | place: Australia: Brisbane, Thorneside...
CTACCAGATCATACGCGCCGCGCTTTGATCTTAACAAAACCTGCCCTATACTAAGCGTGCAACAAGATCGAAAGAGAGATTCGCTTCGGCATCGCTTCTTTGGGCACCGCCCACAAGTAATTGAAGGTGGAAATCCGCCGGACCTGGTTCGCGACCCGAGGCGTGTTGCAGTGGTCTTGAAAATTTGGGACTGAGGTTCGCCTCAGTCCCCTTTTATTGCCTCCCCACCCGGATACAATAACGACGGTGAACAAAGTCGTTTCCAGTTCGGCTCAAGCCCTCGATGGGCTCCTTTTTGATGGCATGACCATCATGGCAGGAGGCTTTGGGCTCTGCGGCATCCCCGAGAATCTGATCCTCGCACTGCGTGATTCCGGCGTCAAGGACATCACGGTTATCAGCAATAACTGCGGGGTCGACGACTTTGGGCTAGGAATCCTTCTCCAAACTCGACAGATCCGAAAGATGGTCAGCAGCTACGTGGGTGAGAACGCCGAATTCGAGCGGCAGTACCTCAGCGGCGAATTGGAACTGGAGTTCAACCCGCAGGGCACACTAGCCGAAAGGATCCGGGCTGGTGGAGCCGGAATTCCCGCCTTCTATACCAAGACCGGCTACGGCACGATCGTCGCAGAGGGGAAAGAGACCCGGCAGTTTGACGGTGAGTGGTATGTGATGGAGACCGCTCTGAAGGCCGACCTCAGCATCGTGAAGGCCTGGAAAGGCGACGCAGCCGGGAACCTTGTTTATCGAAAAACGGCTCGCAATTTCAACCCGATGATGGCCACCGCCGCCAAGGTTTGTGTTGCCGAAGTCGAGGAGTTGGTTTCCGAAGGATCCCTCGACGCCGACCAGATCCACACCCCCGGCATCTACGTCGATCGTCTGCTTACGGGGCAGTCTTACGAGAAGAGAATCGAGCGAGTCACGACCCGACCTCGCTGATCTGGTGTTCTCGCGGGATACACTGGAGGCATGGCTACCGTTCGCCTCTATGTCACGCTCAAGCCTTCGCTCCTCGATTCCGCCGGACGGACCGTCGCGGGATCGCTGCAAAAGCTGGGATTTGAAGAGGTCCAAGAGGCACGGATCGGAAGGCTCATCGAACTTCAGGTCGAACCCCTCGATCAAGCCCGGATCGACGAGATGTGCCGCAAACTCCTTGCCAACCCGGTCATCGAAGATTATCGTTATGAGGTGATCGGTTGAGAATCGCGGTCATCCGTTTCCCGGGATCGAATTGCGATCAGGATGCCTACCACGCTCTGAGAGATGGGTTGGGGTTCGAAAGCGAGTATGTCTGGCACGAGTCCGACTCGCTCGCCGGATTCGACGGGGTCTTTCTGCCCGGCGGATTCAGTTATGGGGACTATCTCCGGTGCGGAGCCATTGCCGCCCGAGCCCCGATCATGGACTCAGTGCGCGAATTCGCCGAAGCCGGAAAGCCAGTGATCGGAGCCTGCAACGGGTTTCAGGTCCTGTGCGAAAGCGGACTCCTCCCCGGCGCGCTCGTCCGCAATACGGAACAAAAGTTCATCTGCAAGACGGTCCCCCTCCGGGCCGAAAATCGAACGAGCCCCTGGACTTCGGGCGCCGAACGTCCTCTGCGGATCCCAATCGCCCACGGGGAAGGCCGATATGTCTGCGATGAGGAGACGCTCCGCGAACTCCGCTCCCAGGACCGAATCGCCTACCGCTACGTCGACGCGACCACGTTTGAGCCGACCGAAGACTCCAACCCGAATGGATCTGTCGACCAAATCGCCGGGATCTTGAACGTCCGGGGCAATGTTCTGGGCCTGATGCCGCACCCCGAGCGAGCCTATTCCGAACGCCTGGGGAGCGCCGATGGACTAAGCATCCTCGCCGGATTCAAGGCCTTTTTGCACGCCCACGCGTAGATCTTCATCGAACCCGTGCCACCCTTGCTGCGACTTTTGCGCCCCCATCAGTGGACCAAGAACCTCTTGGTTTGGGCCGCATGGGTCTTCACCGGATCGTGGGGCAACTCCGAAGGCACGGCCCGAGTGGCGGGGGCGTTCGTCGCTTTGTGCCTCATCAGTTCGCTGATCTATGTGGTCAATGACCTGATGGACGTCGAAGCGGACCGCCAACACCCCAAGAAGAAGAACCGTCCGTTGGCCTCGGGTGCCGTCAGTCCCGGAGCTGCGCTCGCCTTGGCGGCTGTCGCGGGGGTCGGGGGATTTGCAGCCGCCATGTGGGCCGGGGTCTTGCTCCCGATGCTGGGATTCTTGGGGGTCCAGGCGTTCTACAACCTTCTCGGTAAGCAGATCGGCGTGGTAGATGTCCTGACGATCTCGGCCGCCTTTGTCGTTCGAGCGGCCCTGGGGGCATTCGCGCTCTCGGTCAAGCTTTCGCCGTGGCTGCTGCTTTGTACCGGTTTATTGGCTTTATTTCTGGCCTTCAGCAAGCGCCGCCAAGAGTTTCTTCAGATGCAGGGCTCCGGTTTTGTCACCCGAGCCTCGCTGCGGCAATACTCCGAGCCGGTCTTGACCGGATTCGTCTGGATGAGTGCCACCCTGGCGACCATGGCCTATGGACTCTACGTCATCGAGAGTGATACCGCCCGGGCCCACCCGCAGCTCATCTTGACCGCGCCGATCGTACTCTTTGCCGTGCTTCGCTATCTGCTCCTCGTCTTGCGAGAAGATGAGGGCGGCGAACCGGAGCTGTTGCTCTTTAGGGATCGGCAGATGCTTGGGGCGATCGTGCTTTATCTGGGGGTGGCTCTATGGGCCATGACCAGCTAAGTCCGCCGCCCCGGCCCAAGGCCAATCCCTCGGTCCTGCCCGGACAAGGCCAGGCAGGACCTCTGCCCCGGGGCGGCGAATCAAGATGCCCGCGATCGAAAGCAAGCAACACCCCAAAATCTGGAGTCCCATCACCATGACCTGGAAACGAGCGATTATCGTCGGAGCAACGAGTGGAATCGGCGAAGAGATTGTTCGCCAGCTCTCCGCTCAGGGGACCCAGTGCGCGGCCCTCGGACGCCGGGAAGATCGCCTGGACCAACTAGCCCGCGAGATCCCCAACCTCGTGGTTCGGACTCATGACGTTCTGCAAACCAGCACTGTCCCGGATCTCTTCGCCGAACTCTGCCGCGAACTCGGCGGCCTGGATCTCATCATCTACAACGCGGGACTCTTGACCGAGCCGGCGGAGTGGGAGGACGACGAGCGCATGATGGAAATCAACTTGGTCGGGGCGATCCCCTGGCTCCGGCTGGCCGCGGACCGGTTCGAGGGCGTGGGGGCGGGGACGATCGTGGGCATCGGGAGCGTCGCCGGGGACCGAGCGCGGGCGGGACGCCCCGGCTATAGTGCGAGCAAAGCCGGACTTCATGCGTACCTTGAATCCCTTCGCAACCGGTTGAGCCGCCGGGGAGTCGTGGTTTCCACGATCAAGCCCGGCCCCGTGGATACCGAGATGACCAGGCACCTCAGCATGAACAAGATGCCGGTCCAAACCGCCGTCCAGATTCTTCTGAAGAAGGCCCGCAAACCTGGCGAGCACTACTTGAGCCCGGTCCATGCCGCCGTCTTCACGATCCTCCGTGCGATCCCGTCGCCGATCTTCCGCAGGTTGCCCCTTGAGTGATCAATCCCGCGTCCGAAGGCTGACGGGCTTTGCCGGGTACGCCCAAGCCGACGCCTATGTCCACGCTCCTCAGAGCTTGGACGAACTCGCCGCGATTCTGTCCCACAGCGAAAAAGTCGTCCTCAGGGCCGGGGGACGAAGCTATGGCGACGCGGCCCTGGCGCCCGAGATCCTCGCCCTGGACCTCGCCCAACTCAAGCGGATCATCGACTTCAATGAATCGACCGGATTACTGACGGCCCAGGCCGGAACCACCCTAGACGAACTCTGGCGGTTTGCCCTCCCCCGTGGATATTGGCTGCCCGTGGTGACGGGGACCAGCCGGACGACCCTCGGGGGGGCGCTCGCGATGAACGTTCACGGCAAGAACCAGTTCAAGGTGGGGGCAATCGGGGAACACGTGGTTCGCGCCCGTTGGTGGACGCCAAGCCAGGGGTGGATCGAGACCGACGCTGACCACCCCGACCACAAGAATCTGATCGGAAGCCTGGGCGGAGTCGCCGCCCTGGGCGAAGCGACGCTCAAACTTCGCAAGGTCGAGTCCGGAATGCTCTCGGTCACCGCCTTGCGGACCGGGACTTGGGAGGAATCGCTTTCGGCCCTCGAATCGGGTCGGCAGGGCCAAGACTACGCGGTGGGTTGGATCGACCTCTTTGCCGGAGGGAGGGGCCTTTTGCACTTCGCCCAGTACGACCCTCACGCCGACCCCGCGACTCTCCAACGCGAGCGGCAAGATCTACCGACCCGCGTAATGGGCATCCCCAAGAGCCAAGTCTGGCGGGCCCTCAAGATCCTGAATCGCCCCGGCCCGATGCGTCTGGTGAACTCCCTCAAATGGCTCCTCTCGGGGCGGGAAGTCGGGAGGACTCATTCGCAATCTCTGGTGGGATTCAGCTTTCTCCTCGATTACGTTCCGGGATGGGAGCGTTCCTATGCGCCGGGAGGACTTATCCAGTTTCAGCCGTTTGTCCCCAAGGATTCGGCAGCCGAGGTCTTCTCTCGGCTCAACGAAATGCAACTCGAGGCCGGGCAGGTCGCTCATCTCGGCGTTCTCAAGCGGCACCGACCGGATGAGTTTCTCTTCAGCCCGAATTTGGACGGGTTTTCGTTAGCCCTCGACTTTCGGGTCGTCCGCGCCACCGAGCAAGCCTTGCTGGATCTCTTGCACCGGATGGCAGCGATCGTTTTTGACTACGGCGGAAGGTTCTATGCTGCAAAAGATGCGGTCTTGACCAGCCAAGAGATCGCCCGGATGCTCGATAAAGAAACAGTCGAAAGATGGATCGACTTGAGGAAGAAGTACGATCCAGAAGGCCGGTTTACCAGTGGGCTGATCGAGCGCTGGGGCCTCAACCGAGTATCCTAGGGACCTTGACCGAACTGCGTTCTCTCTCTCAAGACTTTCTGCAGATGGTCCGACAAGCCAATTCGGTCTTGATCGGTACTCACCTGAACCCCGATGGCGATGCTCTTGGGTCGGCATTGGCCATGAGCTTAATGCTGGATCAGCTAGAAGTTTTGAACGAGGTGGTTTGCCACAATAACGCTCCGTACAACCTCCGCTTTTTGCCCCACCTCAACAAGGTCCGATCGACTACTCAGCAGGAACACGATCTGGGCATCATCCTCGATCTCGACGCGATGCATCGTCTCGGCTCGACGGAATCGTTTTTTGAGCAATGCCCCCATCTCATCGTCGTGGACCACCATGTTCCGCACGAAGAGCCCGGGGACCTGCGAATCGTGGACCCGTCGGCACCGGCCACAGCCTTGATCCTCTTCCGGCTATTCCGCGAGCTGCAGATCCAGTTCACTCCCGAGATCGCGACTTGCCTGTTGACCGGAATCGTGACCGACACGGGGAGCTTCAAGTACCGCAACACCTCGCCCGAGTCGCTGGAGGCGGCCGCATTCCTCCTCAGTTGCGGCGGAGACATCGTTCAGGTCAGTGAGGAGGTCTACCACCGCAAACCGCTGGCCGGGGTCCGACTTCTCGGCAAGTGCCTAGACCACCTCCGGCTGGATGCCGAGGATCAGATTGCGTGGAGTGTCCTGCGGATCGAAGACTTCGACAGCACTGGAGCCAAGGAACCCCACACCGAGGGCTTGGTCAACGAACTGCTGGCCATCGACAGCGTCAAGATCGCCGCCGTGTTGCGGCAACCTTACGCCGACAGAGTCATCCGTGCCAGCATTCGTTCCCGCGAGGGCTATGACGCGTCGGCAGTGGCTCGCACTTTCGGCGGTGGCGGACACCGAAATGCAGCTGGCTGCACCTTTGAAGGAATCACGATTGAGGAGGCAGAGCGCGAACTGGTGAGCGCCATGAATTCATGCTTGGCATCCTCGTAGTCCACAAGCCCCAGGGGCTCACCAGTCACGACGTGGTCAACCAGGTTCGTCGCAAGCTGGGCACCCGCCGGGTCGGCCACGCCGGGTCTTTGGACCCCATGGCCACCGGCGCGCTCGTTCTCGCCGTCGGACCGGCCACGCGCTTCCTGCAGTATCTCCCGCTTGAACCCAAGATCTATGCCGGCAAGATGACCTTTGGCATAGAAACCAATACCCAAGACGCCGAGGGCGAGGTCGTCGCCACCCGGAACGTCCCCTACGATCTCGAGGCTCAACTCTTGGAACTCCTCCCCGGTTATGTCGGCGAGGTCCACCAAATCGCCCCGATGTTCAGTGCCGTAAAGCGAGACGGAAAGCCCCTCTACGCCTATGCCCGCCAGGGGATCGAAGTTGAGCGCGACACCCGCACGATTTACATCGACGAGATTCAGCTTCTCAACGTCGAAGGGCCGACGGCCGAATTCCGCGTCGTGTGCAGCGGCGGAACCTACGTCCGCACACTGGCTCATGACCTCGGCCAAGATATCGGCTGTGGGGCCCACCTCTCCGCTCTCACCCGGACCGATGTCGGCAAGTTTTCTTTGGCCAACGCGGTGCAACTCGAAGATGTGGCCCACGAACACCTGATCCCCCTCCACGAGGCGCTTCCTCCGCTCCAGCTCTTGCAGATGGACGCGGCCGAGGAAGTCCGGATCCGACAGGGTCAGACCCTCAAGATCTCGGATGCGATGGACATGCGCTTCGTCGGACTGCTGGACCAGGCCGGTCGTGTATTTGCCGTCGGACGAGCCGAAAAGAACCGACTTCGGCCCGAGTGCGTGATCCCAGCCGAGGCCCTGGTTGAAGTGGGTTGAGCCCATCACTACTTGGAAGGCCCGACGCGGACCAATTCTGATGGTCGCGGTTTGGGTGGGAGTCACTGCGGTGGGCGCGTTTCTGCGACCGAACCCCGCCGGACACGGGACCCATCAACAACTTGGCTTGCCACCCTGCCCCATTGTTGTGCTCTATGAGCGTCCTTGCCCCGGGTGCGGACTGACAACGAGTTTCACGAATACGATCCAGGGAAACTTCGTCGCCGCCTTCGCCGCTCACCCGATCGGGCCGGTGCTCTACTTGGGGCTGGCGGTCTGCGGGGTGGCCTCACTCGTCGGATTGGTTCGTGGATTCCGGTTCCGGACCGAAGAAGGTCTTTTCTTCTATGCGAGTCTGGCCATCACGCTGCTGATCTTGGTGATCGGGGTCTACCGCTTCTTTACCCTCCGGATCACCCTCCTCGACTCGTTCTACCGATAGGCAAAGAGGGCCGGGACGCCCCCCGTGTGCCAGAACAGAACGGTTTGATCCTCCAATTCCCCACGGCGAGCGAGATCGAGCACGGCGCTAAAGGCTTTGGCCGAGTAGACCGGGTCCAACAGGATCCCCTCTTGATGAGCAAGCCACTGGAGCGCTTCTTCCCCGGCTTCGCTCGGGACCCCATATCCGGGCCCGACGTAATCACTCCGGAGATCGTATTCATCCGGACTCGGCGGTTCTTGTCCAAGAATCGCGCAGAGATCAGCCCCGACCCGGGCAATCTCATTACGCAAATCCTCTTCGGGGTCGCAGGCGATCCCGATGACTTGGTTGGGAAAATCGCGGAAGGCAATATGCAGGCCAGCATGGGTGCTGCCGCTGCTGCTCGCGGTGATCAAGACATCGTGATGGGGAGCTTCGTCGGCGGCGACGAAAAAGGCATAGGCCCCGAGGGCACCGCTCCCCCCCACGGCCAGATGGTGGACGACGTGGCCAGATTGCCGTTCGGATTCGGCCAGATCCGCGGCTCGGGCAAAGAGATCCTCCCAGGATCCATTCTCAAAACGAACGATTTTAGCCCCGAAGAGATCGCTTAGGACCTCGTTACCCCGCCCAGTAAACTGGACCTGCGGCACTTGATGGCCGGGTTCGTAGGGTTGGTCCATCACCGCCGCGACGCAACGCAATTCCGCGATGGCACAAGCGGCAGCCAGTTGGCGGACGAAGTTGCTCTGGCGCGCCCCGCAGGTCACGATCGTATCGGCGCCTTCATCGAGCGCAGCTTGGATGAGATATTCGAGCTTCCGTCCCTTGTTCCCCCCAAGGGCAAACCCTGTCAGGTCATCTCGCTTGATCCAAAGGTCAATGCCGAGGGCTTCACTCGCTCTTTCTAGGCGATGGCAGGGCGTCGGTTTCAGGATAAGGGGGAACGTCGAAAACATCAGCTTCTGCTTATTGGACCCGACCCACCATCGTTTCCGCTATCCTGGATTTTGAGACACCGGGTCCGCCGGTTCACCCGATGGGTGCTCGTGCAGAAGTTCTCGACGCCTTCGGTTGGCATAGACGAGGAACACCGCGAGGAGCGCCCCGACGATCAGCGCACCAATCCGGAACATCGACGCGAAGAACTGCACCGTCTTCACCTGGAGCGGGTAGATGTTGTTCTTCTTGAGATAGGCATCGTCCAGGTAGCGCGCCCCGTTGGGGTCGACTCCCTTGAGAAACGCTCTCTCGTCTCGGATCACAAAACGCTGAGGGCTGCCGATTGGTCGCAGGTTGCCACTGCTTTCTCCAAAAAGGTCGTTGGCCGCTTCATCGACTTGAACTCGCACGGCAAAGACCGAGTTAGCCGCCATGTTCTGCTCGACAAGGCGGCTAACACCTAGGCTGACCAAGGTGGCGACCAGAAGAATGATCGTCACCTTGGTTCGACGGGTCCACTGGGCCCGACGGCGCTTTAGAAGTTCACTTTGCGACGGCATAGGCCGAGAGACTGATCTTTACGGTATTCGATACTTTACCGACGGCTTGTTGGGGGATCTTGATTCCGTAGTCACTGAGATTGACGTTGAAACTGGTAGTGATCTGTACCACATCGCCATCAAAGCCCGCCTTGGCCGTGGCTTCACCCTTGGCCCGGAATCGGAGTCGAACGGTGGCGGTGACAGCTTTGGTCACACCCTTCATCGTGAAGTTGCCGCGAACCGTGTAGCTGTCGTTTGCCGCAGCCTTGACGCTCGTGGTCGTGAAGGTGATGTTGGGGAACTTGGCGGTGTTGAGCCACTGGGCGTCCCTCATATGGTCATTTCGCAGGGGAATCCCGGTGTCCACATCGGCGGCCTTGATGGTGATGGATCCCTTGCCCATTCGCTTCTTGGGATCGAAGTCGATGCTCCCACTGATGCTGGTGGTCTTACCGGTGAAGGTTTCAAAGTCGGCCACGCTTTCGACCGTCGCAAGGTTGCGGTAGGCGAGGTCGCCGGTCACGATGTTGAAGGTCTTGGTTTGCGCAAATGCGGCTCCGGCGAGAACGAAAGTCGAGGCCAGAGCAGATACGAGAGCAGTACTTCTTGTTTTCATGGTCACAAAGACAACCTCTATCGATAGTTGCAATTGCAAATAACGTCGTGGCCCCCGGTGAAGTTCCCTGGACCCTTAAAGTCTACGTTAATTTCTCCGACAATCATCGGTGAAGCGTCCAAATTGGGACCTTCCAAAGGCAGTTATGAAGTTCTTGGATAATTTGTCGGTTGGGAAACGGCTGATCATCGGGTTCGGGGTGGGCATCGCCTTGAGCTTGGCCGCCAATCTCAGCAACCTTGTCGAGCTCCGCAGAGCCAATGCAACTCTCGACACGCTCTACCAGGATCGCGTTGCGCCGCTGAATCAGCTCAAGATCGTCAGCGACGGCTATGCGGTCTTCGTCGTCGACGCCAGTCACAAAGCCCGCAACGGAAACTTTAGCTACGGCGAAGCGATCAAGGGGATCGACACCGCCCGGGCGAACATCCAGAAAGCTTGGGGCGCCTACGTCGAGACCAAGATGACCCCCGAAGAGCAAAAGCTCGTCGACGAGGTTGAACCCCTGATGAAGAAAGGGGATGAGTCGATCCTGAAGTTGAAGGACATTCTCACCCGCGGGAATCAGCAGGAGCTCGCGAGCTACACCGTCCGCGAACTCTATCCCGTCATCGACCCCATCACGGAGAAAATCTCCCTGATCACCGAGCTTCAGCTCCGCGTCGCCGGCGAACTCCGTGAAAGCGCCACCAAAGAAGCCCAGAGTGCCCAGACACTGGCAATCTTCCTCGGCGGACTTCAACTCGTGCTCATGCTCGGCTTCGGATGGGTGATCGCCCGGAGCATCGTGGGGCCGCTCAACCAGATGCAGGCCACGGCGGAGAAGATCTCGACCGGAGACCTTTCGACCGACATCACCTACCAGAGTCGAAGCGAGATCGGAGCTCTCGCCAATTCGTTCCGGCACATGATTGAGTACCTGCGGGAGAACGCGGGCAAGGTTCAAGAACTCAGCCGGGGCAACCTCTTGGTGGAAGTCAGTCCGCGATCGAGCAACGACACCCTAGGCACCGTTTTGCGCGACACGGTGGGCTCTCTGCGCGCCCTCATCTCGGACGTCGCTCGACAGGCTCAAAGCACCAACAACATCGGCCAGGAGATTCAGTACGCAGCGGAGTCCACCGCCGAATCGAGCAACCAGATCTCGCAGACAATCGACCAAGTCGCCCAAGCCACAACCGAATCCGCCCTGACCACACAGAAGATTGCCCAAGGTAGCGAAGACCTCGCCACTCTGGTGCAAGAACTCGGGGACAACATCGGTCGACTGGAAACGGTCATCGAGCAGGTCATGGAAAGCAGCGACCAGCAGGTTCTGGCGGTGAAGACTGCGACCAAGGTCGCGACCGAGAGCGGCGAGTCGTTTGAAGAGACCGTCCGCAGCCTGGCCCGAATCCAAGAGCACGTCCGGGTGAGCTCGGAAACGGTCCGTGAACTCGGCCAAAAGCAAGAGCAGATCGGGGCCATCGTCAGCACGATCGATGAGATCGCCGAGCAGACGAATCTTCTCGCCCTCAACGCCGCCATCGAAGCGGCTCGAGCCGGAGAACACGGACGAGGCTTTGCCGTCGTCGCCGACGAAGTGAGGCGTCTCGCCGAACGCGCCGGCCAAGCAACCAAGGAGATTGCAGGTCTCATCGAAGGAGTCCGGGTCGGAGTCAATCAAGCCGTGCAGGCCATGGACACCACCAGCACCGAAGTCGAGAAAGGAGCTACTAGCAGCCTCAAGATTCGCGAAGGTTACGGCCAGATCCTGGATTCGATCGAAGGCGTCCGAACGATCGCCGAGGACAATTCCAACGCCGTTTCGACGATGCGTCAGACCAGCATCTTAGTCGAAAAGTCGATCGCCTCAGTCAGCGACGTGGCTCAATCGACGGCGGCGGCGGCAGAGCAACTCAGCGCGATGACCGAAGAGATGGCCGCGAGTGCCCAAGAGGTCTCGGCCAACGTCCAGGAGCAAGATGCCCGAGTGGCCGAGATCAAGCAGATCTCGAACCAACTCCACGTGACGGCTACAACCCTCACCGAGCAAGTCTCCCAGTTCCAGTTCACCGAAGGTCAACCCGAACTGAGAGTGGCGGCCTAAGGGCCTCGCCCGCGCTTAGTGAACCGAAGTCCCTTCGGGGGCTTCGGTTTCTGGCGTCAAGAGGATCGCCCTTCCGTCGGGTCCATCGGCGGCCAAGATCATGCCCTGACTTTCGTGACCCATCAGCTTGGCCGGCTTCAGATTCGCCACGACGACGATCTGCCGCCCGATGAGGTCCATCGGCGCGTAGCTCTTCCGGATCCCGGCGAGGATCTGCCGCTTCTCTTCGCCGATCATCACCTGGAGCTTCAGAAGCTTTTCGCTGCCCTCGACCGGTTCGGCTTCCAAGATTCGGGCGACCTTGAGCTGGACGTTCATGAAGTCCTCAATCCCGATCTCCGCCGGGGGTTCAAACTTCGCCTTCTTGGGCTTTTCCGGTTTAGGTTCCGGGGCCGGCTTGGGCTCGGCTGGCTTCGGTTGAAGCCGAGGGAACATCGGCTGAGGTTGTCCGACCACCACTCCGGCGGGCAAGGAAGCAGCAGTGCCGATTTCTGCCCAAGCCAGCGTTGGTGGCAGATTGAGCTGGGCAGCCATCCGATCCGCCGTCGCGGGGACAAAAGCTCGCACCAGACCCTCGGCCGCGCGAACATAGGCCAGCATTCCTCGCACCACTGATCCCAGGGCCGGGTCGGTATTCTTGGCCAGGTCCCACGGCTTTTTGGCGTCGACGTACCGATTCAGCTCCCGAGCCGCCTGCAGGGCTGCATCCAGAGCTTGGTGGATCCTAAACGTGGCGAAGGCCTGCTCGACCTCAGCCTTGATCTCCGCAATGCGTTGGGCCACTTCGGGCTCGACTTCTGCCTCCGGGATAGCTCCGTCCACAAATTTGTGCGCCATCGTCAACGTACGATTGAGAGCGTTGCCTAGGTCGTTGGCAAGGTCGGCGTTATAGATTCGCTCAACTTCGGGCAGGGTGAAATTGGTGTCGCCTTCGTAGGGGAGGGCCCGAGCAAGCGCAAAGCGAACGACATCAATGGCCAATTCTCGCTCACAACCGGCCTCTTCAAAGTGGGCAATCAACTCCTCGGGCGCCAAAACGTTGCCCTTGGACTTACTCATCTTCGAATCGTTGAACGTGAACCACCCGTGGGCGATCACCGTTTTGGGCAGTGGGAGTTCGGCCGCCATCAGCATCGCGGGCCAAAGCGTTGCGTGGAATCGGGTGAAGATCTCCTTGGCCATCCAGTGCACGTCGGCCGGCCAGAGGTCTTCCCAGCCCGCATCGGGCCACCCGGTCGCGGCCAGGTAATTGATCAGCGCATCGAACCAGACATAGACGACCTTGCTCTCGTCACCCGGCACCGGAATTCCCCACCCCGGGTTGCTCCGCGTCACGCAGAGGTCGCGCAGACCTTGCTTGATAAAGCTGACCACCTCGGCTTTTCGCCCATCAGGAAGCCAAAAAGACGGATTGGCTTCCGCGTAGGCTAGGAGTTGATCCCCGTAGGCACTTAGGCGGAAGAAGTAATTCTCCTCGCTAACCCATCGGACTTCGTTGCCGTCGGGACTCCTGCCATCGACTAGATCGCTCTCGCGGACGAAGGTCTCGGCAGCCACGTCGTACCAGCCTTCGTACTTGTCCAGATAGATCGCCCCTTTTTCCATCAAGCGGGCGAAGAGCGCCTGGACGCACTTTCGGTGCTCGTCGCTGGTGGTTCGGAAGAATACGTCGTACTCGATGTGGAGCAAATCGGCAGCATGGCGAAACGTCTGGCTGATTCGATCGACAAAGGCCTGAGGATCCTCTCCCGCCGCCTGAGCCGCCTCCAAAACTTTGAGGCCATTCTCGTCGGTCCCGGTGAGAAAAACGACCTCTTCACCGCGCTGACGGGCGAAACGCTTCGTCACATCGCAAGCCAGCATCGTCAACGCATGCCCCACGTGGGGGACGCTGTTGACGTAATAAATGGGCGTGGTGATATAGGTTCGTTTGGCCATGAACGGGTGGGAGTTTACTCCCGGAAGGCCTCGCCGACCATCCAACCGGCGAGGATCCCCATGTACACCACATTTCCACCGACTAAAAAGACCTGGAACGGCTCAATCCGGCCATTGACCCAACTGGCCAGGGTCAAGAAGACGGTGATGCCTCCTGCCGCCGCAAGAGCTCGACTCAAGCTCAAGTTGAACGTTCCCTGGACGACTCCCACCACAAAGTAGAGCCCGGCCGCCGCCCAGTAGCAGATTGCGCTCATCAACCCCAGCAGCGAGGCCGGGGAGATCTTGCTGACCGCGCTTCCATGTACGACCAAAAATCCGTCTAGCTGACCCGAGAGCGCGAGTCCGGCTCCCATCCCGACCCCACTGACCAGCAAGGACATGAAGAGTCCCAAAGTCCAAGTGCTCAGCGGAGCAAACCCTGGGAACAGGGGCCGTTCTTGGGAGAGAGCCAGGTAGGCCGCGGCCACGACGATCACGATCATCCCAACAACGAAGCCGATCCCGACCGTGTCCGGAGTCCCCGTCCGCACCGTGGTCACCATTGAGTCGGTGCGCATGGCGGCGAGGACCTCTTCGTGTTTGCGTTGGTAAATCGAGTTCCCAGGGGAAAACTGGGCCGCGTAGGCATACATTTCGGCCGCTTTTTTGAGCTCGCCCCGAAAGCGGTGGACATCTCCCAGAACGGCGTAGGGGGTGGGTTGTTTCGAGTCGATGCTGATGACCTTGCGAGCGACCGCCTCGGCATCGGCGATCTTGCCCTTCTGAAGGAGCTGAGTCATCCGCATCAGGTCCTGTGGGTCGACCACCGGCTTGGGGGTCGGCTTGGTTTTTGCGGGGGCTGGCCGAGGCTCGGGCGGCTTGGTCTTGGGGGCCGATTTGACCGCCTCCTGCATCGCCTTAGCCCTCATCATTCGCAGGACCTGGTCGTAGCCCTTGCGCTTCTCGGGCTCGATCAGCATCTCATAGGCCTCACGGATCTCGATGAACCTTTCGGAGGCCTTGGGATCCTTGTTGCGGTCGGGGTGATACTCCAGGACGAGCTTTCTGTAAGCGTTTCGGATGTCACGATCTGCGGCGTCCTCGCGGATTCCAAGGATATGGTAGTAAGTTGGCTTCATCTGGGGGCAAGTTAAGGCTCAATGCCCGACATCCGCGAATTTGCGATGCCGCTGTATCCGGTCAACAGCAGGTAGCCCACATAAATTCCCACCAGCAACAGCATCACGACCCCGAGGACATATCCCATTTGGGTCGCCCGAACCTCGCCCTCGCCTTCGTAGTAGTCGGCCATCTTGTTCAGCATCGGGTCGATCATTCCCTGTCTCTTATACACATCTGACGCTGCCGACGAAGAGGATAGTGTAGAT
>ERZ761602.5593-NODE-5593-length-14743-cov-4.249455_pt1 | contig 14743 bp, 14 predicted proteins | sample MGYA00512165_ERZ761602 | MGnify/ENA primary metagenome ERZ761602 (study PRJEB28899, sample SAMN02445085) | bioreactor sludge metagenome | biome: EBPR sludge; isolation source: Thorneside wastewater treatment plant | place: Australia: Brisbane, Thorneside...
CGTCGGCGGTCAGGCCCCTGGCAAGGGCTTGTGCGAAGGCTTCATGGCGGGGGTTGGCGAGGGGTGGGATCAAGGGTCAGTTCCGCCTGCGGCCGGAGACAAGGTCGCCCTGCCTTTCGAGACAGGCCCATCCGCCGGTATCGATGAACAGCAATCCAGCCGCCCTGAGGCACGCTTGCGCTTGCCATGCCCGTGCGAAGTCCCAACCGAGTGCGCTGCCGAAAGAACCCGAGCGCACGGGACCATTGGCGCGCAGGTGTTCCAGAACAGCCCGGGCATCCTGATGCGAGGCCCAATGACGACGAAGGAGCGATGGCGACAACCCGGCCAATCGCGCCGTCTCGGCGAGCGCCGCGGCTTCGGCGACCTCACGAGGTTCGTGCCCCGCATACTCGCGTAGCGCCGCGCGCTCTTCGAACCTGTCAATAGCCTCATCGAGCACGTCCGCCAACGCTGGGCTAGCGACTTCCGCCGGGATTTGTGTCGGACATGTCGGACATGTCGGACCCGATTGATTCAACGCGACTTTTTCTGCGCAACCTTCGGCACCTGATGTCGGACACGTCGGACCAATAGAACTCCTTGGGTCCGACAGGACCGACTTGGTCAAACGCGCAGGGTCCTTGAAAAGTTCAAGGATTCCAAACGGGTCCGACATGTCCGACATTTCCGACCGTTCCTTGGGGGGATCGCGGTCAATCACTGCCAGCCCCCAGGATCGCGCCGCTCACAGCATAGACACGTGGCTTTCGCCTGACCTTGGCGGCCAAGCGTTTTGTCAAGTTGCGACCATCGCCGCGGATCAGGAAGCCCGCATCGTCAAGATGCTTTGCGGCGCGAATAGCGTCCGAGCCCCTGTGCACCTCGTTCTTCCAGACATCCGTCGCAAAGAAGAAGGTTTCCTCGTCTTTCCAGCCCGCGCGATTGCTGATGGGCCGCTGATCGTCGAATTGGCCAATTGGTTCGAAGCGCGTGTCACCGTGGCGAACGATGAACTCGCGCACGCGGGCGATCGCGTCACGGGCCTCGGCAGGACCGAGGTCGTTGCGCCTCTGCAGCCAGAAATCGAAGACCGTGAACGCGGCTTCGATTGCCTCGCCCTTGCGCAACCCTGTGAGTTCGAAGGACGTCGCCAATTCGCCCGCGGCGGCAATCAGCCCCAGACGGGTCAACGCACGGTCGATCTGTCCCTCTCCCGTGAGGCCGAATCGGTGAGCCGCCTCTTCACGAAAGGCCCCGATCACATCCTTGACGGTCGCGATCGCATCCTCACGCTACTTCAGGAATTTGGCGACAAAGGCAGGTCCCGCGACGCCATGATGCACAGAGGTCGCCTGCCGCAGGCGATCTGCAAAGGCCGCGCCATTCGCCATGCCGTGCAGCGTATCGAAGGCCCCATGCGCGCGGTCGTCTGCAACGATGTCCAGAAGTCGCACCTCCTGGCCCGCAGCGGCCCGACTCTCCGCCTCGGCCATCTTCTCGGCAAGAGAGACCTCGCCTGAAGACAGGAGCATGACCTTCCAGCGCGCGGAAGGGCGTGTGAGGCCGTTTCGGGTCGCGCGCGTCTTTCCGCTGCCATTGGCGAGCATGTAGACCGCAAGTCCGACCTCGCGGCCAGAAATCTCACCGATTTCGTCGAGGGCCAGCACGGTACTGTTCGAAACAACAGCCACACCCTCCAACCCGTTCGCGGTCGACCGCCAGGTGTTCAGCAACCTCGGTGACCCCCAGACGGAAACGGCTACGCGCTGCAATGTCGATTTGCCACGGCTCGATGCTCCTCGGATATGCGCACCTCCCCCATCCATGCGAAGGGGTTCCAGTAGCGGCCCCGCGAATGCAAGCGACAAGGCAACGACCCATCGGGCCGGTGACGGTGCGCCTTGGGGCTGGCACGCTTCCGGCAGGGGTTGCGGAACCGGTCTTGACTATGCGGGCCCGCCCATGATCGTCCCGTCCAACCGGCGGCGGATCAGGCTGGGGACGAAGCCTATCGACTTCTGAAAGGGCGATAACAGCCTTGCCCCGATGGCAAAGAAAAGACGCGCAAGGGCACGTTCACCGGGACGGTCTTCGTGTTTCGGGCCGGGAAGGCGGATCGGCTGAAGCTGCTCTACTGCCACATGACCAAGGCAGACCTCGCTGGCCGTTTCCTGCGACAGTCCCAACCAGCGCTGGAAATGGTCTACATCGATCGGCAGCAGCGCATGCGCTGGCACCGGGCAATCCTGGTCGCCACCGGTCATCAGCGCGGCCGAGGAAAAGCACTCGACCTTGCGTTCCAGATGCGGCCCCAGTCCCTGATCAGCGCCGCGAAAATCTACCCCAGCACCGTGTAGCGGCGCACGCGGGCGTAAGAGGCGCGGCGGGATCGTGTTGTACCGCCTCGTCCAGCCCAGTCTCGGCTACCAATAGCTCCGTCATCCCGAGGTTGGCGGATTGGGCTACCTGCGGGCCCGGTTTCGTGGGCAGCAACTTGCTCAGTAACCCATGGCGACCTGCAGCAACATCAGCGAGCCGCCTGCCGCGTTCAGCGCCCAGCCGACGGTCAGCACGCGGGCGATCCAGCCCCAGGCCTCGCGGTCGATGCCCAGGGGATCGGATCCGATGTTGAAGGCGCTACGCCAGACGCTGATCTGGATGAAGGCAGTGTACAACATCGCGACCGCCAGGATCGGCACCAGCACCGGCCAGGTCACCGCGCGCTCGATCACCGCAGTTAGTATTGCGGCACCGCCGAGCGTGCTGATCCCGACACCGTAAATCCAATAAAGTTTCCACAGCGGGCCGTCGCCGTGCCAGTAGCGGCTCAGTTCTTCGGCAAGGCCCGGGTGCGTCTGACTTTGAGTCATCGTGGGCTCCTTTCCGGTCACGCCGACCGCAGGATCGCCAGTCGGCGTCCACCAGCCTAGTCCCTCGAATAGGTATTGTAAATGCCGAAACAGGTTTGGACCGGATGTCGTTTCGCCTCGATCCGCCAAGCGCCCCGTCAAACCATGTTCCGCCAACCATGGATCGCTGCCGGAACACCTGCCGCGCGCTGAGGAGATCATCGCACCAGGCAACCTTACCTACGCCTGGGGTAACAAGCAGCGCCGGATTTAAGATCTGTTCCCGTGAAACGACGCGGTCACCGTCTGATCGGAACGATGCTCGCCCTGAAAGGATTGCAGCGGAGTTTTCGCAACTCGGCATTCACCGGAAAAGTGCGCCCGCAAAGGTCAGACGACATTCGCGTTCGGTACTATCCCAACGGGCGAACCGCTGGCGCCTGCGTTCGTTCGAGGCGCTGCGCAGATCGCTGGCACGCGGGTGATCAGGATGGTCGAGCGGCCAAGCGGTTGGAGCGGCAGACCGACGCAGCTTCGAACTGACCGCTCATTTTCGAGACGGATTGGGCGGAGGACGGCGATTGATACCGACGCACGTTGCCAAACCGGTGACCAACCCTTTGTCCCAACAGAACCGGGTGCAGGCCACTGAATGCTCGTCGACCGGGCTAGGGGTCCACTCCCAGATGGAGGTGTCCCTTTCGGCCACCGATCAGCGAGGCAGCAGGTTTCTTGTTGTGTCATGTCCGAAATTTGACGAATTTTCTTGTTTATTTCATCTTGATTGACGAAGGATCATCTAAGTTACAGGCTCATTGACGAAGAAATCGCGAGAAACTTCCTCGCCATTCGAGGTATCATGAAAGGCAGGATTCATCATCTATTTGGGACGGCAACATGAAGATCGCGGTTCTGGGATCAGGCGTCATTGGGGTAACCTCAGCGTGGTATCTGGCGCAGGCAGGGTTTGAGGTCGAGGTGATCGACCGTCAGCCCGGCGCTGCAATGGAGACCTCTTTCGCCAACGCGGGCGAGATTAGTCCGGGATACTCATCGCCTTGGGCCGCACCTGGCATCCCGCTCAAAGCGATCAAATGGATGTTCATGAAACATGCTCCCCTGATCATCCAGCCGAGGATGGACATGGCCAAGCTGCGCTGGATGGCGCAAATGCTGGGGAATTGCACAAACGCGGCCTATGCGGTGAACAAGGCTCGCATGGTACGTCTGGCTGAGTATTCACGCGACTGCCTGACCGAGTTGCGCACCGGGACCGGGATCAAGTTCGACGAGCGCCAGCAAGGCACCTTGCAGCTATTCAGAACCCAGAAACAGCTCGATGCCGCTGGCAAGGATATCGAGGTGCTTCGCGCGGGTGGCGTCGCGTTCGAACTTCTGGACGCGGCGAGCTGCCTTGCAACAGAACCGGGCCTGCGGGGATCGCAAGATCGAATCGCGGGAGGCTTGCGCTTGCCAGGTGACGAAACCGGTGATTGCTTCCGGTTCACACAAGAGCTGGCAAGATTGGCCGCCGGACTGGGTGTCAGGTTCCACCATGATACCGCGATCACCCGGCTGAACATGGCCGGGGGGCGGGTGACCTCGGTCTCCACCACGCAGGGCGAGATCATCGCCGATGCCTTCGTCCTGGCGCTTGGAAGCTATTCGCCCGCGCTCGTTGCGCCGCTGGGGATGCGTCTGCCGGTCTATCCGGTGAAGGGCTATTCAATCACGATGCCAATCATCGACGAGGCGCGCGCGCCTGTCTCAACCGTCATGGACGAAACTCACAAGATCGCCATTACCCGGCTGGGTAATCGCATCCGCGTTGGCGGCATGGCCGAACTTGCAGGGTTCGATCTGACTTTGAAAGCCAAGCGAAAAGACACATTGCTCCATTCCGTTCAGGATCTGTTTGGTGGCGGCGGCGACGCGACACATGCCACGTTCTGGACCGGCCTTCGTCCGATGACCCCTGATGGCACGCCCATCGTCGGGCGCTCGACAGTGCCGAACTTGTTCATGAACACGGGCCATGGCACGCTTGGCTGGACGATGGCTGCAGGCTCGGGGCGTGTCCTGGCTGATATCGTCGCGGGCCGGGCGACCGAGATCGACAGCGCCGATCTGGGGTTTGAGAGGTATATGGGTCGGGCACGCCGCCCGCCGTCTGTACCCGGCCTTCGTCCGGCACTGAGCTAACGCACTACCCGCCCGCATCTTGATTGCATGTGTCCTATACGCTGGAGCAAGATCCGACGCTTGATCGTCGCCGGATGGCACCACCTGAGCATCAGGCGGCCATGGCGATTTGATTCCGTATCTGAACTGCCGACCGTATGGCAATCGCAGCCCCCCATCGAGATTGAAAATCGACGAGCCGAATGGCGAAACGCGGTCGGACGAAGAGTCGATAGCTCATGGATCAAGGCCGGCATCGCGGGTGCTGCTGGCGCTGCCCTTTTCGAAGTGATTGGCGTCTTTCTGACTTAGGGCGGCTCTGATCGTGTAGGCGCCCGCGGATGGCATCGATGCGCCGAGACGGGTCCGGAACGATCCTCAGGGGGCGGCTGTCACCCCATCGGGGCACCTTGTCCGAGCCCTGTGTCCACAGTCGGATCCATCCGGGGCGTGACGGGGGAACCGGTCAAGGACGTCAGGCCATGATAAGGTCTGCGACCGTTGGTTGTCATCCAGAGTGCGCGCAATGTGTGCCCGAATGGCGACACCGGCGATCAATTCCAGCTTTCCGGCAGGCCAGCTTGTTTTCATCGCAGCGACACCCTAAGTCCTAACCCATGATGATGTTCGCTCCCCAAGTCAGGTTCCGGCATTACTCCGGTACGCTGCTGACCCGCACTCTGCCCCGGGCAGAGGTGGTCGCCTACTGACGCCTTTCCCCGGGGCTTTGCCTTTCCAAGACCAAGGTCAGCCAAGCGGACAACGTCCGTTGAGGAACAATCATGCATTCCCATCCCACTTCCCCGCAGCCGCTAGGCGCGGCGCGTGCGCTCGAACGCCACCCCCTCGTTCGTCGGCCCGCTGTCTTCAGGCTCCAGGTCGGCGCGACTGACCTGTTCTTGTCACCGTCCGTGCTCAGCCGCCATGACTACTGGCAGTTGAACGAGCACCGGCGTCGATGCGAAGAACTGGGTGCCCCCCGGGCCGTGCGGCTCGCCCGGTTGATACGCGCGAAGCTACTTGGCGCGTGGGTCACCGAGACGGCGGATATTCCCCCCGATGTCGTTGCCGGGACATCGCGGGCAACGTTCGTCCTGGACCACAAGCGACCCGAGACCCGCCAACTCTATCACTGGGACTATCCCGGCGACCAGAAAAGTCCGCTGCCCGTCCGAAGCTTTCTGGGAATTGCACTGATTGGCATGACGGTGGGTCAATGCCAGCGCTTTCCGGCAGGTAACCACGAGCCAAGCAGGCTGCACCTTCTGGGTGTGCTTCACGAAGGTACACACAGTGGGAACCCGTTCGACTGACCGCGCCCCCGCAGGTCCAGCCCAGTTCACTTTTCTTCCGAGGCGAACATGTCCAATTCTCCACGCCGTACCCGCACGGTCATCGATGCTGCACTCCTTGAGCGCCTGGAAACTCTCGCCGGCGCCGCCATCGCGCGTTTCCCCGACGTGGCCTATCCACTGGTCAACAAGCTGGCGGCCGCCAGCCTGGTCGAGGGGGCACGTCTGCCGAGAGACGTCGTCACCATCGGCAGCGACGTCCTGTACCACGACCACCACGCCGCGCGGGATCTGCGTGTCAGATTGGCATGGCCTGAACAGGCGGACATCAGCAAGGGCATCGTGTCGGTCCTGACCCCGGTCGGGGTGGCGCTGCTGGGGCTTTCGGAAGGCGACGAGTTCCAGTGGACGACACGGGCCGGCGCCGAACGTGGCCTGACCATTCTGCAGGTCGGGTCGGCGCGTCAAGCGCCTGAGGCCGAAGCCCGATCGTCAACGATTTAGCCAAGAGCAAGAGGAGACCGAGACGATGCTCCGTCAGACCATTCCCGCCCATTGTCCAGCCTGCGGCGCAGCCGTGCCCGGGGCAGCGGCCGGGCGCTGTCCGTCCTGCCGGGTCCGATTCGCGGCGGATTCTCGTTGGTCTTTGCAGGGGACCCGCTGCCACGCGCCGGGTTGCGTGGAGGATCAGGGAAGGCGCGGAGGGATACCGATGAACTCGCGAGGGGCTTGAGGCAGTTCCTGCGCGATGGCCTCGGCTTCCCACCCACCGGGCATCAGGCGGACCCGTGTCTCGGAGGGATGAGCCCAGATCGACAGCCGGTCGCCACCGATGCCAAGGCATTGTCCGGTTATTGCACGCCCTGCGTCCGAGGCGAGGAAGATGACCAGCGGGGCCACATCCTCGGGGGTGCCGATGCCATCGGCGCGCAGGCCGGGATTCAGGCCCTCGCCCCGGTCCAGCTCGGCATGCGCTTCGGCCAGAGCGGGCATGGTCGCTGTCATCCGGGTCAGGGCGGTGGGGATGATCGCGTTGACAGCGATGCCATCGCGCGCCAGTTCCAGCGCCCATGTTTTCATCATGCCGACAATCCCGGCCTTGGCTGCGGAATAAGCGCTTTGCCCGAAGTTCCCCATCTGCCCGGCGGGGGATCCTGCGAGGATCAGCACCCCACCGCCTCCTTGCGCGCGAAACTGCCGCGCGGCGGCTCGGCCGCACTGGAAAGTACCTTTCAGATGCGTACCGATAACCAGATCAAAGGCAGAGTCCTCGGTCTTCCACAGGACGGAGTCGCGCAACACTCCGGCATTGGAAAAAAAGGCATCGAGCCGACCAAAGGCGGTGATGGCGCGGTTCACGCAGGCTTCCGCCGCGCCTTCGGTGACGATTGCCGCGACCTGCACGGCGGCCTGTCCACCGGCGTCCACGATCGCCTGCGCCACGGCTTCAGCCGCGCTGGCATCCAGGTCATTCACAACCACCCGCGCCCCCGCGCGAGCAGCGGCAAATGCCGTCGCCCGCCCGATTCCCAGCCCCGCACCGGTGATGACCAGCACCTTGCCATCCAGCATTCAAACCCCCTTATACACCGGCGCACGTTTCTGCATGAAGGCGCGTGGCCCCTCTCGCGCGTCTTCAGTCGCCATGACAATGGACTTCGCCGTATCCTCGAGGGCATAGCCCCGGTCCAGCGTCAGGCCGCTGGCCGCTGTCACCGTGCGCTTGATCTCTTGCACGGCGACGGGGGCATTGGCGGCGATGCGGTGGGCGATTTCCAGCGCAGCAGGCAGCAGGGCGGCCGGTTCGACAATCCGGCTGATGAGGCCCGCGCGCAGGGCGGATTCGGCGTCGATGGCAGCGCCAGTCAGCAGCATCTCCATGGCCAGCGCATGGGGTATCTGGCGCGGCAGGCGCACCAGCGCGCCGGCAAAAGGGATCACTCCCCGTGCGGCCTCGGGGAGGGCAAAGCGCGCACCCGGAACGGCGAGGCGAATGTCGGTGCCCAAAAGCACCTCCATCCCGCCGGCCATGCAGGCGCCGTTGACGGCCGCGATCACTGGCTTCAGCATCTCGAAGCCGCGAAAGGCGATGCGGGTATCGATGCCCCGGTCGGCCAGAAAACGGTGATCCCAATCGGTTTCCGGCTGCCGCGCGCCGGACAATAGCGGGAGGGCAAGGGCCAGATCGCCGCCCGAGCAGAAGGCTTTGTCGCCCGCACCGGTCAGGATCACCGCGCGGACACCGGGGTCGGCGGCGGCGGCGTCGATCGCATCGGCCAGCCTACAGGTCAGTTCAGGACTCAGCGCATTGCGCGCCTCGGGGCGGTTCAGCGTCAGGATCGTCACCGCGCCCTGACGATCGATCAACAGGGGCGCGCTCATGCGCGCACCGGGCGCAGCGATCCGTCCGCGATCGCCGCCGCCGCCTGCTGGCGCAGGGCGAATTTCTGGATCTTTCCATTGGCGGTCATCGGCAATTCCCCCAGAACTTGCACATATTTCGGCATCTTGTGTCGGGCCATGTGCTGACGGCAATGGGCTTGCAGCGCCTCGGGCGTGGCTTGCGCCCCCTCACGCAGCACCACGAAAGCGCAACTTTCCTCGCCCAGATCCGGATCGGGCACGCCAACCACCTGCGCCTGACTGACGGCGGGGTGGTCAAGCAGGCATTCCTCGAGTTCGACCGGATAGACGTTCTCGCCGCCCCGGATGATCATGTCCTTCAGCCGCCCGACAATACGCAGATGCCCGGTTTCTTCCAGCACCGCCAGATCGCCCGAGTGCAGCCAGCCGTCCGCATCAATCGTCTCGGCGGTCTTCTCGGGCATGTCGAAGTAACCCGCCATGGTCAGATACCCCCGGATGCACAACTCGCCCGCCTCGCCAAGCGCTTTCGTCGCACCGGTTTCAGGATCGGCAATGCGCAGTTCCGTGTGCGGCAGTGGGGTACCGGCGGTACCGACGCGGGTTTCCAGCGAGTCGCTGTCGCGCGTCTGGGTGATGATCGGGCTGCATTCGGTCATGCCCATGATGATCAAGGGCTCACCGCCGGTCTGCTCGCGCATTTGCAGCATCAGGCTGGGCGGAATGCTCGTGCCACCGGTCACGACCCGGCGCAACGCACGGGGCGCAGCAGACCAGTCGGGGTGTTCCAGCATGCGCACCATCATGGTGGGGACCGCATTGACAAGGCTGGGGCGGAACTGCGCCCAGAGCGCCAGCATGCGCGCGGGATCAAACGCGTCCATGGTCACCAGATGCCCACCTGAGGCTGCCATGGCCATGACGTTGCACACGCAACCCGCGGTGTGAAACAACGGCATTGCCGACAACATCGTGTCACCGGGACCATAGCCTCCCCGGTCCGCCATCAGCCGGGCGTTGTTGACGGTGCCGTGGTGGCGCAACATGGCGCCCTTAGGCTTGCCGGTGGTGCCACTGGTGTACTGGATCTGCGCGACATCGCGCGGGTTTACGGCGGCTTGCCGGGCGGCGCGCAAGGAGTCCGAGGTTCTGTCGCCAAGTGCCAGAAGATCCGCGAAGGACAGAGCTCCAGCCATCTCGCCCTCGCCGATGCGGCACAGGCGGGTCAGCGACGGCAGATCGGCGGCAAGTGCCGCCAGGTCGGCGGCAATATCGCTGCCGCGATATCCTGTGACAGCGAACAGCCCGCTCACCTGTCCCTGCGTCAACACATAGGCCAGTTCACTGCGCTTCAGCGCCGGGTTCACCGTGACCAGCACCGCCCCGACCTTGGCCAGCGCGTATTCCAGCAGCACCCACTCGGCACAGTTCGGTGCCATGACCGCCACCCGGTCGCCGGCCGCGACGCCCCAGCCAATCAACCCGCGCGCCAATCGGTCGGCGTCGGCCCGCAGCATGGCATAGGTCCATGTCGTCAGCAGGTCTTTCGAGCGGTCGTCCACCGTGACGGCGGGACGGTCCGCGAATGCCTCGGCCTGCCGATCAAGAAGATCGCCCAGAGTGAGTTCCAACAGGGCGGGACCGTTCGGATCGGCGGGCCAGAGAGCGGGCGGCATGGGTGGCTCCTTCGGCAGGACTGGACAGGTCAGTTTTAGGGTGATAACGAATTGTTCGACGTCAATCAATACACCTGAGATCAATGCGAGGATCCACATGCAGCCCGCCGCCATCCTGACCGGCGATTCGGACGCGCCGCTCCCGCTGCAAGACGGGCTCGCGCCCAGCATCAACTTTCGCCTGCGGATGGCGCAGATCCTGGCCTACAAGAGCTTCGAGGCGCGGGTGCCCGACCACGGCGGGGCCGCGCGCTATCTCGGGCTTTTGTCGATCATCTGCGCCAACCCCGGCCAGCCCCAGCACCGCCTGGCCGAGGCCGTTGGCCTGCAACGCTCCAGCCTGGTGCCGATTCTGGACAAGATGGAGGAGGCGGGGATTCTGGAGCGCCGCGCGGTGCAGGGCGACCGGCGCGCGAATGCGGTCTGGGCCACAGAACATGGTCAGGCCGTTGTGGCCGATCTGACGGCTCAGGCCCAAGACATCGAGACCCTGACCCTGACCGGGTTGAGCACGCAGGAGGTGGAGACCCTGCGAGGACTGCTCGACACGGTCATCGACAACCTGCGCCGCATCGGCTGAGCGCGGCAATGCCATCGGTCCGGGGCAATTCGCGCCGGGCTGTCAAACGGGAGGAAGACCATGACTGCCAAGATCTGGGCGGCTGCTGCCGCCATTGGGGCCACTGCCGCCGCCGCGCAGGCGCAGGAAGTGACCCTCGCCCTGTCGCACTGGGTTCCGCCGGTGCACATGCTGCACACCAACGGGATGACCCAATGGGCCGAATCCATCGCTGCCGCCTCGAACGGGCGCATCGCGGTCGAGATTTTCCCGGCCCAGCAACTGGGCTCGGCTCCCGACCATTATGACATGGCGCGTGACGGGATCGTCGACATCGGCTTTGTGAACCCCGGCTATCAGGCCGGCCGTTTCCCAATCATCGCGGCAGCGGAACTGCCCTTCATGGTGTCCAACGCCACCACCGCCAGCCGCGCGCTGCATGAATGGTACATGCAGTACGCTCAGCAAGAGATGGGCGATGTGCATGTCTGCCTGGTGCACCTGCACGATCCCGGCACGTTCCACGGCACCTCGGGACCGATGGGATCGCCCACCAACTATGTCGGCAAGAACGTCCGCCCGCCGCAGGGCACGATTGCCCGGCTGATCGGCATGATGGGCGGCAGCCCGGTGCAGGTGCCGGTGCCGGAAATGCGCGCGATCCTGTCGTCGGGCGGAGCTGATGTGACCTCGGGGCCGTGGAACAGTCTGCTCCTGTTCAACGTGGCCGATATCGTCACGCATCATCTGGATATGCCGCTCTACTCGGTGGCCTTTGTCTATGCGATCAACCTGACTACCTACAACGGGCTGTCGGCCGAGAACCGCGCCGTTATCGACGCGCATTGCACGCCCGAATGGTCGCAGCAGATCGCAACTCCCTGGGCCGAGCAGGAATCGGGCTCGCGTGCGACCATCGAGGCGATGCCGGGGCATGTAATGCATGTTCCGACCGAGGCCGAAATGGCGGAATGGCGAGCACTGTCGGACACTCTGCGCGCCGAATGGGCCGTGAATGCAGCGGCGGCCGGTGTGGCCGATCCGCAGGCGGCGCTGGCCGATCTGGTGGCGCGTCTGGCGGCGGTCGGCGGCGGGGCCGAGTAACTCTTTGCGGCGGGCACCTCGGGGTGCCCGCCGTCGCCCTTGCCCGGACATAGCCCCATGAAACGTGCGCTTGATCTGTTTTGCCGCAGCGTCGAAACCATCGCCGGTGTCCTGCTCGGTGCGGTGACGGTGCTGGTCGTGGTGTCCACGCTGGGTCGCTATTTGCTGGCCTGGCCGGTGCCCGACAGTTTCGACCTTTCTCGACTGTTGCTTGGCGCCTGCCTGGCATGGGGCTTTGCCGTGATCGGCCTGCGCGGAGGGCATATCCAGGTGGATCTGGTGGCCGAAGCCGTCGGCCCGCGCCTGCGCCGCGCCATCGATGGGTTCGCCTGGGGGCTTTTGTGGTTGATGGCGGCCTTGCTGACCTGGAAGATGTTCGGCCGGGTGAGCAGCGCCCTGGTCTCTGGCGAGACCACGTTTGACCTGCGTCTGCCGATCTGGCCGTTTCTGGGGCTGATCTGGGCGGGTATCGCGGTCAGCCTTGTCACCATTGGCGTGAAGGTTCTGGGCATCACGACCGGGCGCGACTCAGTCATTTCCGCGGATGGCATCGAATTGGAGGAAGCAAAACGTGGCCTACGCTGATCTCGTCGCCATCGGCGGTTTTGTCGCCCTGTTCGCCATGCTGCTGTTGCGCGTGCCGATCGGCGTGGCACTGGGGCTGGTGGGGATCGGCGGCTTTGCCGCGATCCGGGGCTGGACCCCGGCGCTGAACCTGCTGGCAACGTCGCCCATCCGGGTGCTGACGGACTTCCACCTTTCGTTGGTGGTATTCTTCATCCTGATGGGTTCCTTCGCCACCAACTCCGGCATGAGCCGCGAGATGTTCCGCGCCGCGAATGCCTGGTTGGGCGCGTTCAAGGGCGGCGTGGCGATGTCGACCATCGCCGCCTGCGCCGGGTTCGCCGCAATCTGCGGCAGTTCGGTAGCGACCGCCGCCACGATGACGCGCATCGCGCTGCCGGAAATGCGGCGGCTGGGCTACCGCGACGACACCGCAACCGGAGTTATCGCCGCAGGCGGGACACTGGGCATCATGATCCCGCCGTCTGTGGTGATGGTGATCTATGCCTATATCACCGAGACCGACGTGTCGAAGCTGTTCATCGCCGGGATCGTGCCTGGGTTGCTGGCGGTGCTCATGTACATGGCGACCGTGCTGGTCGCCCACCGCCGGGGCCTGCCTCCTGGCGCGCCCTTCGTGCTGCGCGACGCGATGGCGGCGCTGTCGGGCGTGTGGGCCGTGGCACTTTTGTTCATCGCCGTGATCGGCGCCATCTACCTGGGCGTCGCCACACCGACCGAGGCCTCGGCGCTGGGGGCCCTGACGACGCTGCTGATCGGCGTGGCGCGGGGGCAGTTGTCGGCCCGGATGATCCGCCATTGCCTGGTCGAGTCCCTGCGCACATCGGTCAGCGTGTTCACCGTTCTGATCGGCGCGGTGCTGTTCGGCTATTTCCTGGCAATCACCCGCAGCCCGCAAAAGCTGACGCAATGGCTGGTCTCGCTGGACCTCTCAGCGCATGGCACGCTGGCCCTGATCCTGATCGCCTTCGTGATCGCCGGTTGCATTCTGGATACGATGGCGATGATCCTGCTTCTGGTGCCCATCGTGTTTCCGGTGGTGATGCACCTGGGCTTTGATCCGATCTGGTTCGGGATCATCATCGTGATGGTTGCCGAACTGGGGATGATCACCCCGCCGGTCGGGATCAACGTGTTCGTCATCAACACGATTGCGCGCGATGTGTCGCTGCCCACGGTTTTTCGTGGTGTGCTGCCCTTCATCGGGACGGATCTGATCCGGCTTGTCCTGCTGGTGCTGTTTCCCGGACTGGTGCTGTTCCTGCCATCGACGATGTAGTCGCTTCGACTTCTTGCGCTCGCATCGCACGATGCTCAGCGCTTCTCGGGTTGATGTGGCAAGGAATGCCGTTGCATCAATGCCTGGCGCCCGTGCGCCACATGACCATCAAGGTCTTCGCCATCTGGCGACCACGTCTTTCGAAACCTCGGAAAGGGTCCATTCGACCTTCGCCTCAGGTCTTGGACACGACATGCCACCGACGGAACCCTTTGGGAACCATCAAGCATCATGCCAAAAACCTGACGGTTGGACATTGGAAGCGTTCCGGGGGCGCCAGTGTCTCCATCGACCTGTCTGACACAGCATTTGGGTGCCTGCCCACCGTAGCTCTGTCCAACGCCCGATCATACCGCCCCAGGAGTCGCCTCAGGGATAGGCAATCGCTGCGGCAGCGGCATGGGCGATCGTTTCGGCCGCGGGATGGTCGCCCCCCGCGCAAAGCCGGATCACGGTGACAAAGTCCTCGAGCGTGGCCGCGTCGGCGGTGGCGGGCAAGCCATCCAGATGACGCTCGAGAACTGCGATCTGCACCTGTTCAGCCCGCAATTCCAAGGCTTTGACCTGCTCGCGCAGCGGCGAAACCGGGGCGAAGCGCGCCATCCAGTCGTCGCCCTTCATTTCCGTCCGTACCTGCCGCAGGGTTGCCACCACCCGGGACTGCCAGGGCGAGACCAGGGCGCGGGCCTCGGCCAGGACTTCGGAAGTGATTGTCCGGCACCGAGCTCGGGCATGCAGCACCGCCAGCATCAAGGGCACATCGACACCGGCCTCGGCCTGAAGGGTTAGACATGCCTCGGGGATGCCGGGCCGCGCATGGACGGCCAGCGCAAACCGCCAGAGCGGACCTGTCAGATCGAGCGGTTCGGGAG
>ERZ761602.5595-NODE-5595-length-14739-cov-293.596908_pt1 | contig 14739 bp, 10 predicted proteins | sample MGYA00512165_ERZ761602 | MGnify/ENA primary metagenome ERZ761602 (study PRJEB28899, sample SAMN02445085) | bioreactor sludge metagenome | biome: EBPR sludge; isolation source: Thorneside wastewater treatment plant | place: Australia: Brisbane, Thorneside...
AGGTGATGTTTCGCTCGCAGCTCGACCCGACACGCATCCGCGCGCTCGACAGGGCGCTCTGGGCGGGCGCGGTGGACAACCTCGGCGGCGACGTGCTGGCCTGGATGGCGAGCACGATGCGCCAGGGCGGAACGATCGCCAGCATCGGTCTCGCCGCCAGCGCTGAACTGAAGACGACGGTGATGCCCTTCATCCTGCGCGGCGCCTGCCTGCTCGGCATCGATTCCGGCTACATCGGCGAACCGTACCGCAGCGGCGTCTGGCAACGCCTGGCGAGCGACCTGCGACCGCAGCACCTGCAGGAGATGACGCGCACCATCGCCTTCGACGAGCTGCCGAAGGTTTTCGATGACTACATCCGGGGTCATGCGCACGGCCGCGTCGTTGTCGCCATTGCTGGCGCCTGAAGCGGTCGGGAGCGATCGGGGCAGCGCTGGCGCGATGGAAGAGTCCACCCAGAGCTCGCGCATCCTGATCGTCGATGAATCGCGCATGGCCCGTGCGGCCCTGATCAAGCGCGTTCGCGAGCGCTACGGTTTTCGCGAGGAGGTCAACGGCGAGGCGGCCTGGCAGGCTCTGGTGCTCGACCACTCGATCCAGCTGGTGATCTGCCCGCTGACGCTGCCACTGCTCGAGGGCGACGGCCTGCTGGTCCGGGTACGCGCATCCAAGCTGGCGCGACTGCGGCAGATGCCGGTACTGGTGATCGCCGGCGACAACCCGGAAGCCAACCAGCGGGCGCGTGAACTGGGTGCATCGGATCTCGTCAGCCGCAGCCTCGACAGCAGCGAGCTGCTGACGCGCATCGCCACGCTGATCGACCTTGCCCAGATGGAGAGCGAACTCGCCCGACAGGCGACGAACCCGGCACAGCACCCGCTGACCGGCCTGCCGACGCGGCAGCACATCGAGTTGCAGGCAGCGAGCGCCCTCGCGCGGTCGCTGCGGCACGGCGCTCCGGCGAGCATCCTGGTCATGGGCTTCGACCGCTTCGACACGCTGCGCAGCGAACACGGCGACGAGCTGGCGAGCAAGCTGCAGCAGAAGCTGGCCAGCATCCTGGCACAGAAGGTGCGCAAGGAAGACAGCCTCGGCCATTATTCGGACAGCGAGCTGGCGGTGGTCTCGCCAGGCACCCCGTACCCGGCCTGCGAAGCGTTCGCCAATCGCCTGCGCGAGGCCTTTGCCGTCGCGCACATCGCGGTACATGGACAGCGCCTGGCGCTGTCCGTCAGCGTCGGTGTCGCCAACACGCCGGTCGATCGGGCGGCATCGGCAACCTCGTTGCTCGCACTGGCCGGCGAGCGACTGAAAACGGCCCGCCAGGCGGGCGGCAACCGGGTCCTGGCCTGCGTCGACCAGGCGGAGCCACAGGCACCGGTTCCCCGCCTCGGGCACGCGATCGACCTCATCCGGGCCGGGAACGCCGCGGCGGTGATCCCGCATCTGGCGCACCTGAGCAGGGAAATACTGCCCTTTCTCGAGTTGCTGGAAAGGGAGTGGAAGTTGGGCCTGCCTCTGGCAGGCATTCGTGAACGCATGCAGGACCGGGAGCGCGAATCCGAAGACACCCGGCAAGCATGAAAACCATTGGTGCAGGTGGTACATCTTTTTGAAGAGGGAGTCACATGACGACAGTCAAGGAATTTCACAAGCAGTCGATCGAAAATCCGGAGGAGTTCTGGGCTGAACAGGCGAAGCTGGTGTCGTGGCACAAGCCGTTCACCAAGGTGCTCGATTTTTCCCGGCCGCCGTTCGCCAAGTGGTTCGTCGGCGGCGAAACCAACCTGTGCTACAACGCCGTCGACCGGCACGCCGAAAAGCGTCCGAATGACCGCGCCCTCGTCTTCATCTCGACCGAGACCGACCAGGAAGTCGTCTACAGCTTCGCTGAGCTCAAGAAGGAAGTCATGCGCACGGCGGCGATCATGCAGAGCCTCGGCGTCGGCAAGGGCGACCGCGTCCTGATCTACATGCCGATGGTCGCCGAAGCGCTGTTCGCGATGCTCGCCTGCGCGCGGATCGGCGCCATCCACTCGGTCGTCTTCGGTGGTTTTGCCTCCGGTTCGCTGGCAACGCGCATCGACGATGCGGCGCCCAAGCTCATCGTCTCCTCCGATGCTGGCATGCGCGGCGGCAAGGCAGTGCCCTACAAGGACCTGCTCGACGAAGCGATCTCGCTGGCGCAGCACAAGCCGGCCAAGGTCCTGATGATCGATCGCGGTCTCGACAAGAACTTCAACAAGGTTGAAGGTCGCGACGTCGACTACGCCACGCTGCGCGCGCAGTTCATGGATGCCGAGGTACCGGTCACCTGGCTCGAATCCTCCGAGCCGTCGTACATCCTCTACACCTCGGGCACCACCGGCAAGCCGAAGGGCGTGCAGCGCGACACCGGCGGTTACGCCGTCGCGCTCGCCTCGTCGATCAAGAACATCTACTGCGGCAACGAGGGCGAGACCTACTTCGCGACCTCCGACATCGGCTGGGTCGTCGGCCACTCGTACATCGTCTACGGGCCGCTGATCGCCGGCATGGCGACGATCATGTACGAGGGAACACCGCTGCGGCCCGACCCCGGCATCTGGTGGCAGATCGTCGAGAAGTACAAGGTCAGCGTCATGTTCTCGGCGCCGACCGCGGCGCGCGTCCTCAAGAAGCACGACCCGGCGTACATGCACAAGTACGACCTGTCGAGCCTGCGGCACCTGTTCCTCGCCGGCGAGCCGCTCGATCAGCCGACGCACGAATGGATCATGAGCGAACTCGGCCGGCCGGTGATCGACAACTACTGGCAGACCGAGACCGGCTGGCCGATCCTGTCGGCAATGCCCGGCGTCGAGAAGACCGAGATCCGCTTCGGCACGCCGAGCTTCCCGGTCTACGGCTACAACCTGAAGATCTTCCGCGAAGACGGCACGGTCTGTGATCCGGACGAGAAGGGCATCGTCGGCATCCTGCCGCCGCTGCCGCCGGGCTGCCTGTCGACCGTCTGGGGTGACGACGCGCGCTTCGTCTCGACCTACTTCACGCTCTTCCGTGAGCCGCAGGTGTACTCGTCGTTCGACTGGGGCATCAAGGACAAGGACGGCTACCACTACATCCTCGGCCGTACCGACGACGTCATCAACGTCGCCGGCCACCGCCTCGGCACGCGCGAGATCGAGGAGGCCATCCAGGGCCACCCGGCGATCGCCGAAGTCGCCGTCGTCGGCGTCGCCGACCAGCTCAAGGGGCAGATGCCGATGGCCTTCGCCGTCGTCAAGAGCGCCGACAGCATCGCCACCCCCGAGCTGGCAGCAGCGCTCGAGAAAGCGGTGATGAAGCAGGTCGACGACAGTCTCGGCGCCATCGCCCGCCCGAGCCGCGTGCACTTCCTCACCGTGCTGCCGAAGACCCGCTCCGGCAAGCTGCTGCGGCGCTCGATCCAGGCGCTGGCCGAAGGCCGCGATCCGGGCGACCTGACGACGATCGAGGACCCGGCCGCCCTCGAGCAACTGCAGCGCGCGCTCGGCACCAAGGCCTGAGCCAGCGCAGCAGCGCTGCCGGCCACTGGTCGGCGAGGCCTGCCCCGCGAGGGGCAGGCCTTTTTTTCGTCAGCCGCGGTGATGGGTGCTTGGCCGGCCAGCAAGCGGCCTCCCAAGCGTGCGCGTACGGCCGCGGGGATTACCGTCGATATCGCGGAAATGCCCGGGAGGGGGTTCGCGTGCAAGCTGGTCCAGGAAGCCGAGAAGAGCTGGCAGCGCATTCGGGGCATCGAACGCATTGCCGATCTGCTCACCGGCATGGTCTTCCAAGGCGGCGTTCCGATCCCCGACAATCCGTCGGAACGCCAGCAGATGGCCGCCTGATTGCACAATGCTCATGGACTGCCATGCACCAGGCTTGACAGTAGCTCCTAGCCAGGAGCCTGTCGCGCAAGAGAGTCGTCCCGCCAAACACGGCGAAGCAGTGCTTCAGTCCTTCGATCAGCGCCCTCTCACCAGACCACCGCCCATTTGCTTTGATTGAAGGTTGCTGCATGACGACCTGCTCATATAGTCAAGTTCTATTGGCCACTCAGGCAGCATGCGATTTCGGCAAAAAAAAGCGCATAGTGTTTGGCAGTCGGGATATGGCTTGGGCACAATGAGTGGTTGTATCGCGCGCCAAAACCACTCTGAGGAGATTTCTCGATGAAACTGCTTCCCGCCGTCGCAGGACTGGGCCTGCTTGCCGCAACCGGTTTCACGCAGGCGGCCGATCCCAACCTGGCTCGCAACCTGGCGGCCACCTGCGCCAACTGCCACGGCACCAACGGCAAGGCCGTTCCGGGCGCCGGACTCGATGCCCTGAACGGCATCGACAAGGCGAAAACACTGCAGAAGCTGGCCGACTTCAGGAGTGGTGCCAAGCCCGCCTCGATCATGCACCAGATCGTCAAGGGCTACACCGACGAGCAGCTCGATCTGATTGCCACCTACCTTGCCGCACAAAAATAGGGGGACGACACCATGATGCTGATGAAAAGGCGCGATTTCCTCAAGGCCGGCGCGGCAGCGGGGGCGCTGGCCGCGCTCTACGGCTGTGCGGGCATGGGCAAGGCGAGCGGCCACGTGGTCGTGGTCGGCGGCGGTTACGGTGGCGCGACAGCAGCCAAGTACCTGCGCATGTGGAGCCAAGGTGGTGTCCAGGTGACGCTGGTCGAGCGCAACCCGACCTTCGTTTCCTGCCCGATGTCGAATCTGGTCGTTGGCGGCACCAGAAGCATGGAGGAGATCACGGTCAGCTACGACGGGCTGAAGAACACCTGGGGGGTGCGCATCATCCAGGACGACGTATTGGCAGTGGACCCCGCAAAGCGCAGCCTGCGGCTGGCCAAGGGCGGCGAGCTGAGCTATGACCGGCTGGTCCTCTCGCCCGGCATCGAGTTCATGTGGGACGAGATCCCAGGCCTTGACAGTACTGCCGCGCAATCGGCCATTCTGCACGCCTGGAAGGCCGGCCCGCAGACCGTCGCCCTGCGCAAACAACTGGAAGAGATGAAAAACGGCGGCGTCTACGCGCTCAGCATCCCGAAAGCGCCGTATCGCTGCCCGCCCGGACCGTACGAGCGCGCTTGCCTGGTCGCCAACTACTTCAAGCAGAAAAAGCCGAAATCGAAGGTGATCATCCTCGACGCCAACGAGGAGGTGGTGTCCAAGAAGGGACTGTTCACCAAGGCCTGGACCGATCTCTACAAGGACATCGTCGAGTATCGCCCGAACAGCGAGGTGAAGGACGTCGACGTCGCTTCGAAGACGGCCATCCTGGAATTCGACAAGTTCAAGGCCGACGTGCTGAACGTGGTTCCACCGCACCGCGCCGGTGACGTCGCTACAAGATCGGGCATCAAACTGATCAACGACCGCTGGGTCGATATCGACTGGCTGTCGATGGAATCGACCAGCACGCCGGGTGTGCATGTCCTGGGCGACGCCATTTTCCCGGCGCCGACCATGCCCAAGTCCGGCCACATGGCCAACCAGCACGGCAAACTTGCCGCCGCGGCAATCCTCAACCTGCTCTCCGGCGACAGGCCGAGTCCGACGCCCGTGCTGATGAACACCTGCTACAGCTTCGTCGATGCGAAAAACGCCATCCACGTCGCTTCGGTACACCAATACGACCCGGCGACCAAGGTCGTGCAGCCGGTCCAGGGTGCCGGCGGCGTATCGGCGGCGCGCAATGAGATCGAAGGCAAGGTCGCTTTGGGCTGGGCCAGGAATATCTGGGCCGACATGCTGACCTGAGCTTCTCCGGGCACCGGCAGGAAAGACAGAAGGCCGCTGCAGCGGCCTTCTGTCTTTCTGGGCACGGGCGCTCACTCCAGCGTCGCGATGTACTCGGCGACAGCATGCGTTTCGAGTTCGCTGAGCTTGGAAGCGACGGTATGCATCACCGCATTGTCGTTCGTCCGCTCGCGCTTGTTGAATTGCCTGAGCTGATCCTCGATGTAGCGCGGATGCTGACCGGCCAGACGCGGGAGCAGCGGGGTCCCCAGGCCCTTGGCGCCATGGCAGCTCGCGCAACTGGGCAAACCGGAGAACGAATTGCCCTGACTGAAAATGTAGCGCCCCACCGCCAGGATTTCGATGTCCCGCGGCCTATTGGTGGGCGTCGCCTTCTTGTTGGCGAAGAAGGCACCGAGGGCCTTCATTTCAGCCGGGGTCAGCTCTTCAGACTGCGGCTTCATCGTGTCGCTCTTGCGCTTGCCGCTCTTGAAATCGGCCAGCTGTCGGGCCAGGTATTCAGCGTGCTGGCCAGCCAGACGCGGAAACACCGGGCTGGCCGATTCACCCTCCATCCCGTGACAGAGAAAACAACGCCCCGAAACGATTTCTTCGGCGCGCGCCTGATCAGCCTTGGCATCGGCCAGCACCGGCATGCTCAGCAGCGCCGCCAGCGCAGCGGTTCCCATGAGAACGGAATGCTTGTAAGCCACTTGAATTCTCCCTCAGGGCACGACATCATTTCTCAATCATAAAATACTAATGTACTTGCCCGGTGCTTTCCATCATGCGCCAGGTGGCAGGCAAGAAATCCAGCAAGAGAGAACCCCGACTGAGCCTGGCACGACGCTTCCCACTCAACCGCTTCTGGAGATGCTGATGAACCGCCGACGTCTTGTGCGTACTGCGGCAGCTTTCGCCACCCTGGCCGTCACCGAGATGGCACCGTGGCAAGCGATGAGCGCGGTCGCGGGAGAGGTCGGGGACCTCGTGCGCGACCGCCATCCGCGACATTCCGGCGAGCGGATCAGGTCGTCGCAGGCGGGCTGCCGGCTACAGCCGCCGCCTGTTGCCAGAAGGCCCGGTGCTGCGCGACGCTGCGTCGGCGATCGACCGGCACCTCCAGCAGCGTCGGCCCGCCGCGCTGCAGCGCGCGCCGCAGCGCGCTGGTGAACCCACCGAGCGACGCGCAGCGCTCGCCGGCAACACCGAAGGCAGCCGCCGCGGCGACGAGATCGACCGTCTGCGGCGTCAGCCAGCCGCGCTCGAACTCGGGCAGCTTCGCCACCGGCAGGTACTCGAAAATTCCGCCGCCGCCATTGTTGATGACGACGACGACGATGTCGCGCCCGCCGGCGGCGGCCAGCGCCGTCAGGTCGTGCTGCAGCGTCAGGTCGCCGAGCAGTGCGACGCACGGGCCTTCGCTGGCGATGCCGATGGCGGTGGACAGGTTGCCGTCGATGCCGCTGGCGCCACGATTGCCGAAAAAGCGCAGCGGCCGGTCGCCACTGCCCGAGAAGGCATCGAGGTCGCGGATCGGCAGCGAGTTGCCGCAGAAGAGGCTGTGGCTGGCTGGCAGCGCGTCGAGCAGCGCCGGGATCAGCGCGCCTTCGAAATCCTCCCGCGAACGCCAGTCGGCAGCGAGCGCTGCGACGCGCCGTTCGGCCTGCGCGAACATCGCGCGCCAGCCCGGCGCTGCCGGCCGCAGCGGCGTCGCCAGCCACTCGTCGCAGACCGCCAGCGGATCGCCCTGGATCACCGCGGCAGCGCAGTGCAGCGGGTCGCGCCAGCGGCTGTCGGCACCGAGAACGATCTGCAGGGCACCGCTGTTGGCGCGCAGCCAGTCCTGCAACGTGCGCGTGACCGGAAAGCCGCCGCAGCGCAGCAGCCATTCGGGCCGGGCGGCGGCGAGCGGCGATGGCGGCCGCAGGAAGGCATCGTAGCGCACGCAGAGCCGGCTGCGATCGTGCCCGCCGAAACGCAGGTTCGACAACGGCTCGGCCAGCAGCGGGCAGTCGAGCTGCCGTGCCAGCGCGCTGACGGCCGCGGCGAACTCGGGCGGCCAGTCGTCGCCACCACAGACGATGACCCCTCGCCGCCCGCTGATCGCGGCGCCGCTGTCCGCCACCAGTTGCCGGTCCGGCAGCAGGCGCGGACGGCCCACACGCGGCGGCGGCGGCGCGTCGCTGGCACCGGCGGCGGGCAGCGCACCGGCCGGCAGCAGCGGCTCGCGGAAGGCGAGATTGAGGTGCACCGGACCGGGCAGCGGCGACCAGCATTCGCTCAGCAGGCGCGACGCCAGACTGCGCAGGTAGCCGACCGCGAAGTCCGGCGCCGGCGGTGCGGGCGCATGGCTGGCGCGCACGTGGGCGCCAAACAGCCGCTGCTGGTCGATCGTCTGGTTGGCGCCCCAGCCGACCAGTTCGGGCGGCCGGTCGGCGGACAGCAGCAGCAGCGGAACGGCAGCGAGGTCGGCTTCGATCACCGCCGGCAGCCAGTTCGCCACCGCCGAGCCCGAGGTCGCGAGCAGTGCCACCGGCCGCCGACCGGCCCTGGCGATGCCGAGCGCGACGAAGGCGGCGCTGCGTTCATCGACGAGGACATGGCTGGCGATCGCCGGCTGCCGCAGGAATGCCAGCGCCAGCGGGCTCGAGCGCGAGCCGGGCGAGAGGACGAGGTCACGCAGCCCGGCCGCGCGCAGGCCGTCGACGAGCGCCTGCGCGTAGCGCAGGTTGAGCAGCCCCTGCTCTTCCGGCTGCCTCACGCGCTGGCCGCCCGCCCGGCGACGGGCCGGCGACAGCGTGCGTGCCGCAACGCGTCGGCGATCACCGCCAGCTTGACCTCGGTCTCGGCCAGCTCCTGCGCCGGATCGGAGCCGCCGACGATGCCGGCACCGGCGAAGAGTTCGGCCTGCCTGCCATCGATCCGCGCGCAGCGCAGCGCGACGACGCTTTCACCGTCGCCATCGCGATCGACCCAGCCGATGCCGCCGCTGTACCAGGCGCCGCGCTGCTCGCCATGGGCCTGCAGCCAGCGGCTGGCGGCGGCCACCGGCCAGCCGCCGACGGCCGGTGTCGGATGCAGGCCGGCGAGCAGCTCGAAGAAACCGACTCCCGGCTGCAGGCAGCCGAGAACCGTCGTCCGCAGGTGCTGCAGGCTGCCCGACTGCAGCACCTCGGCCGCCTGCGGCGCCGCCATGGCGCTGCAGAACGGCAGCAGGGTGGCGCGCACGGCGTCGACCACCAACTGCTGCTCGCGCCGGTTCTTCGCGTCGTGCAGCGACGGCGATGCGGCGCCACCGCCATCCTGCCACGCCGTCCCGGCGAGCGCGTCGACCTGCGCCGTGCCACGCCGCACGACCAGCAGGCGCTCGGGAGTGGCGCCGACGAAGCACTCGCCAGCGCGGGCAACGCCATAGATGGTGCAGCCGGGGTGGTGGTCGCGCAGCGCCGCGAGCAATGGCGCAACCGCAATGGCGCAGTCGGCGGTGCAGCGCCGACTGCGTGCCAGGACGATCTTCTCCAGCCGGCCGTCACGGATTGCCCGCAGGGCGGCGGCGACACGCGCCATGAAAGCCTGCTCGGCGAGCGGCCCGGCGGTCTCCGGCAGCAGCAGCGCCGGTGGGCGCGTCGGCTGCCGCCGACTGGCCCGCAGTTCGCCGAGCCAGCGCGGCAGCGCCGCCTCGCCGGCGGCAGCGACGCAGCTGAAGGTCGCCGTGCGCCGCCCACCGCAACTGCGCAGCAGGATCGCGGGCACCAGCAACTGGGCGTTCGGCCAGCCGTCCATGCTCTCGTCGGCGAAGGCGAAACCGAGGTGCGCCAGCGGGCTGCGGCCGGTCCGCTGCGGATCATCGTGCCGCCACACCGCCCGCAGCCCGGCGAAGGCAGCCTGCAGGGCGGAGAAGCGCGCCGTACCGGTGCTGCGGAAGTCGATCGCGCGGCCGATCGCCAGGCGGTACTCACGATCCCCGGAGACGGCTGGCGAAGCCCACCAAGCGCACTCGCCGCGCGTCAGGTCGACGGTGGGCCAGGCGCCATCGTCGCCAGCGAGCCAGTCGTCGTCACCGCCACCCAGATCCAGGCTGATGCTCAGCAGATCGTTGCCGCGCGCGCCGGCGAGCGTGGCGCGCAGGCGGCGGCCGAGCAGTGCGATCTGCGCCGCATCGAGCAGCCAGCCCGGCATCAGGCATCCTCCGCCGCGAGACGGCGCAGGACGGCACGCTCGAGCTTGCCCATGCCGTTGCGCGGCAGGCGGTCGACGCAGCGGAATCGCCTTGGCCTGCTGGCCGCCGGCAGATGCTGGCGCGACCAGTCGTGCAGCCGTTGCAGGTCGGGCTGGCCGACGACCAGCGCCAGCAGCGAATCGCCCCACTCCGGGTCGGCGGTCGCCGTCACTGCCACGTCACTGACTCCCGGACAGCCTGCCAGGCAGTCCTCGATGCCGGCCGGATGGACATTGACGCCACCGCTGACCAGCAGGTCGTCGGCGCGGCCGAGGATGGTCAGGCGTCCGGCGGCATCGATTTCGCCGAGGTCGCCGGTGACCAGCCAGCCGTCGACCAGACCGCGGCCCGGGCACCGCTCCGGATTGAGGTAACCGGCCATCACCTGCGCGCCGCGCAGGCAGATGCGGCCGTCGGCAGCGATGCGTGCGGCGAGCCCGGGCAGCGGCGCGCCAACCAGGCCCGGTCGCCATTCCCGTTCCGGGCTGAGCAGCGTCGCCGCCTGCGCCGTGCTCTCGCTGAGACCCCAGCTCGGCCGGATGGGCCAGCCGGCGGCCAGCGCCCGCTCGCAAAGTGACCGCGACAGGGGGCCGCCACCGATGAGCGCATGCCGCAGGTTGATCGGCGGCGGTATGCCAGCGGCGACGTCGAGCAGTCGCGCCAGCATCACCGGCACCAGCGAGATGTGCGTCACCGCCTGTTCGTTGATATCGCGCCAGACTTGCGGCGCGGCAAAGCCGTTGTGCAGCAGCAGCGTGGCGCCGGCCTTGAAGCAGCGATGGAGCAGCGAGATGCCGCCGACGTGGTGCAGCGGCAGGCAGCCGAGCCAGGTGTCGCCGGCGGCCAGCGGCAGGCGCTGCTGCGACGCGGCGACCGCGGCAGCAAGGTTGCCGGCCGTCAGCATCACCGCCTTCGGCTCGCCTTCACTGCCGCTGCTGGCGATGACCAGCGCGAGGTCGCCGTGGTCGAAGGCGCGCGCCGACAAGCCGCGATACCGCGGCCACTCGCCAGGTGGCGTACACAGGCGCTGCAGTCGGCCGCCCGCCAGCTTCTGCAAGCGCGGCCAGGCGGCAGTGGCGGTCAGCGGATCGAGCGGCAGCAGCGCCGTCCCCGCCGCCGAACAGGCGACGGCAGCGAGCGCCAGGTCGGGCGCCGTGGCGGCACAACCGACGATCGCGCCGGCAGCGATGCCACTGCTGCGCAGGCAGGCTGCGCCCTGTGCAGCCAGCGCCAGCAGCTCGCGATAGCACCATTCGCCAGTCGCCGCACGCAGGGCGCAGGCGTCGGGACGTTCGCGCGCCGCCGCGGCCAGCCACGAGGCGAGCAGACTCATTGCCGACCGGCGCTGCGCTTGTTCATGCGGCGTATCTTACGCAGCGACTACCGCCCGCGGCTTTGCTGCCGATCAAGAAAGGGCCGCTGCGACGCGCGTGTCTAGCCGCCGACCCGGATATCGATCGGCTGCGGTGCTTCGTCGCCCGGTGGCGCCTTCGGCACCGGCTGGCCCTCGAAGTAGAGTCCAATCTCGCGCTCGCGACGCAGCTTCAGGCCACGGTGCTCCTTGCCCATGGCCAGCGTCCAGCGCCGCAGCTCGGCCGGGACGCGCTGATGCTCGCCGGCATTGATCAGCTTCAACAGGGTCGAGTTCTGCAGCATCGTCGCACCGACGTTGTAGGTGAAGTCGCAGAGCGCCGCGTACTGCCCATCGTTGAGCGGGGTCTTCACCAGGCTCATCACCGCCCGCTGCGCGCGCCGCATGCTCTCGGCCAGCATCGCCTCGGCCTGCGCCTCGCTGATGCCGCGCTGCAGCGCCGCCGGCTCGCCGCCCGCACACGGAGCCTGCCGCAGCAGGTGTCCGTAACCAATGCTGCAATGGTTGTCGGCGTTGGTGTACGGGCGCGGCACGAAACCCTCCGACAGCCGCGTCAGCCGCTGGCCCTTCTCGGGGATGCGGCGCAGCCAGGCGCCCTTGGGCAGCGCCAGTTCGATCTCGCCTTCGAGCAGCAGACCGGGCGTCAGCCGCTCCGCCGGCGACGGGGACCCGGTCGCCAGCGCCAGGCCCGCCGCGTCGCAGGGACCACCCGGCGCACACACCAGCAAATAGGACACGCCGCCCAGCAATGGCGCCGTCCGCGGCAGGCCGGTGAAGCTCCGCGCCGCCAGTTTCTCGAGCTGGGCACGGGCAGCGGGCGCCAAGCGCGCGAAACCGTCGTCCGCCGGCGCCGGCTCGTCAGTCCCGCCGCCAGTCTGCTGCAGGTCGAGCGGCTCCTGGCTGAGGAACGCCGCCAGCAGCGTCACACCGGCGGGCTTCGCCAGCAGCTCGGGCGACTGTGGCGGTTCGCCGGGAATCCGGAAGGCCCCCGCAGGCACCTGGTTGTCGGTCCGCTGTCGATTCGGAAAGAGCAGTGTCGCGACATCGTCCGGGCCGACGCGGACGACGTTCAGATGACCGGCGCGCGGCACATCGACGGTCAGCGCCAGCGGCTCGCCTTCGCGATGGCTCGCCCTGCTCAAGCGCAGGGCCAGCCCGCCGGCGAGATTGGCCGCATCCTCGATGCTGCGACGGAAGGGCTGCCGCGCCACCGGCGCCGCTGCCGCGATCGCCGTGTCCGTCGCGGCGACCGCCGCTGCCGACGTCGTTTCCTGCGCCAGAGCGCCGCCCGCCGGCGACAGCAGAAATGCGCCAATGGCGCCGGCGATTGCCTTCCGACCGACTACTGATCTCATTCTTCCCCCCGTTTGCAAGCATGCAGTTCGCGCGTACCGGCGCAAGTATAACTGGCGGCGACCACCGCGGTGACAGCGGCGGACCTCGACGGCAGGCCCACGTTCCGGCGGAGCGCCGGGTTTTGTAGCATAATCGCGCGCACACCCCGGACCTGAGGCCCGCTTGATCCAGTTCGTCCCCCCCCAGCGCTATGACTCGATGAAGGCGACGGGCAAGTTGCCCTCACCCAAGGGTGTCGCCTTCTCGATCATCAAGCTGCTGCAGCGTGACGACTTTCGCGTCGCCGACCTCGTGCAACTGGTGCAGTCCGACCCGGCGATCGCCGGCCGCCTGCTCAAGTTCGCCAACGCCGCCGCCTTCGGCCGCACGCGGCCGATCGTTTCGCTGCAGCGGGCGATCGTTGCCCTCGGTGCGTTTCGCGTGCGTGAACTGGTGATCGGCCTGTCGGTGATGCACACCCACACCAGCGGTCAGTGCTCGACCTTCGACTACGGTGCCTTCTGGGGACACTCGCTGGCAACCGCCATCGCCTGCCAGGAACTCGCCCAGTTTGCCCAGATTTCGAGCGAGGAGCTATTCACCATCGGTTTGCTGGCGCGCGTCGGCGAGCTGGCGATGGCTTCGCTCTACCCGGAAGAATACGCCGTCATTCTGCTCAAGGCGAAGGAGGGCGACGCCAGCCTGGCGACCCTCGAACGCGACTGCCTGGAGATGAACCACCAGCAACTGGGTGCGACGATGCTCGCCGAATGGGGTCTGCCGGAGTTGCTGATCCAGGCTGCCTACCATCACGAGCAACCGGACCTCGCCGGCTTTCGCGACGGCTCGCGGGTGCAGACGCTGACCCACTCGCTGCACTTCGCGCGCGCGCTGGCCGAAGTCTGCATGGCCGACGAAGAGGCGCGCTGGAGCCTGCTGCCCGGCCTCCTGACGCGCGCCGCCCGCCTCGGCATCAGCGGCGACGCGCTGAACGACATGGCCGACCGGACCGTCCGCCGCTGGCGCGAGTGGGGCGCCATGCTGCAGGTGCGGACACAGGAAATGCCCCCCTTCGCCGAGATCCTCGCTGCCAGCCCACCGACGCGGCGGGTCAGCCCGGCCAACCAGGAACCGGACGGCAAACTGACTTCGCCGCGCCTGCACGTGCAGTTGGTCGGCATTCCGGTGGCGGAGCTGCCGACGCTGATGCAGCAGATCGCAAGCCTCGGCCACCAGCCGGTACTGGTCGACAGCAGCATCGACGACCTCAAGCAGGTGCTCCGCGAGCCAGCCCAGATCGTCATTGCCGACATGGCGATGCCCGGACTGAAGCCGGCCGTCTTCTGCCGCATCCTGCGCCAGACACCGGCGGGCAAGGAAAGCTACGCGCTGCTGCTGGCCTCGCCGGGCAGTGAAGCGCACATCCTCGAAGCCATCGACGCCGGCGCCGACGACGTCCTCGTCAAACCGGTGGGCATCCAGACGCTGCGCGTGCGCCTCAACACGGCGACGCGGATGCTGCTGCTGCGCGAAGAGATCCAGCGCGAGCGGCGCGGCATCATGCGCTCGACCGACGAATTCGCCGTCACCCACCGCCGCCTGCTGCACCAGGCGCTGACCGACGCCCTGACGCAACTGCCGAACCGCCGCCATGGCCTCGACTACCTCGCCTCCGAGTGGGCGTTCGCGCAGTCCAACGGCCTGCCGATGGCGTGCCTGCTGCTCGACATCGATCACTTCAAGCGCATCAACGACAGCTACGGCCATGCCGCCGGTGATGCCGTCCTGCGCCAGCTCGCCGACCTGCTGAAGCGTGCCTCGCGTGTCGAGGATCTCGTCTTTCGCTACGGCGGCGAGGAGTTCGCCGCCGTTCTGCCGAACGCGAGCGTCCGCGCTGCCACCCAGATCGCCGAGCGAATCCGCTCCCTGGTCGAGAAATACACCTTCCTCTGGGAGCAGCAGTCGATTCCCGTCACCATGAGCGTCGGCGTCGCCAACCTATCGAACAGCCTGAAGGACAGCCAGGCACTGATCGAGGCCGCCGATGCCGCGCTCTACGA
>ERZ761602.5596-NODE-5596-length-14737-cov-236.475412_pt1 | contig 14737 bp, 9 predicted proteins | sample MGYA00512165_ERZ761602 | MGnify/ENA primary metagenome ERZ761602 (study PRJEB28899, sample SAMN02445085) | bioreactor sludge metagenome | biome: EBPR sludge; isolation source: Thorneside wastewater treatment plant | place: Australia: Brisbane, Thorneside...
CGTTCCACAAAATGCTCACCGCACCCTGTGCGCCGGTAATGGTTAAGTCTATGGTACCGGTGGCATCGCCGTTGCACAAGGCATCGGTAGCGCTTATGTTTAACGACAACGCGCAGCCCGGTTCGTTGATGGTGAAGGTTGCTTCTTCAGAACAACCGTTGGCATCGGTTACTGTTACCGTATAAGTACCCGAAGGCAGGTTTGTGCGGTCTTCGGTGGTGGCACCGTCGCTCCACAAATAGGTGTAGGGAAGCGTGCCGCCGGTTACCGTTACATCTATGCTGCCATCACTGCCGCCCGATATAGTTACATCGTTTACTGTGCCGGTCATGCCCAAAACGGCGGGTTCATCTACCGTTACGCTTGTGGTGGCTGAGCAGTTGCCTGCATCGGTTACCGTTACACTGTACGTGCCGGCTACCAAACCTGTGCGGTCTTCCGTAGTTGCTCCGTCGTTCCACAAAATGCTCACCGCACCCTGTGCGCCGGTAATGGTTAAGTCTATGGTGCCGTTGGCATCGCCGTTGCACAAGGCATCGGTAGCGCTTATGCTTAACGACAGGTTACAGCCGGGTTCGTTTACCACTACGCTACACGTTGCCGTACAGCCATTTGCATCGGTTACTGTTACGCTATACGTGCCAGCCGTCAAGTTGCTGATGCTCGTCGTTGTTTCACCATTGCTCCATAAATAACTGTATGCTTCTGTACCACCACTTGCTACTACGCTGGCAGAGCCATTATTTGCGCCTGTGATAGTTACATTAGTTCCCGAACATACTGCTTGTAGTAGATTGGGTTCATTCATTACCACACTACAAGAAGTGGTACAGTTATTAGTATCTGTAACAGTGACAGTATAAGTTCCTGCACCAATGCCATCAACGGTAGCTGTTGTATTGCCATTGCTCCACAAGTAAGCATAATTTCCACTACCGCCATTAGCTATAACATTGATTGTGCCGTTGTTTAAACCGCAGGTAGAATTGGTTACCACCTGAGCCAAACAGGTAGGGCTGTTGGGAGCGGAAAGTAGAATACTACAAGAAGTTGTGCAACCATTATCGTCTGTTACTGTAACGGTATAGGTGTTTGCCTGCAATCCTGATATGGTTTGAGTGGTTTGATTATTGTTCCACAAATAGGTGTAGGGCGTTGAACCACCGCTTACTGACACTGTTACAGAGCCATTACTAACACCACAACCTGGCTGTGTTACTACCGTAGCATCGCAAGTTGGACCACCTACAACCGTAACGGTAGCCACAGTTGTACCCACACATCCGTTCTGCGTGCAAGTTGCAGTGTAGGAAGTAGTTTCAGTTGGAGAAACTGAAATAGAGGTAGTGTTAGCCCCCGTATCCCATAAAATACTACCATTACAATTGGTTACTGTGAGTAATGCGGTAGCTCCTACGCAAATGGTGGGGCTATTAACAGAAGGGTTAGGGATAGGTGCACCTGTAACTTCGGCAGAAGCAGAACAACCTTGGTCATCAGTTATAGTAACACTGTAGGTTACATTAGCTCCTACAACTATTGTAATAGCGTTGGTAGTTTGATTTCCCGGTGCCCATACATAAGAATAGTCTGCGGCAACAGTTCCACCATTCCCAACGGCAGTCAAAATAACAGTATTTCCTGCACAAATAGGATCATTACTTGAAATACTTACAGTAGGTCCTCCTATATCGGCAACATTAGTAGTAGCTGTGGCAGTACAACCAGCAAAATCAGTTACGGTAACGTTGTAGGTGCCAGAAGAAAGTCCACTAATAGTATTAGTATTACCGCCATTGTTCCAAACGTAGGTAAACGGAGACAAACCGCCACTTGTAACCTCCACCGATGCTGAACCAATATGCTGATTGCAATTATCGGGCGTATTGGAGACTTGAAGAGACATGTCGTTGGGACTTGCTTGAATAGTTATATTACTAAGACCCGTGCAGCCATTACTATCAGTTACGATTACGGTATAAGTAGAAGAAGGCGCTGAAGGCGTTACCTGTATAGAAGCGCCAGTTTGGTTAGTACTCCAATCATATGTATAATTTGGCGTACCACCTAAGCCAGATGCTGTTAGTGTAACAGATGTGCCTACACAAACCAGCAAACTTGATGCGTCGATAGAAACACTTGGGCTTGGTGTAGTAGATACTTCTACCGAATTAGATGCTGTACAGTTGTTTGCATCTGTAATGACCACACTATAAGTACCAACTGAGGCATCTATGCATTGAGTAATCTGTCCATCCGGACTCCATAAATAGCTGATACCTACCCCATCCGCTACTGCGCAAAGCTGAGTTGTACTCACCCCATCACAGATTAACGTATTGCCGGATATAGCATTGCTGGGTAAAGGAAAAACTGTAACTGTAACCGAAGCCGATGAATAACAAGCATATACTCCATTATCACCGTTTTCTGTGGTTCCTACAGTCAAAGTATAAGTGGTAGTTGAACTTGGATTTGCTGTTGGATTCGCACAATTGGTACACGAAAGCCCACTTGCCGGCGACCACGAGTAGGTGTAGGGTTGATTGCCCTCGATAATTTGTGGCATCAATACTGTACTTTCTCCACTACAAATAGCGTCAGCAGGTATAGTGATTTTTGCTGTATCACAAACCATTAGCGTTTGAGTTAAGTTTGATTGACAACCGATATTGTCAGTAAGGATAGCAGAGTAATTGTAGATACCTCCCGGCAAACATACCGTTTCGTTGTAGTCAACCGGATTTCCAAGGTGATCTGCCCATTGAATCTGAGCGGGAGTAAAAAAATCATCATTGACCAAGATGGTGAATAGTGTATCTAATTGGACACAATCTCCTTCACACATTTTGATACTACTGTCAACAAGTCCGGGAGTAATTGACTTACAAAAATCCAATTGGTCGAATTTAAAATCGACAGAGATGTTATTGGTATCCATGTAGAGTGCAATTTTATCTATATCGCACCAATTAAAACCCGGTTGTATGGTAAAGTCAATCAAAGCAAACTCTTCATCGTAATCACCAAAACCTGAACCGGGCATACTCCGAACGACGGTTGCCGTATTGTTAGTACCATCAGTTAGCGTTAGTGTCATTGTAACGCCAGATTGGTCAGCAAAGTAGTTGAAAATTCTAAAGGAAGCCGAGGGGTCGACATTACCATTGATATCTACACAGTCACAAAGCCCTTGCCAGTTAAGTGCATCTGCACCAGCCCCCCCCCATACCAACTCCGTATTGGACTCATTTCCTTCATCATTACTACTACTGTAAAACCACTCACCCAAATAAGGGCTTAATGGGTCTGTTTCTATTAAGATATCGGCACGGGCAGTTAAAGGGCCTGATACATACCATATATTCATAGTTCTCTTGTTTCCTATAATGCCCCCGTTGTTATTACCCGTTATAGTTTGAGTGGCAAAAGTGGGACCTCCTAATGCAGGTGATTTTACTAACACCGAAGCGGGCGAGGCTGGCTCATTAAAGTTGTCAATAGTAGTACAATTGGTATAAGTTGCCCCATTATGAACATCTACCTTAACCCTATCCGTTAAGGTGGGGCAACCTGTTCTTGTAACAGTAACAGTTACATATTCACTGGTAGTAGGTATGTAGCTTAAAAACGACCCTGTAAACCCACTTGCAACCTTTATCACACCTGAGACACTCCCAGTCCATGTAAAGGTGTAACCAGTAGGAGGTGTATTTAATTCAGCTACAATATCAACTTGGTCGCCTACGCAAAGCTCAATTAACCCACCAGCATTTAACACGGTAGCACATTGAGATTTTGCTTCTTGTAAAATAGCCATAGAGGAGAAAATTAGAAGCAGAACTTTCATCCCAATGCTGACAATTCGATGTTTTTCTCTTTTCATTTGAACTTATTTTCATTTTAGTTAATTAAAAAATTGCTATTTCCTCACGCTACTACTCCAATTTTGGTATTCTTAGAAAAGGATTACCTATGGCTACATCCCCAATTTTACCTTCACATAATCTAGCAAAACAAAGTTTCAAATGCACCTTTTCATCAGTCATAAACTTTTGATAAGTGTTGTTAAATGCACAATCAGAAAACAATGTTTGCTTATACCCAATACTGGTTCTAGCACATATGACGCACCTCAAAGAATTAGTTTTGAAATTTAATACAATGCAGTTGTTTTTAAATATTTTCGCATATACAACTTGAAGCAAAAAACTAAAACCTAACAGTAGCCATTCGAAGTCATAAGACCAATGGGTTCGAGTGTAACAGTTTGTTTCGTTGTTTGGCAGCAAATTATATTTTTGCATACGGTGTGTAAAAAATGAAAGTCTCATTTGAAGAGTAATTGGGGTACTAAAAAATTCTCTTTAAGCAAACTTGATTTTTAAAAATTGGATTGCTACGGCATTCATAACCAAATTTTATGCCGAGATTCTGCATATTTAATAAAAATTAAATCCAATTTTACTAAACCCATACAACAACATTTAGCAATTGTTATGCCAAACCTTCGTAGAAGCCTTTTAAATTCTGTAACTTGACTATTGCTTGCACAAACAGGTACAGTTGTCATTAAAATAAAAATGCGACCTTGCAAATTACAATGTGCATCATTATAGATACAAGTAAACAAATACAGCAAACAAGTATGGGTTTGTGCCATCTACAGCAAAGCATTGATAGCCGCCCAATACTTCATATTGTTGCAAAGCCCCGCTACTGACTAACTCATCTATCAGTACTTTGAAGCCCAACTTGATTGCCGAAGGGTCTATTCCATCTATGCCCTCCCTATTGTGCCGTATCAGAATATACTCCTTCTACATGATACAAGCTACCCAAGTTCTCCTTTCTTGCCCCATAATTGCTCTGGTGGCTGAGTAGCGAAAGATCTTTTAAATGAAACATCGCAAACGAAGTCGTCGGATAACTGACCAAACTTCTTTGCTTATTTTTGTAGCGATGTTCTTTTATCTGGCTGATGCAGTCTTTAAGTTTGTTGATTAACTTACCTACCATACTTCCAAATTTTTAGACAAAGCTACCTTTTATTGCCCACAAACTCATAAATACTTAATATAATATATAGAATAACTGCTACCCAAGTGCACATTTTTTAATTCTATTCATAAATTTGTTCTTCAATTCAAATTGGGGTTAGCATAAAAAAATAAAGCCCAATTGCGGTAATGTGCAATTGGGCTTGTTTTGAGCGTAGCTCGTTTATCATACATCGGTTACTAACTAAACATGGTTTTCATAGGTGTGGAAACAGGTTATCATAGTATAGTTAGGTAAGGGGTAAAAGTGGTAAAAAGCTCTTATTTCAGGGTTAGTTTTTAGCATCTTCTTCATCGTCAAAATATCCTTTTTTGAGGTCTTCCTTGTCGCGTATTTTTTGGTAATACAATGCGCGGGCTTTTTTCTCTTTACTAAACATCATTTGCATTTCAAATGGGTTGGCAAGAAACGCCAAGGTGTTGTCTATTGATAAACTTGCGGCTGCTTTTTCCACATCGTGGTTAGCGCCTATGTAGGTAAAAGTCCAGCCTTGCTCTTTTAGTTGGTCTATGAGTTGTTTTATTTGTGCGCCCGAAAATTCGCGAGAGGCATTTTCTTCGCCATCGGTAAGTATGGTTACCAGTACGTTATACTGTCCGTTTTGGGCGGGCAGGTAGTTTATTAGTCCGTTTATACCTTTACCTATAGCATCGTACAAAGGCGTAGAAGCATCGGGTTTGTAGCTGTTGGCATTCAATTCATTTAAGGAAGTTACGGGTTGTTTATCTAAAAGGGTTTTAATGCCCAATCCGTTAAAGGTAATTAAAGATACAAAATGTTCTTGCTCGGGAAAATTTTGCCCTGCGCCTTTTATGGTTTGTACTACCTCATTAAATCCCGAAATGGTGGCATTTTTAATAGACTGCATGGAGCCGCTTTCGTCTAATACAATTAAGTTGTAAACTTGGTGCTTGTTCATAAGTATTTGGGGTAAATGGTGATAAAAAATGCGGGTTGTTCATTGGGCTTTTTGTGCCTACTTTGGCACAGTTGCATTTACCCAATTTGCTACCCACCTATAGCTAAACCGCCCTATGCTTTTATAAGTTCCGTATTGCGTACTTTTTTTGAGCAGGGATAGTATTAACGTTACGGGTTGCCCAACTTTGCCGTAACGAAAAAAGCGCAAACCCTTTTAGTAATTGGGCTTGCGCTTTTGTAGCAGTTTTGGTGTTAATGCCTATGTTTGGGCAAAAAATCAGGCTAAATCAAACCGGTCGAGGTTCATTACCTTGTTCCATGCGGCAACAAAGTCATGCACAAATTTTTCTTTGGCATCGTTGCTTGCATACACTTCGGCTAAGGCTCTTAACTCGGAGTTAGAGCCAAAAATAAGGTCAAAACGGGTAGCGTGCCATTTTACTGTTCCGGTAAGGTGGTTGCGTCCTTCAAAAACGTGTTTGGTTTCGTTGGTAGCGTGCCAGGTGGCGTCCATATGGAGCAGGTTCACAAAAAAGTCGTTGGTCAGCGTTTCGGGTTGTTGGGTTAACACTCCGGTATTGCTGTTGTCATAATTGGCATTAAGTGCGCGCATACCGCCAATGAGTACGGTCATTTCGGGGGCAGTAAGGGTTAGCAACTGGGCTTTGTCTATGAGCAGGTGTTCAGCCGGAACGGCAGATTTAGCCTTGAGGTAATTGCGGAAACCATCGGCAAAAGGTTCTAAAACAGCAAAAGATGCTGTATCGGTTTGCTCCTGTGTGGCATCCATTCTGCCGGGGGTAAAGGGCACGGTAATGTTAAAACCGGCATTTTTAGCGGCTTGCTCTATGGCTGCACAACCACCCAGTACAATGAGGTCTGCCATTGAAATTTTTTTACCATTGTGCTGTGCTGCATTAAACGCTTGTTGGATTTTTTCCAGCGAATCTAATACTTTAGCCAATTGGGCGGGGTTGTTCACTTCCCAAAACTTTTGGGGGGCAAGTCTTATCCTTGCGCCATTAGCGCCGCCTCGTTTGTCGGATTCTCTGAACGTAGAAGCCGAAGCCCATGCGGTAGCCACTAATTGCGAAACGGTAAGCCCCGATGAAAGGATTTGTGCTTTAAGCTCCGTTACGTCTGCCTCATCAACTGTTTTGTGGTTAAGTGCGGGTATGGGGTCTTGCCAAATCAGCTCTTCTTTGGGCACTTCGGGACCAATGTAGCGGGTTATGGGACCCATATCGCGGTGGGTTAGCTTAAACCATGCGCGGGCAAAGGCATCGGCAAACTCATTGGGGTTTTCATAAAAACGGCGCGATATTTTTTCGTAAACGGGGTCAAACCTAAGCGATAAATCGGTAGTGAGCATGGTAGGCAGGTGCATTTTACCGGGTATGTGGGCATCGGGAATAACGGGTTGGGAATTTTTAGCCACCCATTGGTAAGCGCCGGCGGGGCTTTTGGTTAGTTCGTATTCATACTCAAACAGGTGTTTAAAAAAGTCGTTGCTCCATTGGGCTGGGGTTTTTGTCCAGGTAACTTCGGGTCCGCCGGTAATGGTATCAGCGCCTTTACCGCTGCCAAATTTGCTCATCCAGCCCATGCCCTGCAATTCAATTTCGGCAGCTTCGGGCTCTACGCCTAATAGTTTGGCATCGCCTGCACCGTGTGCCTTACCAAAGGTATGACCGCCGGCAATAAGGGCTACGGTTTCTTCATCGTTCATAGCCATGCGTCCAAACGTTTCTCTAATGTCTTTGGCTGCGGCGAGCGGGTCGGGGTTGCCGCCGGGTCCTTCGGGATTTACGTAAATTAACCCCATTTGTACGGCAGCAAGCGGATTTTCTAAATTGCGTTCGCCTGTATATCGGGTTTTATCGCCCAGCCATTCGTTTTCGGCGCCCCAGTAAATGCTTTCATCGGGCTCCCAAACGTCTTCGCGTCCGCCCGAAAACCCAAATGTTTCAAAACCCATTGATTCTAAAGCCACGTTGCCTGCAAGAATCATGAGGTCTGCCCACGAAATTTTGTTGCCGTATTTTTGCTTAATGGGCCAAAGCAGCCTGCGCGCTTTGTCTAAGTTGGTATTATCGGGCCAACTGTTAAGGGGGGCAAACCGTTGTAGTCCTTTGCCTGCTCCGCCTCTGCCATCGGTAGTGCGGTAAGTTCCGGCGGCGTGCCAAGCCATGCGAATAAATAAGGGTCCGTAATGACCAAAATCGGCGGGCCACCATTCTTGGGAGTCGGTCATTAAATTGGTAAGGTCTTTTTTGAGCCCTTCGTAATTGAGCGATTCAAAGGCTTTTTGGTAGTCAAACTGCTTGTCCATAGGGTTAGACAGTGCAGAATGTTGGCGCAGCATACCTAAGTTTAACCTGTTGGGCCACCAATCTTGGTTTTGAGTACCTGTTCCGTTTTTGTGAACTGCTCCACTAAACGGACACTTGCCATTACCATTGTGGTTTATGCCATTGTGTTCCATTGCGTAAAAGTTTAATGATTTTAAAATTTTGAACAAAAATACGGCGACTTTAGTTATCAACCAAACTGATATTGTCTATATTTGCATAAATTTTGTCAATACCCGCATGAATTTACAGCAATTAGAATACATCATAGCCGTAGATACGTATAGGCATTTTGTAACGGCAGCCGAAAAATGCTATGTAACCCAAGCCACCCTTAGCACCATGGTTAAGAAATTGGAATCTGAGCTGGGGGTAAAATTGTTTGACCGAAGCAAACACCCGGTTGTACCTACGGTTATAGGCAAAAAAATTATTGAGCAGGCAAAGGTTATTGTAAGGGAAACAGCAAGGGTAAAGGAGATGTTAGAGGAGGAAACCATAAAGGTAAACGGCGAGCTGAAAATAGGCATTATACCTACACTGGCTCCGTATTTGATTCCGCTTTTTTTGCAGGGTTTTTTAAAAAATTACCCTAAAATAAAACTACAAATCAGCGAGCTTACTACCCATGAAATTGTGCAGCGCATAAAACAAAACCAATTAGATGCCGGCATACTGGCTATTCCGCTAAACGATACCGATTTGATAGAAGCTCCGCTGTTTAATGAGGAGTTTATTGTTTACACCTCAAACGAAACTACCTATCCTGCAAGCAAATACATACTACCAAAAGACATTGACATAAACAGGCTTTGGCTGTTAGATGAGGGGCATTGCCTGCGCAATCAGGTTATTAACTTGTGCGAACTAAAACTGCACGAGCGCAATATACACCAGTTTGATTTATCGGCGGCAAGTATAGAAACGCTTAAAAAAGTAGTGGACTTAAACGAAGGGATTACTGTGCTGCCCTACCTTGCCTTGTTTGATTTAACGCCAAAACAAAAAAATCAAATCCGATACTTTAAATCGCCGGCTCCTATGCGCCAAATTGGTTTGGTATGTTTCAGGTATTTTGTGAAGGAAAAAATGTTGCAGGCGCTAAAAACAGAAATTTTGCACAATATACCGGCAGCTATGAAAGATAATGTGTTAAATGTTTGAAAAATTATTTACCCGATGCTTTGGTGGTTAGTGAGTAGTGTATATTAAACCCATTGCTGATGCCCGCCGTGAGAGACACACGGCCGTGAGCAGCGTTTTTGATGTTAATTTTAGACTTTGGACAAACGGCAGAAGCCCCCGCACTCGGTTTTGGGGCTATTCATTTTTAATATGTTGCTTTTTGACTAACAATTTAGCTGTTCAGGGTGCTGTTTTGGGGTTTTATTATGATTTTTACAATGGGATACTTGGGGCTTTTGGGTAGTTTGATGCCGTTGGTACGTCCTTTGCCATTTTTTTGCACTAATGACCGCCACTTGCTAAACTCATTAAATAGTTTATCAACGAACGGGCACGGGAGCTGCCCGACAGTGCGATTTGGAGGCAGAACCCGAGTGTTTTTGCGTATTTTGTTTGCATCAATACCTAACACTTGCACTGCCTCTTTTGCTGACTATCTCAAAAATTTTGTCCAAAGTCTAATAAAATATAATGCTTATTATGAATTTTGCGGAAAACAGATGGGTGGGCATCTTTGTTGTTTTAATTTTAACCGCTTCGTTGCTTTCTGTTTCTATGCGCCCAAATTTGCCCAAACGAATTTTGTTTGTTTGCTACGGTAATACCTGCCGGAGCCCTATGGCTAAAACACTTGCCAAGCAAATGCTATCTGCAAGCGATTACCAAATATACAGCGCCGGTATAGGAGCGGTACCGGGGCTGCCGGCATCGGTTTTGGCACAAAAGGTTATGCAAAATACTTACAATGCCAACATGGAAGGACACGCTGCCACACCGGTGCAAAGCCTCAATTTGAATGATTTTGACCACATAATAGCCTTAGATGCCATGATTTATGACTACTTAGCAAATACTTATCCCCAAACCCTGCCCCGTTTAATTGGTTGGCAAATAGCAGACCCCTACGGCACAGCCCTTACTGATTACCAAACTTGTGCAGAGAAAATTTATGATACCCTGCAAATATGGATTTTGCAAATAAACAAATAAAGTATTAATACCAAATTGGTTTTGGAGATTATTCTGCCAAAGTGCCACCGACGGGCAGTTTGTTTTATTTGGGCTTTTTGAGTGCAAAATTTACCAGTATAGCCATGCTCACAAAAAAGAACGAGCCTATTTTATCTACCTCTATCAAATCGCCCATGGTTATATTGAGTACAATAACGCCAAACGATAAAAGGGCAGCCATAACAAACCCTTTTTGCGCCTGCGATGTGCGAAGGTAAATGTACTCGCCCGATATAAAAACTGCCAAACAAAGTGCAACAAACAGTATAAGCCCGATGAAACCCTGGTCAACAAGGGTCATCAAAAAATAGTTGTGTACGCCCGATTGCTCTTCGTTATCGCTCACATAGGTTTCAAAACTGTCCACTGTGTAGTAGCGGTAGTAGTTGTAAAAATTACCCGGTCCAAACCCCGCCACCGGCTTATCGGCGCTCATGCGAAAAGCCGCCACCCACCTATATACCCGCTCCATAGCCGATACGTCTTTGCCTTCAAAGGTGGCAAACAGGTGGTCTTCAAAATCATCGTGGTAAATGGTAGTTTCGTAATCGGGCGCATAAGATAGGTATCGGTTATCGTTGGCAAGGTAAACGGTAAGCAGCAAAATGCCAAAAACGCCCAAGGCAGCCAACCACTTGGTAAGCCTGCGGGTAAAAATATAGTGCATAACCGGCAGCAAAAGCAAAGAAAGATAGGCAGCCCTTGTATAAGCAAAAGCAATGCCCAGCAGCAGCAAAAACACCACTAAATTTACCATTAACCGCTCAAAAGAACCCTCCTTATACCACTGCCTTGCCCGCCACGCAAACGGAAAAAATACCGCCAACATAACGGCATAGTTTACGTGGTTTCGGAAAAACGGGGTCATGGTTTTATTTACCTCCTGAAACTCAAAATTTAAGGCGGCGTGGCGTATAACCGTTTGCACTACCAGCGCACTTAGCGGAACGGCAAGGCACCAAAACAGGGGTTTGAATTGGTTTTCGGTCTTTACAAACAAGGTGGTAAGGAAAAAAAACACCACCACATACCATATTTTGGAAATGAAAAACTTTACCGATACTAAGGGCACCTGCGAGTAAACTGCGCTTAACCCAATCCACAAAACATGCAGCAACAAAACGGTGGTAATGGGGTGGTTAAATAACCGGCGGCTCAATTGGTGCGGATTGGCAAGGTAGTACAAAATAGCAGCGCCCATAAGCATGATGATGAGCGGCTCGGTGGGTAAATCGGTAGCAAGGCTGCCGCTAAACTCGTACTCCATTGAAAACGGCAGTAAAAACCACAGCAAAAGGTAGGTTTGCCTGAAATACTTAATAACAAACAGCCCAAAAATGACCGATAAGGGCAAAACGTAAAAGTAAAAAGCATTGCCCGCTATGGCTATTACCGCGCAGAGTAGGGTAAACACGGCAAATACCGCAAATACCCACAGCGATTTATCATTAAACAATGACCCGAAAACCTTGCTAATACCGGCGTTCATAGAGCTAAAATGGGGTGAAGCAACTTTAAACCGAACAGAACAACATTACAGCTCTGTTACCGGTTCTTCAAAGTTAAAATGCTTAAATTTTTCTATAAACACTGCAATCAATAACATGCTGGCTAATGTAACCATAGTAGCGCTTACCACTATGAGCCAGCGCACAGGCTTAAACCGTTTTACCGCAGGCACTGCTTTTTCAAGCACATATAACGATGAGTAGGGCTGGTTAATGGCGGCAACGTGTTGTTTGTAGAGTGTATTGGAAAAATTATAGTCTTCTACTGCTTTGCGTATAACGCGCTCTAATAAGTGTGCGGTAACGGTGTCATCGGGATTGTTATTTATGGTGCGAATAAGGCTATCGCGCATAACATCTAAATGGGTTCGGGCTGTTTCTACTTCTTTGGCGTACAAATCGGTAAGAATTACCTTCTTTTCCATCATAATTCCCTTGTTCAAACTGTCTAACAGACCTACTACCTCGTTAGCCATATCGGCGGCAAGGTTAGGGTCTTTGTCTATTACCTCTATATTTACCACCCCATCGGGCGTTTTAACGGCTTTAAAGTGGTTGCGCAGTTCTTCGGTAACCCAGTAATCTTTCAACTTATCGGTTGTATCTATTTTGTAGTGGGCATACAGGTTGTACTTATGTATAAGGTGCCCTTCAAGCGCTCTTGACTGAGATAGGGTTAAAAGACGGTTTATTTCGCCCTTGCCGCCAAACAAATATACCGGTGTTTCGCCACCCTCTAAACTAAACAGCGACGACCTGTCCATAAGGTGAGGGTTTATGGGTATAACCGATGAATAAGACAGGTAGTATTGGGGTAGTATCAGAGAAATAACAGCGCTTAGTACGGCTGCTATACCGGTTACTATACTAATGGGTTTAAACCACTTGTATAGTATTCTTATCAACTCTTCCATGAACGATATTTTGAGTATTTTTAATTTTTAACTTGCCAAACTGCAAAGGTAATATAATTAACCCGATTTGCACAATGAACTACCGGCGGCAGCGCAACAAACGGTTAAACCGTTTTTTTCCAAACCAGCAAACGCAATACCCGTGCAACTACTAAACACAACCCAAAAACTGTCAAAAAATTGAACTGCCAGGGCATGACCCACTCCCACCGGCTGCCCCACTTTGCCAAAGTCAAACAAATAAGTGGGTAAACCGCTGCCGAAACTATATTTTTACCATTCCACCCCAACTTAAACTTATACGCCGCCACTGCCATAAAACAAACCGCTGCCATAGCTTGTGTAGCTACTGCCGCCCATGCCGCACCCAATGCCTTAAATGACGGTATAAGCAAAAAATTAAGCGTTATGTTGAGCGCTACACTACCCAATGCAATTACGTTTATTTGCCACAAGTTATGGTTTGCCGTAAGCAATGCCCCAAAAACATATACCGATGCAATACCTATGAAAGAAGGCATTAACCACGCAAAAACGGTAGCATAATAAGGTGTGGCATCGGTATAAAGCCAGTGCATTACAGGTTCGGCAAAATAGAAGCAACAACATACCCCGGCGGTTGCAAGGGCATACAAACTTTTTGCGGTAAAATTTACTAAGGGTTCTACCGGTTCTTGTTTTACCAGCATTTTAGCAAACATGGGCAGCAGTATGGTGGCGGTAAGTACGCCTACCATATTTACCGCATCGAGCAGCCGGTAGGCAGAGGCATATATGCCCGCTTGGTGTGCGCCATCGGTGGGGGGCAGCAGCGCTTCCAGCATTACTGAGTCTATGCGGTTATACACGCTCATAAGTACCCCAATGAGGGCAAATGGGTAACTTTTTTGCAAAATTCCCCTAATAAACGACCAATCTAACGATACCTGCCATGGCAATGATAGCTGCCTTGCTACTAAAATGAAGCCTACTAAAACGGTAAATAAGTATGCTCCCGATTGTGCATATACAAACCACTCTATCCTAAAAGATGCCCCCCAACTGCCGCCCCACAATAATACAGCGCAAATGGTTATCATAACCAATTTGTCTAATACCGACATGAAACTATCGGTTTTAAAGCGGTGCAGCCCTTGCAGGTTTGAGCGGAAATAACCGGTAAACGACAGCAATACTTGGTTAAAGCATAGTATGCCTAACAACCATATTTGTACCGGACTGTAACCCATTATGCCGGCGCCTGCTAAACAAAGCAGCAGGTATATAACCGCCAGCGCTGTTTTTACCAACATAATACCGGTAAAATGCTCGGCTATCCAGCCATCTTTTTGTGCCACTGCACGGCTGTTGTAGTTGTTTATGCCAAAATCGAGCAGGGTTTGCAGCAAAAAGGAAAAATTGAACAGCGCAAAATATACACCATACGCACCGGTGCCAACGGTATTTTGTACGGTACGGTCTATGCCAAATATCCAAAACGGTTTTACCAATAGGTTGATAAAAACTAAGAGCGCTATATTGGCAACAAAGCGTTTTTTCATTGGGCTGATTGTGCTGCAAAAGTACCATTTTTGTATCTACCTAGGTACTCCCCCCCCATTCAAACTTATGACCTATTTGCCGGCTAATGGGCAAGATTTCACGCAAAGACGCAAAGGCGCAAAGAAAAAAGAGAGGGTATTGGTATATACTTATGTGCTGCCTATCATTCAAATTTATGGCGTATTTGTAGGCTAATGGGCAAGATTTCACGCAAAGACGCAAAGGCGCAAAGAAAAAAGAGAGG
>ERZ761602.5597-NODE-5597-length-14736-cov-10.436074_pt1 | contig 14736 bp, 15 predicted proteins | sample MGYA00512165_ERZ761602 | MGnify/ENA primary metagenome ERZ761602 (study PRJEB28899, sample SAMN02445085) | bioreactor sludge metagenome | biome: EBPR sludge; isolation source: Thorneside wastewater treatment plant | place: Australia: Brisbane, Thorneside...
GGCGCGGCCCGGCTCACGTTCTTGCAGATTCCGCTTGACGCTCAACGGAACATCTTGTGGTGACAACTCCCAGGTCGACGTGGAGATGCACCCCGGGGCTCGGGGCCGAATTGGAATTGTAACGACCAGACCCCTAGCGGTGCTAGCGGACGTGGAAGATGCCGTCGATCTCGACGGCGACGCCGAAGGGGAGCTGGGCGACGCCGACGGCGCTGCGGGCGTGGCGGCCGGGCTCGCCCATGAGGGCGACGAGCAGCTCGCTGGCGCCGTTCATGACCTGGGGCTGGGAGGTGAAGTCGGGGGTGCAGTTGACGAAGCCGTTGAGCTTGACGGCGCGGACGACGCGGTCGAGGTCGCCGTCGACGGAGGCGCGGAGCTGGGCGAGCATGTTGAGGAGGACCTCGCGGGCGCACTCCTGGCCCTGCTCGACGCTCCAGTCCTGGCCGAGCTTGCCGATCCAGCGGAACTGGCCGTCGCGGACGGGGACCTGGCCGGCGATGTGGACGAGCTCGCCCGTGCGCACGAAGGGGACGTAGCTGGCGGCGGGGGTGGGGGCGGGAGGCAGGGAGAGGCCGAGCTCGGCGAGGCGGGCTTCGATACGCGAGGTCATGGGGTGCTCCAGCGGTAAGAGGGGCTTGACGAGGAGGGGGCGACCGGCAACGAGGGCGCCGTGTCGCCACGCCTGCTCCTCGCCGCCCTCTACCTCATGGACATCGGGGCCGTGGGGGCCTGGCTGCCCTTCCTTGCGGTGCACCTGGACCGCCGCGGGGTGGAGGGGCCGGTGATCGGCCTGCTGCTGGCGACGATCCCGGTGGCGCGGATGGTCTCGGCCCCGGCCTGGGCCCTGCTGGCCGACAAGACCCGCTCGGGGCGGGCGCTGCTGCGGCTGGCGACGGGGGGGAGCCTGCTGGCGGCGGCGGGGGTGGCGGTGCTGGACCTGCCGGCCCTGGGGCTGGGCCTGCTGCTGCTGGCCTTCAGCGCCTTCCGCTCCCCGATCTCGCCGCTGCTGGACACGGCGGCGGTGCGGCTGCTGACGGACGCGGGCGAGGATCCGGCCGGCTACGGGCGGATCCGGGTCTGGGGGACGGTGGGCTTCCTGGGAGGCAGCGCGGCGGGGGCGGTGCTGACCGGGATGGAGGGCGGGGGCGAGGCGGCGATGGGCCTGGCGCTGGCGGGCTGGACGATCTCGACGGCCTTGACCTGGCTGCTACCGGCGGCGGCGCCCGCGACCCCGGCGCCGATCCTGCCGGCGCTGCGGCGGCTGGCCGGCAGCCCCTTCCTGGGACCGATGGTGCTTGCCCTCTGCCTGCACGGGGTGGGCCTCTCCTTCTACGACACGCTGCTGGCGATGCACCTCGCAGAGCTGGGCCTCAGCGGCGGGCTGGTGGCGGCGGCCCTGGGGGCGGGCCTGCTGGCCGAGATCGCCGTGCTCTGGTGGGGGCGAGGCCTGCTGCACCGGCTGGGGCCCTTCCGGATGCTGAGCCTGGCCGGGGCGGCCGGCGCGCTGCGCTGGGGCCTGCTGGCGGTGCTGGAGCACCCGGTAGCCCTGGTGGCCCTTCAGCTCAGCCATGGCGTGGTCTTCGCCTGGTTCTGGGTGGGCGGGGTGGAGGCGATGCGCCGGTACGCTCCGGCGGAGGTGCGGGTGAGCTCCCAGGCCTTGCTGACGGTGGCGGCCTACGGGGTGGGCTCGCTGCTGGCCAGCAGCTTGACGGGAGGGCTGCTCGATCAGATCGGGACACGCGGGCTCTTCGCGGTGGCGGGGGGGCTCTCGCTGGTGGCGACGGGGGGGCTGCTGCTGGCGGAGCGGCGGGCTCCCGCAAACCCAGCCAACGCCCCCCGGGTTACAGCGCCGCCCCACGGAGGAACCCCCGATGCCTGACGAGAACGCCGAGACCCCTGAGAACGCCGAGAACGCAGAGAACGCAGAGAACGCAGAGAAGGCCCCCTCGAATGTCGGCCGCGCCAGCCTGCTCAGCCGGCCGACCGACTACGTCGAGCGCCCGGGCTTCCGCAACCCCTCGAACAAGCGGACCAAGGCCCAGAAGAAGGGCAGCAAGTCCCGCTGAAGCGAGCCTCTCCGTGACGGTGCCGGCTGCTTTCGACACCATCGTCCTCTCGGACCTGCACATCACGGACGCGCAGCCGCGGCTGCCCGAGCGGCCGCTGTGGAAGCGCTACAAGCAGCGCGACCTCTTCATCGACGACAGCTTCTCCCGGCTGGTGCAGCACCTGCTGGGCGAGGTGGCACCCGGCTCCGAGCTGGTGCTGGCAGGCGACGTCTTCGACTTCGACAGCGTGATGGCGGTGCCGCGGCCGGCGCCCTTCCCGGTGAGCTGGCTGGAGCGTCGCCGCGGGCTGGAGGCCGAGGCGGCCAAGTCGCGCTTCAAGATGCGGCGGATCCTGGACGACCACCCGGTCTTCCTGCAGGCCCTGCGCGCCTGGCTGGAGGCCGGCCACCGGCTGGTGCTGATCGTGGGGAACCACGACGTCGAGGCCCTCTGGCCGGAGGTGCAGGCGGTCTTTCGCGAGGCCCTGATGCTGCCGGAGGAGGCCCAGGAGCGGGTGCGCTTCTGCGAGTGGTTCTACATCTCGGGCGAGGACACCCTGATCGAGCATGGCAACCAGTTCGACGCCTACTGCGTCTGCGCCAACCCGATCTTCCCGACGATCCGCTGGAGGGGCCGGGAGATCATCCGGGTGCCCTTCGGGAACCTGGCCGAGCGCTACATGCTCAACGGGATGGGACTGTTCAACCCCCACGTCGAGAGCAGCTTCATCATGTCGCTGCCGGAGTACGTGCGCTTCTTCCTGAAGTACATGGTGAGGGTGCAGCCCCTCCTGGGCCTGACCTGGCTGTGGGGGGCGATCGTGACCCTGGTGGCCACCCTGCGCGAGGGCTTCCTCCCGGCGCAGCGCGATCCGCTGCTGCTGGAGGAGCGGGTGGCCGACATCGCCCGGCGATCCAACTCGACGGTGGGGCAGGTCTTCGCCTTGCAGGCCCTGCACGTCCACCCGGCGGTCTTCAGCCCCTGGACGCTGATGCGGGAGCTCTGGCTGGACCGGGCGCTGATCCTGGCGCTGCTGATCGGCGCGAGCTTCCAGGTGGTGACGGTCTACAACGTCTTCTCGCCCCTCTCTCCCTGGTGGGCGCCGGTGGTCTTCCTGCTGCTGCTCCCTCCGTTCATCTTCTACGCGCGAAGTGTGAACAGTGGGGTAGACAGCACCGAAGGGGTGCTCCGTGAGCGCCTGCCGGTGGCGGTCCAGGTGGCCCGCACGAAGCGGGTGGTGATCGGACACACCCATGTGGAGCATCACTCGCAGCTCGACGCCTGCGAGCTGCTGAACACCGGGACCTGGTCGCCGGCCTACCGCGACGTGGAGTGCACCCGCCCCTTCGGGCGCAAGTGCCTCGCCTGGATCCGTCCCGGCGGCCCCGAGCGCAAGGCGCGGCTCTTGCACTGGAGGGATCCCGGGCTGGAGGCCCTGCCGGTGGTCGAGGGCCAGGGGCAGAAGCCGGCGGGCCTGCTGGAGGCGCTGAAGAGGCAGGTGCGCGGAGGCTGAGCTCAGCGGGAGGCTGCGCCCCCTCCCAAGGGGGGCACCGCAAGCGGTTCCCCCCTGACCTGTCTCGTCGCAGTTGGACCTCCGGGCTACGCCCTCCCGGTCCAACCACTCCTCGACAGGTCACCCCCCTCCACGCCGCCACTGGGCGGCGGGCGCTTCGCGCTATCGGACCGCCAGCTCCAGCGCGGGCAGGACCTGGGCGAGCACCTGGGGTACGGTCCCTTCGATGGTGGCGCCTGCGGCCCGGGCGTGGCCTCCGCCGCCTGGCGAGAGGCTGCGGGCGAGGGCGGCGACGTCGACGACGGAGCGGCTGCGCAGGGAGAGCTTGACGGAGCCGGGCTGCTGCTCGATGAGCAGGCAGGCCAGCTCGACGCCGCTGGTGTAGACGAGGTGGTCGACGATGCCCTCGATGTCGCCCGGGCCGGCGCCCAGGCTGGAGCCGAGCTCGAAGCTGGCCTGGCCGATGGCGAGGCGGCCGTCGACCCGGTACTCGGCCCCCGCCAGGACGGCGGCCAGCAGGCGCACCCCGGCCTGGCTGCGGTCGAAGAGGATGCGGGTGCTGATGGCGGCGTGGTCGATGCCCTGGGCGACGAGGCGGGCGGCCAGCAGGTGGGTCTGCGGCGTGGTGTTGCTGTGGCGGAAGCCGCCGGTGTCGAAGACGATGCCGGCGTAGATGAGCTGGGCGGTGGCGCGGTCGAGCGGGTGGCCCCAGGCGAGCAGCAGCTCGTAGACGAGGTCACAGGTGCTGGAGGCGCTGGCGTCGACCAGGGCGATGTCGTAGCCCTGGACCTGGGTGGAGCGGTGGTGGTCGACGATGGCCCGCTTGGGGGCGGCCTGGAAGGCGGCGGCGATGGGCGGCTCGAGCCGGCGGGCGTCGCCGTCGAGGACGACGACGAGGTCGTAGTCGGCGGCGATCTGGTCGTCGGGGAGCATCCCCTGGGCGCCGGGCATCCAGGCGTAGCGGTAGGAGACGCTGCCGGCGACGTCGATGCGGGCCGGACCGAGGGCCCGCAGGCCCGCGGCCAGGGCGAGGCAGGCGCCGATGCTGTCGCCGTCGGGAGCGATCGGGCCGGTCAGCAGCACCGCGCGGGCCTGAGCCACCGCGGCGCGCAGAGCGGCGGCCGCGTCGCGGGCAGCAGGGCGGACGATGTGGGGGGCGCCGAGCATCGGAGACCGGGCACGCGGGGCGGAGGTGGCCGATAACGCGACCTCGATCCCGGGCAAGCCTGGGCCCCGGAGCGGATCAGCCCGTAGCCTCCAGCCCCTGCCCGCCGCTGCCAAAGGCCGCCCGCAGGGACTTGAGCGAGGGCAGCTTGCTGTTGAAGAAGAGGAAGCCGAAGAGGCTGCTGGCCTGGGCGTACTTGCCGACGTCTCGCCAGCTGGAGATGGCCTCGGCGTGGCGAGCAAGGGTCACGGGCCGCAGGTAGAACTCGCGGTAGAAGCGGCGGTGCAGCTCGACGACCTCTTCCGGTTCGAGGCCCCAGGGCACGAAGGTGGGCTCCCAGAAGCTCTTCTCGTCGTCGCTCTCGTTGACGACCCGGCCCCAGCGGTGGCCCTCGCGCTGCCAGATCTCCATCTGGGGGGTCTCGGGCAGCAGGGTGTTGATCTGCACGGTGACATCGTGCAGGGGCAGGGACTTGGCGAAGGCGATGGTCTCTTCGATGGTCTCGCGGGTGTCGGGCATATGGCCCAGCATCAGGAAGGCCTTGGGCCGGAGCCCGACCTCGTCGGCCCAGGTGATGGCGTCGCGGATCTTCTCCTTGGTGATGCCCTTGGAGATGAAGTCGAGCACCTCGTCGTTGCCGGACTCGATGCCGAAGCGGGTGCGCCAGCAGCCGGCGTCCTTCATCTTCTGGAGCAGGGGCTTGTCGACGACCTCGACCCGGCTGGAGCAGGTCCAGCTGACCTGCTTGTGCAGGCCCCGGGCGATCAGCTCGTCGCAGATGGCGTGGACGCGCTTCTTGTTGGCGCAGAAGAGGCTGTCGACGAAGGCGATGTCGCGGACGCCGAAGTCGCGGACCAGGTGCTCGACCTCGTCGGCGATGTAGCGGGCCGAGTGGCTGCGGTAGCCGCTGCGTGACTTCTGGCAGAAGGCGCAGGCGTGCGGGCAGCCCCGGCTGGTGATCATCGCGAACTTGGGGAAGGAGTGGTCGTCGACGGGGATGGGCTTGTAGATGTTGGGAGGCAGCAGGTGGCGGGCCGGGAAGGGCAGCTCGTCCAGCTCGCGCAGCTTGCTGCGGGGGGGCGTGAAGTGCAGCCCCTCGCCGTCGCGGTAGACGACGCCCTCGACCTCGGAGAGCTCCTTGCGGCCGGCCGCCCACTCGACGAGGTCGAGCATGGTGTGCTCGCCCTCTCCCAGCACGCCGACGTCGAAGTCGGACTGGCCCATGGCCTCGTGGGGGACGAGGGTGACGTGGTAGCTGCCGAGGACCAGCGGGACGCCGGGGAGGGCCTCCTTCAGCCTGCGGCCGAGGACCTTGGTCGTCTCGAAGGTGACGGTGAAGGAGCCAACCCCGATCAGCTCGGGCTTGAAGGCCTCGATCTCCTTGACGGTGCCGGTCACGTCCAGACCCTGGGCGGGCGCGTCGATGACGGCGACCTCGTGGCCGTGCCGTTCGAGCATGGCCGCGATGTAGAGGATGCCCAGCGGCGCCGAGTTGTAGAAGAGGTAGGCCGTGACGGGGTTGACCGTGCCGTTGGCGAGCACGGAGTCGATCGGCGGGTTGACCAGCATGACGCGCATGGGGGCCTCGGGGAGGGGGCAGCGCCAGGACTCTAGCGTGCTCGTGAGGATACGCGAGGGGATATCAGGCGCGCGGGCCAGTCTGGCCGGGAGGAGCGCAGAGGATGAGCACCGAAGCCGCTACGCCCTTCGTCGACCTGCTGGCGCCCGGCGAGCAGATCGACGCCACCATGGCCGGGGCGGGGCCCGCCAAGGCCAACGGCGCGCGGGTCTGGGTCCAGCTGGCCCTGGCGCAGGGCCCCTCTGCGCAGCGCCTGCTCGCCATCGTGCTGGTCCAGGCCCCACACGGGGGCGCCTGGCAGCCGGTCGCCCGGCACGCCGCGCCAAGCGCGCAGATCCGCCTCGCCCGCTACCCGCGCACGCCGACCTCGGCAGCGCGCCTGGAGCTGCACGGCCTGCCCGAGCCGCTGGTCCTGCTCGACATCGACGACCCCAACGTCTTCCCCTACCTGGAGCCCTTCCTGGCCGCCTGGAGCGGCGCGGTCGACGGCGCCGGCGTCGTCCAGGCCCGGCAGGTGGACGCTGACGTCCAGAGCAGCGGGCCGGACCCGCGCTTCCTGCTGGCGGTGGTGGGCGGGATGCTGGTGCTGGCGGCCGGCTGCTGCGGCCTCACCTTCATGAGCAGCTTCATCTTCGGCTTCCTGGGGGCGCTGTGAGCCTGGACGCTGTGCTGGTCTCGCTGCGGGATCCCGACGACCCGATGGCGGCCCACGAGCTGCACTGCTTCGAGCGCTTCACCGGCCTGCCGCTGCGGGTGGTCCAGGCGACGGCAGGGGCGCTAGGCGAGGCCGAGCTGGAGGCGGACCTGCTGCTCTTCGGGGGCAGCGGCGCCTACAGCGTGCTGGACCCGCACGACTGGGTCCGCAAGATGCTCGACTTCCTGGTGGTGGTGGCCGAGCGCGGGGTGCCGGCCTGGGGGAGCTGCTTCGGCTACCAGGGCCTCGCCCTGGCGCTGGGAGGCCGGGTCGTGCGCGACGACGGCCTCGCCCGGCTGGGGGCCTACGAGGTGGACCGCTCGGCCGCCGCGGCGGAGGATCCGGTCTTCGGGGTGCTGCCCGAGCGCTTCCGGACGCAGTTCGGCCACCACGACCACGTCGTGGAGCTGCCCTCCGGCGTCAGCTTGCTCGCCGAGAGCCCCAGCCCGCTGGCCGAGGGCCCCCCTCGCTTCGAAGCCTTCCGGGTGGACGGCTCGCGCTTCTGGGCCGCGCAGTTCCACCCCGAGCTGACCAGCGAGCTGACGCTCTCCCGCTTCGAGCACTACAAGGACCACTACGACCACGACGCCTACGACCAGGTCGTGGAGCGCATCGCCGGCTGGAAAGACACCGGAGAGGTGCAGCGGCTGCTGCCGGCGATGGTGGAGCTGGCCCGCGAGGTCAAGACGCGACGGAAGGGCTGAGGCTCAGGCCCGGACCTCAATCTGGGACGTAGCCGCGGCCGATGACGACCTGCCGCAGGGGCACCTGCTCGTGCAGGACGCTGAGGCGCTTGAAGAGGTCGTCGACGGCCCGGGCCTCGGCCCGACCGCAGTCGACGTTCCAGGCGATGATGGCGTCGCGCGGCGACTCGGGGTCGTCGATGGTGTGCAGCCGGCCGCGATCGTGGGTCCCGAAGGCGCCGTCGAAGCCCGCGCGGTACCAGTCCCCGATGATCGCGTCGAGCTCCTCGGCGGCGGCGCTGGAGGGCTCGGCCAGGGCGACCTGGATGCGCAGGTGGTTCCAGGGGCAGGTGGTGCTGATCCAGGCTGGGAAGGGGAGGTCGCGCTCGGGCCAGCGCAGCAGCACGGGGGCGCGGGCGAGGGGCTCGAAGCCGGCCTGGGCGACGATCATCGGCTCGTCGCCGACCATGCCGTGCTGGCCGGTGCTGGGGTCGACGAGGTCCATGCGCTCGGCGGCGTAGGGGCGCGCGCCCTCGGCGATGACAGGCACGATGGCCCCGTCGTCGCCGCGCTTCATGCGGGCGGGCTCGGCGATCCAGCCCTTGGCCTCCATCTGGCGGGCGTGGTGGTCGAAGAACTCGACATAGGCGCCCCGGTGGGCCTCGACGAAGATGCGGGGGTGCAGGTCGCCGGCCTCGAAGGCGCGCAGCGAGGTCAGGAAGGCGCGGTTGCCATCCAGCGCCTCGGCCTCGTCCAGCCCGGCCTGGAGGTAGGATTCCAGCGCGGCCTTGCCCTCGTCCAGGCGGCCCCAGGCGAAGAGCAGGTAGGCGAGGCCCAGGGAAGCTCGCGGGTTGCCCTCTTCGTTGGCGCTGACCTCGCGGTAGCAGGCCTCGGCCCCGGCGGGATCGTAGAGGTCCTCGCAGGCGGCGGCCTTGGTCAGGATCAGGTTGCCCATCAAGGCGGCGGCGGTCTCGTCCGCCTGGGCCCGGGCCTGGCGCTCGGCCTTGTCCAGCCGCTCCAGCGCCGACTCGGCCTCGCCCAGGCGCAGCTCGGTGACGGCCATGGCGTGCTGGATGTCCAGCCGCTCGGGGGCCTGCTCCAGCAGGCGGGCCAGGGTGCTGCGCGCCGCCCGGGGGTCGTCACCGCGCAGCGCGCGCATGGCCTTCTCGGCGATCTCGTCGTTCATGGAAGCCTCCGAGCAGCGCGCCTAACACCCGCAGCGTGTCCTCAGCCGGAGGCCTTGCGCGGCCGGTTGGCCCGGATCTGCTCCTCCTCGGGATAAGGACAGTGCCGACAGCCGGTGCCGCAGCAGTAGCCACGCTGGTCCAGGTACCAGGCCGAGAGCACGAAGAGCCCGGTCGTGGGATCGATGTAGCCCGCGTCCTTGCGCCTGCAGGCGGCGTCGTGGATGCGGACGAGGTTGTCGGGCAGGCTCATGGTGGCCGCTATAAGGTACTCCCGGGCCCTGTCGAGGCGATATACCGGCTCGCTACCCGGGAGGTCCCATGAAGCTCAGCCCCGAGGATCAGGCCGCGCTCGACGCCGCCCGCGATCTCTCCGCCACGACTCGGCGCCCCACCGTGCCCGCCCTCGAAGAGCGGATGCTGCTGCCGATCCCCTGCCTGGACCACGGCTTCGTGCGGCTGGTCGACTACATGGGCGACGACGGGGCCATCGTGCAGGCCGCCCGCGTCTCCTACGGGCGAGGCACCCGCGCCGTCAGCGACGACCGCGGGCTGATCCGCTACCTGATGCGCCACCGGCACACGACCCCCTTCGAGATGTGCGAGCTGAAGCTGCACGTCAAGCTGCCGATGTTCGTGGCCCGCCAGTGGATCCGCCACCGCATGGCCAACGTCAACGAGTACAGCGCCCGCTACTCGGTGCTGGACAGCGAGTTCTACATCCCTCGGCCCGAAGAGCTGGCCCGGCAGGCCAAGGACAACCGCCAGGGTCGCGGCGAGCTGCTCGATCCGGTCGCCGCCGCCCGCGCCCTGGAGCTGCTCAAGCGCGACGCCGGGCAGGCCTTCGCCTCTTACGGTGAGCTGCTCGACGAGCACGGCCTCGCCCGCGAGCTGGCCCGCATCGGCCTGCCGCTGTCGGCCTACACGCAGTGGTACTGGAAGATCGACCTGCACAACCTCCTGCACTTCCTCTCCCTGCGCCTGGACAGCCACGCCCAGCACGAGATCCGCGTCTTCGCCGAGGCCATCGGCCAGATCGTCGCGGACTGGGTCCCCGTCGCCTGGGAGGCCTTCCAGGACTACCGGGTCGGAGGCGTGGGCCTGTCGAGGCAGGCCCTGGAGGTGGTGCGTCGGCGCCTGCGCGGTGAGGCGGTGACCCAGCAGGACAGCGGGCTCTCGGCGCGCGAGTGGCGGGAGCTCCAGGCTGTGCTGGAGGCCTGACTCAGCGGGCCTCAGCGCAGTTGTGCTCCCGCAGATCCTCGGTGACCTGGTCGAGCAGGCTGCTGGAGAGCTCGATGATCTGCTGGTGGGTGTAGCCCTCGGCCCGAAGCTGCCGGTAAAGGCTCTTGGCGACGGACTTGTTGCGGTTCTCGAGGAGCTGGGCTTCGACTTGAGGCGACATGGTCACTCCGTGGAGGGTGACCAGAAATACAGCAAGGCTCGTGCCATTCGGTCGATTACGGGATTTCAACATCTTGTGACCCGAAAGCGCGAAGCCCGCTTCGCACCTGGCCGGCGTCGCCGCGTAGCCTCCTGCGCGCTCCCACTCCCGCTCAGCGCCTGCCGGGTCGCTCACGCTCAGCGCCTGCCGGGTCGCTCACGCTCAGCGCCTGCCGGGTCGCTCACGCTCAGCGCCTGCCGGGTCGCTCACGCTCCATCGCCTTCACCGCCATCTGTACGTACTTGCGGATGTTGGGGATCTCGGGGTCCAGGGAGTAGGCGCGCTGCAGGTCCTGGAAGGCGGCCTTGTGGTTGCGCCGGTAGTGATGGCACATGCCGCGGCGGCAGCGGGCCATGGCCAGCGCGCCGTCGATCTCGATGGCGTGGTCGTAGAACTCGATCGCCCGGCTGTACTCCTTGCGGGCGAAGTACAGGTTGCCCATCTCGACCATCGGCTCGGCCTTGCCCGGGGCGAGGTCCTCGGAGCGCTGGAAGTCGCTCATGGCCGCCGAGTAGTCGCCGAGCTCGAGGTGGCAGCGGCCCCGTCCGAGCCAGAACTCCACCCGGTCCGGGGCGAGGTCGATGGCGTCGCCAAAGGCGGTGATGGCACCGGAGAGATCACCCTTGGCCTCGGCATCGCGGGCCTCCTTGGCGGCGGCCGCGACCTCGGCCTGATCGACCTCGGGCAGCGGCCGGATGTCGAGCTGCTGCGAGACCTCTGCGACCAGTGAGTCGTCCGTGAGCTGCGGGCCGCTGGTCGGCGCCGAGCGGAAGGCCGGCGTGGGTCGGGCACCGACGCGCAGGCTGTTGGAGCCGACCGCCCGGTCGTTGGACGAGCCCGCGTCGAGCAAGAGGTCGTCTGCGGCCGGGACGCCATCCAGCTCGTTGGTGAGGGACTCCGGCAGGCTGGGCTGAGCCGGGAGCACCGAGCCCGTCTCCTGCTCGGCGGAGAGGACCACCCGCTCCAGGGTCGCCGGGGAGGCCAGGCGCGGGCTGGGGACGACCTCGCCGGTGTCGAGCTCGAGGCGCGCGGCGATCGTCCGAGGAGAGGCGCTGCCGGTCCGCCCGGTGGCTACCGCCCCGGAGTCCTCCGGAGCCGTGGCGGGGTCCACGGTCTCATCCAGCGAGGCCGGAGGCGGGCCGAAGTCGTTGAGGGTGTCGAGCTCATCGTCGTGGTGCGCGGCGAGACGCGGTGCTGGCGGCAGGCGGACCGAGGCGACCGGCTGGTCGTCGTCGTCCTCGTCGACGTCGTCGCGGTCCTCGTCGCTTTCCTCATCGCGAACCCTGTCGCGGTCCTGGTCGCCGCCCGCGTCGCCGACCGGGTCGTCCTCGCCGATGGTCTCGTCGAGGGTCTCGTCGAGGGTCCGGTCGATGGTCTCGTCGAGGGGCTCCGAGGCCGGAGCCTCTTCATCGGGGTGGGCCGAGACCCGCTCGTCCTGATCGGCCAGCGCGGCGCGGCGGGCGGCCCAGGGATCGTACTCCTCCTCGGCTTCGTCCAGATCCTCGTCCTGGGAGTCCTCGTCGAAGGCGACGAAGCCGCTGGCTTCCGCCTGCCGCGGGACTGGGGGCGGCTGGGGGGCCGCCTGGGGCGCTGCCTGGGGGGGCGTCGAGGGAGGCCCAAGGAACAGCGGCTCGTCCCACTCGTGCAGGTGCTCGGTGTCGTTCTGCGGCTCGGGCTCGGGCTCAGGCTCGGGCCTGGGGGGAGGAGGAGGCGCGGCCTCGACCGCAGGGGGCCCGGCCTCTGGGGGCGCGGCCTCTACAGCCGGAGCCAGCGTCGGGGCCCGGACGAGCCGCGCGTCCGAGGCCTGGGCCGAGGCGAGGCTGATCCCTCGGACCAGCCGCCAGGCGGCGATCTGCTGCTCGACCTGCTGGCCGACCCGACGCGTGTCGTCGACGAGGTCCTCGCCCAGGCCGAGGTCGTACAGCTGGACCAGCGAGGCGAAGGGCAGGTGCTGGCTGGCCAGGCCTTCGACCCGGGCACGGCCCGCGCGAAGGGTGGAGAGCAGGCGGTGCGCGGCGACAAGGCGCTCGCTGGGGTCGAAGCGATCGGTCACGTCGAGACTCCTGTGGATGGGGACCGCGGCGGGACTACTCGTTGCCGCCGCCGGCCAGGCCCGTCATCTCCTGCGTCAGGCCGCTGACGCTGGTCATCAGCTCCTCGCGCAGGCGGCGCATCCGCAGGACGTTCTCTTCCAGGGTGGCGAGCTTGTTCTTGAGGGTGGCGTTCTCGGAGCGCAGGATCTCGGACTCCCGATCGAGGGCCTCGGCCTGCTGCCGGGTGGACTCCACCTCGGCCCGCAGCTCACGCACCGAGGCCTCGACCGAGCCGACCTTCGCCCGATGGCGGTCCCGCTCGGCCACCGCCATGTCGTAGGCCTCGCGCACGCCGGCCATCCGGGCGCGGGCCTCTTCCAGCTCGGCGCTGAGGCCCGCGGTCTCGGCTTCGAGCTGCTGGGCGGTCGCGCGGTGACGCTCGATCTCGATCTCGGCGCTGACGATGCGCCGGGTGACCTGCTCGCTCCCGCGCAGGGTCTGAGCCAGCTCGCCGAGTCGTGCTTCGAGGATCTGCTGCAGCTCGCCTTGAATGGCCTGGAGTCGGTCGGAAGTCGGGTCGGACATGATCGCGCACTCGGGTTCGGGCGTGGGGGTAGGATTGTGGGCCTGGCAACGGGACAGCTAGGATCCTGCCCTACCGACGGACCCCTTGCAAGGCGTGATCCTACGCGGGACCGCCTCTCCCTGTCAATCGCCCTCCACGGGGCTCTGCCCCGGCGGCGCGCTGGAATCGGCGGGCCCGACGGGCTAGACCGCCACGAGCGGCTCGACCTCGCTTGGAGCGCTGGCATGGAACAGGACACAACTTCTCCCCGTGCCGTCCTGGTGTGCACCGAAGGCTCCCTCAAGGGGCAGCGTGCCCCGGTCGGCGCGGACGGCCTGATGCTGGGCCGCGGCGAGCACTGCGACATGATCATCAAGGACACCGGGGTCTCGCGCGAGCATGCCCGGGTGCTGCTGCACAACGACGCGGTCTGGGTCCAGGACGCCGGCAGCCGCAACGGCTGCTTCCTGAACGGCCGCCGGCTCTCCCGCCACCACACCCTCTCCCCAGGGGACGACCTGCGCATCGGCGAGCACCGGTTCACCATCGAGCTCGACGACCCCTTCCCCGCCGACGGCTCGGTCAGCACCTTCGGAGCGCCGCGGCCCGACGGGCTCACCGACCCCTCGGCCTCCCCTCCCCCGGCGGCGTTCTCTCCCCGGCCAGCCCCCGGCCGCGTGCCGATGCGCGGCCTGGCGGTGCTGGCCGTGATCATCGCCTTGGGCCTGCTCCTGTGGATGTTCGGCGGAGGCTGAGGGGGCGCCGGGCCTTCGCGGCGGCTACAATCGGCCCCCCCGAGGAGTCGAAGCCGTGCATGTAGAGGTCGAGGTCTGGCGAGCCGGCGAAGCGCCGCGACGCGTGCGCCTGAAGAACGGCGTGACGATGATCGGGCGCGCCCCCGACAGCGAGCTGGTCCTGCCCGACGTCGGTGTCAGCCGCCGCCACGCGCGCCTGCTGCTGGACAGCGCCGGCCTGACGCTCGAAGACCTCGGCAGCGGCAACGGGACCCTGGTCGGCGGCGAGCGGGTCGCCCGCGTCTCCCTCCGGGAGGGGGACGAGATCCTGATCGACCCCTTCACCTTGCGGATCCGGCTCAGCGGGCCGGTCGCCTCCAGCGGCCCGAGCCAGGGCGGCGTGGGCCAGGACGACACCGCCCTGCTCGATCAGCGCGAGGTCGCGCCGCCCGCCGAGCCCCAGCGGCAGGCGCGCCTCGTCTCGGTGGCGGGGCCGGCCCTCCAGCCCAGCTACCCGATCGGCCCGTCCGGGCTCAGCATGGGCCGCTCCGAGGAGCGCGAGGTGGTCCTGCTGGACCCGGCAGCCAGCCGGCTGCAGGCCGAGATCGTCGAGGTCGACGGCGTCTACTGGCTGCGTGATCACGGCAGCGCCAACGGCACCTTCGTCAACGGCCGTCGGGTGCGCGAGCGCCCGCTGCAGCACGACGATCGGATCCGCGTGGGGGCTACCGAGCTTCGCTTCGAGCTCAGCGGGAGCCGCCCGGCGGCCGCCGATCCGGCCCTCCACCGCCGCTCGATCCTGCCGGCTCCCGCGGCGGCCCGGACGCCCCCCGCCCACCATCCGCCAGCGGGCTCCTCGGGCCCCGCGCCGGCCGGTCGCGGCCTGGCGATCGCCGTCGGGGTCGGGGTGGCCGTGATGGTGCTGGCGGTCGGGGCCAGCGCGCTCGCCGCCCTGGCCTGGAAGCTCAGCCAGCAGGTGGACCCCTCGCAGGCCGTCGTCGCGCCCGCCCCGGCGGTGGAGGCCCCGGCGGTGGAGGCCCCGGCGGTAGAGACCCCAGCGGTGGCGGCTGCAGAGCCCGCCCCGGCCCCGGCTGCCC